>Ga0080064_1000050_pt1 | contig 366491 bp, 357 predicted proteins | sample Subgrocontami54m_FD_69260 | JGI IMG/M metagenome (GOLD analysis project Ga0080064, IMG submission 69260) | Subsurface groundwater microbial communities from S. Glens Falls, New York, USA - GMW46 contaminated, 5.4 m (SPADES assembly) (version 2) ... | reverse complement strand
ATGGCGACGAAGGCAACGCCGACGGAGCCGCCGATCAGGAGTCGGCCCAGGCCCGCCGCAGAATATCCGGGCGCGAGCGCAAACAGCAGGGTGCCCGCCGCCGCGATTGCCGCGCCGGCGGTAAGCACGCGCCGCGGCCCCCATCGATCGGCGAGCACGCCCGCCGGAATCTGCATCGCCACGTAACTGTAATAATAGAACGCGGCAAGATTGCCCAGCGCCGCCGCGCCGAGCGAGAATTCGCTCATCAGCTCGCGCGTGATGACCGCCGGGGCGACGCGCTGATAGAAGCCGACCAGATAGAAGGCGGCGCCCAGGCCCCACATCAAAAAGGCGAGGCGCAGCGGCGGATAGGCCGCCTGGCGCGAACTCACGGTGACCGCGGCAGGGGTCTTTGCCGGAGCCGGGCCTGATAGATTCGACGCGCAGCCGACTTGGCGCTGGGTGCGCCCGCTATTGCCTTGCTCAGCATTGCTCCCAGGGCAGGCCGTCGTGACGCCAGCCGGTCATGGAATTTCGCTGGTGATGTTCGTTCAGTTCGCCCTCGAAGCCGTGCAGCACGTTGTAGACCTGAGTGAAGCCGGCCTTCTCCAGTGCGGCGCCCGCGTCCAGCGAGCGGTTGCCGCTGCGGCAGATGAGCAGGAGCGGGCGGTCCACGCTCGCCGCCTTTTTTACATGGCCGACAAACTGCGGGTTCACTTCCCAGTCGGGACCGTCGTTCCACGGGATCATGATCGCCCCGGTCGGGTGACCGACGAACAGGAATTCCATCTCGCTGCGGCAGTCGATGAATATCGCACTTGGGTTCCCGTGCAAAAATTCGTAGGCTTCCTTGGGGGTCAGGTGTTGCATCGTCCGGCTTTCGCTTCGGCAAAACGCTAGTATAAGGCCAGCCGCCGCCGCAGGGGAATCCGCGTTCGCTGGGTGGACAAACCAGTCGGTGGCGGGCTAAAATTCATCACTGCGCCGATTTGATGTCAGATTGCGGGCGCCGCCGGTTCCGGCCGGACGAAAAACAAATACTGCTAAAGCGAGGCAACCCGTACCTGGCTGGCAGGGCGGGTTTTTTTATTTGCCGAAGTCACATGGAATAATGACCAAAGCCGCACAACTGGAACGCCTGCTCGGCGAGCGCATCCTCATCCTGGATGGCGCCATGGGTACCATGATCCAGAGCTACCGGCTGGTGGAGGCGGACTACCGCGGCGAACGCTTTGCCGCTTTCGCGCGGGATCTCAAGGGCAACAATGATCTCTTGTCGCTGACCCAGCCTGGCATCATCCGCGAGATTCATGACGCCTACCTGGACGCAGGCGCCGACATCGTTTCCACCAACACCTTCAACTCCAACGCGCCGTCCATGGCCGACTACGGCATGGACGGCCTGGTGTACGAACTCAATCGCGAAGCCGCGCGCCTGGCGCGCGCGGCCGCAGACGCCTGTATGCACAAATCGCCGGAGCGCCAGTGCTTTGTCGCGGGAGTACTCGGCCCGACCACCAAGACCGCGTCGATATCGCCCGACGTCAACGACCCCGGCTTTCGCAACATCAACTTCGACACCCTGGTCGCCGCCTACGGCGAGTCGCTGCGCGGCCTGCTCGACGGCGGCGTGGACCTGATCCTGGTCGAGACCATTTTCGATACGCTCAACGCCAAGGCGGCCCTGTTCGCCGTCGATTGCGCCTTCGAGGCGCGCGCCAGGCGCTGGCCGATCATCATCTCGGGCACCATTACGGATGCCTCCGGGCGCACGCTCACGGGACAGACACCGGAAGCGTTCTGGAACTCGGTGCGCCACGCCCGTCCGCTCGCGGTGGGCCTGAACTGCGCCCTCGGCGCCAAGCTGATGCGGCCGTATATCGAGGAACTGTCCAACGTCGCCGACACCTACGTCAGCTGCTATCCCAACGCGGGACTGCCCAATCCGCTGTCTGAGACCGGTTACGACGAGACGCCGGACTACACCTCCGGCCTGCTCAGGGAATTTGCCGAGAGCGGCTTCTTCAATATCGTGGGCGGCTGCTGCGGCACCACGCCGGCGCACATCCGGGCGATTGTGCGCTCGGTCAGGGGCTTGCCGCCAAGACTAGTGCCGCAAATCGAAAGAAAACTGCGCCTCTCGGGCCTGGAACCGCTCAACCTCGGTGATGATTCGCTGTTCGTCAATGTGGGCGAGCGCACCAATGTCACCGGCTCCAGAGCCTTCGCCCGCCTGATCCTAGCCGGCGACTACACCGCGGGCCTGGCGGTGGCGCGCCAGCAGGTCGAGAGCGGCGCGCAAATGGTGGACGTGAACATGGACGAGGCCATGCTCGACTCGGAAAAGGCCATGGTCACCTTCCTCAACCTGATCGCCTCCGAACCCGACATTTCGCGTGTGCCGCTGATGCTCGATTCCTCCAAGTGGTCCGTGATCGAGGCGGGGCTGAAATGCGTGCAGGGCAAAGCGGTGGTGAATTCGATCTCGCTCAAGGAAGGCAAGGCCGAGTTCGTGCGCCAGGCGAAGCTCGCGCGCCGCTACGGCGCCGCAGTGATCGTCATGGCGTTCGACGAACAGGGACAGGCCGACAGTCTGGAGCGGCGCAAGACCATCTGCCGGCGCTGCTACGACATCTTGACCGGGGAGGTCGGTTTTCCGGCCGAAGACATCATTTTCGATCCCAACATATTTGCCATCGCCACCGGGATCGAAGAGCACAACAACTACGGCCGCGACTACATCGAAGCGACGCGCTGGGTCCGTGCCAACCTTGCGTACGCCAGGGTATCGGGAGGCGTGTCCAATGTTTCGTTCTCCTTCCGCGGCAACGATCCGGTGCGCGAGGCCATCCACACGGCGTTTCTCTACCACGCGATCAAGGCGGGGATGTCCATGGGCATCGTCAACGCCGGCCAGTTGGGGGTCTACGGGGAAATTCCCAGGGACTTGCTCGAGCGCGTCGAAGACATCATCCTCAACCGCAGGCCGGATGCGGCCGAGCGCATGGTCGCGTTCGCCAATACGGTCAAGGGCGGCGGCAAGGTGCAGGTCGAGGACCTGGAATGGCGCAAACAGAGCGTGGAAGCGCGCTTGTCGCATGCGCTGGTGAAGGGCATTTCCGACTGGATTACCGAGGACACCGAGGAAGCGCGCCTGCAGGCCGAACGCGACGGCGGGCGTCCGATCCACGTGATCGAAGGTCCGCTCATGGACGGCATGAACGTGGTCGGCGACCTGTTCGGCGCCGGCAAGATGTTCCTGCCGCAGGTGGTGAAATCGGCGCGGGTGATGAAACAGGCGGTGGCGCACCTGGTGCCCTACATCGAGGCGGAGAAGCAGAAGCTGGCGTTGGAATCCGGAGAAGCGGCCAAGCCCAAAGGCAAGATAGTGGTCGCCACGGTCAAAGGCGATGTGCACGACATCGGCAAGAACATCGTCGGCGTGGTGCTCCAGTGCAACAACTACGAAGTCATCAACCTGGGCGTGATGGTGCCGGCAAGCAAGATCCTGCAGGTGGCGCGCGACGAAAAGTGCGACATCATCGGCCTGTCGGGACTGATCACGCCCTCGCTCGAGGAGATGGCGCACGTGGCACACGAGATGGAGCGCGAGGGCTTCAGCATTCCGCTCTTGATCGGCGGCGCCACCACCTCGCGCGTGCACACCGCGGTAAAAATCGCGCCGCATTACAGCGGTACAACTGTCTACGTTCCCGACGCTTCGCGCTCCGTCAGCGTGTGCGCTAGCCTGCTGTCGGATGGCTTGCGCGAAGAGTATACGCGTTCGGTGCGCGCCGATTACGACAAGATCCGTGCCCAGCACCAGTCGAAGAAGCCACGTGCGCCGCTGCTGTCGATCGCGCAGGCGCGCGCCAACGCCGTCAACACCGACTGGTCGGCGTACACGCCGCCCGCGCCCAGATTCATCGGGGTCAAAGAGTTTCGCGATTACGACCTGGCGGCGATCGCTGGCCACATCGACTGGTCGCCTTTCTTCCAGACCTGGGAGCTATCCGGGCCCTATCCGAAGATTTTGCAGGATCCGGTGGTGGGCGAAGCGGCGCGCAACGTCCTCGCTGAAGGCCAGGCGATGCTCGCGAAAATCATCGCCGGGAAATGGCTGGTCGCCAATGCCGTCGTCGGATTATTTCCCGCCAACAGCGCGGGCGACGACATCGAAGTCTACACCGACGAGTCGCGCAGCCGAGTGGCGATGCGTTTTCACAATCTGCGCCAGCAGGCGCAGAAACCCACGGGCAAGCCGAATTACTGCCTGGCCGACTTCGTCGCGCCCAATGGCTCCGGCGTGAAGGACTACATCGGCGCCTTCGCCGTCACCAGCGGCATCGGCATCGAGGCGCGGGTGAAGGAATTCGAAGCCAGGCACGACGATTACAACGCCATCATGCTCAAGGCCCTCGCCGACCGCCTGGCCGAAGCCTTCACCGAGCATTTGCACCAACGTGTGCGGCGCGAGTTCTGGGGCTACGTGTCGGACGAATCCTTGGATAACGATGCCTTGATCCGCGAAGAGTATCGCGGCATACGCCCGGCGCCGGGATACCCGGCCTGTCCCGATCACACCGAGAAGGGCGAATTGTTCCGCTTGCTTGACGCACCGAAGCTTGGCATCACGCTGACCGAGAGCTATGCCATGTGGCCGGCGGCTGCGGTGAGCGGAATCTATTTCTCCCACCCGGAGTCGCAATACTTCGCCGTTGGCAAGATCGGGCGAGATCAGGCCGAGGACTACGCCCGGCGCAAACGGCTTTCGCTGTCCGACGTCGAAAAATGGCTGGCGCCGGTGCTGGCCTACGACGCCGTTCGTTCAACCGCCGCATGACATGAGGAGTTTCCTATGAGCATCGTCCGCCACCAACCCGCAAGAATCCTTTCCGGCGCCGTCGAAGCCAACGGCATGGTCTATGTCGCCGGCACCGTCGCCGACAAACGCCCGGCTGCGGTCAAGGCGCAGACCGAGGAGATTCTCGGCAGGATCGACGCGCTGCTTGCGCTGGCGGGCAGCCACAAGTCGAAGATCGTTTCGGCGCAAATCTGGCTCGCCGACATCCGTACGCGCGATGAGATGAACCAGGCCTGGCTCGCCTGGATCGACGCCAACAACCTGCCGGCGCGCGCCTGCGTGGAAGCCAAGCTGGCGACCGCGGACATGCTGGTCGAAATCGCGGTGATCGCGGCAAAGTAGGGCGGTATCGAAATTGCGCGCCGGCGCGCTGAGCCTTGTTGTTTTCTGTGCCGCGCTCGAATCCTGCACGCGGAAGCTCGACTGGCGCGAGCTGTCGGTGCGTTAAGGACGCCTCGCCGCTCTTGCGCGAGTCCGCGTGCAGCGAAAGTTAGGCTGCTTGTTTTGCGATCTTTGGGCGCACTCCTGGAGCCGGCGCCCCGAGAAGCATTCCTTCGACGCTCAGGTCTTCGTCAACATCGGGCCAGTGGAAACCCACACCTGGTCCTATAATCTCCCAATTCCGCCGCTGCTCCGAAGTTGCATTAGCAAGGCGCGGGTACCAGACGATGGGCACCGATAGTTTGCGCCCATCGGCCAGTGAGACGATTAACTCGTCGTCGGTGACTTGAAGTTCGATGGCAAGCGGTTCATGTAGATTTTCTAAGATGCTCATTCCATTTCTCCAAGTAGCGAGCGGAATTATCGCGCACAATTCCGTGGAGTTCGCGCAGCTCGTGCGCGGCGAACCCGTGTGAGCTTCCCTAGCGAGGGCCGCTTCGATTACTTGTTCGTGGAGTCGACGGGGATCTCGGAGCCGCTGCCCGCCGCGGAGACTCGCCTGGGCCGGCGGACGGCTCTCACTTTCCCGCTCTTTCCTCCTCCGCAGAAGAACTGATCGCCACCATCGGACTCGAGCCCCGACACGTTCACTCCGGGCGGCATCTCGAGCCTCTCCAGGACCTCCCCCGTTCGCGGATCGACTCGCCTCAAATCGCTCTCGTCACCTTCCCAGGTACCGTGCCAGAGCTCGCCGTCGATCCAGGTGACCCCGGTGACGAAGCGCTTGGACTCGATGGTGCGAAGAATCGCCCCTGTTTGAGGATCGATTTGATGGATCTTCCGGTCCCGATACTGCCCCACCCAGAGCGTCCCTTCGGCCCACGCGAGCCCCGAGCAACCGCCGCTGGGTGCCGGGATCGTGGCGAGCACACGGCCGGTCTGCGGATCGATCTTCTGGATGCGATCCTCGGCGATCTGAAACAGGTGCTGGCCGTCGAAGGCCGTTCCTGCATGCGCGGCGACATCGATGTAGCGCAGCGTCTTCCCGCTCGCAGGATCGAAGGCGTTCAGCTTGTCTCCGGACGCAAACCAGACTTGCTGACCGTCAAACGTGACTCCACCCACATTGTCGACACCTGGAAAGGGTCCGTATTCACGGAGGATTTTGGCTGTTGATCTTTTCATGACTGCATTTTAGTCATTCGGTAGCGGCGCGGGAAGTAACAAGGTTGTCGTGAATCCCGGCACGGGCGGGGTCATCCAACGACGCGCTCGCCCGCGACCGAACGACTGCACCTTGCCTGCGGCCGCAAGCGAGTCGACTGCCCGCTGCACGGTGCGCTGGCTGGCTCCAAGCGCAAGCGCAAGGGCCGAGCTCGACCACGACTCCCCGTCGGCGAGGAAGGCCAGCACCGCCGCATGCTTTTCTTCGACGAGTCGCGCCAGTACCACAACCTTGCGTGCTCGGCGCGGCATCAGCACAAATCCCCGTTTCGTCGCGCTCACGCCGGCAAGCGTCCGCAGCACCGTGCGAAGCCGCCCGACTTCGACTCGCAATCGCGCACGATGCGATTCATCGGCGAACTTCGTCCGGAATGCTTGCGCGATGAGCGTGTCCCTCGGCACGTCTTCGGGCCACGCCTCGCCCAGCGCGCGTGCGAGCGCGAACAACACCGGGCGCGTTGCGAGCGGCACCACCGTGCCTGCGGTACGCACGACATGACGGCACGCGTCCACCACGAGAGCCTTCGACACCAGTAGCGTTTCAACCTCCTCGAGCAGGAGAAGTCGCTCCGCGCCACGCGCAATCAGGCGTGCCGCGGGTGTGTTCAGGACGAGTGACGCGCTTTCGACCTCCGCCGTCAGCGCAGGGATACGTGCGTGGCGCGCGGCGCGCTCGGCCCGAACAAGCGCCGCGCGCGCCGTCTTCGTCCGGAGGCGTCGCATCGCGATCCCCGCGACCACCAGCTCGTGGACGGTTCTCGACGCGGGAGGCAAGGGCGCGGGGTCGAGTGCGGCGAGCGTACGTTCGGCCTCGTCGAGGCGCCCGATCAGGAGGAGGCGCCGGACCTCGAGATACCGCGCATGCGCGGCGTTCACCCGGTCGCCATGCGCTTCGAGCGTCGCCCGCGCTGCGTCGAGCCGCTTCGCAGGCCAGCCCAGGTCGCGCGAGACGAGCGCGATCTCGGCCTCGGCGACCACACACCTGGCGCGGGCCACGGTCTCTTTCGGACCGAAGGCGCGCGCCGCACTTCGCACGAGAGCCTTCGCTCGAACGAGATCGCCGAGCTGCGCCATCGCAATGCCTCGAAGCGCGAGCGCCGGCGCGTCCTCGCGCAAGGCGACCCGCTTCAATGCGCCGAGGGGATCACCCGCGGCGAGTGCACGCGCCGCGGCCGTGATCATCGAGTCCATGGGAACCTCTGATTTACTCCAGACGACCTTGCGACGAATCCCGCCACACTTGTAACTCCCATCGTTTCGATATCCTGCGCTAAGTTTATCGCGTGATCAACAACCCCCGAGGAAAAACGAATGGACACTCGAACGAAGGAGACAAGCGCGATGACGACACACATGACCGGAACACGTAAAGAATGGCTGGCAGCACGGCTCGAGCTGCTCAAGGCCGAGAAGGAGCACACGCGACGCGGCGACGAGCTGGCGCGGCGGCGACAGGAGCTGCCGTGGGTTCGGGTCGACAAGGACTATCGATTCGAGACCGACGAGGGGAGCGTCTCGCTGGCAGACCTTTTCCGAGGGCGCTCACAGCTGCTCGTCTACCACTTCATGTTCGGGTCCGACTACACGGCGGGATGTCCGCACTGCTCGGCAATAGCGGACGGCTTTAACGGGTTCGTCACGCACTTGGCCAACCACGATGTAATGCTCTGGGCAGTGTCACGCGCGCCGCTAGCGAAACTGCAAACGTACAAGCGGCGAATGAGCTGGAGTTTCCCTTGGGCGTCGTCGCGCGGAAGCGACTTCACCACCGACTTCGGTGTGGCATACACGGAGGAGCAACTGCGGTCCGGAGTGGCCAAATACAACTTTGGGTCGGTGACGTGGCCGCCGCTGCCGATCGGCGAGGAGGAGACGCTCACCGAGCTCACGGCGGGAACCGCCACGGACTGGGCGACGTACATACGGGAAGCTCCCGGCATGAGCGCGTTCGTGCTCGAGGACGGCGTCGTCTACCACACCTACTCGACCTACGCGCGCGGGCTGGACGGCCTATGGGGCCTGTACCAGTGGCTCGACCGGGCACCCCGAGGGCGGAACGAGGCCGGCGTCTGGATGCGCCGCCACGACGAGTACGACAAGCGTTGAGCGGCGTCGTGATGGTCGCGGCACAACTGGGGAACGCACGACACATGGTTTCCGGGCGCGCTTCGGAGCGAATCTTCTTCGGCGTCTCGGCGCTGCTGTTCGCTGCCAGCGCGGCGGTAACGATCGTCTGGTGCGCGTCCATGTCGGCGATGGGCGAGATGCCGATGCCCGGCGGCTGGACGATGTCGATGGCGTGGATGCGGATGCCCGGACAGACGTGGCCCGGCGCCGCGGCGACGTTCCTCGGCATGTGGGTCGTGATGATGGTGGCGATGATGCTGCCGTCTTTGGTCCCCATGCTGTGGCGCTACCGCCAGGCTGTTGGCAGGACCGGCGAGACGCGCCTCGGTCGGCTGACCGCATTCGTGGGCGTGGGGTACTTCTTCGTGTGGACCGTGTTCGGAATGGCCGCCTTTCCGCTGGGCGTCGCGCTGGCAGCGGTCGAGATGCAGCTGCCGGCGCTGGCGCGCGCCGTTCCGATCGCGGTCGGTGTGGTCATCCTGATCGCCGGCGCGCTCCAGTTCACCGCGTGGAAGGCACACCACCTTGCCTGCTGCCGGGAGGCACCGGGGCGCGGCCGTACGATGCCGGCGGACGCCGGCACGGCCTGGCGACACGGCCTGCGCCTCGGCCTCCACTGCAGCCAGTGCTGTGCCGGCATGACGGCGATCCTCTTGAGTCTCGGGGTCATGGACCTGCGCGCAATGGCTGTCGTGACGGCAGCCATCACCGTCGAACGTCTCGCACCGGCCGGTGCGCGCGTCGCGCGAGCCACCGGGGCCGTGGTCGTCGGGACAGGGTTGTTTCTGATCGCGCGAGCAGCCGGGCTCGGATGACGCATCCGCATCGTGCCCGTCGTGCGGTTTCAATCGAGTCTGACCCTATTGGTTCTACTATTGGTTCTAACGAACGACGAACGTGCTGTGCGGCCGGCCAGCACTGACAGTTGATTTGGCACTGCGCTGGCGGCCGGTCCGCACCAGCTACGGGTTAGATGCCTAGAACGGAGGAGCATAGTTGTAATCGCTTTCGCCAATGTGCTCATCAAAAATGCGCCCTGCAAGACCGTCAAGGTCCGGAAACAACGATGAAGCATGTACTCCGCAATCAAGTAGTTCAGCGCGCAGAAATCCGAAGTGCTCAGGGTCGATTAATATTTTCGTTAATTGACCTCCGTACACGCGATGCTTGCCTAGCGGAACAAACGACCTCCATGGATTTCTGCTAGTCATCCACTTGTGACTCATGTACTTGTGAACGGTAAAGACGCCCTGCTGCGCCCGGATACGAGGAGTTACATAACGTGGCTCTAGAACTTTTGTTCGCCCCACACCAAATGGGGTTTCCCGAGGTTTTACCTCCCAAATTACATCCGATTCATGTGGTTCGAAAATCCACACGACTCCAAACTCGTCCGGTTTTGACGCGGGTTTGCGCACCGCAAACCATAAGGCCGCAAGCGGATTGTGGGTCCAATCCAAGAGTCGCGTCGGAAGACCATGATGTTGCGCTAGTGCCAGCCAATCAAACAGATTGTCAGGAGGCGTGTCGATGTGCGCCAACGCCTCTCGCTTGAATGCCCCGAACAGGCGCCATTCATTGGTCGGTAGCGGTTCGTGCCCGCGCAAGAACGAAACACGGGCAATACGAGGAAGCAGTGGCCAGTCCTTCTCTTGGCCTCGAAATATGACGTACTTGCCTCTTTGGTGTCGTTGCTCGAGGAGCTTGAGGTAATCAGCCAGGCCGGAGATGGTTGGACGAAGAGCGCCATCGACCGGCGCCAAAGCGTCGCTCGGTTTTTTCTTGGTTCTTCGTGCCACGGTCATTGGAGGCATCTAACGTTGGAGGCAAGCGGACGCGCGTAGGCAGGCGAAGCCTGCCGTAACGCGGTCCGTCTTGGCCGACCTGTTGTGTGCAGCCGGGGCGGCCAGCGCCAACCAACCTGGCTGGACCACCCGCAACTTACGCAAGGAACGTTGGAGCGAGCAAGGCGGCATGGCCCCACTTTGCCGCAAGCCCGGCTGCCCGCCAACCCCAAAGGTGTGGAGGAGCACCAACCAGTTGGCCTCGCGGCCAACCGCAGGCGCGCGGGGATTCTGCCCGCCACGTGTTCGCCCAGGTGCAGGCACGCCGACTCGCCCGAGCGAGAAAGCGCCACCCCCAGAAAGGCGACAACCTGGCGCACGATAGGCAACGCGTGGAGGTTCGGCAGCCGACGTTGAACAAGCAGCGCGCGCAAGGTCCGCCGAGTGCTTATGCATGCGACGCCAATGCCACACAACGTGAAGATGACCGGCGCCCACGGGAAAGGGCCGGCGAAGCCGGCGGACGCCCCTGGGCGTCCGTGTCGATTGACATGTTAACCCTCATGCTCGATGCGCTTGCTGAACTTCGGCGCGCCCTTCTTGTCGTTGAAGTGAGGTAAGCGGCCAAACTTCTCCGCGTACTCGGCGAAGCATAAGTATTCGAAACGCGCGACCGCACCCATCTTACGGAGGTCGGCGGGCAAGCCGGACGCAGGGTTGCAGACGAACTGTGCGACAGCGACATAAAGTCGTGGGACGAGATGAGCGTACCCAGGAAACTTATGACGCACCCGATCAGCACCACCATGGGACAAGCGTCTTCCGCTAATCGTGTCATCGAACTGCTGCAGACGCCCCGCCAAGCCACCGATGGCATTGGTCATACCGAAGTAGATGATCGGCTCACACACCTCGAACGGCTCCCCAGCGAGGTTCTCTCGCGTTCGCGCCACAGCGTAGACGCCCGGGCACTGTAGCCGACCGAGTTCAGCTCGGGTGCCCCAAGGCTGCCAGGGAGTGAAACGCCTTTCGACCATAGACAGAGGGTTAACGTCCGGCTTCAGGCGCGCGCCGCCCGCGGCGCGTCGCTCTGCGAGCCGCTGTTCGGTGGCACACTTGAGCTAAGTGCATTGTCATGGCCGGCTGCATCGGCGAGGAGCGGTCATTCGATCACATTGTCTGCTCGCAGCAGAAGCTCCGTCGGTATGGTCAAGCCGAGCTTCTTGGCAGTCGTGAGATTGATCGTCAACTCAAAGATCATCGGCTGTTCCACTGGCAACTCACTCGGTTTTACGCCCTTGAGTATCTTGTCGACGTAGGTTGCGGCCCGCCGTGTGAACGCACCATAGTTCTGGCCGTAACCGAGCAGTGAGCCTCGCTCTGCATATATGCGTGTGGATGCAACTAACGCGATGCGGCGCTCAACAGCGATTTGGGCCATTTGCGCAGCGTGTTTCTCAAGCATGCCGCTGGGCAAGACAACTATTGTTGCAATGCGTTGCATCGCCAGCGAATCGAGCGCGCTTTCAATGCCGTTCCCCGTTGGAGCGTACGCGACGGGAACCTTAATCCCTAGCTTTTGCGCAGCGCGCTCGATGTTCTTCACGTACCATGGAGCCGTCGGCTGATTGGAGTCAGCAAGAACGCCGATCTGCGATCTTGGCGCGACAGTCCTCGCCATTTCGAACCACTTTGAGGAAACATCTGGGTTCGCGAGGGAGAGCCCGGTGAAATTCCCGCCTGGTCTTGCGAGAGACGAAACGAACCCGCTAGCGACCGGATCCCCGACAACCGACATCACTACTGGCACGGTAGACGTTGCTCGTTTAAGGGCAGCAGCAGCGGGAGTGCCTGCGACGACGATCACGTGGAAATTCCCATGGACGAGCTCGGCAGCCAGAGCTGGAAGACGGTCATAGTGGCCATCTGCGAATCGCCACTCAATAACAAGGTTCCTTCCGACTTCGTAACCGAGCGCACGCATACCCTTCACTAATTCGTCCAGGTAGGCAGCGCGGCCACCCGGTTGGAGGAATCCGATGCGCCAGACTTTGGTGCCTTGCTGAGGAAATCCAACTCGTGGCGCAGCGAGCAAAGCGGACGCAGCCAATACGAAACGCCTGCGTTCTCTCAGATCCATGGCCCTCCTTTACTCTTCAAGTGCTGAAGCGAATGTCCGTTTTGTTCGAAAGCGGCCACCCCCACGTAATCATCGTGCCACCGAACGTGCAATCATTTGCCTAAAGCCAATTAAACCTAGGCCCTCATCCTACACTTCACCGGAAACACTCGCAAAAACACCAGGATAGTCATACTGCACAAATAGACAGGTCGTGATAGGCAGTTTGCGATGACTCAACGTGCTGTTAGTAAAGGAATTGAGACTCCGGCACCGCGTTCTCCGCGTCTGCCCGATCGGGTGCACGACGCGATCGGGCGGCTACACTACAGCCGCCGGCGCTTACCTGCGCCAGAATCCGGGCGTGAACACCACCAGCAGGGTGAACAATTCCAGCCGTCCGAGCAGCATCGCGATGGTGCAGATCCAGGTCTGAAAATCGTTCAGCGACGCATAAGTCGTTGCCGGTCCCACCTGATTCAAACCGGGGCCGGTGTTGTTGATGCAGGCGATCACCGCCGAGAATGAGGTGACGATGTCCAGGCCGGATGCGGCGAGCAGCATGGTCATTGCGACGAACGAGGCGACGTAAATCAAGACGAACGCGAGCACGGCGAAAATGATGTTGTTCTCGACCGGTGCGCCGCCCAGTTTCACCGGCACTACGGCGCGCGGATGGATGATGCGCGTCATCTCGCGCACCGCCTGGCGCGCCATCAGTTCGGCGCGGATCATTTTGATGCCGCCCCCGGTCGAACCGGAGCAGGTGCAAAAGCCGCACAGAAACAGCATCCACACCGGCGCGAAAATCGGCCACAGGTAATAGTCGGTGTTGGAAAAACCGGTTGTAGTGGCGATGGAGACGACGTTGAACGCGGAATAACGCAGCGCCGTCCAGAAGCCCGGGTAGGTCTGGTTGGCAAGCAGGAAATAGGCGATGCCGAACACGCTGCCGATGACCACCAGCAGATACAGCCCGGCCTCGGGATCGCGTGCGTACGGGGCGAAGCTGCGGCGCTGCCAGGCGAGGAAGTGCGTGCCGAAGTTGATGCCCGCCAACAGCATGAAATAAATCGCCACCGCCTCGATCGCGGGCGAGTTCCAGTGTCCGTAGCTCGCGTCGTGGGAGGAGAAGGCGCCAAGGCCCATGGTGGAAAACGCATGCATCATGGCGTCCAGCCAAGTCATGCCGGCGAGCCGGTAGCACAGGATGCAGGCGACGGTAATGCCGAGATACACCAGCCAAAGCCCCTTCGCCGTTTCGGCGATGCGCGGCGTCAGTTTCGTGTCTTTCATCGGGCCGGGCGTCTCGGCTTTGTACATCTGGCTGCCGCCCACGCCCAACAGCGGCAGAATGGCCACCGCCAACACAATCACGCCCATGCCGCCGATCCAGACAAGAAAGGTGCGCCAGATGTTGATCGAGGGCGGCAGCGCGTCCAGGCCGGAGAGCACCGTCGCCCCGGTGGTGGTGAGCCCGGAGACGGTCTCGAAATAGGCGTCGGTGAAGGACAGTTCCGGCAGGTAGAGCAGCAGCGGCAGAGTGGCGAAGGCCGGTACGACGGTCCACACCAGCGCCACCAGGAGAAAGCCGTCGCGCGGCTGTAACTCGCGCCGCTTGTTCCGCGTCATCGCCCATAGCAGCGCGCCGGCTGCCGCGGTGAAAACGACGGCCTCATCGTAGGCAGTTTGCGCGGCATCGCCGAGGAAGAAGGACCAGCCGAGGGGAAACAGCAGGCAGAGCGCGAAGATCAGGATGACCACGCTCAGCACGTTGAGTACCGCAAGCAATCGGATCATGAGCGGGGTCTAGAGAAAGCCGGCGCTGACCTGGAACAGCTTTTCCACCTTGGGCACCATTTTCTTGTTGGTGACGAAGACGATGGCGTGATCCCCGGCCTGGATCGCCAGGTCATGGTGGGCCATCAGCACCTCGGTGCCGCGCACCAGAGCGGCAATGGTGGTGCCCTTGGGCAGCTCGATCTCGTCGATGCGCCGTCCCACCATGGGGCAGGACGCCGCGTCGCCGTGCACCACCGCCTCCAGCGCCTCGGCCGCGCCGCGGCGCAGCGAGTGCACCTCGGTGATGTCGCCGCGACGCACATGCGCCAGCAGCGAACCTATGGTTGCCTGCGCCGGAGACAGGGCGATGTCGATCTGCCCCGATTGCAGCAGATCCACGTAGGAACGCCGGTTGATCAGCGCCACCACGCGGCGCGCGCCCATGCGCTTGGCCAGCAGGCAGCTCATGATGTTGTTCTCGTCGTCATTGGTTACGGCGACGAACAGGTCCATCTCCTCGACGTTTTCGGCTTCGAGCAGGGACTCGTCGGTGACGTCGCCCTGCAGCACCAGCGCCGTATCGAGCCGCGTTGACAGCTCTTCGCAGCGGCGCTTGTTGTGTTCGACGATCTTCACCGTGTAGTCGCGCTCGAGCGCGCGCGCCAACCTCAAGCCGATGTTGCCGCCGCCGGCGATCATGACCCGGCGCACCGGCTTGTCCTGGCGGCGCAACTCCTGCATCACCCTACGGATGTTCTGGCTGGCGGCGAGGCAGAATACTTCATCGCCCGCCTCGACCACAGTGGTGCCTTCGGGCACGATGGGACGGTCGCCGCGGAAGATGGCGGCGACGCGCACGTCGACGTTGGGTATGTGTTTGCGGATGTCCTGCAGCTGATGACCCACCAGCGGTCCGCCCTCGAAAGCGCGCACCGCCACCAGGCTCACCAGGCCGTCGGCGAACTCCAGCACCTGCAGCGCCTCGGGAAACTGGACCAGCTTGACCAGGTATTCGGTGATCAGCTGCTCCGGACAGATGGCGTAGTCCACGGCAAAGCAGTCGGGCGCGAACAACTGCTCATTGGCGAGATATTGCGGCGCGCGGATGCGCGCGATGCGGGTGGGAACGTTGTACTGGTGCGCGGCGATTTTGCAGGCGACCAGGTTGATTTCGTCGCTTTGCGTTACCGCGATCAGCATGTCGGCGTCTTCGACGCCGGCGCTTTTCAGAACCGAGGGATGCGCCGCGCTGCCGGTGATGGTGCGCAGGTCCAGCCGGTCCTGCAATACGCGCAGGCGCGCGCCGTCGATATCCACCACGGTGATGTCGTTGGCTTCCGAAACCAGGCTTTCGGCCACGTTAGTACCGACCTGGCCTGCGCCGAGGATGATGATTTTCAATTTTTCCCCCCTGAGTTGCGCTGGCGACGAATCCTGCTTTCCCATGCGGCAGCGTACCAACCACTTTGTTTGCAGCACATTTTATGCCCTTTTGCTGCACCGCAAAACCAGTGACTATTCTTCCCTCTTGCCGGTCGCGATTCCCAAGGCCTTGAGCTTGCGGTACAGGTGGGTGCGCTCCAGACCGCTCTTTTCGGCCACGCGCGCGATCGAACCGCCTTCCCGCGCCAGCAGCTGTTCGAAATAGGCGCGCTCGAACGCCTCACGCGCCTCGCGCAACGGCAGCTCAAACGGCAGAGGCACCTGCGTTGCGGCGGCCGGATGGAACTGCGCCGACACACGTTCCACGTCGGCTGCGCCGATTTCCTCCTCAAGCGCGGTGTGCGCCAGATTCTTCACCGCACCCAGCAAGTCTTCGAGATTGCGCGGCCAGTGGAACTGGCGCAGGGCGTTCAACGCAGCAGTGGAAAAATGCCGCGGCGGGCCATGCCGGGCCTCCACCAGTTGCGCCAGCAGGACGGCGGCGATGTCGGGAATATCCTCGGCGTGCTCGCGCAACGCCGGGAGTACCAGCGACAGCTCGGACAGGCGCGCGAGCAGGGCCGCGTCGAAACCAAGCTCGGCGACAAGGCGCGCCGGTTCCTCGGCGGTGAAGGAAACAATGCGGGTCTTGGTTCTTTCCTGCTTGCCCAGTACGAAAGCCAGATTCTTTTGCTGCGCCCTGGTGAGTGCCGCGAGTTCCTCGACGAAAACGAGACCGTTGGCGGCCTGCGCGAGCAAATCCTGCGGCGCGTCGGCCAGCACCGCGCCGGCCATTATCCACGGCGTATTAGGCTGGTGCAGGTAGCGCGCGAACAGCTCCGGCATGACACCCGCTTCACCGCGCAACAGCACCGGCATGGACAGGGCGGCGATTTGTGCCATGCGCTTGCGCAGATCGACCAGCACTGCCGAGCGGCCCAGGCTGAGCAAAGTAAGCCCCGCCTGCGGCTGGCTGCCGCCGTTCCTGAGTGCGCGTTTCACCGTGGCGAGCAGCTTTTGCAGGGCAATCGGCTTTTCCAGAAAATCGATTGCCCCGATGCGCGTGGCCTCCACCGCCGTTTCGATGGTGCCGTGTCCGGACATCATCACCACCGGCATGGTGAGCTGGCCGTTCGCCGCCCATTCCTTGAGCAGGGTAATGCCGTCGGTATCAGGCATCCAAATGTCGAGCAGCACCAGGTCGGGGCGTTCTTCGCCGCGCAGCGCGCGCGCACGCGCAGCGTTTTCCGCCAGCTGCACCGTGTGACCTTCGTCGGCGAGGATCTCCGACAGCAACTCGCGGATGCCGATTTCGTCGTCTACGACCAGTATTTGAGACATCAGGCCGCCTTCGCCGATTCGCGTTGCAGCGGCAACAAGATGCTGACGCTGGCGCCGCGCCCGGGCAGGTTTTCCACACGGACCGCGCCGTTGTGTTCATCGATGATTTTTTTCACAATTGCCAGGCCGAGCCCGGTGCCCTTGGGTTTGGTGGTCACATAGGGTTCGAACACACGCATCATGATGGCCTCGGGAAAGCCGCAGCCATTATCGCTGATTCTCAGGCACGCCTGATTGCCTGCGCGCTCGGTTTCGACCTCGATGCGCGGGCCGGCACTGCCGGCGAGTGCGTCCTGGGCGTTCTGCAGCAGATTGTGTAACACCTGGCGCAGTTGCGTCGGATCGCCCATGACCCGCGGCAGCCCGGGCTGCAATTCGGGCCGCAGCAGGGCGCCGGCATGCTCGTACAAGACCAGAACTTCGCGTATCAGGGCGTTCAAGTCGAGCGGCACCAGGTTTGGCGCCGGGGTGCGCGCATATTCGCCGAAATCGTCCACCATCCCCTTCATCGCAGCCACCTGATTGATGATGGTTTCGGTGGCGCGGTTGAGCGTGGCCGCGTCCTCGGGTACGAGCTTGTTTGCGAGCTTCGCCTGCAGGCGCTCGGCCGAAAGCTGAATCGGCGTGAGCGGATTCTTGATCTCGTGCGCGAGGCGCCGCGCCACCTCGCCCCAGGCGGTAGCCCGCTGCGCCTGGATGAGCGTGGTGACGTCGTCGAACACGACCACATAGCCGCCGCCGCTCGCGCGCGGCAGGACCGAGCCGCGCATGAGGAGCATGCGCTCGGCGAGTTCCAGTTGTTGCTGCCAGGTGTCCGCGCCGTGCTGCTTGAACCCTTCGACGATGGCACGCGCCAGCGGCTGCAGCCGCGGCCAGTCCGCAAGGGCGCGGCCTTTCAAGCCGTCGAACGCTTCCTGTAAAATGGCGCCGGCTCCGTTATTCACGGTGCCCAGGCGCAGCTGCTCGTCGAATACCAGCACGCCGGCGGACAGATTGGCGAGGATGTTCTCCAGATAAGCCTTGGCTGTTTCGAGCTCGGCGCGGTGCGATTCGGCCACGCTGCGCGCATCGTCCAGCTGCTCGGTCATGCTGTTGAACGACTGGGTGAGTATGCCCAGCTCATCGCTGCTGGTGACCTGCGCGCGGCGGCTGTAGTCGCCGCGCGCCACCGCCTGGGTGCCCGCGGCGAGCAATGCGAGGGGCTCGGACAGGCGCGCCGAGAGCAGGAAGGCGAGCGCGGTCGCGGAGAACAGCGTCAACAGGAGCGTCAGCGTCAGCGTCAGGATGTAGATCTCCTTCAGACCCTGGCGCGACAGCGACAGCTCCTTGTAATCGCGATACACCTCCTGCACCGCTTCCGCGTCCCGCGCCAGCGTCGGCGGCACCGGCTGCAGCAGTTGCAGCAGACGCTCGTCCTCGGCGATGCTGAGAGCCGCCACCGGAACCAGCACGCGCAGGCTCAAGCGCTTGTCGGGCGCGCCTTCGAGCGCGGAGTAAGCACGGCTTTGTCGCGCCTGGCGCTGGATGGCGGCGCTGGGGAGGTCGGGCAGGAGTTTGCCCACGCTCTTGCTCGCGCTGGCGATGACGTTGCCACTGGAGGACAACAGCAGCGCATCGTCCACGCCCGCCTGTTCGCGCAGCCGGTTGAGCAGCACGACCTGCTGCGTTGGCGATTTGTCGGAGAGTTCGAGCGCCATGTGGCGCGCCTTGTCATTGAGTTCGGTGAGCAGCAGATCGAGCGCGGTGCGGCCGAGGTTGAGCCCGCCCTCTAGCGCGTTATCGACGCGCACGTCGAACCAGGATTCGATGCTCTTTGCCATGAACTGCAGCGACACCACATACACCAGGCCTCCGGGCACGATGACCATGGGCAGAAACATGAGCAGAAAGCGCAGCGTCAGACGCGAGCCGAACACGCGCGTGCGCAGCTTGGCGGTGAGCACCCACAACTGGTAGCCGATCAACGCCAGCAGCGCGGTGGCCAGCGCCGCGTTCAGGCCGAGCAGCAGCGCATAGTGGCGGGAGAACAGGGCGGTGTTGCCGCTTGCCGCCGCCAGCAGGAACAGCAGGATTGCGCCCAGCGCTACGCTGAATATGAGCACGTATTTCATTGCGGCGCTTTCTCCGTCACCGGCGCCTTGATCCCGAATGGCCAGCGCCGCCAGTCTGAGGCGAGATTCCATTCCCGGCTGGTGAGCGCGTTCACCTGGAACGGTTTGGGCAGCTGAGTCACGTCGAGGCGCATGCGCAGCCCCGCTTGATACTCGGTGCCGGTGGTCAATTCTGCGCGCTCCAGCACCTGCCAGGAGCGCACTCGCGACAGCACCCGCAACGCATCGCTCAGGGTGGAAAAGCTTTGATACAGCGCGCCGCTCGAGATGCGGTATTGGCGTGTGAGCGCGTGGTAGGACAGGCGCAGCATCCGCTGCCGGCTGACGCTGTCGTCGAACCAGTACCAGCGCTTGCGCGTCAGCTCGAATTCGACCTGGAAGTACAGCGCCACGCCCTTGTTGATGGCGTCCTCGAGGCGCGGGTTGAGCTCGATCTCGAAGTCGGCATCGAGGGCGTAACCCTCGTCGTTGCCCTCGAGCGAAATATGGCTGATTTCGATGGTGTTCGCGCGCGAAGGCGCGGTCCAGCCGAGCACGAGCGCAAGCAGCAGCGAAACGAGCAGCCGCAGGGTCATGTTCTAATTTTTTTCCAGCAGCGCATAGAAGAAGCCGTCATGCCGCGCATCGGGCAATAGCTGTCCCCCGTCGAGACCCGCCAGCGGCAGGCGGCGCGCCCCATCGCTGCGTGCCAGGAAGGACTCGACCGTTCGTGCATTTTCCTGCGGAAACACCGAGCACGTCGCATACAGCAATTTACCACCCGGCGCCAACTGTTGCCACAGCGCATCCAGCATCCGGCCCTGGGCCGCCGCGAGTTGGGCGATGTCGCTTTCGCGGCGCAGCCATTTGATGTCGGGGTGGCGCTTGACCACGCCGGAGGCGGTGCAGGGCGCATCGAGCAGGATGCGCTCGAATGGCGCGCCGTCCCACCACCCCGCAGGGACCGAGCAGTCGGCGCGGGCGACGCGCGCGGAAAAGCCAAGCCGCGCGAGGTTGTCGTTGATGCGGGGCACGCGTGCCGGGTCGCTGTCCAGCGCGGTGAGCGCGCAATCGGCAAGCTCCAGGATATGGCCGGCCTTGCCGCCCGGAGCAGCGCAGGCGTCGAGCACGCGCATGCCCGGCCGAACGTCAAGCAGCGGAGCGGCGAGTTGGGCGCCGGCGTCCTGTACCGATACTTCGCCTGCGCCGAAACCGGGAAGAGACTCTAGGGGCACCGGGCGCTCGAGCAGGATCGCCTGCGTCCCGATGGGTTCGCCTTTGATGCCGCGCTCGCCGAGCTTGGCCAGGTATTGCGCGGCAGTGAGCCGGCGCGGGTTGACGCGCAGGGTCATCGGCGGGTGCAGGTTGCCTGCATTCAGAACCGACTCCCACTGTTGCGGCCAGGCCGCGCGCACGCGGTCTATCCACCATTGCGGGTACGAGTAATGCGCGGTGTCGGAGCCGCAACGCGCAACCAGCATGTCCGCCTCGCGCAGGTAATTTCGCAGCACGGCGTTGGCCAGGCCTTTGGCCGCGGGCTCGAGGCGCGACACCGCGCGTACCGCCTGATCCACCGTGGTATGGCTGGTATGCGGCCGCGCGCGAAGCTGGTACAGCGCGGCGAGCAGCAGGGCATGCAAGGCCGGTTTGGCGGGCTTGCGCAGTAACTCGGCCAGGATCGCATCGAGCAGCCCCAGGTTGCGCAGCGTGCCGTAGGCCAGATCCTGCGCGGCCGCGCGCAAGCTGGCGTCCCCTTCCAGGCCCGCGAGCGCATCCGACAGGCTGCGGCCGGCGCGCACCTGTGCGACGGCGTTCCCGGCTGCGTACAGCGCTAGCTCTAGATTGGCGGATCTGGACAATGAAAAAAAGCGCTACTGCAACCGTCAAGGCTGCGGTACCGGAGTAGTGATGGAGGAGCCCAGCATCCTACACCGGGAAGGAGGCGGAGAGAACCGGCTTCGCGCTTTAGGCCTCCGCGCGCGAGCGAGCGACCCCGGTTACGCCATCGCTCGCAATCGGGCGATGCGCAGCTCGGTGGCGGGATGGGTGCTGAACAGACTCTGGATGCCGCCACCGGAGAGCGGGTTGACGATCATCATCTGCGCTGTCGCCGGATGCGCTTCGGCCGCGAGAAGGGGCAGTCCCTTGGCGTAGCGCTCCATCTTCGCCAAGGCATCGGCGAGCGCGTTCGGGTCGCCGCAGATCTCGGCGCCGCCGCGGTCTGCCTCGAATTCGCGCGCGCGCGAGATCGCCATCTGGATCAGCATGGCCGCGATGGGCGCCAGGATCATTACGATCAGCCCGACCACCGGATTGGCGCGCTCGCCATCGCCGCGCCCACCGAACAGGAAGCCGAACTGGGCGATGGCGGAGATCGCCCCGGCCATGATGGCGGCGATGGTGGAAATCAGGATGTCGCGATGCTTCACGTGCGTCAGTTCGTGTGCCATCACGCCGCGCAGCTCGCGCGCCGTCAACAGCTGCAGGATGCCGGTGGTGGCCGCCACTGCGGCATGCTCGGGATTGCGCCCGGTGGCAAAGGCGTTGGGCTGGGCTTCGTCGATGAGATAGACGCGCGGCGTCGGCAGGCCGGCGCGCTCGGCCAATTCGCGCACAACCTTGTATAGCTGCGGTGCGCTCGCCGCGTCGACTTCCTGCGCGTTGTACATGCGCAACACAATCTTGTCGGAGAACCAGTAGGCGAAAATGTTCATTGCGCCGCCGAGCGCGAGCGCGAGCAGCATGCCGTTTGCGCCGCCGAGGGCGGCGCCGACGACGCCAAATAGCGCGACGATGCCCGCCATCAGGATAGTGGTTTTGAGCCAGTTTCCGAACATCCCGGGTTCCCCTGTAAGGTTTGTGGTGGAGGCCGTTAGATGGTGGACTTTCGGGAAAGTTCAAGGCGGTCCCCCGCGGCGAGCGGGAACCCGGCGAGGAACTGCGCCGCCACCAGTTTCTTGCCGCCGGCGCGCTGCAGTTCCAGCACGCGCAGTGCGTTGGAGCCGCAGGCCACCACTATGCCCTTTGCGCCGGCCTCCAGTATCGCGCCCGGTGTGCCCTCGGCCGGGCTCAGACCGGCGCGCCAGATCTTTACTCCGACGCCTTTTATTATCGCCGCGGCGCCCGGTGTGGGATTGAACGCGCGCACCTTGCGCTCGATCGCCGGCGCAGTCTCGTTCCAGTCGATCCCGGCTTCCGCTTTGGCAATCTTTGCGGCATAGCTTGCGCCCGTTGCCGCCTGGGGCTCGGCGCTCAACTGGCCGCACTCGAGTTGCGCGAGCACGGTGACGATCAGGCGCGCGCCGAGTTCGGCGAGCTTGTCGTGCAGGCTCGCGCTGGTGTCCTCTGCTGCGATGGCCACGGACTCGGCGGCGAGTAGCGGACCGGTATCCAGTCCCCGATCCATCCGCATGACGGATATCCCGGTGAGCGCGTCGCCGGCGAGGATGGCGCGCTGGATAGGCGCCGCACCGCGCCAGCGCGGCAGCAGCGACGCGTGGATATTGATCGCGCCCAGCCGTGACAGGGCGAGCACAGGCTCGGGCAGAATCAGGCCGTAGGCCGCGACTACCATGGCGTCCGCGTCGAGCGCGCCCAGGCGCGCGAGCGTCGCCGCGTCTTTCAAACTGACGGGTTGATACACTTCCAGACCGAGTTCCTGTGCCAGCGCTGTTACTGCGCCGGGCACCAACCTCATGCCCCGGCCTGCGGGCCTGTCGGGCTGGGTGAGCACCAGCGCGACCTCATGCCCCGCATGCGCGAGCGCTGCCAGGGCACGCGCAGCGAACTCCGGGGTCCCGGCGAAAATAAGGCGCATCGGCGCGCAGGCGGGCAGGGAATTACGCGCTCTGGCGCTGCTGCTTCTGCAGCTTGGCGCGGATGCGGGTCTGCTTCAGGCGCGACAGGTATTCCACAAATATCCGGCCCTTAAGGTGATCCATCTCGTGCTGGATGCACACCGCAAGCATGTCTTCGGCCTGCATGGTGAACGTCTGACCGTCGAGCCCCAGCGCGCGTACGGTGATGCGCCCGGCGCGGGCGATTTTCTCGTAAATTCCAGGCACGGAAAGGCAACCCTCTTCGCAATCGGCCACCCCCGAAGCGGTGACGATTTCCGGATTGATCAGCGTCAGAAGTTGATCGCGCGTCTCCGACGCGTCGACGACAATTACCTGTTTATGCACGTCCACCTGTGTCGCAGCAAGGCCCACGCCGGGCGCGGCGTACATGGTTTCGGTCATGTCGGCGACCAGGGTGCGGATGTTTTCATCTATTTCCTCGACCGGCGCCGCGATTTTGTGCAAGCGGGCATCGGGATAGCGCAGTATGTGTAGGCGAGACATAAAAACTTGCTAATTGAACGGATTAGATGCTAAATTTAATGAAGTCTGTAAAAAGCGTGCTAGACTTTATATGATTCAGCCCTCCATTTAGTTAGGTTCGAGGCTCCTATGCACAAGTTTATCATAACCGCCGTGCTCGCCGCCGCGCTGGCAGCCACGCCCGTCCTGGCACAGCAGAAATCGGACATCAAACTGCAGGACAACGTGCCCGATCGTTACGTCGTCGTGCCCGGCGATACGCTATGGAGCATTGCCGCCAAGATTCTCAAAGATCCATGGCGCTGGCCGGAGATGTGGAAACTGAACCAGAACGAGATCAAGAACCCACACCGGATCTACCCCGGCGATGTCATCGTGCTTGATCGCTCCGGGCCGCAGCCGGAATTGAAGATGGGCGAAACCGAAAAGCTGTTGCCGCGCGCGCGCGCGGAAGACATCGGCAGCCAACCCATTCCCAGCATCCCCCCCAGGATTATCGAGCCTTTCCTGTCGCGGCCGCTGGTGGTCGAGCTCGATGGTCTGGACAAAGCGCCGCGCATTATCGCCGCCCAGGCGGACCGCGTATATCTGGGCTCGGGTGATGTGGCCTACGTCAGCGGAATCAAGGACGCGAAACTCGACAGCCTGTGGCAGATCTATCGGCCGGGGAAACCGCTTATCGACCCTGAAACCCAGAAGACGCTCGGCTACGAAGCCGTGTTTCTCGGCGACAGCAAGGTAACCAGGGCTGGCGATCCCGCAACCATACAAATCTTCGGCGCGCAGCAGGAGATCGGCAAGGGCGACCGGCTGGTCGCCGCCGGACCGCTGACGCTGAACAGCTACCTGCCACATGCGCCGCAGGTGTTTGTCCAGGGCCGCATCATCGCCAGCCGTGGTGGCATGCGCGAAACCGGCCCGCAAGATGTGGTCACGCTCAACAAGGGCAGAAATGACGGACTCGAGCCCGGCAATGTACTTGCCCTACTCCGTCTTGGCCGCACCAACCTGGAGAAGACGCGTGATCCAAAATGGTTCCGTCCCGACAAGGCCGAAACGACCAAGCTGCCCGACGAACGTTACGGCCTCGTTTTCGTATTTCGCACCTTCGACAAGGTTTCCTACGCGCTGGTGATGTCGGCGAGTCGCACGGTGCAGATCGGCGACGTCGTAACCAGTCCCTGAGAAGAGTGCGGGGTCTGTTGACATTCACCGCATGAGACGCGTTGTCTCCAAATGCGGATGAGTGCAAGGCGCCCGACCAATCGCCGCAAGCGACAGGAACTCAATGCGGCGCGATGCTGAGCTGGCTGCGTGGATCAAGCTCAGTCTGGTGCAGGGTCTGGGCGGCCAAAGCCTGAGAAGGCTACTCGCTGCGTTCGGCCTGCCGCAGCAAGTCCTCGCCGCCGGCCGCGCCGCGCTCGCGAAAATCGTTTCTGCCGAGATCGCCGCGCGTATACTCGCGGATGCCGATTCCCTCGCCGTCGAGGCCGCCCTCGAGTGGGCAGCCGCAGAAGGCAATGCCGTCCTTACACTCGCCGACGGCGAGTATCCGCAGTCGCTGCTCGAAACGCCGGATCCACCGGCGCTCCTCTATCTGCGCGGCCGGCGCGAGTTGCTGGCGCGGCCCGGCCTCGCCGTGGTCGGCAGCCGTAACGCCACACCGCAGGGGATGAGCAACGCGGAACGCTTTGCGCGCGCCTTCAGCGCCGCCGGCCTCACCATCGTCAGCGGCTTGGCGCTCGGCATAGACGCCGCAGCGCACCGCGGCGGGCTGGACGCGGCGGGATCCACCATCGCGGTGCTCGGTACCGGCGCCGACATCCTCTATCCGCAACGCAACCGCGCATTGGGTGAGCGCATCGCGCGCGAGGGACTGATCGTGAGCGAATTTCCGCTTGGTACGCCGCCGCATGGCGCCAATTTCCCGCGGCGCAATCGCGTCATATCGGGCCTTGCGCGCGGTTGCCTGGTAGTGGAAGCGGCGCTCGCCTCGGGTTCGCTCATCACCGCCCGCCTCGCCGCCGAGCAGGGGCGCGAGGTGTTCGCCATTCCTGGATCGATACACTCGCCGCACGCGAAGGGCTGCCACGCGCTCATCAAGCAGGGGGCAAAACTGGTGGAAAGCGCCGAGGATCTGCTGCAGGAGTTGGGCTTAATCGGAACTGTGGCGCAGCCCACCGCCATCGATCCGGTGGTACCCGGCCTGCTCGCGCACCTCGGTTACGACCCCTGTGACATAGACACGCTGTGCGCGAGAAGCGGCTTGACGGCGGCTGCGGTATCGGCCATGCTGCTGCAACTCGAGCTCGACGGCAAGGTCGCGAGCCTGCCCGGCGGGCTGTATCAAAGAACCTCCTAAGAGGCCGCCCACAAGAATGTTCGACATACTCGTCTACCTGTTCGAAAACTATTACCAGACCGACCGCTATCCCAATGAAGATGCGCTAGCGCGCAAACTTACCGCCGCCGGCTTCGAGCACGACGACATCAGCGACGCCCTCGCCTGGCTACAGGGGCTTTCCGCGACCGAGGACAGTACGTTTCCCGATTCTCTCGCAGAAAGCACCGCGTTTCGCGGTTATGCCGAAGTGGAAGCGCGCAAGCTCGGTGTCGAAGGGCGCGGTTTCCTCGCCTTCCTCGAGGCCGCGAAAGTGCTCACGCCGCTGCTGCGCGAGATCATCATTGAACGTGCCATGGCGCTGTCCGAAGACAGCGTCAGCATCGAGAAGCTGAAGGTGATCGTGCTCATGGTCCTGTGGAGCCAGCAGCATTCGATCGATTCGCTCATCCTGGAAGAGTTGCTCTCCGATCGCGCGCAATTGCTCATGCACTAGGGCGGTTGTCGCCGTTTAAGTCCCTGTTTCGCGGAAGTTTGTCACGGCACCTCGCCGTGTCTTCTTGCTTCGCCATCCGGTTTGCACTTATCATGCTGCGGCTTGCTGCGGGGCGCGGATCAATATTGATCAAGCCTGCATGCGCGGGCGCGAACATACTATGGCCAAGAAACTCATCATTGCGGAAAAGCCGTCGGTCGCAAACGACATAGCGCGTGCACTGGGCGGCTTCAGCCGGCATGGCGATTATTTCGAGAGCGACGAGCACGTGCTGTCATCGGCGATCGGACATTTGCTCGAACTCGTCGCCCCGGAGGGCATCGAGGTGAAGCGCGGCAAGTGGTCGTTCGCGAACCTGCCGGTGATACCGCCGCACTTCGGGCTGAAACCGATCGAGCGGACCGAGGACCGGCTCAAGGCGCTGTTGAAGCTGCTCAAACGCAAGGACGTAACCGGCGTTATCAACGCTTGTGACGCGGGGCGCGAGGGCGAGTTGATCTTCCGCTACATCATGCAGCACGCCGGCAACAAGAAACCGATCCAGCGGCTGTGGCTGCAGTCTATGACCCAGGGTGCGATCCGCGAGGGTTTTGAACGCTTGCGCACCGACAAGTCCATGCTGCCGCTGGCCGATGCCGCCGTGTGCCGTTCCGAGTCCGACTGGCTGGTGGGCATCAATGGCACGCGCGCCATGACGGCGTTCAACTCCAAAGAGGGCGGCTTCTACAAGACCACCGTCGGCCGGGTGCAGACGCCGACGCTGGCCATTCTGGTCGAGCGCGAAGACCGCATCCGCAAGTTCCAGTCACGCGATTACTGGGAAGTGCATGCGAGTTTCGCCGCCGCCGCCGGTACCTACAGCGGGCGCTGGTTCGACGAGAAGTTCGCCAAGGCGGCCAAGGACGAGGACGCCGAAGCCAAGCCCGAACGGCTGTGGGATGCGGCGCGCGCCGAGGCCTTGCGCAAGAAGTGCGAAGGCAAGCCCGGCATCGCCAGCGAAGAGGCGAAGCCGACCACCCAGATTTCGCCGCTGCTGTTCGATCTGACCAGCCTGCAGCGCGAAGCCAACGGGCGCTTCGGTTTCTCCGCCCGCACCACGCTGTCGCTGGCGCAAGCGCTGTACGAAAAGCACAAGGTGCTGACCTACCCGCGCACCGATGCGCGCGCGCTGCCGGAAGATTATCTGCCGACGGTCAAATCGACCATGGAGATGCTCGCCGGCAAAGCCAAGGGCAAGGACAGGAGCGAGGGCGTCGCGGCCTATGCGCCGTTCGCGCGCCAGGTGTTGAAAGAGGGCTGGGTAAAGCCGGGCAAGCGCATTTTCGACAATACCAAGATCTCCGACCACTTCGCGATAATCCCCACGCTGCAGGCGCCGGGACACCTGTCCGATGCCGAGGCGAAGCTCTACGACATGGTGGTGAAACGCTTCCTTGCGGTGTTCTTCCCCGCGGCCGAGTTTCTGGTCACGACGCGCATTACCCGCGTCGAGGGCGAGCCGTACAGGAGCGAGGGCCGGGTGATGGTGAAGCCGGGCTGGCTCGCGATCTACGGCCGCGACACGGAAAAAGACGATGCGCTGATGGTCGCGATTGCTGAAGGCGAGAAAGTCAAGACGACAGCAGTCGAGGTCAGGGCCAATCAGACCAAGCCGCCGGCGCGCTACTCCGAGGCGACGCTGCTCTCGGCCATGGAGGGCGCGGGCAAGCTGATCGAGGACGAGGAATTGCGCGCGGCGATGAGCGCGAAGGGCCTGGGCACGCCGGCGACCCGCGCCGCGGTAATCGAGGGCCTCATATTCGAGGACTACGTCCACCGCAACGGGCGCGAGCTTGTGCCCACTCCCAAGGCGTTCTCGCTCATGTTCGCGCTGCACCACTTCGGCATCACCGAGCTCACTTCGCCCGAGCTCACCGGCGACTGGGAATTCAAACTGAAGCAGATGGAGCACGGCGAACTCGATCGGGCAGTGTTCATGGACCATATCATCGAGGCCACGCGCGAACTGGTTTCCGCGATCAAGAATGGCGACATTCCCGATACCGCATTCCTCACGCTGAAGGCACCGTGCCCGAAATGCGGCGGCACGGTGCTGGAGAACTATCGCAAGTTTCAGTGCCAGGCCTGCGATTTCAATATCTGGAAAGTTGTTTCCAGCCGAGAGTTCGCGCCGGAGGAAATCGAAGAACTGATCGCCAGGCAGAATATCGGTCCGCTGCAGGGTTTTCGCAGCCGCATGGGCAAACCTTTCGCAGCGGTGGTGCGGCTGTCGCCCGAATTCAAGGCCGAATTCGATTTCGGGCAGTCGGCTGACGGTTCCGAGGAAGCGCCGGATTTCTCCGGCCTCGAGCCGCTCGGCTCCTGCCCCAAGTGCAAGGCGCGGGTGTTCGAGCAGCCGATGGCCTATGTGTGCGAGAAAAGCCTGGGCCCGGATAAGAGTTGCGATTTCCGCTCCGGCCGCATCATCCTGCAGCGGCCGATCGAGCGCGAGCAGATGCAGAAGCTCCTCGCCACCGGCAGGACGGATCTGCTGCACCGCTTCATCTCTAAAAAGGGGAGGCCGTTCTCGGCTTTTCTGGTGCGCGGAGGAGACGGCAAAGTCGGCTTCGAGTTCGCGCCGCGAGCGGCCAAACCGGGCAAGGCCGAGACCAAGCCGGCAGAGGCCAAGGCCGGCCTGAACAAGCCAGCGATCAAGGCGGCTGCGAAGACTGCTGCCAAGCCGGTCAAGGCACGCAAGACCGCCGCCGGCTAGTCCGCTCCGATCGCGCCGGCTGGTACCCTAAACCTGAGTGGGTTTGGCGCCGCGCATACTACCCGCCACGATCTTGTATTCGAACAGGCGGCACTCCAGCGCGCCGTTGAATAGCGGCGTGCGTTTGGAAACCTGCAGCTTGATCAGCTTGGGCAGATTCATGTCGGCGCTGAGTATGTAGCAGCTCCAGCCGGCGAATTTCTGTTTCAGCGCATCGCCGAACTTGGGGTAGAACCCGGCCAGTTCCTGCTGTTCACCCATGCGCTCGCCATAGGGCGGGTTGGTGACCAGCACACCGGTCTCGGCCGGCGCCGAGATCTCCAGCGCGTTCGCCTGTTTCAGCTGCACCGCCCCGGCGAGGCCGGCTGCGCGCAGGTTGGTGTGCGCAAACTTGAGCGTGTCACCGTAGAGCTCGCTGCCGTAAATCGGCAGGGGCGCAACCGGCTTGCGCCGCGCCTCGGCCTCGGAGCGCAGCTTGCGCCAGAGCGCGGCATCAAAACCGTTCAGCTTTTCAAAGCCGAAGCCGCGGGCAAGGCCCGGTGCGATATCGAGCGCGATTTGCGCGGCTTCGACCAGGAAGGTGCCGCCGCCGCACATGGGGTCGAGCAGCGCCGTTCCCGCTTGCCAACCGGTCAGCTTGAGGATGCCGGCGGCGAGATTTTCCTTGATCGGGGCTTCGCCTTGGGCGGCGCGCGCGCCGCGCTTGAACAGCGGTTCGCCTGAAGTGTCGAGGTAGAGCGTGAACTGCGTGGCGTCGAGGAAAGCGTGGATGCGCACCTCCGGTGCGCGCGTGTCCACGTTGGGCCGGCTGCCGACGGCGCTCCTGAAGCGGTCGCACACCGCGTCCTTGATGCGCAGCGTGATGAAGTCGAGACTCTTGAGCGGGCAGCGTTGCGCGGTGAGGTAGACGCGGATGCTGCGCGCAACCTCGAAGCGCCGCGGCCAGTCGAGCTCATAGCTGGCGCGGTATATGTCCTCTTCGTTGCGGTAGGGCAGGGTGAACAGGCGCAGCAGCACGCGCGTGGCGATGCGGCTTTCCAGATTGGCGCGGTAGATGACGCCCGCGTCCCCCTCGAAGGCGACGCCGCCGGGGACGGTCTGCACCACGCTCGCTCCCACATCGGCAAGCTCGGCGGCGAGCGCGTTTTCCAGGCCACGCGGGCAGGGCGCGAACAGCTTGGCGTCAGCGTGCAGGTTCATGCGCCATGGCTCCGGGCGGCGAATCCGGCGGCGCGCAGCGCCCGGATGATCTCCTCGACATGCTCGCGGCCGCGCGTCTGCAGCACGAACTCGACTTCAGCGGTTTGCAGCGGCAGGTTGGTGAAGGCGCGCTGATGGTGCACTTCCTCGATATTGGCATTGGCTTCGGCCAGGCAGGCGGTGACCGTGGCGAGCGCTCCGGGCAGGTCGCGCAGCTCGACCGTGAGCCGGGTTAGCCTGCCGGCGCGCACCATGCCGCGCTCGATGATGACCGACAGCATCAACGGATCGATGTTGCCGCCGGACAGCACTATCCCAACGCGTTTGCCGCGAAAGCGCTCCGGCTGCGCGAGCATGGCGGCGAGGCCGGCCGCGCCCGCGCCCTCGGCCACCGTCTTCTCGATTTCCAGCAGCAGCACTATGGCGTGTTCGATTTCGCCTTCGCCCACCATGAGGATGCCGCGGGTGAGTTCGCGCACGATCGGCAGGGTGAGCGCGCCCGGTTCCCGTACCGCAATGCCATCGGCAATGGTGTTGGCGGCGCAAACCGCCGTCTCGCCGCGCAACGCGCAATACATCGACGGAAAGTTCTCGCTTTGGACACCATAGAGCTCGATGCCGGGCTTGACGGCCTTTGCCGCGACCGCCATGCCGGCGATCAGTCCGCCCCCGCCCACGGGCACGACCAACACATCCAGCCGCGGCTCTCGCGCGAGCATCTCCAGCGCCACCGTACCCTGGCCGCTGATCACCTGGTCGTCGTCATAGGGATGGACGAGGGTGAGCTTGCGCTCCGCGGCGAGCGCGAGACCCCGCGCCTTGGCCTCGTCGAAGCCCTCGCCGGCGAGGATCACTTCGGCGCCGAAGGCGCGGGTATGCTCCACCTTCACATGGGGCGTGTGGCGCGGCATGACGATCACGGCGCGGACGCCCAGGCGCCTGGCATGATAGGCCACGCCCTGCGCGTGATTGCCGGCGGATACCGCGAGCACGCCCGCTGCACGCTCGTCCGGCGAGAGCGAAAGCAGTTTGACCAGCGCGCCGCGTTCCTTGAACGAAGCGGTGAATTGCAGGTTCTCGAATTTGAGATAGACCTCGGCACCGGTGATCCCGGATAGCGTGCGCGAATACAGGCAAGGCGTGTCGATCACGTGGTCCGCGATCAGGGCGGCTGCGGCGTGGATTGATAGTGCGGTAACGGGCATGGCGATCAGGACCTCAGTGCTGCCATGAACCCGTGATGATGCTCTTGATGAGATGCAGCCGCCGGTGAAAAAAATGATCGGCCCCGGGCACCACGATCACCGGCAACTCCTGCGGCCGCGCCCACGCGAGCACGTTGGCGAGCGGCACGGTCTCGTCCAGTTCGCCGTGGATGACGATGCTGTTCGCCGGTACCGGCTCCGCGGTGTAGCTGCGCCCGCCGCTGACGAAACCCGCGGCCACACCCACCAGCGCCATCCGCTCCGGCGGGGTGCGGCGCGCCACCAGGGTCTGCACGTAGGCGCCGAAAGAAAAGCCCGCCAGCACCGGTGCCGCCGCGTGAAAGCGCGTGCGCGCGTAGTCCAGGATCACCAGGAGATCTTCGGCTTCGCCGCGCCCCTCGTCATGTTCGCCGACGCTCGCGCCGACGCCGCGGAAATTGGGTCGCAGCGCGACGTAACCCAGTTCGACGAAGGTCTTCGCCAGCGTCTGCACCACCTTGTTGTCGAGGCTGCCGCCAAACAGCGGGTGCGGGTGCGCGACCAATGCCACGCCCCGAGGGGCATCGTAGAGCCTGTCGCGATGTTCGCCCGAAGCAGGCAGATCGATCACGCATTCGATCTTGCCCGCCGCGCCGTCCAGAAGCACCTGCTCTCTCGGCGCCCGCGTCATATTTTCAGCCGCTCGACCACGCGCCCGTGCCGCAGGTGCTCTTCAATGATTTCGTCGATGTCATGCTCGTCGACATAGGTGTACCAGACTTGTTCCGGGTACACGACGATGCACGGACCTTGCTCGCAACGGTCGAGGCATCCCGCCTGGTTGATGCGCACCTTGCCGGCGCCGGCGAGCCCGAGTTCTTTCACGCGCTGCTTGGCATAGTCGCGCAGCTTGCTCGCGCCCTTGTCGTTGCAGCAGACGCGGCCGTCCTCGCGCTGGTTGCAGCAGAAGAATAGGTGGTTGCTGTAATAGCCCATGGGGGATTGGCTCGATGGAAATGTCGTAGAGGCGCATGCCGTTCACCGGCATGTCTGCTCCAGCGAAAGCAAAATTATAACTGGTCGGGGCGGTCCCGGCGGTCCCCGCCCAGGCGCGGCGCGAGCAGCATCAGATAGAACAGCGCGACAAACGGCCAGGCGAGCGACACCAGGTGCGTCACCCCGTTGAAGTTGAGAAAATAGCCTTGCGGCCACTGCTGCAGCGCGTTGGCGAAATAAGGATTCTCCGGCGCCAGGTTGACCAGCACGGTCGCGGCCATCAGCAGCAAGCCGGCAAGCGCCAGGCGCGCAACGCGCGGCAGCGCCACCGCCAGCATCAGAACTCCCGCGCCGCAAACCAGGCCGACGAGCGCGCCCGGCGTCAGCCAGGCGAACACATTCTGTGCCTTGAGCAATACGCCGACCGCGACCGTCTTCAGCGCCAGCGCACCCAGGAGCAGTGCGAGCAACATGCGTCGCAGCGGCTGATCGTTTTGCGTCAGGCCGGACAGGAACAGGCCGACTGCGATCAGGTTGCATGCGGCAACCGCAGCTTCCATCTGAATGAACACCTCGGCCGGATGCAGGGCCGCGGGCGCAGGCTCGAGCAGCCCGCGCAGATCGCCATTGCCGAACAGCAGGGTTTCAGGGTTGAGCAGGGTGAACAGCCATAGCGCGAGCAATACCAGACCGAGGTCGTGCTGCCCGCCTGCGAGAAACCAGCGATGACGCAGCGCGTAGAGCCTGCCGCTGCCGAGCAGGCCGACGCCGAAGTGCCGCGCGAGGGCCGCGCCGGCGAAGGCGCCCAGGCCATTGGTCGCGAGATCGAGGTTGGACGGGATGCGGCTCGGCAGGTAGGTTTGCAGCGCTTCCAGCGCGAAGCTCAATATGCAGCCGGCCAGTCCGGCCGCGGCCTGCGCGGGCGCGCCGCGCAAGAACGGGTGCAACGCCAGCAGCGCGAAGAATCCCAGCGGCAAATAAGCGGCGAAATTTGTCGCGAGGTCGAACGCGGTGATATAGCGCGGCAAGGCGCCCGCGAAAAACGCGAACGCGCCCGCGCCCTGGTCGCGCCAGCCGGAGAAGGGGTGCAGGCTGGCGTAGATGACCAGCAGCGCATAAGCGAGCAGCAGGTAACGCGCCAGCGGCGAGGCTCTGGCATCGATGACAGGCACGGCGCGCGCCATGTTACGGCCTGGCGAGTTCCGCCCGGTACAGCGCCAGCATGCCGGCGTTGAAGCAGGCGAACACGATTTTCTCGATCTTCGGCTCGGCCACGGCGAACTGCGCGCATTCGCGCACCGCGATGCGCATCGCCTGCTCGATCGGGTAGCCGTAGACGCCGCAGCTGATCGCGGGGAAGGCGATGCTGCGGGCGCCGTGCGCCAGCCCCAGTGCCAGGCTCTCGCGATAGCAGGAGGCGAGCAGCTCCGCCTCGCCCTGCGCGCCTCCCTGCCATACCGGTCCGACGGTGTGAATGACCTGTTTGGCCGGGAGGCGGTAGCCGCGTGTGAGCTTGGCCTGCCCGGTGGCGCAGCCTTGAAGCACGCGGCATTCGGCGAGCAACCCGGGTCCCGCGACGCGGTGGATCGCGCCGTCCACGCCGCCGCCGCCGAGGAGCGAGTTGTTGGCGGCGTTGACGATGGCATCCACGGCCAAGGTGGTGATGTCGGCTTCGACCGCAATCAACTTGTCGCGCATGCAGGGATTCTACCGCGCCCGGCCACTCATCCGGAGGACGTGAATGGAGCAATTGCGAGTTTTGCCGAACGGGGTTGAGACCCCCGTCGAACGCGCAGACACCGACAGCCCGATATCCCGTCCGGCAAACGTGGCAAAGTAGTGGCGTGTCCCGCAGATTCCCGGCCTGTGTGGCCTCGCGTAGGCCCGGCGCATGCGGACGAAGGCGGGCTTGTCTCTGCTATCGTTGCGAACAACATCGCATCAAGCGCCCGGCCTTCTGTAAAATGGAGCCATGCTGATCGCTTTCGTCACCCTGTACCTGGCGCTGACCATCACCATCGGTCTGGTCGCCGCGCGTCTCGTCAAGAACTCGACCGACTACCTGATCGCCGGTCGCGGCTTGCCGCTGTACATGAACGTTGCCACCGTCTTCGCGACCTGGTTCGGCGCCGAGACGGTGCTGTCGGTGTCGGCAACTTTTGCCAAGGACGGTCTGCACGGGATTCCGGGCGATCCCTTCGGCGCTTCGGTGTGCCTGGTGCTGGCCGCGTTGCTGTTCGCCAGGCTGTTCTATCGAATGAACCTGCTGACCATCGGCGATTTCTACAAGCAGCGCTATGGCAAGCCGGTGGAGGTGCTGACCAGCCTGTCGATCTCGCTTAGCTATCTGGGCTGGACCTCGGCGCAACTGACCGCGCTGGGCCTGGTTATCTTCTCGGTATCGGGCGGCGCGCTGGAGCTTAACCAGGCCATCATCCTCGGCGCCGGCGTGGTCGTCGTCTACACGATCTTCGGCGGCATGTGGTCGGTGGCTTTTACCGACCTGTTCCAGACGGTGGTTATCCTGATCGGCCTGACCCTGGTGGCGATGCTCGTCGGCGACCTGGCCGGGGGCGCCGGGAAAGTGGTGCGCCAGGCCGCGGCCGACGGCAAACTGGTCATGTTCCCGGCCGGCATGGACGCCGCCGCGTGGTGGTCGATGGCCGGCGCCTTCTTTGCCTTCGCCTTCGGCTCGATTCCGCAGCAGGACGTGTTCCAGCGCATGACCAGCGCCAAGAACGAGAAGACCGCGGTGCGCGGCACCATCATCGGGGGGCTGGTCTACTTTTGCTTCGCCTTCGTGCCGATCTATATCGCCTACGCGGCGCTGGTGGCCGATCCGTCGCTGGGTGGCCTGTTCGCCGACAAGGATGCCCGCGTCATCCAGAGGATCCTGCCGGACCTGGTGCTCTCCAAGATGCCGCTGTGGGCGCAGGTGATGTTCTTCGGCGCGTTGCTGTCGGCCATCCTGTCCACCGCCAGCGGCGCCTTGCTGGCGCCGACGGCGCTGTTCACCGAGAACGTGCTGCGCCCGTTTGTGCGCCACATGGGCGACCGTCAAATGCTGCTGATTCTGCGCATCATTCTGGTCACGTTCACCGCTGCGGCCCTGGTGTTCGCCGTCAACAGCACCAGCACGATGTACCAGATGGTGCAAAACGCCTACAACGTGACGCTGACTGGCGCCTTCGTGCCGCTGGCGGCGGGCGCCTATTGGAGGCGTGCCAACACGCAGGGGGCGTTGCTTTCCATTGTGCTCGGCGTCGGCACCTGGCTGGTGGCCGACAACGTGGCCGCCGAGGCCATGGTGCCGCCGAACCTGGCGGGATTCTTCGCGTCGATCATCGGCATGGTGCTGGGAACGCTAGCGCCGCCTATCATCCGCAACCATGGCCAGTCGATCGAAGCCTCGTTGGCACATCGCAAGCCCCTGCCCGGGCAGCCCGGTTACCGCTGAACCCGCGCCGATTCCGTCCTGCGGTCCCACGCGGGGCGAAGTGCGTATCGCCTAAAGCACGGCGTATAAATGCCAGGCGAGCAAAGCCGCGAGCAGCAGGCCGAGCATGACGGTGCTGCGGTTGCGCTGCCTTTGCTCTGCGGCCAGCCGGTCCAGCGCTCGCTCGATGCCCGCGGACGGATCGGCGGAGAGGGCGCGGTGCGCAAGGCGCGGAAGCTGCGGCAGCATGTTCGCCCAGCGCGGCGCTTCATTCTGCAGGCTGCGCAGGAAGCCGCGCCAGCCCAGCTGTTCGCTCATCCAGCGCTCGAGGTAAGGTTTGGCGGTCGTCCACAGGTCGAGTTCGGGGTCGAGTTGCCGCCCCAGGCCCTCGATGTTGAGCAGGGTCTTCTGCAGCAGCACCAGCTGCGGCTGGATCTCGACATTGAAGCGGCGCGAGGTCTGGAACAGGCGCAACAGCACCCTGCCGAAGGAAATGTCCTTCAGCGGCCGGTCGAACACCGGTTCGCACACGGCGCGGATGGCGTTCTCGAATTCATCGACGCGGGTGTCCGCCGGCACCCAGCCCGCTTCGATGTGCGCCTGCGCCACGCGCTTGTAATCACGCTGGAAAAAGGCGAGAAAATTCTGCGCCAGGTAGTTCTTGTCGACGTCGGTGAGCGTGCCCATGATGCCGAAATCCACGGCGATGTATTTGCCGCGCACATCGACGTCGGTGGAGACGAAAATATTGCCCGGATGCATGTCGGCGTGGAAAAAACCGTCGCGGAACACCTGGGTGAAGAATATCTCCACTCCGGCGCGGCCGAGGCGCGGGATGTCCACACCGGCTGCGCGCAACCGCTCGATATGGCTGATGGGTATGCCGCTGATGCGCTGCATCACCATCACCGAGGAGGAGCAGTAGTCCCAATAGATTTCCGGAATCATCAGCAGTGTGGAACCGGCGAAGTTGCGCCGCAACTGGCTCGCATTCGCCGCTTCGCGCATCAGGTCGAGTTCGTCGTTGAGGTGCTTGGCGAACTCCGCCACCACCTCGCGCGGTTTCAGGCGCCGGCCGTCGATCCACAGCGCCTCGATCAGGCCGGCCGCGCTGTCGAGCAGGGCCAGGTCTTTTTCGATCGCTTGTTGCATGTTGGGGCGCAGTATCTTGACTGCGCATTCGCGCCCGCCAGGCAGCACGGCAAAATGCACCTGCGCGATGGAGGCGCTCGCCACCGGCAGCGCCTCGAACTGCTCGAATACCTCGGCTACCGGCCGGCCGAACGAGCGCTCCAGCTGGGAATGGGCGAGTTCGGTCGAAAACGGCGGCACCTGGTCCTGCAGCCGCGCCAACTCGTCGGCGATGTCGGCTGGCAGCAGGTCGCGACGGGTGGACAGCATCTGGCCGAACTTGACGAACAGCGGTCCCAGGGCCTCGAGCGCGAGACGCAGACGCACCGCGCGCGGCTCGGTGAGCCGGCGCCAGAATAGCACTCGCTGCACCGCGACCAGCAGGACGCGCGTGCGCGCGTGGGCGAGCACGAACTCATCCAGGCCGAAGCGGATGCCGACGCTGATGATTCTGGCGAGGCGCAGAAGTCGCTGCAACGTAGGGGTTTACCGAACTGAAAAACGAATTCTAACCGCAGAGCAGGCAGAGGCGCGGATTGTCGTTCCCCGGCGCCCGTCGCCGCCAGCGGCGGCTCAAGTCGTTCTGGTCAATGCTTCGATTCTCTTCTCGATTCGCGCCACGTCGTCGCGCAGCTGGTCCACGCCAGCGAGGAACTGGCGCACGTCGGCAGGACGGGCGAGCAGCGGCTGTTCCTCGATCCAGTATTCGGCCAGGTTCTGCGCCAGCTTCTCCGCCGCCTCCCTGTTCCATGCGGCGAAGCGCCTGCCCTGTTCCACCATGCGATGGGCGAGTACGTCGCCGAATACCCGCGACAGGTCCTCCTCCAGGTCCCAGCGCAGGTGGCGGAACAGGTATTGCACCGTGGACGCCAGGTCGGCATTGCCCTCGATGGCGATTTCCCGCATCAAGGCGTCTTCGCCGCGCACGAACGCAGGCAACGCGCCCGGGCCGATGGTGACGACCAGATTCGACACGACATCCTGGGCGGCGGCGGCGAGCAGGCCGGTGTCGAGAATGACGAGGCGCAGCACGGGCAGCGGCGGATTGCGGAACTCGACGCATTGGCCGGCGTAGGGCTTGAGCTTGTCGCGCGCCGACGCTTCCGCTTCGAGCAGGTGGTTGAGAGCGAAAATCCCGGGGTGCGGTAACACGGAATGGCTCCTCATGTGTCCGTAACGACACGAGGGGATTTCTCCCCTCGTGCTACCTTATATTGAGGACATCACAAGGTCACTTGTGATGTCCTCTGACTGGTCGCCGCGCCTTACTGCAGCTGCTGTATCCCTGCGAGGACCCAGCCGGTGGCGCCGGAGACCGGTTTTGCCAGATTCCAGATTTCCTGGAATGCTTCGGGTTGCGCATTGGCGTCTTCGCGGATCATGCCCGAAAAGCGCACGCTGGCCCAGTGGGTGTCGCCTTCCGTGAGTGCTTCCAGAAGTTCGGCTTCGAGCGTCACCACATCGGTCTGTTGCGCGATGGCGCCGTGCTGCAGCAGATCCTCCTTGATCGAGGCGAACATCGCATCGGTGGTGAATTCGCGCAACTCGCCCAGCTTGCCGCTGTCATGAACCGCTTGCAGTTTGACGAAATTGAGCTTGGCCTGGCGCAGGAAACCCTCGGTGTCGAATCCCGCGGGAATGTTCGGTTGCGACGGTGCACCGAAGCTCGGCGCGGCGCCGATGCCGGGCGCGAGCGCCGGCGGTGAAGCGGAAACGGGTTCGTTGCCCGCGCCGGCAAACTGCAGATTGCCGTCGGTCTTGGGCCGGGTGAACAGGCGCATGACAAAGAATACGGCGAAGCCGACCAGCGCCATCATCAGCAGACTGCTCAGCATGCCACCCATGCCCCCCAGACCACCCTGGCCGATCAGCCACCCCAGGCCAAGGCCGGCGGCCAGGCCGGCGATCGGGCCGAGCCAACGGTTGCCCGCGGGCTGGGGCGCGGCAGCCGGCGCCGTGGCCGGCGCCGTCGGCGCGGCCTTCGAGGGCGGGGTCTGCTGCGTGCTCCTGTTCGGAGCCACGCTGGATCGCTGTACGCCCATGCTCCTGCCGCCGCCCAGGCGCGCGGCCTCGGCATCCTGAACCATCAAACCTAGCGCCAGGAATGCGGCGACCGAAATCGACAACAGATGTTTCATGTTTCCTCCTTACCGCGTGAACTGGGCATTATGCGCCCATACCCTCAGAATTTGTAACCTCGATGCAGCGCTACCACGCCGGCGCTCAAGTTGAAATATTCGACCCGCTCCAGTCCCGCATGTTCCATCAGGGTTTTCAATTGCTCCTGGTCGGGGTGCACCCGGATGGACTCGGCCAGATAGCGGTAGCTGTCGGCGTCGCCCGCAATTTTGGACCCGAGCCAGGGCAGGACTTTGAACGAATACCAGTCGTAGGCGCGGGTCAGCGGCTGCCAAACGCGGGAGAATTCCAGCACCAGCAGGCGCCCCCCCGGTTTGAGCACGCGGCGCATTTCGGCCAGCGCCGCTTCCTTGTGGGTCATGTTGCGCAGCCCGAACGCGACGCTGACACAGTCGAAATAATCAGCGCGGAAGGGCAGGCGCTCGGCATCGCATTGCGCCAGCGGCAGCGCGCGACCTTCGTCGAGCAGCCGGTCGCGCCCGCGCGCGAGCATGGCGCCGTTGATGTCGGTGAGCCACACCTCGCCCTCGGTGCCGACGCGGCGCGCGAACGCGCGTGCCAGGTCGCCGCTACCCGAGGCGACGTCGAGCACGCGCTCACCCATCCTGACGCCGGCAAGCGCGATGGTGAACGCTTTCCAGGCGCGGTGCATCCCCGCCGACATCAGGTCGTTCATCAGGTCGTATTTGGGCGCGACCGAGTCGAATACGCCTGCGACCTTTTGCGCTTTCTCGGTCTCGTCTACCTCTCGATAGCCGAAGTGGGTCTTGCCGCTCATCGCGTGCCAGGCTCAGTGACAGCCGCTCTTGATCGGCGCGGCGGGGGTGGTGCCGGGTTCCCGGCTGGCGCCGGCCGCGCTCATGCGCTGCAGGTATTGCTGCCATAACTGGTCGCGGTCGAATCCGAGTTCGTACAAGTAATCCCAGGAGTAGAGTCCGCTGTCGTGCCCGTCGGAAAAGCTCGGCTGCACTGCATAGCTGCCGACCGGTTCGAGTGCGGTGATGGCGACATTTTTCTTTCCCACCTGGAGCACTTCCTGTCCTGGTCCGTGGCCGCGCACCTCGGCCGAGGGCGAGTATACGCGCAGAAATTCGTAGGACAGTTCGAAGCGCTTGCCATCGGCGAAGGAGATCTCCATCTGACGCGATTTCTGGTGCAGCTTGATTTCTGTAGGCGTGTGTTTGTTCATTTCCGTACGCTCGCGCGAACCGCGGGGCGCCTATGATACCGCGCCCGGCGTCTTTGTGGCTGTAACCAAACTGTCACGCGCCCGACATATGATTCCGCTTTCGGGTACGAGAATATTATGCCGCTCAAGGTTCTGATCGTAGAAGATGAGGCCGCCATCCAGGAGTTGATTGCCGTCAACCTGGAAAGCGCAGGCCATCACGCATTGCGTGCCTCAGACGCAGAGCAGGCGCTCACTATCATACGCCAGACGCTACCTGATCTGGTGCTGTTGGACTGGATGTTGCCCGGGCAATCGGGGTTGGCGATCGCGCGCAATCTGCGAGGCAGCGAGCGCACCCGGACGATCCCCATCATCATGCTGACGGCGAAATCGGCCGAGCAAGACAAGATCATCGGGCTGGAGGCGGGGGCGGACGACTACGTTACCAAGCCATTCTCGCCGCGGGAGCTGCTGGCCCGCATCAAGGCGGTCATGCGCCGGCGCGCGCCGCAGATGACGGAAGATGTTGTCGAGGCACAGGGTCTGAGGCTGGATCCGGCCGCGCACCGCGTCAGCGGCAATGGCCAGGCGCTCGACCTGGGGCCAACTGAATTCCGCCTGCTGCATTTCTTCATGACCCACGCCGGGCGGGTCCATAGCCGCGCGCAACTATTGGACCAGGTATGGGGTGATCATGTGTTCGTCGAGGAGCGCACGGTGGATGTGCACATCCGCCGGCTGCGCAAAGCGCTCGAGGCGAGCGGCCACGATCGCCTGATCGAGACCGTGCGCGGCACTGGCTATCGCTTCACCGCTGCCGCCTGAAGCGCGCGCCTGCGCGGACATGCGATAATTGCCGGCCCGGAAAACAGGTTTACATTTTAACATTTGAATTCCGTCTGGATGCGCAGCGCGGGGGCTCTTGCCGGCGTGTTGCTTGCCGGTCTGATCGCATGGCCGTTCGCCGGCCCGGTCTGGGCGTTTGCCACCGTCTGCATCGGGGTCGTTTTCCTGCTGCTGCGCCATGTCGCCATTCTGGCTGCACTGGCCGACTGGCTGCGCGACCCTCTGGCGAAGCCCGTGCCGCAAGGAAGCGGGATCTGGGAAGAGGTGCTGGTCGGTCTCTACCGTTTTGTGCGCGGCCGCATCCTGCACGAGCAGCAACTCGCGGACGATCTCGTGCGTTTTCGCAACGCGGGTCTGGCGCTGCCGGACGGCGTCGTCCTGCTCGACGCGCGCGGCCACATCGAATGGTGCAACCCGATTGCCAGCCAATACTTTGGGCTGGACGAGCAGCGCGACCTGGGCCAGCCGCTGGTCAACCTGGTGCGCCACCCCGATCTCGTCGCCTATCTCGAGCGGGGCGAATACGCCGAGCCGCTCACCCTGCGACTCACGCGCGGCGAGGGTCTGGTGCTGTCGCTTGCCGTCATTGCCTATGGCGAGGCGCAAAAACTTCTGCTCGCAAGCGACGTCACCCTGGCGGAGAAAGTCGAAACCATACGGCGCGATTTCGTCGCCAACGTCTCGCACGAACTGAAAAGCCCGCTCACGGTAGTGGCCGGATTTCTGGAGACGCTCACTGACGGCGGTGTCAAACTCGACGAGCGGCGCCGGCAGGGTTATCTGGAGATGATGCGCGAGCACACACTGCGCATGCAGCGGCTGGTGGAAGATCTGCTCACACTCTCCGCTCTGGAGAGCGGCCGCGGCGCCAGCGACGAGGCCCTGGTCGATGTTCCGGCCCTGCTTGCCGGCGTGCGCGATGAAGCGCTGGCCCTGAGCGCCGGGCGCCACCGCATCGAACTCGATGCGCAAGGCCCGGATGGGCTGCTCGCCAGCGCGCAGGAGTTGCGCAGCGCATTCGGCAACCTGGTGAGCAATGCAGTGCGCTACACGCCTGCCGGCGGGGACATCCGCCTCAGCTGGAGGCGGCGCGGCGCGCAAGCGGTGTTCGCCGTCGCCGACAGCGGTCCCGGCATAGAGCCGCGCCATCTCCCGCGCCTGACCGAACGCTTCTACCGCGTCGACCACAGCCGCTCGCGCGAAACCGGCGGCACCGGACTCGGCCTCGCCATTGTCAAGCACGTGATGACGCGTCATCAGGCGACGTTGGAAATCGAGAGCGAGCCGGGCACGGGCAGCACGTTTTCCGCGGTATTTCCGGCGCGGCGCATCCAACCGCTGGCTGAAGCAGCGCCGGCGCCGTCGGCCTAATCCGGGCCGGCCTGCGGGAATCGCTTTAGCGCGCGGCTTCGATCGCAACGCGCTCGAAATCGCTGCCGCGCTCGATTACGCCGTTGAGCAACAGCAACTCGGACGCATCGCTGTAGACTTCGAGCACGCGCTTCGGCCGGTACCAGCCGGGGGGCAGAATCAGCGAGGCCGGCGTTGCCAGCGCGGGGAGAGCGGGGCAATAGAGCGCAGGCACAAATTTTTCCGCTTGTGCGTTGATCCCGGTAGGGCGCACGGCCACGGCCCGGGGCACGCCGGGGACGACACCAACCCCGACGTGCAGGGCGCCCTCCTCATCGGTCATGAGCCAGCGCACCACACCCACCAGGAAACTCTTGGCGTCGGCGGGACGCACCGCGATCAGTTGGGTGTGGGCATAGCGCCCGCCGCTAGCGTCCGCCGGGCGCACGATGCGCAGGCCCGACAGGCTTTCCTCCTGCAGCAACCAGTCCTCGATGGCGTAGCCCCCGCCTTCGATATATGCTTCCTCGTGGCGCGTGCTGGCGTGGCCGAAGGTGGCGATCTCGTCGCGCTGCTGCCGCGTGAGCGTGGTTGCAAGCCCGGGCTGGCGGAAAGTCTTGCCCGAAATGTGATAGTGCATGGAGACGAGCGTACTGCACGCCTGCGCCTTTGCGTTGACGCTGCGGCGCGCGTGCGCCCGCCCGTTCTTGCCTTCGCACCAGAGCCGGAACAGCAGCACCAGCAGCTGCTCGACGCCGGGCATGGCGCAATCCTCGCCCAGTCCCAGGCTGACGGGGGATTCGCCCTTGCGCAGCAGTACTACGCTCTTTTTCAGGGTGCGGGCAAGGTCGCCGATGTCGAGCCAGCGCGAGGCGCTGCGCCCGCCGGCGTCGGCTTCGCGGTAGGCGCCCGTGGCGGCGGAAAGATCGAGCAGCAGCGGCGGCAGGCTCTTGTCCTCCGGCGGCGTGCGCCGGACGGGGGCATGCTGGGCCCAGCGCTCGAGCCAACGCTGGATCTGCATCAGTTGTTTCTGCGGTTGCTCGTTGGGGTTGGCGAGCACGAACAGCAGCGCGCGCACGTACACCTCGGCACAACACACGTCTGTCTTTTTCACCGAATCGCTGATGGCTGTGGCGGTTTCCCGCGACTCCTCAACATGGCCATAGAGCTGGTGCAGGATGATCCAATATGCTTCAGGGAACGCATGGTAGATGCGGCAGTGGTCCAACATGTTCGACGCCACGCAATCGAGCGCGCGCTGGCAGATGAGCGCGGTCTGGGCCTGGAGCTTGCCCTCGGTCCTGCTCTGGAGGCAGCGCTGGTATCCAAGGAGCAGTTCCTGCCACAATTCCACCGCGTGCGCGAAGATGCCGCGTTCCACCTGAGTCAGCGGCAAGGGCTTGTTCGCCAGTTTCTTGATCTGCTCGGCTTGCACGAAATAGATCGGCTCACGCAACATTTCCAACACCTCGAGCCGTTCGGCGGGAGACAGCTTGAAGCGGTTGAGCTCATGCAGCTGGTCGAGCAAGCGGATTTGCGAAGGCGCGACGTTTACCAGCGGCAGCTCGCTCAGCCAGGCAGCGCAGGACGCGCCGTCGGTGAAATCCGGTTTTGCGTCGGCGGAGAATTCAGGTAGCGTGAAGTCGGGCATTTGGGTCATTGTGCCACCGCTTGCAGCTCATTGCGCAAGCTGCGCCGCAAGGCGCCGCGATCGAGCGGCCGGGGCAAACCTGGCCGGCGCGCTTCGCCCCAGACGGAGCCGGGAAAGTGTTTGTCATCGGCAAAGCGCGGTATCACATGCCAGTGCAGGTGCGCCGTCATGTTGCCCAGGCTGGCCAAGTTGATTTTCGCCGGTTGCATCAGCCGGCGCAAAGTCTGCTCGGTGGCAAACACCACCTGCATCAATCGTTGCCTCGCTTGTTCGTCCAGGTCGGTCATTTCTCTCACATGCCGGTTGAGGATTACACGGCAAAATCCGGGATAGTCGCGTTCATCTGCCAGGACCACCCGGCACAGTTCATCCTGCCACAGCGTCTCGCCACCGGCAGAATCGCACAACTCACAGGATGAGGCCGTTAAATTGTTCACGGTGCAATGAGATCTTTGAATCCCGTTTCAGGCTTTGGACATACCCCCTTCATGTTAACAGACCCTAAGAGCCCCTAACACAATGAAACACGTGATGCGTTGCGACCAGGACGGGATGGATGCAAGGCGCGACGCGCCGGCAAGGGTCATTCCCTTGCCAAGCGCCGCAACGCCGCAGACGCCCCGGAGGAAGTACCCTTGGGGTGCGCCCGTCCTGGCCGCAACCCGACGGGACGTCGGCGTTTGGGCGCATCGCTGCGTTGCGCCGGCTTGCTTGGGAACCACCCAAGCTGCGCCGCCGCGCCTTGCGCTGCATCCCAAACGCCATAGTCGCACACGCGTTTCATTGTGTTAGGGGCTCTAAGCACAGGATGAGCTGAGCCGACCGAAGGAAATACGCATGCTCGATTGGCTCAAACAATTTGGCGGCAAGCCGGACCATCCCTTGCGTGATGCGGCGGCGGCGAAGGAGGTACTCGCCGGCCTGCCTGAAGACGTCTCGCTCGAGTCCTTGGAGCAGCTCACCCACTGGATCGGTTCGGTCAAGGATACCCCCGGCTTTGCCTGCGACGACCGGCTGGCGGTGATGCGCCTGCTCGACGAAGCGGCGGCGGCGCATGCGCAGCCGCTATTCGATCAGTTTTTCTCGAAGATTCACGAACAGGACCGCGCCACACGCAAGATCTGGGACGTCCTGTGCCAGTACTGGGGCCGGCTGGCCGAAGGCTACGCCCAATGCGTCGCCGATTTCGAGCACGGCGAAAAGCATGCAAAGCTCGTGGAAGATCAGATGCCGTTGGCGCTGGCGCGCGCGCTTCGCGCCGCCAGCCTGCGCTTGAAGCTGCGCTATTTGCGTTTTGTCGGCATCGATGCCAAGGCATGGGCTCCGCTGTACCGCATGTATGCGCTCGCCGAACTGAAGCAATTCGACCATGTTCCGGTGGTCGCCTATGCGCGCGAAGTGCACACCACGGTGCGCGCGGAAATGCAGAAGATCCTGCTGCTCTACCTGGCCGCGCCGCACGAGTTTCCGCCGGGGCAGCTCGAACTGGCATTCCGCATCCTGGCACGGTTTGCGATTTCCGCCGAATGGTCGCGCGTGCCGCAAGCCGAATGCAATTTCGTCATCGACATGGGTGTGGGCGGGCCGGCTTGCCACATGCCCGCGAAGGAAGCGGCTGCCGCCAACAAGCGCTTTTTCGGCGGCGGGCAGGCGCTGACCAAGCTCGCCGAACTCAGAGTGCTGTGCGAGAAGAACATGCTGAACGAGGAGCAGCGCTTCGGCCAGGAGTTCTCGCAGGCGCAGATCATCACCGTGATCAAACATCTGGACACCTACCTCTGCGTGGCGCCGCCGCACCGGCGCTTTGCCCGGACCAAAGCCGCGGCGCAGGTGAGCGTGGTGCACGGCCTGAAGCCCATCTGCCAGCGCGTCACCAAAATCGAACTGGGTTCAGGCATGAGCCTTGGCGAGGACATGGACATCAAGGCCAAGACGGCGAACATCATGAAACTGATGGCCGAGGAGATCGAGTCCACGCCCGAAACCTGGGTGCAAAAGGACCAGAGCGAATGGGGGCTGGGCGCCGATATTCCGCCGGATCTGGGAAAATGGGCCGAGCCGGGCAAGCTGTGCGGCATCCAGCCTCGCGGCGAAAAAAACTGGTGGGTGGGTATCGTCCGCCGCATGGACGCCGACAATGCGCTGCATTGCGGCATCCGCGTTTTCTCCAAGCGTCCGGTGTCGGTGTGGCTGCGGGTGCTCGGGGCCGGCGAACATCAGGCCACGAACTGGGAAAGCTCGACCGGCTCGTTTGCCTTCGACTACCTGCGCGCGATCATGCTGCCGGATGCGCTGAAGTCGCACGACCATCCGGTGATGATCCTCGAGAACAAGACCTACGTCCCCGGCCAGATGTGCGAGGTGATGATGGGCGAGCACAGCCGCCATATCAAGCTGGTGGAATTCCTCGAGGAGGGTGAGGACTACGTGCGTGCCGCGTTCGAGTGGCAGCAGCCGGGCAACGTTAGCCTGGCTGCTTAGATCGCGCCCCGTTGCCAAGTTGCGATTTTGCGCGGACGAGAAGCCGTCCGCGCGGATCGTCGATTGCGCACGGATGAAAAGCGTATCCGCGCGCAATCGACGATCTTGGATAAAAGCAACTCCAGGCCGTCCTTGTTTTCATCCATAACCGTGTTTTCTGTACCGATGTGCTTTTCATCGATACAGAAAACACGGTTGGCGCGCGCAGCGCGCAAATGCATTCCCGGCAGACCGAAAAATGCCTAGGCGCGGATTGCGGCCAGATGGCGGTCGACGATACGCGTGAGTTCGCGCTCCTGTTCGGGCGTTACCTGCGGCACTTCGGGTTGCGCCAGGATCTTCTGCACGCGCTCCGCCGCGCGCTCGTCCCAGGCGCGGCTACCCTGATTCTCCCAGGCTTCGCGCTTGCACCGCACCGCCACGCGCGAATGCCAGATTTCCTCCTGGAAATGGGCGAGCGTATGCTCGTTCCAGAGGTAATCGGGGTGGTGCCCCAATTCGCGGATGACGTCGAGCGCCAGCGTTTCGTCGTTGACCTCGATTCCGCGGACATAGCGGCGGATGGAGCCGATGATCTCATCGTCAATCACCAGCTTCTCGGCCGACATGCACAGCGTCGATTCCAGGTTTCCGGCGCCCCACACGATGTTGACGCCGTTGGCGGCGTGCGCGAGTCCGGTGATCATGGTTTCCGACGCGGCCTGCGCGTCCGCGACCATGGCTTCGGTCGACATCCACGACGCCGATGGCAGGTCGTGGAACTTGGCGAGATCGGCGCCGGCCGACTGCAGCAGCGCATTCTCGGGCGCGCCGGTGAGCGCCACCGCCGTGGACATGTCGAGCACGTGGGCAAAGCCGGCGTTGTAGATCACCGGCCGGCCGCGCTCCAGCAGCTGCGCGATCACGATCCCCGAGAGCACGTCTGCATTGGCGAGCACGAGGCAGCCCGCCAGGGTCACCGGCGCGCTGCCCCCTGCCATGGGTTCCGAGTTGATCATGAAGGGCAGGCCGTGCCCGGCGGTGTTGCGCATGGCGCCGAGACCGGTGGGCGTCCAGTGCAGCGGACTGACGATGCTGTAGCCAAAGCTCAGCAGGGGACGCTCGGCAAGCGGCACGCCACCGGCCAGGACCTGGCCCATCTCGACCATGGCGGAGGCGCCCTCCGGCGTGAACGTGCACGGGCGCAAATGCTTCGCCGTGTTCATCGCCATGACGCGAAAACCGACCACGTCGCGCGCCGGCGGCGGAAAATCGGCCACGCTGGTTCCCACCATGCCGTCGATCTCGGGGCAGGCATCGGCAACCCGGCTGAGCCGGGCCAGGTCCGAGCTGAGCAACTCGCGGCGCGTCTTTCCGTGCGCGACATAGAGTGCGTTTCCGCTCCAGAACACGCTGCCGCCGCCGGCGCCGAGATCGCTCATGCCGCCGCGGCGGTCGCTGAAGCGCGCGCTACGCGGGCACGTCTCGAGGCACTCGCGCACCAGCTCGCGCGGTATGCGCACGGTATCGGCGGTCGCCCCGTCGCGCGCGCCGTGCCGCTTGAGCAGCCCGACGATCGCGGCATCGTCCACGCGCGCCCCGACCGACTCGAGAACATCGAGACTTGCCGCGTGAATGCGCGCGCAGTCTTCCGCGCGCAGGATGGGTTTGGCCATTGGCATTGCTCCCGTCAACGTGATGCGCTTGTGGCTGGATTTGGGCGAGAAAAAGAGTGAGAGCGGAGGCTTGGGACTGTAACAATCAGGCCAAGTATAATGATGCATTCCCAACTTGATCAAGAAAGAAAACCATCCATGAAATTCTCCTCCTTTCTGCTCGTATTGGCAGCCGTTTCCACTGTTGTCCTGGCGCAGCCGCTCCCGCCGGGACATCCGCCCATGATGACCAAGAGCGAGGGCAAGGGCGCAGCCGAGGCGCAACTGCCGCAGAAGGGAAAAGTGCTGAGCAGCATCGACGCCGCCGGGTACACCTACATCGAGGTGAAACAGAACAAGAAAACCCTGTGGCTGGCCGGAACCAAGGTCGCCGTGAAAAAGGGCGATGTGATCCGCTTCGACGACGGCATGGTCATGACGAACTTCAACAGCAAGTCGCTGAACCGCACCTTCCCGAGCGTCACCTTCATCAATCGCGTGATGGTCACCAACGAAAAAGAGTAGAGCGCCGAACGGATGCCGCGTGGGAACATCCGCCGGCGCGCCCGGCTTGACGCAGGCGGTTTCATGACAGCGGAAAACGCATTCCAGATCTGGCAATCCAGGTTGAGGAAACACGGCCTGGACGAGGTCCGGCGGCTGGCCGCGGCGCGGCCGCTCAAGCCGCGCGCGCGGCGGTTCATCTTCCTGCGTCATGGCGAAACAGAGGGCAATGCCCGGCGGATTTATCAGCCTCCCGATATTCCTCTCAACCCGGCCGGGCAGGCGCAGGCGCGACGCGCGGCCGAATATCTGCGCGAGCATCCGATCGAGCGGATTCTCGCGAGCGACATGCGGCGCGCCTGGGAAACCGCGCTGGCGGCGGCGGAAATGGTGCGCGCGCCGGTGATTCCGGAACCGCGCCTGCGTGAACGCTGGTTCGGCGATCTCGTCGGCACCTCGTCAACGGACCTGGACTGGCGCAAGGAGCCGCCCAACGGCGAATCGTTGCACGAGTTCGTCGTGCGCACCCAGGCCGGCATCCTCGACGCCCTGGACACCGACGCATCGACCTTGCTGGTCGCCCATGGCGGGTCGCTTTACGTCCTCGTGTTCAGCCTCGGCGCCGATCTTCTGGAGCAGCACATCGCCAATGCGACGCCACTGCTGTTCGAATACGAATCCGACACGGACCGCTGGCGCATCAGCAATATCGCCCCGCAACACCTCACCGCGGCTTATCGAACCACCGCGGATTGATTGCGGCCCCGAGCGCGCCAGTGAAAAAGCTGCTGCAAGCGCTCTACGCCCTGATCGCCGCCGGTTTCGCGTTCGACTGCGGCGCAGACATTTTCGTGCGCGAGGACATCATTGCAGATCCCGACCCCGCGTTGTTCAACATCTGCTATGACCACGGCTGCAGCAGTCTTGCGTGGGTGAGACTGAGCGCGGAGCAATGGCAGCAGCTGCGCCTGGTATTCGCAAAGCCTGCCGGCGCTGCGGCCGAGGAGCGCGCGCAGATCGGAAATGCTGTTGCCCTGTTCGAGCGCATCGTCGGCGCGATGACCGGCACCGCGGGCGACAAGGGCGGCAACTGGAAGGGGCTGGGTCTTCCCGGACAGATGGACTGCATCGATGAGTCGACCAACACCACGATCTATCTGCGCATGCTGCAAAAATACGGCCTGATGCGCTGGCACAGCGTCGCTGACCGCGTCACGCGCTGGTCCTTGTTCAGCTTGCCGCATACCACCGCGGTCATCATGGAACGCGGTGGCGTTGAGCGCTGGGCGGTCGACTCCTGGTTCCGCGACAACGGCGAGCCGCCATTTGTGCTGCCGCTGGAACTCTGGAAAGACGGCTGGAGGCCGCCCCCGGGGTGAAACCAGAAAACCAGAAATTCGGCCGCGATCCGGGGGCGGAGGGAAATGAGCACGGCCGGCGCCATCGCGCCGCTCCCGCAATGAAGCGCTTCTATGGCTGGCGCATGGTTGCCGCCGGCAGCGGCATCCAGTTTCTGCAGGCCGCGCTGCTGCACCAATCCTTCGGCGCCTATTTCGCGGTGCTCGCCGAGGAGTTCGGCTGGAGCAAGACCTCGCTTTCGGGCGCCGCCGCGCTGCAGCCGATGGAGGCCGCGATCCTCGGTCCGGTGCTCGGCTGGGTGGTCGACCGCTTCGGTCCGCAGGGCATGATCCGCATCGGCATCGTCACCTTCGGTATCGGCTTCATCCTCCTCAGCCGGATCGATTCGCTCGCGGGATTCTACGGCGCATTCATTGTCATCGCGCTGGGATCGAGCCTGTGCGGCTTTTTCCCGGTAAACGTGGCGATCATCCACTGGTTCGAGAAATTCCGCGCCCGCGCGTTGTCGGCGCTCTCGCTCGGCCTGGCGCTCGGCGGTATCGTCGTGCCGCTGGTAGCCTGGTGGATGCTGAGTTTCGGCTGGCGCGCGACCGCGCTCGCCTCGGGCCTGCTCGCGATTCTCGCCGGCTGGCCGCTGGCGCAGGTGTTTCGCCGCCGCCCGGAAGACTACGGCTTGAGCGTGGACGGCCTGCCTGCGGCTGTCGCGGTCGCGGGGCAAGCAGAGGCAGGCGCGCAACGCGAGTACAGCGCGCGCGAGGCGCTGCGCACCAGCGCCTTCTGGCTGCTCTCGCTCGGCCACGCTTTCGCGCTGCTCATCGTGTACGCCGTCAACGTGCACGCGATCACGCACATGAAGGAGGGCCTCGGCTACTCGGTTGCCCAGGCGGCGCTGGTCATTACCCTCATGACCGTGGCGCAGGTCGGCGGCGTCCTCGTCGGCTGGGCAATCGGCGACCGTTTCCAGAAGCGTTTCATCGCCGCCGTATGCATGCTGATGCACGCGGCCGGGCTGCTCATGCTCACCTACGCCGCCGGCCCGGCGATGCTCGCGGCCTTCGCGCTGCTGCACGGCAGCGCCTGGGGTCTGCGCGGCCCGTTCATGCAGGCGATTCGCGCCGACTACTTCGGCAGGCGGTCGATCGGCATGATACTGGGGCTCTCGTCCATTATTATCGTCATCGGTCAGATCGGCGGACCGATGGTGGCGGGCGTGCTCGCCGATCTCACCGGGAACTACCGCGCCGGGTTCACCGTGCTCGCGCTGCTTGCCGGTTTGGGCTCCTTGTTCTTTTTGCTGGCGAAAAAGCCGGGGTAGACACCGCGCCAGTGAATGGATTGGTGGGCGATACTGGGATCGAACCAGTGACCCCTCCCGTGTGAGGGGAGTGCTCTACCGCTGAGCTAACCGCCCGGCCGAGTGCGGATTTAATCACATGCATGCGCGTCCGGTCAATTCGAAAGGCCGTGCAATCCAGTAAAATGGCTGCTTTCCAACGTCGGCCTATCCATGATCCGTACCCGTTTCGCTCCGAGTCCCACCGGTTACCTGCACGTCGGCGGCGCCCGCACCGCGCTCTTTTCCTGGGCCTACGCGCGCAAGCATGGCGGCAAGTTCGTCCTGCGCGTCGAAGACACCGACCTCGAGCGCTCGACCGAAACTTCGGTGAACGCCATCATCGAGGGCATGAAGTGGCTGCGCCTCGATTGGGACGAGGGGCCATTCTTTCAGATGCAGCGCCTGGCGCGCTACCGCGAAGTGGCGGAACAACTGCTAGGCGCGGACAAGGCCTACTGGTGCTACGCCAGCAAGGACGAACTCGATCGCATGCGCGAGCACCAGCGCGCGCGCGGGGTGAAACCGCGCTACGACGGGCGCTGGCGTCCGGAGAACGCGAGACAGGCGGGACTGACGCCGCCGGCGGGGGTCAAGCCGGTGCTGCGTTTTCGCAACCCCGATGAGGGCGCGGTCACCTTCATCGATCTGGTGAAAGGACCGGTCACCGTCGCCAATGGCGAGATCGACGATCTGGTGATCCTGCGCGCCGACGGCGTCCCCACCTACAATTTCGGCGTGGTGGTGGACGACCTGGACATGGACATTACCCACGTTATCCGCGGCGACGACCACGTCAACAACACGCCGCGCCAGGTGAACATTTTCCAGGCGCTGGGCGCGCCGCTGCCTCAGTTCGCGCACGCGCCGATGATTCTCGGCGCGGACGGCGAGCGCCTGTCCAAGCGCCACGGCGCCGTCTCGGTGATGCAGTATCCCGACGACGGCTATCTGCCCGAGGCGCTGTTCAACTATCTTGCGCGCCTCGGCTGGAGTCATGGCGATGCGGAGAAGTTCACGCGCGAGCAGTTCGTCGAGTGGTTCGACCTCGCGCATGTGAGCAGGTCAACCGCCCAGTTCGATGCCGCCAAGCTGGCATGGCTCAACCACGAGTACATCAAGGAAGCCGACCCGGGGCGCCTCGCCGAACTGGTGGCGCCGCGCATCGAGCGCGACGGCGGCAGGCTCGCCGACGGCCCCGCGCTGGTCGAAGCGGTGAAGCTGGTCAAGGATCGCGCCACCACGCTCGAGCACATCGCGGAGGCGGCCATGATGTTCTACAAGCGCATTGAACCGAGCAAGGCGCTCATCGCCGAGCATCTCACGCCGGAGGTGATGCCGGCCGTGCGCGAACTGGCGGGCAGCCTGGAGCGTGTCGAATGGCAGCGGCCCAAGCTGAACGAAGCGGTCAAGGCGGTGGTCGGGAAATTCGGCCACAAAATGCCGAAAATCGCCATGCCGCTGCGGGTGATGCTGCTCGGCCAAACGCAGACGCCGTCGATCGACGCGGTGCTCGAGCTCCTCGGCCGCGACACCGTGCTGGCGCGGCTGCAACCCTATCTTGTGGAAAGCTAATCCGCCTTTACAGGGGACGGCGCAAACCGGTATAATTCGCGCCTTTCGTGGGGGTATAGCTCAGCTGGGAGAGCGCTTGCATGGCATGCAAGAGGTCAGCGGTTCGATCCCGCTTACCTCCACCACATCGACCAGTCTCGACTGGCTATCACCAAGCCCTTTAGTCCCCATCGTCTAGAGGCCTAGGACATCACCCTTTCACGGTGAGTACGGGGGTTCGAATCCCCCTGGGGACGCCATCCATTTTGGCTGACAGCGATATTCTGCGCGCGTTTCGGGCCATTTCGAATTTCAGTTCCCACCCGCAAGGTTCGCTTTTTCGCAGGTAGCTCGCGCGGAGTCCCGTTTTGCGCGATCCATCACGCTATCGGTCGTAATGATATCGGCACGCGATGACTGCCAGTTCGTTGCCGGCGACCGAGTACACAAGTCGGTTTGTGTCGTCGATGCGCCGCGACCAAAAGCCAGAAAGCGTTTCCTTCAATGGCTCGGGCTTGCCGATGCCATTAAACGGACTGCGCATCGTGTCAAGGATCAGCGAATTGATGCGCTTTAGCGTTTTGCGATCCTGTGTCTGCCAATAGACGTAATCGGCCCACGCCGCCTGCGTCCATACCAGCCGGTCAATCATCGACTAACGCCCTCGGTTTAGCCTTTCCGCTTCGCAGTTGTCGAATCGACTTCGCCAAATGCGCCGCATTGGCCGGCGTCTTCAACAGATGCACCGTTTCGAGCCAACTGTTGTAGGTTTCGAGCGACATCACTATCGCGTCGGGAGCGTCGCGCCGAGAGATGACTGCTACGTCCGAATCATCGACCACTTGATCTATCACCTGTTTGAGATTGTTGCGGGCTTCCGAAAAAGTTACGACACGCATGGTTTCCTCGACTTGTCCAATATATTGCACAAGTATAGCGCAAAACTGATGGCGCTCAAACAGTATTTGGCAAAGCCTCGAAAGGCTATTCGATACCGCTTGTATAGCTGGCGTATCCCCCTGGGGACGCCAATTACATCAACACAATACTATCGCGTTCGCCACTTGCGTCTGGCAACTGGCTTATGTCCGACATACAAGGCGCTTGAGGTCCTGCAGCTCGGGATGTATTTTTCCGTATTGACGAAACTCGCTCAAGAACGAAGGCCGATTTGGATCGAGGCGGTTGAGCTTGTTGTTCAGCTGCTGTATAGCGGCACATGCACGTTCCAAACGCTGGGGTGCACTGAGTTCATCGAGAGGAACCAACGCTGCCGTTTCAGCTTGTTGTTCCAGAGCATGCCCAGCCATGTCAATCAGGTAGGGTAAGGAGAAGCCCAACGCAATGGCAGTCAGAAATAATAGAGTTCTTCTCTTGCCGGGGTCCATTAGGGGGTCCTTTTCTTATATAGCGCCGGGATTAGATCCTTGATACATATAATAAATCAGTTAGTTACGTAGAGTTTTCGCGGCGCTTTGATTCCTCGACTTTCGCCTCGTCCCGCGGAATTCCATTATCCAGGAATGCGTTTCCGCTTTCGCAAATTATCTTCAGCACTTCGCCCGCCATGCGGCCAGCTTGATCGCGGTTGCCTTATGTTGACGCATTGCCACCGGTTTCACCGCGAGTGTGAATTAGTTCCTTCGATCGGGTGCAATCAGCCGGCTAAACTTGATGCGCATACGGTTAATTCTCCTCCTCGACCCGCTTCGGCGGGTTTCTTTTTTGCTGCGCCTGCCCAAGCAGCCGCAATTCCTCCGGCGCCGGCCGATCAGTGAGTCCGCGGCGCGGGCCCAGATGGCGTTTCTACCACTGTTGCTCCCCGTGGACGCGCTGTGGTACGGTCGGATTTCATATCCTAGGGAGAAGAAACATGTCCGGCGTGGTCGTATTCAGGGAAGGCGGCTACCGCTACATCAAGGCGGTGTTTCAGTACTCTAGCGGCGTCGCGGCCGAACCCGGGTTCGAGATCGAGCGCGTGCGCTTGCTCAAGCCGCTGCCGCTCGCCGAGGGCTTCGCTGCGGTCGAGGCGCACCTGAAACGACTGGGCCGTCCGGGCACCGCCTTCGCCGCCTGCGAGCTGCGCTCGGCCGCTCCGTTCACCGAGCAGGGATTCCACGACTTCAACCGCGAGTACGTCAAGACCCTCGCGCGCTGGGGCATCTACCGGGACGAGATCAACCCGGTGGCGCGCACCAACGTGTGCCCCGAGTACGACAAGCCCGCCCGGCCTTCGCTATATGCTTTTTCCTACACCGTGCCCGCGCCGGACGCGAAGCGCGGCAGCTTCATCATCGCCGGCGGCGGTGAATTGCGCGGCGGCGCGGGAAGCCTGCGGGAGCGCATCGTGCGCTATGGCGAGACCTCGCCCGAAGCGTTGCAAGACAAGGTGCGTTACGTGATGGCGGAGATGGAACAGCGCCTGGCCGCGCTCGGTTTTTCCTGGAACGACGCAGTGAGCACCCAGGCCTATTCAGCGCTGGACATCGGCGCCCTCGTCGGCGCGGAGATCGTCGCGCGCGGCGCGGCGGCGGGCGGCCTCGCGTGGCATTTTGCGCGGCCACCGGTGATCGGCCTCGAATACGAGATGGACGTGCGCGGAGCGGCGCGCGAACTGGTGATCTGATTGCCGCTTCCACGGCCGGCGGCGTGAAGCAGCTGCGTTTCGACGACTCGCTGCGCGCGGACATTTCGCGGAATCTTGCGCGGCGCGGCGCTGCGCCCTTGCACGGGCGCGGCCTCAAACGCGCCGCGGTATGCGTGATCCTCACCGATGGCGGCGAGGGCGGGGCGGCACTGGTGCTGACCTTGCGAGCCAAGCACCTGAGCGCGCATTCAGGCCAGTTTGCGCTGCCCGGCGGGCGCGTCGACGCGGGCGAATCCGCCGCGGACGCGGCGTTGCGCGAAGCGCACGAGGAGATCGGCCTCGCGCTCGCGCCCGATGCCATTCTCGGATGGCTCGACGATTACCCGACGCGTTCGGGCTATGTCATCACGCCGATCGTGGTCTGGGCGCCAAACGACGCGGCGATGAGCGCGAATCCGGCGGAGGTGGCGGAGATCTACCGCGTGCCACTGGATGAACTGATCCGGCCGGGCTCGCCGGAATTCGTCGCAATAGCGGAAAGCGATCAGCCGCTAATCCGCTACCCGCTGCTGGGCACGCTGATCCATGCTCCGACCGCGGCCGTGATCTACCAGTTCATTGAGGTCGGGGTGCACGGCCATGCAACGCGCGTGGCGCATCTGGAGCAGCCGGTCTGGGCATGGCGCTAAGAGGAAATCGCGGCCATGCGCAGGTGGGCTATCGCCGCGCCTAAATCCGGAAGAACCAATAACAATTCCCCTCGGCCTTTGCGCGGTACATGGACGCGTCCGCCAGCTTGATCAGGGCTTCGTGGTCCTGGGCATCGCTTGGATAGAAGGCGATACCGATGCTGGTCCCGATTTCGACCGTCTGCGGGTGATTTAACAGACGAAAAGGCGTCGACAGCGCCGCAACGATTTTTCCGGCAACGGCCGCGGCGTCGTGACGGTTTGATGTGTCGCGCAGGATCACCGTGAATTCATCACCTCCGACGCGGGCTACCGTGTCCGATTCCCGCACCTGCTCGCGGATTCTTTCGGCAACACTCTTCAATAACTGGTCGCCGGCGTCGTGACCGAGGGTGTCGTTAACCGGCTTGAACTTGTCCAGGTCGAGATAAAACAGGGCAAACTGGCTGGAGTCGCGTTTGGCCAGGCTGATCGCCTGACCCAGCCGGTCATTGAACAATAACCGGTTCGGAAGACCGGTGAGGCTGTCATGATGCGCCACGTGCTGAACGCGATCCTCCGCCTGCTTTTGCTCGGTAATGTCGATCGCCATGGAGTAGAACCCGGGGGTTTGCCCCTGTTCTGCCGCACGCGGTACCAGCTTGACGTCGAGCCATCTTTGCTCGCCGTTGTTGAAGCGCACGATGCGTTGATAGGCAACTGGATGGCCCTCGAACGCCTGCTTGAAATGCCCTTCCACTTCCGCATAGGCCGCCTCTCCGACGATCTCGCGCAAGGGCTTGCCGACGATGTCGGCCACGGTGACGCCGAAAAAGTCGGCGTAACGCTTGTTCGCGAAAGCGCAATGCATGCTCCGTTCTACATACAGGATCATGGCCGGCACGTTATCGGTCAGCAGGCGCAACTCGGCTTCGCTGTCGCGCAATGCTTTTTCCGTCTGCTTGCGCTCGGTGATGTCGGTGTAAATGGTGAGGAAGCCGCCGTCCGGCAGCGGATTTCCACGGACCTCCAGCACGATGCCGTTCGGCCGCGTGCGTTCGAACACATGCGGCTCCATCTTTCGGGCGCGCGCGACCGCCGCGGCGGTAATTTCCACGGGATCGCCGGGGCCATAGTCGCCGCGCAGCGCATTGAAGTGGACAAGTCTGGGCAGTGAAGCCTGCCCGTCGGCAAACAATTCCTCCGGGAAGTCCAGCAACGCCTTGAATTTCGCGTTGCACGCGATCAACTCGAGGTCAGGACCGACGAGAGTCACTCCGCTCGGCAGGTAATCCAGGAAGGCCTGGAGGATTGCATCGGGATCGCGACGACTTCCGCGCTTGTGGTTTGTGCGCTCGCCTGTCGCCGCGCCGTGGCGATTATTGTCTGCGTCATTCATCTCCGGCGTTCCTCGGAATCCTGGTGCGGCAATTGTCGTCAGGTGTAGGCTACGCGGCCTTGGCCTGAGCGGCAACCTGTTCTTGCGGCGCTTGACGGCAAGGTGCCGGATAGCGTGTAATTTGGTCCGGTTCCCCGGCTTCCGGGAACTTAACCGGCGGAGTTCAAATTGTCGATCACGCAATTCTGTCCAAGCGCGCGGCGCCGCCTCCGGTGACTGGTTTTCCGGCATCGATCGAGTTGGCGTCGCTGCTCCTGCTGCTGGTGGGAATCGGGCTGGCTTTTTCCGACATCCGCCTGTCTGGCTGGGTCCTGGGCTGGATCCTGCTCTCCGGCGCGCTGCTGGTGCAGTGGTTCCGCAGCATCCTCAGCTATTCCCTGGAGCGCGGCAATGTGGATCCCGACATCTATGAGATCGCCGACGACTGGATGGGCCTCGGCTTCGCGCTGCTCATCGTCGCATCGATGTACATGATGCGCGAGGTATTGGCGCGGCACAGCCTGACCGAGGAGAGACTTCGCGTCATCAGCGCCGCCGCCCGGGATGCCGTCGTCATGATGGACAACAGCGGCAGGATCGCCTTCTGGAACGAAGCGGGACAAAGGATTTTCGGCTTCAGCCGTGAGGAAGCGCGGGCAAAGAAGCTGAACGAACTGATCATCCCGGAACGGAACCGCATGGATTTCGAAAGAAACTTCGTCGATGTCAGAAGGGCAGGCCAGGGGCCCGCCATCGGCAAGACCCTGGAATTGTCGGGCCTGCGCAAGGACGGTGTGGAGATCGTCACCGAAGTTTCCGTTTCCGGGGTAAGAATAGACGAAAAGTGGCACACGATCTGCATCTTTCGCGACATCACCGAACGCAAGCGCGCGGAGCAAATGCTCGGGCTCGAGGACGCGGTAGCCCGCGGCCTCGATGGAGCCGAGAACACCGCCGAGGCGGTCAGAGCGGCAATCCGCGCGGTGTGCGAAGCGCAGAAATGGGATTGTGGCCGGTTCCTGCGTGTGGACGAAGCGGCCGGCGTGCTGCGCCTGGTTGAATACTGGAGCGTGTCCGCTACGGCGATCCAGGGGTTTCTCGAGTCGGCGCGGGGATACACCTACGGCCCGGGTGTCGGCATGTCGGGCAAGGTGTGGCAGTCCGGACAGCCGTTGTGGATCGCCGATATCACCAAGGATGCCCGCGCGCTGACCGCGATTTTCAAAGCCGAGTCAGGCGTGCGCGGGGCATTTGTTTTTCCGGTGAAAGCGGGGGACATGACAATCGGCGTATTCGCCTTCAATAGCCACGAGATTCGGGAACCCGATGCCCAACTGCTGGCTGTGGCGCGGGCGATCGGCAATCAGGTTGGCGGGTACCTGCAACGACACCGCGGAGAAAGCGCGTAGCGCGACACCCGGACCGGCACAGCCATGCACGCAACCCTTCCCCTGATGCAGCAATACGGCTTCCCCGCGATGCAGCGGCGCCAGCTCGACACGCTCCAGGTCAATCTTGGCTACCGCTGCAACCAGAGCTGCCTGCACTGCCACGTCAACGCGGGCCCGCAGCGCAACGAGATGATGGCGCGGGAGACGGTTGCCGATGTGCTCGCTTTTCTCGAGGTTTCCGGGGTGAAGCAGCTGGACCTGACCGGCGGCGCACCGGAGCTCAACGGCCACTTTCGCGGCCTGGTGATGCGCGCGCGGGAGATCGGCGTGCACGTGATCGACCGCTGCAACCTCACCGTCCTGGATGAGCCCGGGCAGGAAGGTCTGGGGGAGTTCCTCGCGCACCAGCAGGTCGAGATCACGGCGTCGTTGCCCTGCTATCTCGAGGATAACGTGGACCGGCAGCGCGGCGCAGGTGTGTTCAAACGCAGTATCGCCGCGCTGCAGCGCCTCAATGCGCTGGGTTACGGCAAAGACGACGCGCGACTAACGCTCAATCTCGTGTATAACCCGCAAGGCGCCGCGCTGCCTCCGGCGCAGGCCGGACTCGAAGCCGATTACCGGAGGGACCTGGGCGAGCGCTTCGGCATCCGCTTCACGCGCCTGTACACACTGGCGAACATGCCGATCCAGCGCTTCGGATCGACGCTGGTGTCGAAAGGCGCATTCGGCGCGTACATGGCGCTGCTCAGGGGTGCGCACCGCGACGAGAATCTGGACGGCGTGATGTGCCGCAATCTGTTGTCGGTGGACTGGCAGGGCTATGTGTACGACTGCGATTTCAACCAGATGCTCGGGCTGCCGCTTGCCGTCGAGGGTAAGCAGCGGCCGCAGCTGTCCGACCTGATCGGCCGGGATCTGAGCGGCAATCCTATCGTGGTGCGGGACCACTGCTACGGCTGCACCGCCGGGAACGGTTCCTCCTGCGGCGGGGCCTTGCGCGGCTGAGGCAGCGGAAGCTCAGCTGCGCGCGCGCAGCAAGGCGCCGCTCAGCAGATCCTTGGACAGATATTGCCGGCGGTAGGTTTCGAAGGGCACGCTGTCCGCAGCTTCCATTTTTTTCCGTGCTGCCAGCGAGTCCTCGGCCATGCGCGCATATCGGGCCTTCACTTCCGCGGGCAAGTCCAGCGCCTGCAGCGCGCGCCGGTGCCGCAGCGACTGGGCCAGGGCGAAGGCGACGAAGGACTTGTCGGGAGTCTGCCCGATTTCGGCGAGCATGCGGGCCGAGCGGGTCGCTGAGGAATCCGCGAGGGCGGCTGCGGCGGCCGACAGTGCATCGCGGTAGGCGCCGGTGCGGTGGGCGGCATCGAGGGCCGCGGCGATGGGCTCGCACTCATCGAGCAGGCCGGCACCCCATTCGGCCAGGCCGATTTTTTGCCCCCGGCGTTCCAGGCGCACATGCGGGTCACGGCCCCTTTGCGCGACATCGTGCTGGTTGCGCGAGATCGCGGTGATTTCCTCCGGCGTATCCGGGGGGCTGTCGCTGAGCAGGCAATGAAGCAGAAAGACGTCCAGAAAACGCATCGTGCCGGCGGCGATGCCGATGGGGCAGAACGGGTCGTTGTCCATGCAGCGCACCTCGACGTAGTCGACGCCGCGCTCGCCGAGCGCGTACAGCGGCCGCTCGCCGGAACGAAAGCGCGGTTTCGGCCGGATCGTGCCGTAGAACTCGTTTTCGATCTGCAGCAGCGTTGTGCCCAGTTGCCGGTAATCGTCTCCGTCACGCAGGCCGATGGCTTCATACGGCGGATAGGACTTGGTAAGCGCGCCATTGAGCGACTCGGCGTAGCTTCTCAGGCTGTTGAAGCTCACCGCCAGGGATCTCTGGGCGTCGCTCTGATAGCCCAGGGGTCCCATGCGCAATGAGGTGGCGCCGGGCAGGAACAGCGTGCCGCTGGTAAATTCCTGCAGTCCGTGCACGCGGTCGGCGACAAATGAGCGGCATACCGTCGGCGAGGCGCCGAACAAATAGAGCAGCAGCCACGAATGGCGCCTGAAGTTTCGGATCAGGTGGAAATACGCGTCGGCCTGGTAGGCGACTACGGATCCGCCGCCGGCGTCGGCCCGCTGCAATATCGGCCAGGCCGTCTCCGGCATGGAGAAGTTGTAGTGCACACCGGAAATTGTCTGCATGCGCCTGCCGTAGCGATGCGCCAGGCCGTTGCGGTAGATATTCTTGGCCCTGCCGAGATTGGACTTGCCGTATTGTCCGAGCGGAATATCGTCGTCGGCGGGCAGGCCGCAAGGCATGCTGGGACACCATAGCAGTTCGTCGCCCACATGTTGATAGACAACTTGATGGATCTCGGTGAGTTCGGCCAGACAGGCGTCCAGGTCGGCGTGGGTGCCGGTGATCAGTTCGAGCTGCGATTCGCTGAAATCAGTGGTGATGTGCGGGTGCGTGAGCGACGATCCGAGCCCGGCCGGATGCGGCGTGTCCGCGAGCATACCGTCGGGCTGGACGCGGAGGCTTTCCTTTTCAATACCGCGCCGGATGCCCGCAAGCACCTCGCGCGGAAGTATCCGTAGCCGTTCGTGGACGCGGTCCATAGGTATTTCCTTGACTTTAGGACCCGCTAGGGTAGCAGAACCACGCTGCCGTTTGCTGTCAAACGTACCCCTTTACGTTACCATGCAGGCGGAAAACGCGGAGCGCCGCGCGTGCGGCGCGGATGGCGATGCACGGCCTCGACTCAGGAGCTTCAAATGAACAGGACAGCAAGCGCCCAGAACATGAATGCCGGCCCGCCGGCTGACAGCGGTCGAACCGGCCGGCGCTGGCTTCTCCCGCTGTGCGTCGCGGTTTGCGCCACGACTGCCAGGGCCGAGGTGGTGTCCGGGGAGTCCGGGGTGCAGGTCTGGATCAATCCCGGAATCTACTCACAGCACTTCGACTCGGGCAAGGGTTTGCGCAACGACAATATCGGCTTGGGCGTCGAACTGCTGCTGACGCGTGACCATGCGTTGATGGGCGGCAATTTTATCAACAGCAATGGCGCGCGGACCCGCTATGCAGCCTACGAGTGGCGCGCCCTTCACCGGCAGTTTGCAGGTATCGATGCGGGTGCCGGGATCGCCCTCGGCGCATTCGACGGCTATCCGAACTACCGCAATGGCGCATGGTTCGTCGCGCCTCTGCCCATGCTGTTCATCGAGGGCAGGACCTTCGGCGCCAATATCAGCCTCATTCCAACCGTTGCGAACCGTTTTGACGGGGCGCTAGCCATTCAGATCAGACTGCGTGTCTGGTAACAGACAATCGTCGGCGCGGCAATTGACGCCGGGTCAGCGTCGGCACGATGCCGTGTTCTGGCGCGCCACGGCTGTCAATCCCGGCTCCGGCGCGGCATAATTGCCGTATATGAACACACACCATGCATTCGCTCACAAGGCGCAATCCGGCCGGATTGCCGTCCAACTCGCTCTGGCGCTGATCGTCGTTTCCCTGATCGCGGCGGCGGTGTGGTACGCCATGCGGCCGAAACCGATAAGCGTTGCGGTCGCGCTGGCCGACGTCGGCCGCGTGGAAACCACCATAGCGAACACGCGCGCGGGGTCGGTGATGGCTTGCCGGCGCGCCAAGCTCGCACCGCCCGCAGGAGGGCGCATCGAGCGGCTCAACGTGAAGGAAGGCGACCGGGTGCGGCCTGGCCAGGTGTTGCTGACGCTTTGGAACGACGACCTCACCGCGCGCGAACGGCTGTCGCGCGAGCAGCTGCAGACCGCCAGGGCGCGCGTGCGCGAGGTGTGCGAGCTGGCGAAGGCGTCGGCGCGCGACGCCGGGCGCTCGCGCGACCTCAGGGCGCGCAATTTCATCTCTCAGGAAGCGGCGGAGCGCAGCGCCGCCGATGCGGCGGCAAAGCAGGCAAGCTGCGATTCCACCGGGACCCAGGTGGCGGAAGCCGAAGCGCGCATCCAGGCATCGCGCGCCGATACCGACCGCACCGTGCTGCGCGCGCCGTTTGCCGGCATCGTCGCCGAAGTCAACGGCGAGTTGGGGGAATACCTGACGCCGTCGCCGCCGGGCATCCCGACGCTGCCTGCGGTGGACCTAATCGACGATTCCTGCATTTACGTTTCCGCGCCGATCGACGAAGTCGACGGGGCCCAGCTGGAGGTCGGCATGAGCGGCCGCATCACGCTGGACGCCTACCGCGGCAAGCACTTCGCCGGCAAGGTGCGCCGCATCGCGCCCTATGTGCTTGCGGTGGAGAAACAGGCGCGCACGGTGGAGGTGGAGGTCGAATTCGAGCAGCCGGGCGAGGCAAAACACCTTCTCGTCGGTTACAGCGCGGACCTCGAAATTGTGGTGACCGGCCGCGACGATGTGGTGCGTGTCCCGACGCCGGCGCTGATGCCGGGCAACCGGGTGCTGGTGCTCGGTACAGACGGACTGCTGCAGGAGCGCAAGATCGAAACCGGCCTCGCGAACTGGGAGTTTACCGAAGTGAAATCTGGCCTTGCCCGCGGCGACCGCATCGTCATCTCGCTCGAACGCAGCGGCGTCACGGCCGGCGCCCGCGCCGTGGCGGAGAAATCCGCGGCGGAAAAGAAGGAGGCCGCCAAGGCCCCGACGAAGGAGGCGGCCAAGGCCCCAACGCAATGATTCAACTCAGCGGCATCGCGCGCACTTTCCTGGTGGGTGGCGAGGAGGTTCACGCCTTGCGCGAGGTGAACCTTGCGATCACGCGCGGGGAATATCTGTCCATCATGGGTCCGTCCGGCTCGGGCAAATCGACGCTGCTCAACATCATCGGCCTGCTCGACCGCCCCAATGCCGGCGTCTACGAGCTCGACGGGGGCAAGGTCACCGCGCTCAGCGACGACGTGCTGGCGCGGGTGCGGCGCGAGAAGATCGGCTTCGTGTTCCAGTTCTTTCACCTCGTGCCGCGTCTGACGGCCCGGCAGAATATCGAATTGCCGATGGTCCTGGCCGGCATCGATCCGGCCGAGCGCCACAGCAGGCTGGCGCGCCTGCTCACCGAATACAGCCTGGAAGAGCGCGCCAATCACCGTCCAGACCAGCTCTCCGGCGGCCAGTGCCAGCGCGTCGCCATCGCGCGCGCCATGTCGATGGGACCAACGGTGATACTCGCCGACGAGCCGACGGGCAATCTCGACCGCCATACCGGCCAGGAAGTGCTGAGCGTATTGGAGCGCGTGCACCATAACGGCGGCACGGTGGTGATCGTGACCCACGATCCGGAGATCGGCGCGCGCTCGCACCGGCGGCTACGCATGCAGGACGGGGCCATCGTCTCCGACGAAAAGGGTTGATCATGCGGATTGCGGATCTGCTCAACTTCGCCTGGCAGGTGGTACGCGGGTCGCCGGCGCGCACGTTCCTGATCCTGCTCGCCATGGGCATCGGCGTTGCCGCGGTGGTGATGGTGACCGCGCTCGGGGAAGGGGCGCGGCTGTATGTGGCGAACCAGTTCGGCTCGCTTGGCAGCAATCTGATCATCGTCCTGCCCGGACGCAGCGAGACCGCCGGCGCAATGCCCGGCGTGATCCTTGGCAAGACGCCGCGCGACCTGTCGATCGAGGACGCGCTCGCGCTCAAACGCAGCCACGCCATCCGGCGCTTCGCCCCTCTGATCATCGGCGCGGGCAGCGTGCGCGTAGGTGCGCTCAGCCGCGACACGCCGGTGCTCGGATCGACCGCGGAAATGATCGATATCCGGCAAATGGAAATGGCGCAGGGCCGCTTCCTGCCCGAAGGCGATCCACGCCACAGCCAGCCCGTTTGCGTGATCGGCGCCAAGGTGGCGAGCGAGTTGTTTGGCCCGCGCGCGGCGTTGGGGGAATGGGTGCGCATCGGCGACCGCCGCTTTCGTGTGATCGGCCTGTTGGCGAAGCAAGGCGAATCGCTCGGGTTCAACTCCGACGAGATCGTCATTGTGCCGCTGGCCGCAGCCCAGGCCCTGTTCAACACCGAGGCCTTGTTCCGTATTCTGGTGGAAGCCAAGAGTCGGGAGCAGATCGCCGATGCCAAGGCCGATGTCGAGGAAATCATCCGTTTGCGCCACGAAGGCGAGCGCGATATCACCGTGATCACCCAGGACGCCGTACTCGCCACCTTCGATCGCATCCTCAATGCGCTGACCCTCACGGTGGCGAGCATCGCGGCCATCAGCCTCGGCGTGGCCGGGATCCTGATCATGAACGTGATGTTGATCGCGGTGACGCAGCGGCGGCGCGAAATCGGGCTGCTCAAGGCGCTAGGCGCTACCGGGCAGCAGATCCGGCTGGTGTTTTTTACCGAAGCGATGCTGCTCGCCTCTGGCGGCGCGGCGGCCGGCCTCGCTGCGGGCGAATTGGGGCGCAGCATCGTCGCCCAGGTGTACCCGGCGATTCCATTCCAGGCACCGTGGTGGGCGCTGTTGGCGGCACCTGCGACTGCGCTGATCACTGCGGTGCTGTTCACGCTGGCGCCGGCGCGGCGCGCCGCCCGGCTCGATCCGGTGCAGGCATTGTCGCGACGATAATCATGCGCTACGCCGATTTCGTCAGCTTTACCTATTCGTCCCTGCGGGCACATCGGATGCGCACCGCGCTGACTGCGCTCGGCATCGCCGTCGGCATTGCCGCGGTCATCCTGCTCACCTCCATCGGCGAGGGCCTGCACCGCTTCGTCATCGCGGAATTCACCCAGTTCGGCACCAACATCATCAAAGTCAGCCCGGGACGCATCCAGACCCATGGGTCGTCGCTGGGCGCCGTGAATACGGTGCGGCCGCTCAGCATCGAGGATGCCCTGGCATTGCGCCGCGCGCCCTATGTGCAGTTTTCCGACCCGCTGGTGCAGGGCAATGCCGAAGTCGTTTACGCCGGCAAGAGCCGCCGCGTCACGCTCTTCGGCGTCGGTCCGGATTTTGAGCGCGCTTTGCAGATGCGCGTGGCCAGCGGCGAATTCCTGCCGCCGGACGACCCGCGCAGCGCACGCGCGTTGTTGGTGCTCGGCGCCAAGGTGGCGCGCGAGCTGTTCGGCAGCGACAATCCCCTGGGCAGCCGCATGCGCGCCGGCGGCGAGCGCTATCGCGTGGTCGGCGTGATGCGAGCGAAAGGCCAGGTGCTCGGCTTCGATCTCGACGATACCGTCTTCATACCGGTGGGGCGGGCGCTGGAAATGTTCAATCGCGAAAGCCTGCAGGAGATCAACGTCGTCTACGAGCCGACGGCGCCGTTGGCCGAAGTCGAAGCCGGTATCAAACGCATCATGATCGCGCGTCACGGCGCGGAGGACTTCACCGTTACCCCGCAACAGAAGATGCTGGATGTGTTCGGTACGGTGCTCGACGCCATCACCTTCGCCGTCGCCGCGATCGGCGGCATTTCGCTGGTGGTGGGCGGCGTCGGCATACTTACCATACTCACGATCGCCGTCGCTGAACGAACTGCCGAGATCGGACTGCTGCGCGCCGTCGGCGCGACGCGGCAGGGCATCCTGCTGCTGTTCCTGGGAGAGGCGGCGCTGCTGGCGGTGATCGGCGGCACCGCCGGACTGTTGCTGGGTTGGGGAGCCGCGCTCGCGCTGCACATCGTGCTGCCGGGGCTGCCGGTGCATACGCCGTGGACCTACGCCGTGCTGGCGGAACTGGTCGCGCTGGCCGTCGGACTGGCCGCCGGCGTGCTGCCGGCGCGGCGGGCTGCGTATCTGGACCCGCTGGAAGCGCTGCGCAGCGAGTAGGCGCGGGCTCCGGTCTAACACGGTCGCAGTCGCCGGCATATCAACTGGACCTCGGGAAAATGACAAGTTCTTCGCACGCGCTGCTGTCCGTGTTCCAGGCTCACGGGATCGACCGGGTGTTCCTGGTTCCCGGCGAAAGCTATCTCGGCATTCTTGACGCGCTGTACGACTTCCCCGGCATCGACGCGGTGACCTGCCGTCACGAGTCCGGCGCCGGGTTCATGGCTGTGGCCGACGCCCGGCTCACGCGGCGGCCCGGAATTGCGCTGGTCAGCCGGGGTCCCGGGGCCACCAATGCGTCGATCGCCGTGCACACCGCGCAGCAGGACGCGATTCCCATGATTCTGATCGTGGGGCAGGTGCCGCGCGCAGATCTGCGCCGCGAGGCGTTCCAGGAAATCGACTATCGGCGCATGTACGGCATGATTGCGAAATGGGTGTTCGAAGCGACCGATCCGGGCCAACTCGCCGAGGCCGCGTTCAAGGCTGTTCGCCTTGCCACCTCGGGCACGCCGGGGCCGGTGGTGCTGGTGATTCCGGAGGACCTGCAGCAACAGCAGGTCGCGCAAGCGCAATGGATTGCGCGCGAGCACGCGAGTACCAAACCCGGCGACGCGACCCTGCGTGAATTGCTGCGCCGAATTCACCTGGCCGAGCGCCCCTTGATCGTGGCCGGCGGGGGATTCGAGGCGCCGGGGGGACGCGAGGCGCTTGCCGCGCTGGCCGAGGCGTGGCAGATCCCGGTCGCGCTGTCGTTCCGGCGCCACGATCTGTTCTCCAACCTGCACCCGCTCTACGCGGGTGAACTCGGCTTGGCGAATCCGAAAGACCAGATCGACGCCTTCCGCCAAAGCGACCTGATACTCGCGCTCGGCACGCGCTTCGGCGATGTCACCAGCCAGGGGTACAGCTTTCCCGATCTGCCGCGGCCGGCGCAGACGTTCGTGCATGCGTACGCCGACGATCACATCGTCGGGCTGCACTTCGCGCCGGATATCGGTCTGGTGTGCGACCCGGTCGAACTCGCGCGCGCACTGACCCCGGCCCGCAGGCCGGACGCCCCGGCGGCCCGCGCCGCCTGGGCCGGGCGGCTAAAGGAAATTTTCGATGGCCATGCCGCCTGGCCGCAATGCGAGGCCGCGGACGGCATCGATTTCGTAAAGGTGGTGAAGTCCGTGCGCGAGCAGGCGAGGGAGGACGCGATCGTGTGCCTCGACGCAGGAAGCTTTGCCGCCCCCGTCTACCGCCATTTCGGCTTCGTGCCGCCGCAGCGGCTCATGTCGCCCTTGTCGGGCACCATGGGCTACGGCACGCCTGCGGCGATCGCCTCGCAGCTGCGTTTTCCCGGACGTCAGGTGATCTGCATGGTGGGCGATGGCGGATTCATGATGACCGGAAACGAGATGATCGCAGCGGTCGAACGCAAGCTTCCGATCCTGTTCATCCTGGCGAACAACGCGAGCTACGCTTCGATTCGCATCCAGCAGGAACTGCATTACCCGGGGCGCATCCTCGGCACCAGTCTGTTCAATCCGGACTTCGCCCAGGTCGCCCGCGCCTTCGGCATGCAGGCGCAGAGCATCAGCCGTGTGGAGGAGGTGGCAGGCGCGCTTGCAAGCGGTCTCGCCGGAGACGGACCCCATTTCATCGAGGTCAAGACGAGTCTTTCGGCCATCCTGCCGGAGCCGCGCGCGTAGCGCCGCTCCGTCCATTCAGGAGTGATTGCAGCCGCCCCTGAGCGTTTTCCAATGCGCACTTAGCGGCCGAAGATCCCGCGCAGCGCCTTCACGCCTTCCTGTACCGCATCGGCCGATGTGGGACTTTGCGGCTCGCCGGCCTGCGCAGGGGGCGCATCTGCCTGCGAGGGCTGTGCCGGCGGTTCCGATCCGCGCGGCGAGGATGACATACTGCCGCGGCGTCCGCCGCCTTCGCGCTCGGCGAGCATGGTCATGGCGGTCGACTTGAGCCGTAGTTTGACCGCCCACTCCTGTTCCCAGACCTGCTTCGGATCCTTCGGCCGCGGCGGATGCACCAGGTTCAATTCGTTGCCGTAGGCGATGAAATTGAACATCGAGGCGTCGTTCTTGAAAATGCCGGCGGGGACCGTGCACTCGGTGGTCTGCGGCGGCATCACCACTTTCTCGCGAATCAGGCGCTCGACTTCCGCGGGCGGAATGTAGTCCATGAGCAGCTGGCCCATTTCCTGCACTTCGCTGGAGGACCAGGTCACCAGATCGTTCTGGTTGTCGCCCTGGCCCATCGCCGTGGCAAAGTAGCCGGTCGCCGTGGGCACGCCATTCCACTTCACCGCAAACGCGCCGCCGCCGGTTTTGCGCACCGAGTCGAATGCCACCGCTTGCATGAAGTCGTAGGGCTCGCCGACGGTAAAACGGATTTCGGGCGAATAGTTGCCGCTGACGGTGTGATCGCCGCGGAGCGAGCCATTCGCCGGGACCGGGCGCGAGTCCTCTTCATTGTGCCAGGTGCCGTAAGTGCGGCTGCGGCCCGGCGCGGGGCCGCGCGGCCGCGAGATGCCGCGACCGCGAAATGCGCGCGCGGCATCCTGCGGGTTCATGTTGGCGAAGTCGATGATCACCGGCTGTCCGGCACGCACCGTTTCGCCGCAACCCCAGTAGATCAGCATTCTGCCCTTGGGGCGCCCGTATTCGCGTTCCTCGTCGACCTCGCGCGCCGGCGCGCGCTCGATGCGCGGCGTGACCAAGGGCAGGCTGGAGCCCATAGCGAGTCCAGGCGGGATGGCGTGCGCCGCGCGTGGTTCGCCACGGGCCGGTTGCGATGAACCCAGGTCGAGCTTCACCCGTTTGCCGCCCTGCATTCCGGGCGGCATCATGCCGCTCATGCCAGGCGGCATTTCCATGCCCATTCCGCCCGCGGTCTCCACGTTCAGCCAGTAATGCGCAATCGGCGGTCTGATCTGCTGCGTCTGTGCCAGCAACGGCAAGGGAAGGGCCGCGGCCAGGGCCGCTGCGAGCATGCGTGATTTCATCGGGGGGGGGAACCTCTCTTTGTGCGATTTTCGAATTATGCACCTTCGACCGCCGCCAATGCGTACGCGCGCGGTTCTTATGGGCGAAGCCGGGTCTATCGGTCTGGCTCGGCCGGATCGGCGGGACGTGATTGTAGCCAAGGCAGCCGAATCGCTCAAATAGTCGATTTATTTTGGAAAAATCGCGACCGTGTTTGACCTTAATCAAATTGGCGGCCGGAAACAGGCGTTAAATTGATTCACCCTTTTGCTGATTTCCTCCCATCCTTCTGGGCAAAAGGGCTCTTGCGGGCACTCGTTTTTCGAGTGTCCGTTTTTCTTTTTGGGGCTGGTTTCCGGCCGCTGCGGGCGGTCCGGACTGCAGATTGATTTTCATCAACATTTGCGGCTCTGCTCCGCGCTAGGATGCAAGCATGGGGCGTTCGCGAGGGAACTGACCGGCGAGCGCCACGTTCAGGCCGGCGCCCGGCCCGATCGGTCAACTGGACGAATCGTGACGGACGAACCCCTGGCGGACAAGCCGGGCAGTGGCAATGCAAATGGAAGGAATCGCAATGAGTTACAAGACCATTCTGGTTCACATCGATCCCGCAAAACGCTGCTCGGTGCGCGTCGATTTCGCCATCCGCCTTGCGCAGCAGCACGATGCCCATCTGGTCGCGCTGCATGCGATCGCGCCGTTTGAGCCGCCCGGTTATGTGATGGCGGAAGTGGGGCCGGCGATCGTCGATGCCCAAAGGGCGGCAGCCGCGAACGAACTTGCGCGAACCGAAGCCGAATTCAACCGACAGGTGTCGGCTGCTGGCCTGCGGAACGTGGAATGGCGCAGCGCCGTCGATGATCTGGTCGATGCGATGACGCTGCACGCGCGCTATGCCGATCTGGTTGTGATCGGCCAGACCGGCGCTGCCGCAGACTCGCATGTGCCGGCCGATTTCCCCGAACGGCTGGTCCTCGCCGCCGGCCGGCCGGTGCTTATCCTGCCCAGCGTTGGCAGTTTTGCCACGATTGGCAAGCGCATCCTCATTGCCTGGAACCCGAGCCGCGAAGCCACGCGCGCCGTCACCGACGCAATCCCGCTGCTGCAGCGGGCCGACACTGTGCATGTCATGGCGGTCAACCCGAAGGCAGGCGAACACGGTTCCGTGCCGGGCGCCGATATCGGACTCTATCTCGCGCGCCACGGTGTGCGCGTGGAAGTGAAGTCCGACCACGGCGCCGAGATCGACGTGGGCAATGAACTGCTGTCGCGCGCCGCGGACCTCGATGCCGATCTCGTCGTGATGGGCGGGTACGGCCACTCGCGCCTGAAGCAGTGGGTGCTTGGCGGCGCCACCCGCACCATTCTGGAATCGATGACGGCGCCGGTGCTGATGTCGCACTGAGCGGTTTCAACATCAGGGGACAGTTCCCCTGATGCTCCCTTGGACCGGACTCTCCGAGGCAGGCGTGGGGCGTTGCGATTTTTTGCGCTCGCATCCACGTCCTGCGCGTCCATTTCGTGGATAATTCAGGGATGGCTAACATCTAGAGGCGTCACCATGACTACCAGGAAATATATCTACGCATTCGAAGAGGGCGACGGCAAGAACAAGATCCTGCTGGGAGGCAAGGGCGCAGGCCTGTGCGAGATGACGCAGATCGGCCTGAACGTGCCTCCGGGTTTCACCGTGACTACAGAGGCTTGTCTTGCCTACCTCGAGTCCAACAAGCTGCCTGACGGCCTGATGGACGATATCAGGGCGCATATGGCCGCCTTGGAGAAGAAAACCGGCAAGGGTTTTGGCAGCGCGAAGAATCCACTGCTGGTTTCAGTGCGCTCCGGATCGGCGATGTCCATGCCGGGGATGATGGATACCATTCTCAATCTCGGCCTCAACGAGACGTCGTTGCAGGGGCTGATCAAGCAGACCGCGAACCCGCGCTTCGGCTATGACGCGTACCGCCGCTTCATCCAGCTTTTCGGCAAAATCGCGCTGGGCATCGACGACGAGCATTTCGACGCGAAGATGTCCGAACTCAAGCGCAAACACGGCGCGCGCCTGGATCTGCACCTCTCCGCCGACCACCTGAAGGTGCTCGCCGGTGAATTTCTGGAAATCGTCGAACGCCATACCGGCAAGCCGTTTCCGCAGGACCCCTACGAGCAGCTCGAAGTCTCGGTTGGCGCGGTGTTTCGTTCCTGGATGGGCAAGCGCGCGGTCGACTATCGCAAGCAATTCAAGATCACGAAGGATAAGGCCAACGGCACCGCAGTCAGCGTCTGCACCATGGTGTTCGGCAACATGGGCAGCGATTCCGGCACCGGTGTGGGCTTCACCCGCAATCCCGGCACCGGCGAGAACGCGATCTACGGCGAATATCTGGTCGATGCCCAGGGCGAGGACGTGGTGGCGGGCATCCGCACGCCAAAACCGATCGCCGAGATGGAACAGGAAATGCCGGAGATCTACCGCCAGCTGATCGAACTGCACAACCGGCTGGAGGCGCATTACCACGAAATCCAGGATTTCGAATTCACCATTGAACGAGGCACGCTTTACTGCCTGCAGACCCGCAACGGCAAGATGAACGCCCGCGGCATGGTGCGCAGCTCGGTTGAGATGTTCCAGGAAGGGCTGATTTCCAAGGAGCGCGCCCTGCTGCGCATCGAGCCGCCGATGCTGGAGCAACTCCTGGTGCCGCAGTTGTCGCCGAATTTCCACGGCAAGTCCCTGGCGCAGGGCCTGCCGGCTTCGCCCGGTGCGGCTTCCGGCAAGATCGTGTTCGACGCCAATACGGCCGAAGCGCGCGGTAACGCGGGTGAGAAGGTGATCCTGGTGCGCGAGGAAACCAAGCCGGACGACATTCACGGCTTTTTCAAGGCGCAGGGCATACTCACCAGCCGCGGCGGCAAGACCTCGCACGCCGCGGTGGTCGCGCGCGGCATGGGCAAACCCTGCGTTTCCGGCTGCGAGCAGATCGTGATCAACGACAAGGCGCGCAGCGCGGTCATCGGCGAAACCACGCTGCACGAGGGCGACGTGATCACCATCGATGGCGGCACCGGCCATGTCTACGCCGGTGAGGTGCCGACGGTCAAAGCCGAATTTTCGGAGGAAATGGCCACGCTGCTTTCGTGGGCGGATGAGGTTGCGATGCTGAAGGTAATGGCCAACGCCGACACGCCCGAGGACGCGATCCGTGCACGCGAATTCGGCGCCATGGGTATCGGTTTGGTGCGCACCGAGCGCATGTTCAACAGCACCGACCGCCTGCCGATCATGCAGGAAATGATCCTGTCCGAAACCGTGGAGGAACGCCAGGCGGCGCTCGATCGGCTGCTGCCGATCCAGCGTTCCGATTTCACCGGGATCTTCAGGGCGATGAAAGGGCTGCCGGTGACGATACGCCTGCTCGATCCGCCGATGCACGAATTCCTTCCGACCGCGGCGCAGCTCGAGCTGGAAATCGCCCACCTGCATCAACTGCGCGACACGATCAAGGGTCTGGAGGAATTACCGGACACGCTGAAGCTGCTCAATCCCAGGCTGTACCGGCAATACGCGGACGGCCTGACCAAGCTCATGGGCGGACTGCACACCTTCAAGGAATCGCATCTGGAAGAAGATGTAATCCAGAAGAAGGAAGTGGTCCTGAAAAAGGTGCGCGCGCTGGCGGAGGTCAATCCGATGCTGGGACACCGTGGCGTGCGCTTGGGCATCTCCTATCCGGAAATCTACACGATGCAGATCAAGGCGATTCTCGAAGCCGCCGCCCTGTGCGCGCGGGAAGGTATCGAAATCTATCCCGAGATCATGGTGCCGCAGGTCGCGACGGTGGAAGAACTCATGCGCATCCACGCCAAGGTACAGCGCGTGCACAAGGAGGTGGAACTGACCCATGGCATCAGCGTGAAGTTCAAGTTCGGTTCCATGCTGGAAGTGGTGCGCGGCTGCCTGCGCGCCGGGCGCATGGCTCAGGATGCGGAGTTTTTTTCCTTCGGTACCAACGATCTGACCCAGGCCACGTTCTCGTTCAGCCGCGAGGATGCGGAAAACAAGTTTTTGCCGGCTTACCTCGACACCGGCATCCTGCAGGACAACCCGTTCGAAGTGCTCGACATAAAAGGCGTCGGGCAACTGATGAAGATGGCGGTCGAAAGCGGCCGCCAGACCCGGCCCGAACTCAAGGTGGGTATCTGCGGCGAGCACGGCGGCGACCCGACCTCGATCCACTTCTGCCATAGCATAGCGATCAACTATGTGTCCTGCTCGGGGCCGCGCGTGCCGATCGCGCGATTGGCGGCGGCACAGGCCAAGTTGCTGCAGGGGAGCTACAAAGGCCTGAACTGAGCAATTCGCCTCAATTTGCGGGCATGGCCTGGTTTGTCTACCTTATCGAGTGCAAGGACGGGAGCATCTATACCGGGATCGCCATCGACGTCGATGCGCGCTACGCCGCGCACAAGAGCGGCAAGGGCGCGCGCTATACACGCTCACATCCGCCGCGGCGCCTGCTCGCGGCCATCGAGTATCCGGATCGATCTTCCGCATCCAGCGCCGAGTACCAGATCAAGCGTTTGTCCCCGCGCGACAAGCGGGCGCTCGGCCGCCGGCACCGGGCGGGATGAACGCGCGACGGGCGAGGTAGCGACCATGCTGCAAATCTCCAGCAACGTCACCATCCCGGCCAGGGAGATCGAGATCAGCGCCATTCGCGCCCAGGGAGCCGGAGGACAGAATGTCAACAAGGTGTCGAGCGCCATACACCTGCGTTTCGACATCGGTGCGTCGTCGATCCCCGGTGTCTACAAAGAACGCCTGTTGAAACTCAAGGATCAGCGCATCACCAAGGAAGGCGTGATCGTGATCAAGGCGCAACAGCATCGAAGCCAGGAAATGAACAGGGAAGAGGCGTTGCGGCGGTTGCAGGAAATCATCAAAAGCGTCGCTGTATCGCGCAAGAAGCGCAGACCGACCAAGCCGACGCGAAGTTCGCAGAAAAAGCGCCTCGACAGCAAGACCAAACGCGGCGAGGTCAAGCTTTCCCGTGCGAAGGTGACGGATTGACTGAGAACGGTTCTTTATCACCCGGTCAAAGCGCGACTGGGGTACTCTCTCGAACAGGAGGGAAGGTGACCATGGAAGAACGCATACAGATCCGTGACCTGGATGTCTACGCCGTCGCCGACAAGGGCGAAGAGGAGTTGAAGAGGGGATCGACCAATCTTTCGCACGCGGCGCTGGAATTGCTGGTGCTGCTCGACGGCAACACGAGCATTGCCGGGATTGCGCAGCGAACCACGGTGCTTTCGGCCGAGGAAATCCGGCAAACCGCGCAAATACTGGCGCAGGGCGGCTACATCAAGCCGGCCACGCCGGAGCAGGAACTGAATCTTGATTTCAGCTATTTCTTCACCGACCCGCCGGTGGTGGAAGCTTCCGCGCAAGCGCTGGAGCAGGCGCGCGGTGAAGCGGAGAGCGGCACGGCGGCGCTGAAGTTGAACGGCTACTACGTAAGCATCGCGCGCAAATCGGCAACGAAGATCCAGCCGGCGAACGGTTCGAGCTATTCGGTCCTGGTTGTCGAGGATGACCCCGAGTTGCAGCGCGCGCTCAAATTTCTGCTGACCATGGAAAAATACGCGCCACGGCTGGCGTCCAACCGCGACGAGATCCTGGAGGCGCTGCGCACGCTGCCCTTGCCCGACGTGGCGCTGCTCGACGTAGGCCTGCCGGACACCAACGGTTTCGAGGTTCTGGCGCGAATGCGCCAGCATCCACAGCTGAAATCGATTCCGGTCATCATGCTAACCGGCCAGGCCCGGCGCGAGGATGTCCTGCGCGGCTTGGCCGCGGGGGCCGATGGCTACATCACCAAACCATTCGATCGCGATGTTCTGCTCACGGGCATCAGGGCAGTGCTCGGACTGGGCTAAGCGCCCCTTTATGCTGACGATCAGATGATTTTTGCTCGACAAGCCGGCCTGCTGGGAGCGGCAATCGCGTCGCTGGCCCTGAGCCTGGCGGGGCTGTCCGCTGCCGAGGCGGCCGCCGACGCGGAGCGCGGCAAGACTCTTTACGAAACGCGTTGCGGCGCCTGCCATGCCACCAGCGTGCACCAGCGCAATGCGCGCAAGGCGAGATCGTTCGACGGCCTGCGCGCGCAGGTGCTGCGCTGGAGCAGCGAAACCGGCGGCAGCTGGAGCGCGGAGGAAATCGACGCTGCGACCCTGTATCTCAACCAGCGCTATTACCGCTTTCCCTGTCCGCAGAGCGTGTGCAAGGCCAATCAGGCGTCGCTCGGGCGCTGAACCGGAGCCGCCAGTCTCGGTGAAATCCGGCGGAAACGCTTGCCCTGCGGTGGCGGCAACGCGATAATCCCGGGCACGCCGCTTTGCGCTGAAACCTTAGCAGATCCCACATGAGCCATATTCCCGCATCAACCGCGCTTGCGCGTTTTCGTGTCCTCGACCTGTCGCGCGTTCGCGCCGGCCCGACTTGCGTCAAACAGCTCGCCGATTTCGGCGCCGACGTGATCAAGATCGAATCGCCTCCGGGCGTGGACCCGAACGAAAGCATGGGCGGGCCCCGCAACGGCCCGGATTTTCAGAATCTGCACCGCAACAAGCGTGCGATAACCTTGAACCTGAAGCTGCCCGAGGGGCGGGAAGTCTTCGCCCGTCTGGCCGCGAAGGCGGATGTGGTGGTCGAAAACTATCGCCCCGACGTCAAGTTTCGTCTTGGCGTCGACTACGAGTCACTGAAGGCGATCAATCCGCGCATCGTCCTCGCCAGCATTTCCGGCTTCGGCCAGGACGGACCCTACCTCGCGCGGCCGGGTTTCGACCAGATCGCCCAGGGCATGAGCGGCCTGATGTCGGTCACCGGTTTCCCGGGGCAGGGCCCGATGCGCGCCGGCGCGGCGATCGCCGACGTCACCGCAGGCCTGTTTGCCGCGCTCGGCATCCTGACGGCGCTGCTCGAGCGCGAGGTCTCCGGCCAGGGCCAGTGGGTGCAGTCGTCGCTGTTGATGTCGGGCATCGCGCTGCTCGATTTCCAGGCTGCGCGCTTTCTGATGGAAGGCGAAGTGCCGCCGCAGGTCGGCAACGACCATCCGACCAGCATGCCGACATCGGCCTACACCACCGCCGACGGCTATATCAACGTTGCCGCGTCGGGCGAGGGCATGTGGAAACGCCTGTGCGCCGCGATCGGGCGCCCTGAACTGTTGGCGCGTGCGGAATTCGAGGGCGGCGCCAACCGCGCCAAGAACCGGAACGCGCTCAATGCCGAGCTGAACGCGGCGCTGGCAGCGAGGAAAAGCGAGGAGTGGATCTCCATCCTCAACGAGGCGGGCGTGCCCTGCGGGCCGATCTACAGCATGGATCAGGTTTTCGCCGATCCGCAGGTGCAGCATCTGCGCGCCGCCGCCGCGGTGAAACATCCGGTCATGGGGGAAATTCTCGTAATCAATCAAGCGGCCGGGCTTTCGCGTACCCCGGCGACGATGGCGAGCGCGACTCCCGAGATCGGTCAGCATACGGACGAAGTGCTCGCCGAGGCGGGATACGGCGCCGCCGGCATCGCCGCATTGCGCAAGAACAAAGTCATTTAAAGGAACGTCATGGCTGAACTGATTACACGCAAGGAAAACGCCGTCGGCTGGGTGATATTCTCGAACCCCGCCAAGTTCAATGCCGTGTCGCACGACATGTGGTCGGCGTTGCCCAAGGCGATCGCCGCATTCGACGCCGATCCCGAAGTGCGCATGATCGTGATCACCGGCGACGGCGACAAGGCCTTCATTTCCGGCGCCGACATATCGCAATTCGAAAAGGCGCGCGGCAGCGCCGAAGCGCAGGCGATCTACAACCTTGCGGTCGTCGACGCCTACGAAGCCCCGGTAAATTGCAGCAAGCCGGTGGTGGCCAAGATCCGCGGCATCTGCATGGGCGGGGGGCTGGGGCTTGCCGCCGCCTGCGATGTGCGCATCGCTTCCGACGACGCGGTATTCCGCATGCCCGCCGCGCGCCTGGGGCTGGGATACAACTTCACCGGTATCACCCGCTTCGTGCAGCTTCTGGGCGCGGCCAATACCTCGGACATCTTCTTCTCGGCGCGCAAATTCGGCGCCGTGGATGCGCTCGCCATGGGTTTCGTCAACCGCGTCGTAGCGGTCGCCGATCTGGATCGTGAAGTGGAGGCGTATTGCGCGCTACTGGCGGAGAATGCGCCGCTCACCATGGCCGCGGCCAAGTTCGCGATCCGCCAGGCGGGACTGGACCAGGCCGGGCGCAAGCTGGAACAACTCGAGCGCATGCTCGAAGTCTGCTTCAACAGCGAGGACTACCGCGAAGGCCGGCGCGCATTCATGGAAAAGCGCAAGCCGAAATTCACGGGAAAATAACGATGTTGCGCGGACGAGACGCCGTCTGTGCGGATCGTCGATGCTTTTATTCATAACCCTGTTTTCCCGATACGGATACGCTCTTCATCCGTATCGGGAAAACAGGGTTGGCGCGCAGAGCGCGCAATGGTCGTTCAGCGAAATCGGCCGCCTAGAAGTGCAGTGCCAGAACTGGCGCGGCCGGCGGCCCGTCCGCGCGGATCACCGATTGCGTACGGACGATGATCCTGTCCGCACGCAATCGGCGATCTCGGATAAGACCCGCAAATCGGCGCCCGCGCTAGCGGCAGACCAGCACCGGGATCTTGCCGTGGATCAGGACTTTCTGGGTTTCGCTTCCCAGAACCAGGCCGGATAGCCCGCGCCGGCCGTGCGAGGCCATGAAGATCAGATCGCATTTCTTTTTCTTTGCCGCGTCGATGATGGCTGCGTATGGGCTGTCGCTGATGACGTGGAAAACGGCGCAAGGCACCTTCTCCAGCTCCGCTTCGATTTCAATCGCGGACAGGCACTTGCGCGCCTGATTCCGGGCGTACTCGGCTTTGGTCTTGGCCGCGGGCGCCCGCAGGATATAGCCATCGCCATAGTAGGTCGAGCTGAGGTCGGGGGCTGCGTGAAAGCCGGTGATTTTCGCACCCAGCGATTTGGCCAGCTTGACCGCCTGTTTGGCCGCCTTGACCGAAAGCTTGGAACCGTCGGTCGGAACGAGAATGTGTTTGAACATGCTTTTTCCTTTCGCATTGGTCGAGGTATGCGCTCTGCCGCGCAGCGCAATCCGCCGGCTCCCCGGAACGGAGAACTGTTCCACAAGCGTAGGACGCCGGCCCGGCGCCGGTTTGATCAAAATCAACGCAAACCGCAATGGCGCGCCGGGTCAGTCGTCGGTGCTGACGCTGCGGATGGTGACGCCACCCGATTTTTCGTCGTGTTCGAGCTTGACCAGCTTCCTCGCTTCGGCTTCGTCCAGCAGCTTGCCGAAGGAGCGGAATCCGTAGAAGGCTTCGTTGAAGCCGGGGTTGCGCCGCTTCAGGGTCTGTTTGACCATCGAGCCCCAGATCTTCTCCTCCTCGCCGCGCTCGGCGATGAGCGCTTCGATGGTCTCCATGACGATGTCCAGCGCCTCCTGCTTCTTGTCGTTCTCTTCCTGCGGCAGGGTCTTGGCGATTGCGCCTGCAGTGGCCTTGGGCGCCGGCTTCTTGCGCGATTGTTTTTTCGCTTTTTCGCGCGCGAGGTCGTCGTAGTAGATGAACTCGTCGCAGTTGGCGATCAGCAGATCCGAAGTGGAGTTCTTCACCCCGACGCCGATCACGGTCTTGTTGTTCTCGCGCAGCTTGGAGACCAGCGGCGAAAAATCGGAATCGCCGCTGATAATGACGAAGGTGTCGACATGCGACTTGGTGTAGCACAGGTCCAGGGCGTCCACCACCATGCGGATGTCGGCCGAGTTCTTGCCCGACTGGCGCACGTGCGGGATTTCGATCAGTTCGAACGCCGCCTCGTGCATGCCCGCCTTGAATTCGCGGTAGCGCTCCCAGTCGCAATAGGCCTTTTTCACCACAATGCTGCCCTTGAGCAGCAGCCGCTCCAGCACTTTGGTGATGTCGAACTTGTCGTATTTGGATTCGCGCACGCCGAGGGCGACGTTCTCGAAATCGCAGAACAGGGCCATATTGATGTCGGCTGGCGCGGTCATGGTGATCTCCGCTGGATAGGGTTTCGCGGCCGGGTTGGATTCATATTGTGTCTTCTCCCTGTAATTGCCGCTATGCTAGCGCGGAATGGGCGCCGGCGGGCAATACCTGCCCGCGCCAGTGTTTGCTGGCATTGATTTCGGGTCAAGGGTGGATACCGGCGTTGGCGCATATCGTACAAATCAGCTTTTTTCTCGATCCGTTGAAGCGCGGCCCGGAACAATTGCTGCGCGATTGGGCGACGCTTTCGGACACTGCGCATGCGGCCAGCGATGCGGATACGCGGATCACGGTTATTCAGGCCTGTCATAGCAGGACCCGCATCAGCGATCGGGGCATCGATTACCATTTTCAACCCGTTGGAGCCGCCGCGCCATGGCGGCAGCGCTTCGATCTCTTCAGCCTCGCCAGCTCACTCAAGGCGGATATGTTTCACGTGCATGGCTTGAATTGTCCCGCCGAGACGGCGCGGCTCGCATCGGGCAATCCGGGACGTCCAATACTGGCCCAGGACCATGCGAGCAAAGCGCCAGGTTTCCTGCGGCGCTTGCACTACCGGCGGGGGTTCGCCGCACTCGATGGCGTAGCGTTTACCGCGCGTTCCCAGGCTCAGGGCTATATCGAACGGAAATTGTTTCCGCAGGGAATCCGCATTTTTGAAATCCCGGAATCCTCCAGCCATTTTTCAGCCGGCGACCGGACCGAGGCCAGGCGTATTACGGGTATGACCGGCAGTCCGTGCATCCTCTGGGTCGGACACCTTGACGACAACAAGGATCCGCTTTGCGTCATCGACGGCATCGAGCGAGCGCTTCAATGGCTGCCCGGGCTGCAACTGTGGCTGGTTTTTGCCACGGCGCCGCTGCTGCCTGCGGTGCAAGACAGGATCCGCCGCTCCCCTGAACTTTCAGGCCGCGTACATCTTGTCGGGCGCGTAGCGCATGAGCGCGTCGAATTGATGCTGCGGGCCGCGGATATTTACGTCGCGGGCAGCCATTCCGAGGGAAGCGGTTACGCTTTGATCGAGGCCCTGGCATGCGGGATTCCGCCGGCAGTGACGGATATTCCATCATTTCGAGTGCTCACCGGCGATGGCAGGATCGGCCGCCTATGGCCCTGCGGGGAAGCGCAGAGACTCGCCGACGCGCTGCGCTCCATCTGGAGCGAGCCGCAACAATCGGCGAGCGACGCGGTGCTGTCGCATTTCGATCGGGAACTGTCATTCGCGGCAGTGGGAAAGGCGCTTCGGTCCGCCTACGCGGAAATGCTGGACAGGCGATGAAACTGGCCCTGGTCGTACCAGGCGGCGTCGACCGGAGCGGCGAGCATCGGGTCATTCCCGCTTTGTTGTGGTTGATCGAGCGGCTGGCGCTGCAACACGAGGTCCACGTATTTGCGCTGGCGCAGGAATCCCGGCCCGGGACGTGGGAGCTGCGCGGGGCACGAATACACAATGTCGGACACGGCTTCGCCATCGTTCGCACGATTCACGCGGTAATGCGCGAACACAGGCGCTCCGGCTTTGCCCTGGTGCACGGGTTTTGGGCCGGAGCTCCGGGCCTGGCCGCGGTCGTTGCCGCCAGACTGCTTGGCATCCCCTCGCTGATCCATGTCGCGGGCGGGGAGCTTTCCTGCTTGCCCGACATCGGCTATGGCGGACGCCAGCGGATGCGCGACCGGGCCATCGTCTGGACCTGCATTCGCGCCGCGGCCGTCGCAACCGGCGCGAGCATGCCCTTGTTGGCAATTGCAGGGGAACTCGGATATCGGTTGAGACGTCTTCCGCTCGGGGTCGACCTCCGCGCCTGGCCCCCCAGGCCGCCGCGGCCGCGTGACGTCCGCCGCCCGGCAAGACTGGTGCACGTCGCCAGCCTCAATCGGGTCAAGGACCAATCGACTCTTTTGCGGGCCCTCGCGGCACTGTCGGCGGACAATGTCGCGTTTCATCTCGACCTGATCGGCGAGGATACGCTTGCGGGAAGCATGCAATCGCTGGCAAGACAACTCGACATTGAATCGCATATATGCTTTCACGGTTTTCTGATACAGGATAGTGTGCGCCCATTGGTCGAGAGCGCCGACATCATGGTCATGTCGTCCCGTCACGAAGCCGGTCCGCTGGCACTGCTCGAAGCGGCCGTTGTCGGCGTCCCTACGGTCGGCACGTCAGTCGGTCATGTCAGCGAATGGGCGCCGGAGGCGGCGATCGCATGTCCGATCGCCGATCCGGCGGCGCTGGCACGGGAACTGGGCAATCTGCTGCGCGACGAACCGCGCCGCATGCGGATCGCGCATGCGGCGCACATGCGCGCGCTGCGCGAAGATGCCGATTTCACGGCGGCGCAGTTCAATGTGCTCTATGAAGAAGTGGCTGCGGGGCGCGACGGTCCGATGTAGCCTTGCACTGCTCTTGCCGCGCCGCGATTTTCCCCGGGCGGCGACGCAGCTCACGGTCAAGTCAGCATAGTTACGCCGGGTTCGGAGATGGTGCTTCGGCGGATCCGCATTGCAATCGAGCTTGCAAGTAGTTTTTTTCGGCCATCCACCCGAATTGATGCAACCGGCTGGCCTGAGGATTCAAATGCCGCAAGAAACGCGGGATCACCGTATCTGGCCTGCCCCCGTACAACGACGAGGCGCACGTCCCGGCGCCGTGCGTAACCAGGTCCTGCGCTTGCCGGAAATATCACAAGGTCAGCAGCTTTTCCGGTCTTGATTTCGCCGCGGTCGGCCAGGCGGAGCAGTCGCGCCGGATTCAAGGTGACCAGGCTGCGAATTGTCTCCTCGCCGATATCGACGGTTTGCCGGGCGGCAATCAGTTCGTCGAGCAGGTCCCGCTTCCCGGTGAGGCGGGAGTCGCTGCCGAGCGCGCCCCTGCCGTTCGAAATAGCCTCACCGACCAAGACTGTCCTGCCGAAGAGAAACAGGTTCGAGCTTGGACACCAAATGAGTCCCGCGCCGGCGGCCTGCATGCGCGCACGATCGGAAGCGCTGAGGCCTACGCCGTGGACGATGACGGTGTTGCCTTTCAGGCAGCCCAGGGTGTCGAGCCGGGAGAGCTCTGTTGCCGCCTCCTGGTCGATACCTTCGCCCAAGTGAATGATCCATGGTTCGTTCGGCGAGGTGCGCCGGTACGAGGCACGAACCGCCTTTTCTCCACTGATTCCCAGCGAATGTACCCAGCCGTAGCGGCTTACGACGCGTATCGGGAATCCATGAGAATTCAGTGAACGATAAAGCCTGTTGTGGTGCGCGACGGTGGTCACGCCGCTCAGGAGATTTTTCAGGCCGCCGATCAGCAGGCGCTCCTCGAGAGGAACCATCATTGGGCCGGTGACTTCCGCATCGGACTCCAGGTGCGGACCGTAATCCTCGATCCATTGGCGCACATTCGGGTATTTGCTGCGCCATTTGAGCCGCGAAAAATTGTTCAGTTCAAGGTGATCATGTGCGTTGATCAGGCCCGGCAGCAATTGATCGCCGCCGAGGTCGATGACCGTATCTCCGCGCTTCTGGCGGGTGCCGATACCGGCAATCCGGTCAGCCTCGATGCGCAATGACGTGAGCCCGCGGCCGGGAATCGTTGCATTGAGAAAGCACAGTCCGCGTCTTTTCATTGCGCGCAAACGGCAACCTTTCTCGCGCGAACGACCAGCACCAGCGGCAATCCGTGCCATCGTTCATAAAACTGATCCGACCCTTCGAAGCGCTCCTCGAACTCGATTCCAACCCTGACCTCGGCTACCGCATCGATGCAAAGGCCGGCGTCATTTGCCGCATCATGATGTGCCGGAATCTCGTGCGCGACATGCCGCACTTCAAAACGTCGGCCGTCCGCCGCGCGAAACGAGCGCTTTAGACCGGCCTGCGCGGCCCGGGGATGGAAATCCGAATAGAGCAATACGCCGTCCGGTTTGAGCGCACGTGCGGCTTCGCGCATCCACCGGTTCAGCTTGTCAACATGCCCGATCGCGAGTCCGGCGACGATGACATCGAACGCGCTGTCGCAAAAAGGCAGTTCAGTCATGTTCGAGCGCACGCGCACTTGCGCAATCGCCCGGCGCAGCATTTCCGCAGAAAGGTCCAATCCGACCGTGTGGCTGGCGCCTCTATTCATGAGGATCTTGGAATATCTGCCGGTCCCGCATCCCAGGTCCAAAGCGGTTTTCCGCCGCATGTCGGGCATCAGCGCGAGCATCGCCTTTTCCTCCGCTCGCATGAGCGGATTGTGCGCGGCGGGAGCATAACTCTCTGCCCAGAGATCGTAGGCTTCGATCAATTCGACTTGCGGCAAGTTGATTGGGCGCATGTATTGTACGGTATCATTTATCTTCCCTTCCTGACCAACGCCGCAATCCTGCCTCTTCGGGAGATCAATTGCCGAAGGACGCCGCTATAGTTGCGGGAAGAAATGTACTTTTGATCGCCTATGAAATCGGCAGCAGATCAAGGACCGGACATGGACGGGTTTGTACTCAAGGGCGGAGTCTGGGTTCACCCAGGCGATGCGGAAAACTATGCTCCCTTTCAGAACGCCTACCTTGCCTTGAGAAAGGCTGAAAACAGGTTATACGCGGACGCGGATGTGAAGAGCCTGCCCCGCCTGTTGCCGGACCGGTGGCATGCGGCAGAGTGGAGAAAAAGAGCAAACACGGCGGACAGTTTTATGAACTGGCTGGGTAACTGTCCACCAAACCTCAGCATCCTCGATTTCGGATGCGGCAACGGATGGTTCGCCAATATCATGGCAAGAGAACATCGCGTAACCGGCGTCGACGTGAACTTGACGGAATTGCAGCAGGCCGTGCGCTGTTTCGGCAATGAACGCACGACCTGGTGTCTTGCGGGAATTGAAAACCTGCCAGCGTCGACCTACTCGGTGATCACCTTGAATGCCGCGGTTCAATATTTCGAGGATCTTTCGGCATTGATCACCACACTTCTGCAGAAGCTGGAGCCGGACGGAAGCATCCATTTGATGGATAGCCCGTTCTATTCCGCAATTGAGAAGCCTCTGGCAAAGGAAAGAAGCAGACTCTATTTCGCTGGGAAGGGATTCCCCGAAATGGCAGGGCATTATTTTCACCATTGCTGGGATGATCTCGAGCCTTTTCATTATCGAATAAGGAAAAAGCCGCAAGGCAAACTGTCGCGTTCCTTGTTTACAGGGCGCTCACCGTTTGCATGGGTGAGTATCAGTCACGCGCAATTACATCCCTGAGGTTTCGCCTAGAGCGAGACCTTGGCGGGTTCGCGCAGCCGAATCAGATTGCGCGCCAGCCCCAATTCCCATGGATGGTCATATCGACCCATCGCGTAGCGCCATGACGAGAGCAGGCTGAGCATCGATTTTCCCCAGCGCGGCGTTTTATGGTCCTGCACGGTAGGAAACCTGCATTCCAGAACGCGCGAAAAATCGTTGATCCGGCGCCTCAACCTGGGAGAGACCCACGGTGCGTCGGCGTGGCAGGCGTATCTGATCCACCTCGGTTCCGCCCATTCGTCGGGCGTAGCCGGAAACTGAATGGGCAGGCCGGCACTGTCCAGCAGGGGAGCCATATCCTTGCTGCGTGGCCCCATATTCGCGGCACTCTGGCTACCGGGAATCGGCGTATAGATGTAGATGATGATTTCCGCAGCCGGATTGATTTTCTTGATCTGCCGGATAAATTCGAATGTGCGCTCCGTCTCCCCGGCGGGATCCTCCGGAGGGGCAACCATGAACGAAAACTCCGGAATCACTCCCTTGGCGCGACAAAGCTCCGCCACCGCCATCGTTTGGTCTGCCCTGGTTCCCTTGCGTACGTCGCGGAGAATCCTGTCGTTCGGGGACTCCGCCCCTATATAGGCCATCTTCAAATGACTCTTCTGCACCAGGCGCCAGCCTTCGTTTGACAAGCCGAGCAGGGCGTCGGCCCGCGCATAGCACCACCACGGCAACTGCAGCCGCGCCAGCACCTGCAGAATCGGCATCATGCTGTCCTCGCGATCGAAGAAATTGTGATCGCAGAACTGGATGGAATCGACGCCATACCGGACTTTCAGGACGCGGAGATCCTCCTCCAGACGCTCCGCCGCGGGCAGGCGGGTTCCACCCTTGAACATGGCCGCGACGCCGCAAAACGTGCACCGGAATCTGCATCCCAGCGCGCCTTGGTATAGCGAAGTCCTGTTACCGAGGAAACTTGGGCCAATGTAGCGATCCGGCTTGCCCAGGCGGTGATAAGGGAGCGGACCGAGGTCCATCGCGTCGGAGAGCGGCCGCCCTTCATTGTGGACCGGCACGCCGTTTTTTTTCCAGGTCAATCCGCCTATCGTGGATAGATCGGGCTCGTTGCCGCCCCGAAACCGCGCCAGCAATTCGAGAAGCGTCTTTTCTCCCGGTCCGCGAATCAACAGATCGACGTAATCGGCCTTGATCGTCGCTTCCGGATACAGGGTCGGAAAGTATCCACCCCAGACCAGCGGGAGCTTGGGGTGATGCTGCTTGATCGCTTGCGACAGCTTGATGGCAGGCCCGAGTTGCGGTCCCCCCATCACGGATATGCCGACGGCGTCATAAACGTCGTGCTCCAGGGCGCTCAATGAACTGACTATGAACTGACGATCGACGTTGCCGTCGATCATCAGGTAATCATGCTGCCCGTCCAGGGCCGCCGCTAGCGAGAGAATAGAGAGCGGGAACCGCGGGTGTTTGGTCATCGCCGGGTTGACCAGCAATATCCGGTCGCGGTCCCCGTCCCCGTGCCTGTGCGATGCGGGTTCGCCCATGGCCTACAGTCCCGGGTTTACCTTGTCGCGCTCACCCCACCACTTGCTGCACACACATCTTTCGCACTCCGGCCGCTTGCGCTCCCGAATATCCCGTCTCAGCGCGACGAAATCCGGCGAATTCAAGGATTGCTCCAGTCCGCTTTTCGCATTTGCCTCGGCTGGTCCCGAAATGAAGTAGCACGGGCGGATATTTCCGTTCGCCTCGATGACCGCCGAGAACTCCGGCGCGTTGCACCTTACCGCGGGATACCCGCCAGCGCCGTTCGTGGCCGCGAAGTACTGATGCAGGCGGCGCAGTTTTTGCGGCGATTCCGCAATGAATTTTGTCTGAAACTCGAACGCGAAGTCACGTTCCATCGCATCCAGGATTCCCGCCAGTTTCTGCAGATCCTCAGGCTGCAATCCGAGATTCCGCTCGAATCCGTCAGCGCGCCCGAAAGCGTCATGCGTATGCGCATCGACGGCAAAAAACGACAGTTGCTTGACGCCGAGCGATTTGGCCAGCGAGACGATGCCGGGGAGTTGGAGAAAATTGCCTTTCTGCACGGTGCAGCGCAGGCAAACCGCCGCGCGTCGCGCGACCGCTGCGCGTATTCCCGCGCACACATGCTGGAACGAATCCACGCCGCGAATCGCCCGGTAGGTGTCGCGATCGGCGGCATCGAGGGAAACCGTAATCGTATCGAACAGCCTTGTCGCCTCGTCCACTTGCTTCAGCAGCGATATGCCGGAGGTCAACAACCACAATTTGAACCCCGCTTCGCGCAACGCGCTGGTGATTGCAACCCAGGAGGGGTTCTGCAGCGGTTCTCCGCCGGAGACGGCTACGGTATCGGTTCCCAAGCGGCGCAACTCAGGGATCAGTCGCAGAACGTCGTCGAGACCGATGTCGGTCTTGCCATGGCGCCAGTAATCGCATGAACCGCAGCGGGAGCTGCACCGGTCGGTCAGGTACAGGATGAAAAATGGCAGCGACGCGAGCCGCCCGGCGGGGGATTTATCCCTCGAGTTTGTGTCCGCCACGGCCTGGTCTTCGATTGTTTCAGATCGCATTCGGATGCTCTCTCGCTGATCGCGCGTCAAATACGCTCAGCCTCGATGATGTAGTGGTCCGAGATCCATGCCAGTGGAGAGATGGAATGGACCAGACCTTCGATTCGTCCAAGCACCCGCAGCAATGCGGGACGGCGGTTCAGCCATCCGGCGGCGTAGCTCGGCGGAAGCACCAGCCCCAAAGGCGCGACGCTGCGGATACGGAAGAAAGGCTTCAAATCGGCGCAGACCGTGGCGGGGGGAGGGTAGCGCACGGAAATTCCGCGCCATTGCGATCCGCCGTCTTTGAGACGGCGAAAGGCCTTTGCCGCATCCAGGTGGAACAGGTACCAGAGCCATTCCCATGGCACATAGCGGCCCATGACCACCCAGACCAGTATCGCGCCGGGATTGAGCAGCCGTGCCGATTGCCGCGCGACCCCGCCGATGTCGGTCACGCAGTTTACGCCGCCGAAGTTCGACAGAAGGCCGTCGAATTTCTCCAGCCCGGTCAATTCGCCGAGTTGTTCCAGCGCGAGTTGCCGGAATTCGATCTGGCCGCTGCAGTCATGCTGTGCCGACTTCCGGCAGGCGATCGCCAGCATCGCCGCGGAGGAATCTGTAGCCAGCACTTTCACACCTCGCTGGCAGAGCCAGATCGCATCTTCACCCGTGCCGCAATTGAGCTCCAGGATCCGTTGCGCCGGCCGGTACAGCCGCGCGAGCCGGTTCCACACCAGATCGCGCAGCGCCCGCCCCACCGGGGAATTGGTAAACGCCTCGTCGTAGGATTCAGCCATGCCATCGAAGGGCGCATCAGCCATCGCGCGCATCCGCTTCTTCCGTGTAATTCTCCATCGCGTCTTTGGCGTTCCGCGCATCCAGCCGGAGGCGCTCCGCCTCGAGCGGATCGGTGCCGGCCACCCGTGCCGCCGCTACCTCATTGCGCAGCCAGGTATCGGCATGCCGGTAATAGCCGCGCCCGTGGCGCCCTGCCACCACGTAATCCCTATCCGAGGCGATTGCCCATGATTTCGGCAGCAGCACCCGGCTCCTGACCTTCTCGAAATACGGTGTTCCCTTGATCGGATAGGCCACCGTCGTAAAAAAAATGTCCGGATTCGATTCGCGCACATGCCGCACCGTGGCTTCGATGTCGTCGATCTCCTCGCCCGGATAACCCCACATCAGGAACATTCCGACCTGAATGCCGAATTTCTGCGCAAGCTTCACCGCGCGCTGCACTTGCTCGACGGTGACCCCGCGTTCCATCGCATCCAGAATGCGCTGGCTGCCGCTCTCCGATCCGATCCAGATGCGATAACAACCCATTTCCTTCAGGGTCCTGACGACTTCTTCCTTCTGCATGCGATCCGCGCGGGAGATGGTTTCGAACGGCAAATGCAGCTTCCGCGCGCGCAATTCCTGCGCATAGGCGGAAAGCCATGGATGGCTGATGGTAAATACATCGTCTGCGTACCAAAGCTGGTCCGGGTTGTAGCGATCGACGATCGACTGCACCTCGTCGGCAACGTTGCACGGGCTGCGCCGCCGGTGCGAATAGCTGTATACGGAGTGGGAGCACCAGTTGCATTTGTATGGACACCCACGCGCGGTGATCAGATTGATGCTGCTTGCGCCGTGGTGGCGCTTCCACGCATCGAGATAGCGCGAGTGGTCGATCGCCTCCCGGTCGGGGTAGGGCAGGGAATCGAGGTCTTCGACCAGCTTGCGCCCTTCGGTTCGAACTTCGGCACCGGTTTCGTCGAGAAACACGATGCCGGGCACCTCCCGCAGCCGGTGCACGCCCGATTTCGCAATTGCCGGCAGCAGCGCCGCCAGGGTCAACTCGCCCTCGCCGACTACGATCACGTCGGCGCCGGCGGCGAGGTATTCGCCGGTGTAATTGACGCTTTCCGGGCCGCCTAGAATGACTCTCCAGCGCGCGTCTTTTGCCGCGGTCATGATTTCAATGACATTGGACCGCGTCATGAGATTGGTATAGATGCCCACTACCCCCGGAGGCCCGGTGCGCAAGCTGTCCAGCAGCGCCTGTTTCGAAGTGAACGTGCTGTCGTGGATTTCGACCGAAAATCCGGCGCTTTTCAGGTATGCGGAAAGACACAGAAGCCCGAGCGGCGGATAGGGCTTCATGATCTCGAGCTCTTTCTCGTCCTCGAGCAGGAAATAGCCGTGTGTCAGGAGAACGTCGGCCATGAGTTCACGGCCGCGAGCACGCCGTCACGGCAATTTCTTGAGCAAAAAAGGCGGCGGCTTCAGCCGGTACCTGCGCTCGTCCGCGACCAGCCGTTGCCAGCGGTCCTCGACCGCGTCCATGTCAGCACCGGATTGCGTCCCGTCTTCCCCGTGATGCCGGTTCTGGATCCGGTTTTCGTCATGCAGCAGATCACGCACGGCGCGATAGAAGTCCGAATGATAGGTGCCTTGAAACATCATTTCCAGGTCGTCGCTTTCGTCCCAATTTGCCTTGACGCCCAAATCTGCGCGCACACTTTCATAGAACTTCGTTCCCGGAAGGGGATAGGAAACGCTCACGCCGATGTCATCCGGTACCGATTCGCGTATCAGGCGGCGTGTTTCCAGAATATCGGCAAGCGTTTCACCCAAATATCCAAGCTGGATGAAAAAGCTTCCGCGTATTCCCGCCAGCCGCAAGCGCCCGCGCGCAGCTCTTACCTGCGCAACCGTGGTGCCCTTGTCCATGGCATCGAGTATCTTCTGGCTTCCGCTCTCCGCCCCCATCCATACCTCGGCGCACCCGGCATCGCGAAGAGCCGACACCGCCTTGTCGCTCATGAGGTCCGGCCGGCTTTGAATGGTGAATGGGATCGACGCTCCCAAATCGCGCACGTGGGACGCGAATTGCCGCACCCAATCCGGACGCATTCCGAAAATGTCATCCGCGAACCAAATGTGATCCGGGTCGTAGCTGCGCTTGATCTGCTGCATTTCCTGCGCCACGTCCAGGGCATCGCGCTGGATGTACGAATTGCCCCAGATCGGTTTTGAGCACCAGTTGCACTTGAAAGAGCAACCGCGGGACGAAGCCATGTTCATGCTGAAAAAACCGTGCGCAGACTGCCAGGTCCGCCGGTAGAGATCGATGTCGACCAGATCCCAAGCCGCCCGTCCGACAGATACTTCGCGGGATCTCGCGACATCCGCCGGCACGCGCTTGACCCGGCCGGCTGACTTGAACGCGATTCCTTCCATTCCTTCGATACGCGCGCCGTTCAGTTGCTGGGGAACGGTATCCAGGCGCTTGACCAGCGTTATCAACGCCGCGATGCCTTCTCCAATCATTACAACATCGGCACCATGGTCCAGATACGGTTCGGGAGAATCCGATGCGTCGGATCCGCTGACGGCGACGACGGCGCCTGTCCGTTTGGCCGCCTCGACCATTTTGCACGCGGCCGAGCGCATCCTGCCCAGGCACATCTTGCTCAGGAAATTGAAATTGTCTTCGTAAATGATGCACAGCTGAGGATCGTGCCGGCGCAGATGCTCGTTGAATGCTTCAACCCCGTCGGCCAGCATGGAATCGAAGAACGAAACCTGATGTCCCAGATCCCTGATGAGGCTCGCCAGCTGCAGGGTCGCCAAGGGCGGATACGGCTTGGCGCGTTCGCGCTGCTTTTGATCGTAATTCAGGAAATACGCGTGGGTTAGCAGAATCCGGAGCACGAGAGTTCCTAGAATTAGCGCGCGGACCAGCCGGCCATTAATCGCATTCCGTGCCTATTGGCCAAGGCCTGCACAAGCAATACACGAGTAATTTTGTCAACTATACGATACTTGATATTTCCAGTCAATTCTTCAACGCCGGTCTGAACTTTGCCTGGAAGGATTTATTGTGGTGGAACCATGCAAAGAAGCAATTTAACCGCTATTTTTTCATATACTGACAGCCCGTCCGATCAATGGCCGAAACGATGAACCCGAAAGCACGGACGATGGTGAATCCCATGCTCGATCCGTTTCTGGAGCGCATCGCCACGCCCTTCAGGGCTCGCTACCAGCTGCTTGGCAGTCAGTTCAGCCTGGAGAGCAATGACCGGCGATTGATGCGACTCTGTGCACACGCGTTTTCCGGACTCCCCAGGCATCGGTTCCCGGGCGGTTCAGACCGGCTGCAAATCCGGCTGATACTTCGTGGTACTGATGCCGGCGGGCAGGCTGACGCACTTGCGCCTGAGTTGTGCACCTACGGCTGGAACAATCTCTTTTGTGCCACGATGGGCCCGGATACGCTTGCGGTACTCAGTCCCCAAACCGGTTTCGGGCTGATTGTTGTTTCAAAACCGATGCTTGCGTTTCCTTATCAGCTGCGTTATGAGCTTATCGAGTTTTCGGCATTCGTGCTCGCGGCACGGCGCCGGGACCTGGTTCCGCTGCACGGCGCCTGTATCGCACTGAACGGCCATGGAGTTCTTCTGCTGGGAGACCGTGGCGCCGGGAAATCCGTTACCAGTCTCGCGTGCCTGGCCGACGGGTTTGAATTCATCGCCGAAGACGGACTTGTCGTTTGTCCCGCCACGCTGCTTACTTCGGGACTTTCAAGTTTCCTGCACCTCAGGGCCGACAGCCTGCATTTTTTTCACGGGTTGAAGAAAGCGCACCGCATGTTGAAGTCCCCGACAATCGTGCGACGCAGCGGTGTTCCAAAAGTCGAAATCGACGTGCGCAAAATCGGCATTAAATTGGCGCGTTCAAGCGTTGAAATTCGCGCGATCGTGTTTCTGTCCGGCCGGAACAGCCGCAACGCCGGCCTTGCGACGCCACTCGCCCGAACCGTGACGCGGGATCGGCTGGCGCAATCCCAACCCTATGCATCATCGCTGCCGCAATGGCGAACATTCGCCAGGCGGATTTCAGGTGTTCCCGCGTACGCGGTGGCGCGCGGCGATCATCCGCGGGACATTGTTGCCGCGATTCGCGAAATTCTCGCGTGACGCCGGTCGGGAATCGCGCTTCCGTCGCTTTCGCTCACAGGGCGGATCGATAGCATGTTCACTCGCCCAGTGCGCCGTTGACGGCGATCATGGTTCCCGTACGCGGTAGTTGCGATGTAAGCAAACGTATGGCGCGACGCCACCGCGGCAATCTGAGCCATTGGTCATTTCTCCAGACCGGTGATTCTGCCTCGATGCGTCTTAACTTGCGCATCTCGTCGTCCAGGACGACTCTGTTGACCAGATATTGGAACAAATCCGGCGCAGAGGACGCCCATTCAACGCCGGCGAAAGCGGGCATCCTGAGGCGGGAAAAGGAAACGCCGGTGATCCGCGTCCGTCGGGCAAGCGATCGGAGCACGGCCGGGCAAACGGATTCGAAGCCGGCCATGACATTCGGCGGAATCGCTGACGGGAAATATCTGCAAGTGAGCTTCAATGGCGGAAACGCCCACCAAGGCGGTCGCCCTCCCGCCCTGATCCCCACAATTTTCTCCCAGTCATCGGCGGTCAGCAGGGCCGCCAGCCGCGCAATATCGCCGAGATGGAGAAGGCGCAGGCTTTTGGTCCGCATGCCGCCGGCGGCGTGCAGCAGCAGATGCGCCATGAGCGCCCGGGACTCGGGATAGGCCCTTATGGAGTGCTCGGTGCGAGCGGAAACAAAATCCGTGATATCCCAGCTTTGGGACAGCAGTTTTTCAGCTATTCTCGAATGCACCTCGATCTTGATCGGATTATCCGCGTGCTCGCCCAGGGTATGAATGACGCCTGCGTTCGCGCCTTCGTATACGTCATGGCGCTCGATCGAAAGAACAAGGCGGTATTGCATGCGCGACAAAATCGCAGCGCAATTGCTTCGATCCTCCGGCCGCACGAGAACGTCCAGGTCGGCCATTGGGCGCTCGCCGCTCGCATAGCATCCGGCGCGGTATAAAGCGGCGCCTTTCAGCAACAGCACCTGGATTCCTGCGTCTTTGAACGCGTCGAGCAAACTGCCGGTCAAGGCCTGAATGCGCTGATGACGCACCTGATTGTGGTCGCGCTGCCGCGCAAGAAACGCCTTCCAGAACGGCGGGGCATGCCAGTGGAGATTCAGGGCAAGCGTTGGCCCGATTCCGTGCAAGGCCACCGCTGCTTGTGCGATCTTCCAGTCAAATTCCGACCAGTCAGGCGTAAGCTTGCCGCCGCCCCCGAGCTGCAGAGCCAGCGTCTCGGTGACTTTTTCAAGAGACTCTGCGATGAGACCGAGGTTCGACATTCATCCAACTTATGTTCATGGCCGGATTATATCCGCACGGCGCCGGTGCCCGGCCGCGGCGCCTTGGCATATAATGAACGCAAAGCCCGCCGGCAAGGGACTGCCGGCGCACAATTGAGACCAAGCAGCATTCCTTAATTCTTCCAGGAGCGAAAAACCATGAATCTCAAGCGCAACGCAGTTGTTTCCTTGATGGGTGTGACCCTTGCGCTCGCGGCGGGCGTGGCCGGCGCGAAGCAGACGGTCAAGATCACGTTCATCGGCCCGCTTACCGGGGGCGTTTCCGCCAACGGCATCGGCGGACGCAACTCGGCGGACCTGGCGGTGCGCCTGAGAAACGAGGACGCCAAGGCCAAATACCGCTACGAGCTGGTCAGCCTGGACGACGAGTGCAAGCCCAACATCGCGGTGCAGGTGGCGACCAAGGCGGCTGCGGACAATTCGATCATCGCCGGCGTGACGCACTACTGCTCGGTGACGGCGATCGCCACGGTGGACACCTACCACAAGTTCGGCCTGCCGGTTGTCGTCTGGGGCGCCGTGCTTCCCTCCATCACCTACGCCAACAAGTTCGCCGAAGTCCATCGCGTCAACGGCACCATGATCAACCAGAACGAGGTCGCGGCGAAATTCATGTCCGGCATGAAGTACAAGAAATGGGTGGTGATCCACGACACCACGGACTACGGCAAAGGCCACAACCAGTACTTCAGCGAGTACCTGAAGAAAAGCGGCGGGCAGATCATCGGCACCTTCGGCGTCACCGCCGACCAGCAGGACTTCACCACCGAACTCACCCGGGCGAAGGACCTCAAGCCCGACGTCATATACTTCGGCGGCCTGACGCCGCTGGGCGTGCGCATCCGCTCGCAAATGGAGAAGCTCGGCATCAGCGCGGTGTTCCAGGGCACCTCGGGGATAAAGTCGGATGCTTTCGTCGATGGCCTGGGTAAGCAGCTCGCCGAAGGTTCGCTGTCGTTCATCGAAGGCGCGCCCTGGGAAAAACTCCCCGGCGGCCTGTTTTTCACCGGCAAATACGCCTTGCAGAAATACAACGAGGCGCCCGAGGCCTACGGCCCGTTCGCCTTCGCCGCGGCAAACCTGATCATGGACGCGATCGAGAAGGTCGGCCCCAGCCGCAAGAAAGTGACCGAAGAACTGGGCAAGACCAAGGACCGTGACTCGATCATCGGCAAGATCACCTTCGACGATCATGGCCAGAACATAGTACCGCTGATCACCAAGTACGTCGCGCAGGACGGCAAGTGGGTGGTGTGGGAGGACAGCGAGTACGGTTCAGGCAAGCGCAAGCTGAAAGGGCAGTAAGGGGCGGCACTCGATCGGCGATCTTGTACGGAAACAAAGCCAGGCCGTCAATGTTTTCGAGCATGACGTCAGCTCGCACTGCGGCGCTCAGGCTTGCGCGGACGGCGACCCGTCCGCGCGGATCGCTGATTGCGCGCGGATGAAAAGCACATCCGCGCGCAATCAGCGATCTTGAATAAAACCAACCCCAGGTCGCTTTTACTTTTAACCATAACCGTGTTTTTCGTGCGGATGCGCTTTTCATCCGCGCGGAAAACACGGTTGGCGCGCGCAGTGCGCGAGCTTTCTAAATTTCCCTCATGGATCTAGGCCTTCTTTCCCAGTACGTTTTCAACGGCCTGATGCTGGGCATGATCTACGCCATGGTGGCGGTCGGGTTCACGCTGTTCTTCGGCGTGCTCGACGTGATCAAGTTCTCCCATGGCGACGTGCTCATGGTGGGCGCCTTCACCGGGCTTGCGACCTACCTCGGCCTCGAGGCGGCGGGCGTAGCTTCGCCGCTCGCGCAGATCCTCGTCATGACCCTGATCGCGACCCTGTCGATGGCCCTGCTGGGCGCGCTGATCGCCAAATACCTGGTGCTGCCGCTGCGCCTGGCGCCGGCGCTCAACACGCTGCTGATCACGCTGATGCTGGGCTCGGTGCTGCGCGAAGCGGTGCGCCTGTTCTATCCGCAGGGCTCCAATCCGAAGCCGTTTCCGCGCCTGCTGCCCGCCGATTTCGTGAGCTTCGGCAGCTTCACCCTGCGCGCGGACAGCATGATCCTGCTGCTCGCGGGACTCGCGGCCATCGTCGCCGTGCATCTCGTGATCACGCGCACCAAGCTGGGGCTCGCGATCCGCGCGGTGGCGCAGGACGCCGAGACGGCGCGCATCATGGGCATCAATTTCGAGTTCATCGTCCTGCTCACCTTCGCCATCGGCTCGGGCATGGCGGCGCTCGGCGGGCTGATGAACGGCCTCTACTACAACGAGGTCAACTTCGGCATGGGCCTGCTGCTCGGCGTGATCGGCTTTTCCGCGGCGGTGATCGGCGGCCTGGGCAACATCTACGGCGCCATCCTCGGCGGATTCCTGTTTTCGGCGCTGCAAAGCGTCGGCGCAGTGACACTGCCGGCCCTGTTCCCGGGCACCTCCACCGCCTACAAGGACGTGTTCGCCTTTGCCGTGGTCATCATTTTCATGGCCTGGCGGCCCACCGGGCTCATCGCCGAGAAAAAAAGCGAGCGCGTATGAAGCGCCTGTTCGATCCGGCTTCCGCTTTCCCCGCGCTCGCCAGCATGGCCGGGGTCACACTCTTCGCCGTGCTGTTCCTGCACGCCGAGAGCCAGTCGGCGATCTTGGGGCTTTGCATAGGCATGGCGGTCGCGCTGTTCCTGCTCGCGCGCTTCGGCTGGAACGCGCTGGCGACGGCTTCCTTCGCCGCTCACGGCCGTGCGGCGCAGGCCTCGGTGGTGGCGAGCGTGCTGGTCATTACCGCGGTGTTCTACGACCAGCATTTTCCGCTGCTGATGCTGGCTTCGGTGCTGTTGTACATCGTGGTATGCCTCGGTCTCAACATCCAGTTCGGCTATGCCGGCGTGGTCAATTTCGCCGGCGCGGCCTTTTTCGGCATCGGCTGCTACACCTCCGCGGTGCTGACCAACCATACTGCGTTGCCGCACCTTCTTGTGGTGTTCGCCGGCGGTCTGATGGCCGCGGGCATCGGCTCTCTGCTGATCCTGCCGGTATTGCGCACCTACGGGCATTACGCCGCGCTGATCACCATCGCCTTCGGTATCCTGTTTCGCGTGTTCCTCGAGGTGAACGACGCCCTCGGCGGGCCGCAGGGGATGAAAATACCCGGCATGGAGATCCTCGGCTGGAAGCTGAACGACAGCCTGGAGTTCGGCGAGACGCAGATTTCCTTCTATGCCAACTATGTGCTGCTCGCGCTCGTCATGGCAGCAATCGCGTTCACCCTGGTGCGGCGGCTCGAACGCTCGTGGATCGGCCTCGCCCTCGATGCGGTGCGCCTGGACGAGACCGCCTGCGCCGCCTTCGGCATCGACGTGGCGCGCTGGAAGATCACCGCCTTCACCCTGGGCAATTTCCTCGCCGGCCTGGCCGGTTCGGTGTACGCCATGATGACCGGCTTCGTCGCGCCGAACAGCTTCACCTTCGGCGATTCGCTGATCCTGGTGTCGATCGTGCTGCTGGGCGGCATCGGCAATCCCTGGGGGCTGACCGTGGCGACGGCCATCGTCGTGATGCTGCCGGAGAAGCTGCAGTTCATCCAGGAATACCGCCTGCTGCTGTATGCCGGGCTGGTGATCCTGATCCTGCTGTTCCGGCCGGGCGGGCTGATGCCGCGCCAGGTGCGCAACTACCTTCCGGGGTGGAAGCCATGAGCCCGACGGGCCGCCCCAAGGGCCGCATCTTCGATATGGCCTTGGCGCGAAGCGCCAAGGTAATCCTATGAGCACGCTGCTCGCCTGCGACGGCCTGTCGATGCGCTTCGGCGGCCTGGTGGCGCTCGATCAACTGAGCCTGTCGGTGAACGAGGGCGAGATCCTCGGCCTGATCGGCCCCAATGGCTCGGGCAAGACCACTTTCTTCAATGTGATCACCGGCATCTACCAGGCGAACGAGGGCAGGGTGGACTACCTCGGGCAAGACCTGGCGCGCATGAGCGCGCAGGAGATCTACCGCGCCGGCGTGACGCGCACCTTCCAGCGTTCGCGCCTGTGCCTGCCGCTGTCCATTTTCGACAACCTCATGATCGGCAACCATCGCCGGCTGGACCACAGCCTGTGGTTCAACCTGTTCCAGCGCGGCGAATTCCAGCGGCAGTTCGAGGGGCAATACGCCGAAGCGCAAGCACTGGTGCGGACTTTCAGCCAATCGCTGTCCGAGCGGCTGTTCGAGCCCGCGGCCAGCGTCAACATGATCGACAGGCGCCGCATCGAAATCTGCCGCGCCCTGATCAGCCTGCCGACGCTGCTGCTCCTCGACGAACCATCGGCGGGCATGACTCACGAGGAGACGCGCGAGCTCATGGACGACATCCTGATCGTGCGCGAGCACATGCCCGGCCTTGCGATCATCATCATCGAACACGAGATGAACGTGATCGAGCGCATCACCGAGCGTTGCATCGTGCTCAATTACGGCCGGAAGATCTGCGAGGGCCCGTACGCGCAGGTCGCCGCGGACCCGCAGGTTCAGGAAGCTTATCTGGGGACGGCATGAGCAGGGAGCAGGGGCCACGCGCAGCGGGGATGCGACCGGCCGCGAATGCCGTCGGTCGCCGACAGTTGCGCTGGCGGTATTGCGACGAAGGAACGGAGGCGACGGAGTGACAATGGATATGCTGCTCAGCGTGGAAAACGTCTATGCCGGCTACGACAGGGCCGACGTGCTGCAGGACGTCTCGCTGACGGTGGCAGCCGGCAGCATCACCTGCATCCTCGGCTCCAACGGCTCGGGCAAGAGCACGCTGATCCGCGCCATTCTCGGTCTCACGCCACCGCGGCGCGGCCGCGTGATGTTCGCCGGGGCCGATCTCGCCGGCATGCCCACGCACCGCATCGTCGCCGCCGGCATCGCCTGCATTCCGGAAGGGCGCAAAGTGTTTCCGAAATTGTCGGTGGTCGAGAACCTGCGCCTGGGCGCCTACCAGCAAAGCGACACGGGCAAGATCGCCGGCCGCCTCGAACAGGTATTCGGGATTTTTCCGCGCCTGTTTGAGCGCGCGGCCCAGCTAGCCGGCACCATGTCCGGCGGCGAACAGGCGATGCTGTCGATCGGCCGCGGCATGATGGGCGAGCCGAAGCTGCTCTTGATCGACGAGCCCTCGCTCGGATTGTCGCCGCGGCTGGTGAAAGAGAATTTCAACGTCATCCGGCGCATCAATGAGCTCGGCATCACCGTGCTGCTGGTGGAGCAGAACGTGCACCAGACCCTGGCCATCGCGCAGCACGGCTACGTGCTGTCGCAAGGCAGGGTCGCCGCCTCGGGCACGGCGAAGGAACTCGCCGAGAACGCCGAAGTGCGCGCGGCGTACTTCGGTTGAGGATCTAAGCAGGCATGTCCTCGGACAAGACTGTTTTCCGCCCGACCGTAATCTTCGATCTGGGCGGCGTGCTGCTCAGCGTCGATTTCATGCGCGCCTGCAAACGCCTCGAAGCAGCCGGCGGAGCACCGGCCGCCGTCATCCATGAAGCCATCCGCGGCGGCAAGGACAAAATCGACTTCGACACCGGCCGCCTGAGCCCGCAGGAATTCGCGGAACGCTTTTGCACCGCCATTGGCCTGCGCCTGCCTTACTCCGAATTCGCAGACATCTGGTGCGACATCTTCGCCGAGAAGCGCGAGGTGACCGGTCTGCTTGATGAAATCGGCAGGCATGCGGATCTCGTCTTGCTATCCAATACCGATCCCTTGCATATCGAGTACGTGCGCAGCCACTACGGCTTTCTCTCGAAGTTCACGCGGTTGGTGCTTTCCTATGAAGTCGGGCACGCCAAGCCGGCGCGGCAGATCTTCGAGCGCGCAATCGGGCTCGTCGCGCCAGGGACACAGATGATCTATTTTGACGACGTGCCCGAGTTTGTTTCAGCGGCACGCGCCGGCGGCTTGCCGGCGGAGCAGTTCGTCGATGCGACGAAGCTCAGGCGCGATCTGCAGGGATTCGGGGTGCTGTAGGTGTTGTACTCGGTTCGTGATCGGTCGCAGTTGTTTCAATTCCGCGACAGCATGGACAAGACGGATTCTTGGGGTTAGCCTGCATATCCATAGGCACCCGAGTTACAGCGACGGGGACCAAGAGACGCGAGTCTTGTCACACGCATTACAAGAGCCGGAGTCGCTTTTCGAATGATATCTAGTGCTCGAATGCAAACAGGAGACCCGTTTACGGCCATGCAAGGTTTCACGGACTGTTAGATCAAGCATTTAATTGATTTGAAACCATCTATCGAATAGCGTTTATCTGACGCCGAGGCGAAGCTGACGCGAAGGCACGGCGCTGCATTGCGTCAGATAAACGCTATTCGTTCGGCCTCATAGCAAACATCCCCCTCGCGTTGAGGCACGCAGCACGGATAGCTTCGCATACCACGCTTGCATAGTGATGTTGCCCGCAGTATCATCCAACAAATGAATACTGCCGCAAAGCTGCTACGGGCTATGCGCACCAATCCACTCAATTGGCAGCTCGCGCAGCTTCAGACAGTGGCGCGTCAGAACGGCATCGACTGGCGGCACGAAGGAACAAGTCACTGCGTCTTTGTACGCAATGATGGCAAGACGCTGCCTGTTCCAGCGCGTCGACCTATCAAGCCAATCTACGTCAAGAAGTCTCTGGAACTCGTTGAAGGAGCCTAAGACATGGGCAAACGTATTGACTATCCGTTCGAGATTCGCCCGCTTTCGCCTGAGGAAGGCGGTGGCTTTCTCATTTCGTACCCTGATTTTTCGGACTGCCTATCTGACGGTGAATCCGTTGAAGAGGCGCTGACGAACGGGAAGGACGCGTTGAAATCCACGATCGCCGCACTTAAGGCAAAGGAATTACCAATTCCCGCGCCGAACAGTGGTGGTGTGGCATCAGGAAAGTTCGTCGCTCGCGTTCCAAAGACGGTCCATGCACGGTTGGCTATTCGCGCAAAGGCGGAGGGAGTGTCGCTCAATACCTTGGTCTTGACATTCATCGCTGAGGGCCTCGGTCGCAAAGAACGGCGCGCATAGTCTGCCAATGGGGCCGAACCAAGGTGTTGCAGGCGACGCGCCAGAAGTGGCGCGCGCCTGAACACGGACTAGGCCCCCTCGAAAGATATGGGTGTCGTCCAGCACATTTACATTGCTCCAGCCAGTGGCGCTCCGATGGTGGCGCTCGCTGAAGTTGAGGCAATTGCGGATTGCGGCCTCCGGGGAGATCGATACGAGGATCATGCGAATCGAAGATCCCCGGACTATCAGCTAACGCTTATCGAGGCGGAAAACATCGAAGCTTTTGTGCAAGCCTCGGGCTTACCGCTAGCTCCTTATGAGCCTCGACGGAACCTTGTAACAGTCGGGGTTCGGTTGAACGATCTTTGCGGCAAGAGCTTTTCTGTTGGGGGCGCCCAGCTGGAGGGCTTGGAGCTATGCGAGCCCTGCGCAACCTTCGCGAGAACAACACACGCTCAGGTCGTGCGGTTCTTCGTGCACCGCGGCGGCTTACGGTGCAAGATTCTTCAGGGCGGAGTCATTCGAGTAGGAGATCACGTTGAGACGGTGGCCTAACCAGGCGCTCCAGGGGACGTCACAAAAAATCGCGTAGCGGTTTTTGCGCCGCCCCTGAGCTTGGGCGTAAGATTGCACATGACCATCACATCACCGAGTGAGATTGTTGAGCAAGAGCTTGTCGACTACCTCAGTGATTTGTTCTCGACCGCATTTAAGAAGGCGCCTTTCGAGGTTCTATGTGCCCTGCTTCGTGTGAGCGGATTGCAAGATGCCGACTGGGACCCGTTTGAGGAGTCCGTCGGGGCATTCGCGGGCTTCAACGCGCTTCTGCGGCTGGATGAACACCTTCGCACCCAAGCCTGCCTGCCCTAGCTGAAGAAGTCCGGCGCTGCGGGCAGCAATAGCGAGCAACAAGGCCACGCGGTACACTACGCAACGGGTCTTGATTTGATGGAGACAGCACAATGGCCACAGCACTAGCGGAGATCGAGGAAAAGGTACGGGCGCTCAGTCAGAGCGACAAGGCAGCTATGATTCGCGTACTAATCGGCGAACTGAATGGGCCGTCTGATTCGGATGTCGAGAATGCTTGGATTACCGAGGCGAAGAGGCGGCACCAAGAACTCATCGAAGGGCGCGTAAAGGGCGTACCCGGCGACCAGGTTTTCGCAAACGTCCGCGCGCTCCTTGCACGATGAGATACGAGTTCCACCCCGAAGCTGAGGTGGAATTGATCGAAACGATCCTGTACTACGAGACTCAGGCGCCGGGTTTGGGTGAGCGATTTTCTGCGGAAGTCCCGAGTTGCTCGCTAGCAACCATTTCCAGGAGACCTCAATGACCCTGCAAGGCAAAACCCTGTTCATCACCGGCGCCTCACGCGGCATCGGCCTCGCCATCGCCAAACGCGCGGCCGCGGACGGCGCCAACATCGTCATCGCGGCGAAGACGACGGAGCCGAACCCGAAGCTGCCGGGCACGATCTACACAGCGGCCACGGAGATCGAGGCCGCAGGAGGCCGGGCGCTGGCGCTCGCGGTGGACATCCGCGAGGAAGCAACGGTGCTTGCCGCTGTCGCCAAGGCCGTGGAAACTTTCGACGGCATCGACATCCTGGTCAACAACGCCAGCGCCATCAGCCTGACGGACACCGAGCACACGCCGATGAAGCGCTACGACCTGATGAACGGCATCAACGCGCGCGGCACCTACCTCTGCACCCAGGCCTGCCTGCCCGAGCTGAAGAAATCCGCGGCCGCGGGGCGCAATCCGCAGGTCCTGAACCTGTCGCCGCCACTGTCGATGAAGCAGCACTGGTTCGCGGCGCATACGGCCTACACCATGGCCAAGTACGGCATGAGCCTATGCACGCTCGGCCATTCCGGTGAGTTCAAGAAGTATGGCATCGGCGTCAACAGCCTGTGGCCGCGCACTGTCATCGCCACCGCCGCGCTGCAGTTGATCCCGGGCGTGGACCTGAACCTGGCGCGCAAACCGGAGATTCTCGCCGACGCGGCGTATTTCATCCTGACGGGGCCGAGTTCGACCAGCGGCAATTTCTACATCGACGATGAACTGCTGGCAGTCCATGGAGTGACGGATCTGGAGAAATACTCGGTCAAACCCGGAACGAAGAACTTCATTCCGGATTTCTTCATCGACTGAGTCGGCGACGCGCCGCCATAGATAGCCGACAAACCGAACCATCGTATCCAGAGCAACCCGGTCGGTTCGCGCCTTGTTGGCGGGGGCGTCAGGGTCGGCATAGCCGAAGGACATGCCGAACAGTATTCCGACCTCGTCCGGCAGGCCGAACATCTTGCGCGCCGGATCGGGAAACATCCCGAGCGCGCCCTGCATGCAGCACGAAATGCCGCGCTCGGCCAGCAGCAGTGCCAGCGTCTGGGCGTACGCGCCGAGATCGACGGCTCCGGTCATCCTGAGGTATTTCTCCATGGTGAAAAACGCCGCGTGCGGCGCGCCGAAGAATTGCCAATTGCGCAGCATCGCGATGTGGCGCCGCTCCTTGTCTTTTCGCTCGATGCCCATGGCGCCGTAGAGCGCATTGGCCGAACCGAACTGGCGCTCGCGATGCACCCGCTGGTATGCGATGTTCCACTCGAAATCCGGGTTGGGGGGCTTGCCGCTGGCGACAGCGGCGACCAGTTCGGTTTTCAGCTGGTCTTTCTTCGCGCTGGACACGACGTAGGGCTGGCAGGGCTGGACATTGCAGTTGGAGGGTGCGCGCTGCGCGATGGTGAAGATCTCCGCGAGCACGTCTTGCGGGACGGGCGCGTCCTTGAACGCGCGAACGGAAAAGCGCTGCTGGAGGACTTCGGACACGGACATTGCGGAGGCAGACATGGTGTGCTTGCTCTTTCGTGTGATCGCGGATGGACGGAAACCGGTGTTTCGAATTGACAAGCGCCAGCGCGCGCCGCAGAATGCGGCCATGATTATCCTCTGCCTGCGCCGACGCCGCATTCCGAATCTCGGAAGGCGTCTGTGCGTCCGACGACGAAGCTAGCGAGTTTCGTCGCACCAGCCAAAAGGCCACAGACATCTGTGGCCTTTTGTTTTTGGGACCGCCCGCGCCCAAAGGAGGGTTGGGGCCCCTCCGCCCCACCCGGCCCTTGCGCGGGCTGCTTTAAGGCTCGTGCCTCGCGATGCGCTGCGTCGCAAGAAATGGGCTTTCGATAACGGTATGCACACACAGGAGAGAATCATGCACGCGCATTTTACCGACGCATTGATGCGGGTGGCCGAACGGCCGCCGCAGGTCTTCGTCTCCGGTTCCGGTTCCTGGCTCGTCGATGACACGGGAAAGCGCTACCTCGATTTCGTCCAGGGCTGGGCCAGCAACTGCCTCGGACATTCCCCGCCGGAACTGGCGCAGGCGCTGTGCGGGCAGGCACTGCGCCTGATCAATTGCAGCCCGGCGTTTTTCAACGAGCCGTCGGCGCGCCTCGCACGATTGCTCGCCGCGAACAGCTGCTTCGATCAGCTGTTCTTCTGCAACAGCGGCGCCGAGGCGAACGAGGGCGCGATCAAGCTCGCGCGAAAATGGGGCTCGAAACATCGCGGCGGGGCGTTCGAGATCATCACCTTCGACAACGCGTTCCACGGCCGCACGCTCGCCACCATGTCGGCGTCGGGCAAGCCGCAATGGAGCAGCCTGTTCGAGCCCAAGGTGGCGGGGTTTCCGAAAGCGCCCTTCGGCGATCTGGGCGCGGTCGCAGGGCTCATCGGCGAGCACACCGCGGCGGTGATGCTGGAGCCGGTGCAGGGCGAGGCCGGGGTGATTCCGGCGACGCCGGAATTCATGCAGGGCTTGCGCGCGTTGACCCGGGAGAGAGGCGTGTTGCTCATCGTCGACGAAATCCAGTCCGGCATGGGCCGTAGCGGCAAGCTGTTTGCGTACGAGCACGCCGCGATCGAGCCCGACATCATGACCCTGGGCAAAGGCCTGGGCGGGGGCGTGCCCCTGGCCGCGCTCGCGGCGCGCGCGGCCATGTGTTGTTTCGAGCCGGGAGACCAGGGCGGCACGTTCAACGGCAATCCGCTGATGACTTCCGTCGGCTGCGCGGTGATGCAGGCATTGCTCGCGCCGGGTTTTCTCGATGAAGTTTCGCGCAAAGGCAGGTATCTGCGTTTGCGCCTGGAACAACTCTCCGCCAGACATGGGCTCGGTGAAGTGCGCGGCGAGGGTTTGCTATTGGCGCTCGAATTGGGTTCAGAGCAGGGGCCGCTGCTGGTGGAGCGGGCGCGCGCGCGCGGCTTGCTGCTCAATTCGCCGCGGGCGAGCGTGTTGCGCTTCATGCCCGCGCTCAACGTGGGCGATGCGGAAATCGACGCCATGGCCGCGCATCTGGACGCCTTGCTCGAAGATGCGTGCGTCCGCTGAAACCAGCGGCCTTACCTCTTTTCCGCTGCGTCGCCCGATTGCCGGCTGCCCGGCAAGACCGGCCGCGCGTCCGGCGCGAGGCGCTTGCTTGCGCGCCGGATTTCCGGACCGTCGGCACTGGCCTCGACGGTGAAGCCGAGCGCGCGCATGAAATGCAGCATCGGGGCATTGCTCGACAGGATGTCGCCCACCATGGTTTCGATGCCGGCACCCGCGGCGCTGTCGATCAGATTGAGCATCAGCGCGCGGCCGATGCCGCGGTGCTGCCAGGCGTCGGCCACGGTGACGGCGAATTCGCAGGTCCTGTTGTCCGCTGCCAGCACGTAGCGCGCGACGCCGATTTCGACTTCGCTGTCGTCCAGCATCACCGTGGCGATCAGGGCCATGTCACGCGCATAGTCGATGCGCGTGAGCTGCTTCATCTGTTCGGGCGAAATGTAGGTGCCGGCGCTGAACAGCCGGTTGTAACGCGTTTGCGCCGACAAACCCCGGACGAATTCGGTCTCGATGTCGAGATCCTCGGGCCGAATCGGCCGGATACTGATCGCCTGCCCATAGATCGGCGAATACGAAGTCGTCAGTTTCGCGAGGTAATCGGAGCGCGGTTCTGTGCTCATGTTCTTCACGATGCGCCTGAGCGCATCGCGGATGCGGCGCCGTCGAGCGCCGGTGCAGGCCGACTGCCGCATTGAGGGGATGCTTTGCCACTGCCGGGCCGGTCGATCAGGTTTTCGAACGCAAGCAGCGCGCGCTGCCAAGCATCGGGGTTTCCGAACATTCTGGCATCGAGTTGCGCGCCGAGGTAGATGCTGCAGATCTCGAATGCCAGTTGCTCCGGGTCGGTATCTGCGCGTAGTTGACCGGCGTCGGTGGCCAGGCGCACAGCGCGTGCGAGCGTCTTGCGCAGCTCGCGCAGGGTTTGTGATATCAGTTCTCTGACCGGACCGGGGCAGTCGTCGAATTCATAGGCTGCCGCGGTCATGATGCAGCCGCCCGGCAGTTTCGCGGTGCCGGTCCATTTGAGCCAGTTTTCCACGATGGCGCGCAGCCGCGGCAAGCCCGGCGGCTGTTGCATCGCCGGCTGCAACACCAGATCGGAATAGAGCTGGCGCACGCCCTGTATGACGGCAAGTTGCAGGCCCTCTTTGGAGCCGAAGTGGGCGAACAGTCCGCTCTTGGACAAGCCGCTGCGCGCGGCGAGCGTGCCTATGGTCAATCCGGACAACCCGGCCTGGCTGGCGATGGCGAGAGCCTGATCGAGAATCGCCGCGCGCGTCTGCAGTCCTTTACGCATTCGCCAATAATAGCACGAACGTTCGAGTTGTTGTAGTGATATTTAGCCGATTTACAGCTCGTCAAACCTGGAATCAGTAGCGCACCATGGGTACGTAATACTACATATAACTATATGATTATATGTGCATAATTACATATTTGGATAATTAGGTCCGCCGCCGCCCTCAGGAACGACCCAGTTGATGTTCTGTGTCGGGTCCTTGATGTCGCAGGTCTTACAGTGCACGCAGTTCGCCGCATTGATCTGCAGACGGTCGCTGCCGTCGTCGTTCTTGACGAATTCGTACACGCCCGCCGGGCAATAGCGCTGCTCGGGCCCCGCATACAGGGCCAGGTTGAGGTTCACCGGGACCGCGGCATCCTTGAGCGTCAGGTGGCAGCGCTGGTTTTCCTCATGGTTGACGTTGGATATGAACAGGGAGCCGAGTTTATCGAAGGTAAGCTTGCCATCGGGCTTGGGATAGTCGATGCGCGGGCAGTCCGCCGCTTTCTTGAGCGCGCTGTGATCGTCGTGGTTGTGCAGCGTCCACGGCGCCTTGCCCAGGAATATGAAGGTGTCCAGGGCCGAATACACCAGGCCGCCCCAGAAACCCCAGCGGAACGACGGGCGGATATTGCGCACGCGGTAGAGCTCGTCCCAGATCCAGGTGCTGCGCAATTTTTCCGGATAGCCGGTGACTTCTTTCGTTCCCTCCTGCGCCAGCGCGTCGTACACGGCCTCGGCCGCGGTCATACCCGATTTCATCGCGGTGTGAATGCCTTTGATCTTGGCGTTGTTGAGGAATCCGGCGGTATCGCCGATCAGCACGCCGCCGGGGAAGCTGAGCTTGGGCAGCGATTGGAAACCGCCCTCGCTGATCGCGCGCGCGCCGTAGGCGATGCGCCTGCCGTCCTCGAAAAAGCCGCGGATCGCGGGGTGCGTCTTGAAGCGCTGGAATTCGTCGAAAGGGCTCATCCAGGGATTCTGGTAATCCAGGCCGACGACGAAGCCCACCGCGACCTGGTTGTTCTCCAGGTGATATAGAAAAGATCCGCCATAGGTTTGCCGGTCCACCGGCCAGCCGGTGGTGTGGATGACCAGGCCAGCTTGATGGCGCTCGGGTTTGACTTCCCACAGTTCCTTGATGCCGATGCCGTAGGCCTGCGGATCGACACCCTCGCGCAAGTTGAATTTCTGCATCAGGTCTTTGGAGAGCGAGCCGCGGCAGCCCTCGGCGAAAATCGTCTGTTTCGCGTGCAACTCCATACCGGGCTGGTAGTTCTCGGTGTGCAGGCCGTCTTTGCCGATGCCGACGTCCCCGGTGGCCACGCCCTTGACCGAGCCGTCTTCGTGATAGAGCACTTCGGCCGCGGCGAAACCGGGGTAGATTTCGACGCCCAGCCCTTCGGCCTGCTGTCCCAGCCAGCGGCACAGGTTGCCGAGGCTGATGATGTAGTTGCCGTGGTTGTTCATTTGCGGCGGCGTCGGCAGCCTGATCGCATGCTTTTCGGTGAGGAACAGGAAGCGATCGTCGCCGGCGGGCGTATGCAGCGGCGCGCCCAGGGCTTTCCAGTCAGGCAGGAGTTCGTTCAGGGCGCGCGGTTCGAGCACCGCGCCGGAGAGAATGTGGGCGCCGATCTCGGAGCCTTTCTCGATCAGGCACACATTGATGTCGCGGCCTTTTTCAACAGCCAGCTGCTTCAGGCGGATGGCGCAGGCCAATCCCGAAGGCCCGCCGCCGACGATCACCACGTCGTATTCCATCGCTTCGCGTTGCATTTCGACCCCCGTTGTAGGTCGTGCCGGCGCGCGTTCAGCGGCGCGGGCGTAGCCGCGTCCGCTGCAACAGGCGCCTGCGACCGTGCCTATTCAAGCTGAGGAGAATTATAATGCGAGTCCCCGTTCCGCGACACAGAATACGATGACCGCGAAGAAGCGCAAGCTGCTGCAAACCGAACTCACGTCGGTCGAATCACCGCTGTGGGAACCCAGCCAGGCGCGCATCGCCGGCGCCAATGTCACCGCCTTCGCGCGCGCAGCGATCCGCGAATGGGGGCTGAAATTCAATACCTATCCGGAGTTCTATCAGTGGTCGGTCGATCGGCCCGAACAGTTCTGGCAGTCGCTGTGGCAATACGCCGCGGTGAAGTCCGCAACGCGCGGCGAGCGCGTGCTGGTGCACGGCGAACAAATGCCCGGCGCGCGATGGTTTCCCGATGCCCACCTCAACTTCGCCGAGAACCTGCTGCGGCGGCGCGACCGGGCGGATGCGATGGTGTTCTGGGGCGAAGACCAGGTGCAGCGGCGTTTGACGCACGCCCAGCTCTACGTTGAAGTCTCGCGTCTGGCGCAGGCCTTGCGCGGCGCCGGCGTGAACGCCGGCGACCGCGTTGTCGGCTACCTGCCGAACTTGCCTGAAGCGATGATGGCGATGCTGGCCGCGGCGAGCATCGGCGCCATCTGGTCGTCCTGTTCGCCCGATTTCGGCGTGCAAGGGGTGCTCGACCGTTTTGGCCAGATCGAACCCAAGGTCCTGTTCGCGGCCGAGGGCTACTGGTACAACGGCAAGGCGATCGACTCGCTCGCCAAGGTGGCCGACATCGCGCGCCGCCTGCCTACGCTGGCGCGCGTGGTGCTGGTGCCCTACCTCGCCGATGATGCCGATGTGTCAGGCGTGCCGAACGCCGAGCGCCTATCCGATTTCATCGCGCCCTACGCCGCGCGCGACATCGAATTCGCGCAACTGCCTTTCGATCACCCGCTCTACGTCATGTATTCCTCTGGCACCACCGGCGTGCCCAAATGCATCGTGCACGGCGCCGGCGGCACGCTGCTGCAGCACATGAAGGAACACCGGCTGCACGCCGACGTCAAACCGGGCGACCGGCTGTTCTACTTCACCACCTGCGGCTGGATGATGTGGAACTGGCTTGCCTCGGGCCTGGCCTCGGGCGCGACGCTGCTGTTGTACGACGGCTCGCCCTTCATCCGGCGCGGGGCTATCCTGTTCGATTTCGCCGCGGCCGAGGGCATGACCCACCTCGGCACCTCGGCCAAATTCATCGACGCCATTTGCAAGATCAAGCTCAAGCCGCGCGCGACGCACGATCTGTCCAAACTGCGCGCCATCCTGTCCACCGGCTCGCCGCTGGCGCCGGAGAGCTTCGATTTCGTCTACCGCGATATCAAGGCCGATGTGTGCCTTTCGTCCATATCCGGTGGCACCGACATCGTTTCCTGTTTCGTGCTGGGCAATCCGGTGTTGCCGGTATATCGCGGCGAGATCCAGTGCCGCGGCCTGGGAATGAAAGTGGAGGTGTATGACGAGGAAGGCAAGGCGGTGGTGGGGAAGAAAGGCGAACTCGTCTGCACCCGGCCGTTTCCGGCGATGCCGGTCGGATTCTGGAACGACCCTGAAGGCCAGCGCTACCACGACGCCTATTTCGCCAAATACCCGAATGTCTGGTGCCACGGCGATTACGTCGAGCTGAGCGCGCGCGGCGGCATGATCATCTACGGGCGCTCGGACGCGGTGCTCAACCCGGGCGGCGTGCGCATCGGCACCGCCGAGATCTACCGCCAGGTGGAGCAGCTGGACGAAGTGCTGGAGTCGCTGGTGATCGGCCAGGACTGGAGCAAGGACGTGCGCGTGGTGCTGTTCGTCAAACTGCGCGACGGCGTGAGTCTGGACGATGCGCTGATCGACAAGATCAAGAACCAGATCCGCGCCAATACCACGCCGCGCCATGTGCCGGCCAAGGTGCTGCAGGTTGCCGATATCCCGCGTACCAAGAGCGGCAAGATCGTGGAACTGGCGGTGCGCAACGTGGTGCACGGCGAAGCGGTGAAGAACGCCGAGGCGCTGGCCAACCCGGAAGCGCTGGCGCACTACGCCAACCGGGTCGAGCTGCAGAGCTGAGCCTACGGCGCTTCCGATTTGAGCGTCCGCTTCAGAAAAAGCTGAACTGGCGCTTTTGTTAAGGGTTGTAGGATGCCTGCCCTGTCACGGAGGTGGCGCTGCACAGTGGGCAGGCGTCCTCCGACTCACTGCGGAAGTAGCCTGGAGCGGGAAGCGGACGCTCAACGCCTCGGCCTGCGGTGGGCCGGCGCGAACCGCGGAATTGGCGCACCGCTGACGGCCCGTCCGCAGCACCTAAGCTAGCTGTCATTTGCCTGCGTCTCAGCAAGCATGAGCTTTGTGGCAGCCGGAAGCCACAATTCCTCAATCCACGCCGGTTGATTCAGATGGTGGACCAATTCGACCTTCCATTTGCCTGACGTAAGCTCGTTGAACATGCCCCAAGCGGCATCTGTATTCGTCGAATGTACGATCACAGGGCATACCGGGTCTCGCTCTGACAAGAGATCAGCGACCATGCGTCCCGTCCCTGGATCAGGATCGGATGGGGTGTCTTTATAGAGATCGTGGTCAAGAGAAATCAGCTGAGCTTCACCTAACAGCGAATCGAGTTCGGAAACCATGGATGGTGCATTACGCCATGATCTAATGACCCACTCCGTTCCAAGCCGAGGCAAGATTTCATCGAAGCCGCGAAGTCGTGTTCGGTCGTCGTCAAGAATGAGAAGAAGCCGGCGCATCGGGTGTTGGGTTTTGATCACTGCCATTCACTAAAGCTCAGCGGCGGTTCGTTAGCGATGTCCGCCGGGGTACCTTGCTGGGCCACGCAATCACAAGACGGAGCTGTCGTATTATCGGTCTGGAAACACTCGCGTTGATCGTTCATAGGCACCTCTCTCTGCGAGGAAGCGAAGAGCCTGGTTGTACCGAGCTGCCGCGTCGAGCTCGGTAGTCCACTCAGTGGCAAGGCTAATGAAACCGTTCACGATCTCTGGCTGGAAGAACATTGACCAACCTCCGTAGCCCATATGCCACGTTCGCTCGGAAAACGTAGTGAGAGAGCCGGCGCCTACGTTCCATCGAAGGAGACCGGATACCCTCGGTAGCCGCGAATGAAACAGACTACATTCCAGCCCGCGAGTTGGAACTTCCTCTACCTCTGCGTCGATTCTGCGGGCACCGACACGGCGGCGAATATTCATCATACGCACGCGAAATACTCCCTTTTCAATGTAAATCGCTTCGCGGCCCTCGAATCCATCTCGAAGATTCCCGTAATTCAGCGAGTCTAGAGAAATCATGTTTCCGATGCACTACCCACGTCGCGCACCTTCACAATGCGATACAGCCGCCGCCCGGAATCGAGCGCGGCTGACTGTCATGTTGTGCATGGCTAACTATTGATCGAATGCCAGACTTTGACCACTTCGGGCGAAACCGCATCCATGAACATATAGGCCCTTCCGAATAGGCTGATCTTGACGCCCTTAGTGAACTGGTTTGGCTTTCCTTCGGCGTTGCGGAGCATCTCGCCTTCGGTCAGCCCATCTAGAAAATTCTTGTTGATGTACCCCCAATTGGCTTCCACGACGTCTGAAAACATGACCGTGGCGGCGGTGGGTTGCGAATAGAGGACGAGGAAATTTCCATCATCCATGGTGCGCAGCTTTACATCCGGGTGGGCCCAGAGGATATCGTGCATGACCTTCTCTGCCGCCGCTTGAGGGTCGGTCGTTCCCTCGGGCGGAAACAAGACACAGGTACCGTTCCTGAGCACGACGAATGAGTGCTTGCCATCCATAAGGTCGGCGAACGTCTTCGCTGTTCTCTCAATGTCAACACCAATGGTGGGTTGCCATTTTGGTCTGGGCGGAAGTTTTTGAGACGCAGAAGCGCGAGGGACTGCTTGTCCGTCTACATGTTGCATTGGCGTCCTGGGTGGAAGCTCGCGAGGCGGACCCGCGCCACCTTTGCCAGCATCGATGCCGCGCGCCTTGCTAACGAAAGTCCGGATCTTCTTAAACACGACTCCTCCTCACTCCCCAGCGTACCGGTTACAGATCCGCGCGCTGCTGCATCAACTGTTCGAGGCGAGCTAGGCGCTGCCGCATGCTCACAATTTGTTCCAGCAACGGCTGCTGATGATGGGGAAAGCCATGGCTGGAAAAGGCTTCGGAAACGGCATTTAGTGCGTCCAACGCCTCCAGCAGCAGGTTGCGTGCCTCTTCGGGATCATCTTTTCGGCATGCCATCGCGAAGCGCGTACACGCCATTCGATGTTGCGAGACTCCCCAAAGCAATGGGGCACGCTTGCACGGGTACTCGCTCAGAAAATTCCGCAGTATTTCGGAAGCCTTCCATAACGCGTTGAATGTTCCAAAAGGGGCAAGTCCGATACGTGTCCAGGCATCTCCGAGCCCAGCACAGGCTCTGGCCCAAAGATCGATATCTTTGTTCGGCGCGCATTCTTCCAATGCTGCCCAATAGGCATTCCAGGCTTGCTGCCTAATATCGCCAAGATTAATCTGGTCCAGTTGTTGAAACGGATTGGAAACTCTCGGCTGCAGTAGTTTCCACTCATGGCGTCCTTGGGCTGACTGCAGGAGTGCGTCACCGAGGCACACCTGTAATCTCGCCCATTCTTGCGGGTCATTCGCTCGTATGAAACTCTGTAACTTGGCCCTCAGCGAAGCGACGTCAACGTCAGATATGCCAGTCGACATTTCGCTATCTTCTGGATGTTAAATCCGAGAGCGAGAGCACGATGTGGGCAGTCGGCTGCGCGCAGCTGCAGCGCACCGTCCGCGCTGCACAACGATGAGGCGACCTTTGAGGTGCCAAGGAAAGTGTGCCATCGGCTTTACCTCCCATTCCTCTCGCCGAACAAGAAGTCGACCCGCTCAGAGGGGTATAACGAAATCGCAAGAGCATGGTCTAGCGCGATTAGATTACTCTGACGCCAATGTTTTCTCAACCATGACGGTCGAGACAAGCACCAGTTGGATTGTCATGTTGTCACCGCGCATTGAGCGACCGCTATCGGAGAAATTCGCGATCGTCCGGTTGGGCCGGGAGGGGCGGTTTCCCGTACTCGTCGAAGAGCGGACTTTCATTGCGAGTTTTGCGGCAAGGCGGTAGCCGCGCCCGCGCAGGGCCGCGGTCAAGCCAGTTTGGCCTTGAGCGCGCGCAAGTTCGGAAGCAGCGCGGGAATATCGCTGCGGATGATGCTCCACAGCGTGTCATTGTCGATGCCAAGATAACCGTGGATCGGCCGGTTGCGCGTGGCGATGACGAGTCGCCACGGAATCGCTGAATTGGCCGCGCGCACGGCATCCGGAACATGGGCTGCCGCCTCGCCGATCAATTCCAGGTTGCGCAGGGTGGCGTCGTAGTTGAGACCGCTTGCAACAAAAGCCGCCTGATCGAGTCCATCGGTATAGGCGGCGACCTACTCCGCGAAGCCGATCATGTCGTCAAGGTAGAACCGCCATTCTCGCTGCGCAGAATCAGACATGGACCGCTTCTTTTTCGACGAATGGACGCAACTCCGCGCGCAGGGCTTTATCAGTCACCAGATCTATTGCGCAACCGAACAAATCTTCGAGATAGAACTGGACGCCGAAGTACCGATCGGATGTAGCCGGGCCGTCGAAGGCGATCAGGATGTCGAGGTCACTGTCGCTGCGCGCGGCGTTGCGCGCGGTGGATCCGAACAGGGCAAGACGCGTTACTCCGTAGCGGGCCGCAACAACAGGCTTGCTTTGGGCAAGTAGTTCAAGGGCGCGTGAGCGATCCACTGCCGTCTCCATTCTAAAATCAGATCGTTTTCCAAGCCGTCGATCCGAACATGTGTCACCTGAATGGTACAGCCTTCCGTTGTGCGCCGGCAATCCAATCCCGACACATCCAATCCCGACACATCCAATCCCGACACATCCAATCCCGACACTATTCATCCGGGAGTGCATCGTCCTGCGCCTCCTAGGTCGTTCGCGGCGCGAGATCCGGCTCGCCGCAATGGCGCAGGATCTCGGCGCGCGCCGCATCGCGCAGCGCCACCGCGGCGTTCCAGTCGCTGCCCTGCGGCATGATGGGCGCGGCGATGGTGACGACGATGGTGCCGCGCCGCGCGAACCAGCTGCCGTCGCGCAGCACCGAGCGCGCGCCACGGATGGTGACCGGTACCAATGGCACCCCGGTCTGCGCTGCGACCACGAATGCGCCCATGCGAAACGGCAGCAGGCCCGCGCTGCGGGTAAAGGTCCCCTCGGCGAAGAATACCGGCGCGCGCCCGGCGCGCGCCGACTCGGCCAGGCGCGATGCGTCTTCCACGCCTTGCTTGATGTCGGCGCGCTCGACGAAGTCGGTGCCTATCGATTGCAGGAACAAGCGCGGCAGCAGCGACTGGCTCAGTTCGCGCTTTGCGGCAAAGCTGTAGCCGCGCTCGGGCAGGGCCGCGAGCAGGAACAGGCCATCGAGATAGCTTGCATGGTTGGCCGCCATCACGAACGGTCCGGAAGCCGGTATGTGCTCCTGCCCGCGCACCACCAGCGGCAGGCCGCACAACCGCAGGAAGCCATTCGCCAGCACGCGGTTGAAACGCCAGCCCCAGGCGGGGTTGCGCAGCAGCACCGCCGCCGCGAGCGCCGGGATGGATAGCGCGAGGAAACAGAACCAGACCCAGGCCGAATACGCCAGGCCCGACAGCGCGCGCAGCCGCCGCCGCAACTCGGGCACGACGCTCGCCCGGGCGAGGCGCACGAACTGCAGCCACACCGGCGCCGGCCGCGCGCTGCTGCCGCCGCTCTCGTAGTACTCGCGGCTGGCCGCGCGCCGGATTTTGCCGCTGGAGGTTTTCAGCACCGTATGCGGCGGGGCGAGCACGATGTCGTCCGCCGGCAGGCCGATCAAATCGACGGCGCGGTCGTTGATGCACCGGCGCAATGCTTCCAGGGCATCGGTTCCGGTTTCGCGCGTTTCCGCGAGCACCACCACGCGCTCGGTGCCGCTGGCGGGATCGATGCTGCCGAACACCGCGACACAACCTTTGCGCATGCCGGGCAGCGCGCCGACGGCCTGCTCCAGTTCATAGGGATAGAGATTGCGCCCGCCGCGGATGATGACGTCCTTGGCGCGGCCGCTGAGGTGGAGTTCGCCGTCGGCGAGATAGGCGAGATCGCCTGTTTCCAGCCATGTTCCGGCAAACAGATTCTGTGTCTGTTCTGGATTGCGGAAATAGCCGCTGGTCGCGGACGGCCCTTTGAACTGAAGACGGCCTTCCTGGCGATCGGCGAGTTCCACGCCGGCCGCGTCCACCACGCGCAGGTAATGCGCCGAGATCACGCGGCCGCAGCAGGGCAGTTCCAGGACATTGGCTTCGCCCGCGTCCGCCGGCCGCGCTTCGCCCCGGTTCTGAAACGCCGCGCGTTCGATGCGATCGATGCGATAGCGCGTGCCCGGTGCGGGGAAGGCGAGGCCGACCGAAGCTTCCGCGAGCCCATAGACCGGCTGCAGCGCGTTCGCCGGCAGGCCATGGCGCGCGAAGCGTTGCCCGAATGCGGCGAGCGTGTCCGGACTCACCGGTTCGGCGCCGTTGAAGGCGAAGCGCCAGCAGGACAGATCCAGGCCCTCGAGTTCCGCGTCTTCGATGCGCTTCAGGCAAAGTTCGTAGCAAAAATTTGGGCCGCCCGAAAGGGTGCCGCGGTGGCGGTGGATCGCCCACAGCCAGCGGCTGGGGCGCGACAGGAATGCGAGCGGCGACATCAGCACCGTGGGAAAGCCGAGATACAGCGCGGCGAACCAGGCGCCGATCAACCCCATGTCGTGGTACAGCGGCAGCCAGCTCACGAACACGTCGTTCGCGCTCGCCTGCACTGCCTCGCCCATGCCGCGGATATTGGCGACCAGATTGGCGTGCGTGAGCACCACGCCCTTGGGATTGCCGGTGCTGCCGGAGGTGTATTGCAGGAAAGCGATGTCGCCGGGTCTTGCCGGCAACGGCGTGAAGCCGCTATCGCCGGCAGCCAGGTCGTCCGGCATGAGTACCTGCTGCAGCGATTCCACCTGGGAGCGCAACAAGAGCGCAACGGTTTTCGCTTGGGCGACGGTGATGAGCATTGCCGCACGGCAATTGCGGAGGATGCCGATGTGACGCCGCAAGTGGTCTTCGATCTGCGCCGGCCGCGCGGGCGGATACAGCGGCACCGGAATGCCGCCCGCCATGAGAATGCCGAAGAAGCTGAACAGGTACTCGCTGCCGGTGGGCAGCATGATGGCCACGGTCTGGCCCGGCTGCAGGCCGTGCGCGGCGAGGCGGCTGGCATAGGCCACGGCGCCGCGGCGGATGGCGGCGTAGGAAAGTTCCTCTTCGCCGGTCTCGGAATAGATGTGAACCTGCAGCCGCTGCGGATGCGTCGCCACATGCCAGTCGAGCGCATCGAGCAGCGTTTCCGCAGCGCACGCGACCACGCCGGGGTCTGCCTGCACCAGGCTGCGGACGCCTTTTTCCGGCGTGGTTCTGGAAGCGCCCTCGCTGCCGTGGACGAGGCGCAGCAGGTCGCGCGGTGTCTCGGCGGCATAGAGCGCGCGTTCGGGCAGGCTGACGTCGAAGGCGCGCTCGACCCTGAGCACCAGTTCCACCCGCGCCAGGCTGTCCAGGCCGAGGTCGCGCTCGAGCGAGCTGTCGAGCGCGGCGCGCACTGCGCGGCCGTGGCCGGTGTCGCGCACCAGTTGATCGACCACGGCGAGCAGGGTGTCGGCGCTGGCTTCGGTTGGGTTCATCCGCTGGGGTCTCGTTGGCCGGATGCTATGATAGCCGCTATCAGTACAGGCTCGCCATGTCGCCGGCCGGCGGAATTACATTGAGCGCCTCTCCTTTTTGCTGTAACATCTGTCATCCCATCTCTCGAATCTGAGATGACCAAATATGTCTTCGTTACCGGCGGTGTAGTTTCCTCTCTTGGGAAGGGGATAGCCGCCGCCTCCCTCGCCGCAATCCTCGAATCCCGCGGCATCAAAGTCACCAACATCAAGCTGGATCCGTACATCAACGTCGATCCGGGAACGATGAGCCCGTTCCAGCACGGCGAGGTGTTCGTTACCGAAGACGGCGCCGAAACCGACCTGGACCTGGGACACTACGAGCGCTTCAGTTCGACGCGGATGAGGAAATGCAATAATTTCACCACCGGCCAGATCTACGAGTCGGTGATCAAGAAAGAGCGCCGCGGCGAGTATCTGGGCCGCACGGTGCAGGTGATCCCCCACGTCACCGACGAGATCAAGGCGTTCATCGCCAGGGGCGCGGAGGGCGCAGAGGTGGCGATCGTCGAGATCGGCGGCACGGTCGGCGACATCGAGTCCCTGCCGTTTCTCGAAGCGATCCGGCAGATGGGCCTGGAACTCGGGCGCGACAACATCTGCTACGTGCACCTGACGCTGGTGCCCTACATCGCCTCGGCCGGCGAGATCAAGACCAAGCCGACCCAGCATTCGGTGAAAGAGCTGCGCGAGATCGGCATCCAGGCCGACGCGCTGCTGTGCCGCTCGGACCGGCCCATCCCGGACGAGGAGCGCAAGAAGATCGCGCTGTTCACCAACGTCGCCGCCAACGCGGTGATTTCGGTCTGGGATGCGGATTCGATTTACAAGATTCCCTACATGCTGCACCAGCAGATGCTGGACGAGATCGTATGCCACAAGCTGCAGATCCTGGCGCGGCCGGCCGATCTGAGGTCGTGGAAGCGCCTGATCGACGCGCTGGAAAACCCGCAGCATCAGGTCACCATCGCCATGGTCGGCAAGTACGTCGATCTCACCGACTCCTACAAGTCGCTCAACGAAGCGCTCATTCACGCCGGCATCCACACGCGCTCCAAGGTCAAGATCCAGTACGTCGATTCGGAAGCGATCGAACGCGAGGGCACGGGCTGTCTCTCCGGAGTGGACGCCGTCCTGGTGCCCGGCGGCTTCGGCGCGCGCGGCGTGGAGGGCAAGATCAAGGCGATCCAGTACGCGCGAGAGAACAAGGTGCCTTACCTTGGAATCTGCCTGGGCATGCAGCTGGCGGTGATCGAGTACGCACGCCACAAGGCCGGCCTGAGCTCGGCCAACAGCACCGAATTCGATCCGGACACGCCGCAACCCGTGGTTGCGCTGATCACCGAATGGCTGGATCGCGACGGCAAGGTGGAACGCCGCGATGCCCGCTCCGACCTCGGCGGCACCATGCGCCTTGGCGCGCAGCCGGCCGACATCCTGCCTGGCACCCAGGTGCAGCACATTTACCAGAGCGCCGTTGTTAACGAGCGCCATCGTCACCGCTACGAGGTCAACAATTACTACCTGCCGCGGCTCGAGGCCGCCGGACTGAAGGTGGCGGCGCGCACCAAGGTCGAGGCGCTGTGCGAGCTGATCGAGTTGCCCACCGAGGGTTCGAACGCGCATCCCTGGTTCATCGGCTGCCAATATCACCCGGAGTTTCATTCCAGTCCGCGCGGAGGGCACCCCTTGTTCAAAGCCTTCGTCGAAGCCGCGCTCGCGTATCAAGTGAGGAAAGCCGGCGCCGTTCAAGCTGTCCAAGCGGCAGCGACTGCGACTGCGACTCCGTCTGCGGCAGTGGCATGAAGCTGTGCGGTTTTGATGTCGGCCTCGACCAGCCGATATTCCTGATTGCCGGCCCCTGCGTCATCGAATCACGGCAACTGGCCCTGGATACCGCGGGCATGCTCAAGGAGATCTGCGCCGAACTGGGCGTGCCTTTCATCTACAAGTCCTCCTACGACAAGGCCAACCGCAGCTCGGGCAAATCGTTTCGCGGCCCGGGCGTGGACGAGGGCCTGAGAATTCTCGCCGACGTGAAACAGCAGATCGGCGTGCCGGTGTTGACCGATGTACATGGAATCGACCAGATAGCGGCGGCGGCGGCGGTGGCGGACGTGCTGCAGACGCCTGCTTTTCTTTGCCGCCAGACCGACTTCATCAATGCCGTGGCCGGCGCCGGCAAGCCGGTGAACATCAAGAAGGGTCAGTTCCTCGCTCCCGGGGATATGAAGCATGTCGTCGCCAAGGCGAGGGAAGCCAGCGGCAAGGACAATATCCTGGTGTGCGAGCGTGGCGCGAGCTTCGGCTACAACAACCTGGTATCGGACATGCGCTCACTCGCCATCATGCGCGAGACCGGTTGCCCGGTGGTGTTCGATGCCACCCATTCGGTGCAGTTGCCGGGGGGGCAAGGGGTGGTGAGCGGCGGACAACGCGAATTCGTGCCGGTGCTGGCGCGCGCGGCCGTGGCGAGCGGCGTGTCGGGGCTGTTCATGGAAACGCATCCGGATCCGGACAAGGCCTTGTCCGATGGCCCCAACGCCTGGCCATTGGCGAAAATGAGGACGTTGCTGACGACGCTGAAGGAACTGGATCGCGTCGTCAAGAAGAACGGTTTTGTGGAACAGTCGCTTTGATATGAATTAGACTTGGCGGCGGCGGAAATTAACGCCTGAATCTGGCATAAGGACAAGAACATGAGCTCGATAGTCGACGTGGTGGCGAGGGAGATCCTGGATTCGCGCGGCAATCCGACCGTGGAAGCCGACGTGCTGCTCGAGTCCGGCGTGATGGGGCGCGCCGCAGTGCCTTCGGGCGCCTCGACCGGAACGCGCGAGGCGATCGAGCTGCGCGACGGCGACAAGCAGCGCTACCTCGGCAAAGGCGTATTGCGCGCGGTCGAGAACATCAATACCGAGATTTCAGAAGCCATCATGGGCCTCGACGCAACCGAGCAGAGTTTCATCGACAAGATCCTGATCGATCTGGACGGCACGGAAAACAAGTCGCGCCTGGGCGCCAATGCGGTGCTGGCCGTGTCCATGGCCGTGGCCAAGGCCGCGGCGGACGAGTGCGGCTTGCCGCTGTACCGCTATTTCGGCGGCTCCGGGGCAATGCAGATGCCGGTGCCGATGATGAATATCATCAACGGCGGCGCGCACGCCAACAACAGCCTGGACATGCAGGAGTTCATGATCGTCCCGGTCGGCGCGCAAAGTTTTCGCGACGCGCTGCGCTGCGGTGCCGAGGTGTTCCACGCGCTGAAAGGTCTGCTGCAGCACCGCGGCATGCCGACCACGGTCGGCGACGAGGGTGGTTTCGCCCCTAACCTGCCCAGCCACGAAGCCGCGCTGCAGCTATGCATGGAGGCGATCGACCAGGCCGGCTACCAGGCCGGCCAGGATGTGCTGCTCGCGCTGGATTGCGCCGCCTCCGAGTTTTTCAAGGAAGGGCGTTACATGCTCGAATCGGAGAAGCTGCAGCTCTCCTCCGGCCAGTTCGCCGACTACCTCGCGGCCCTGGCCGACAAATATCCCATCATCAGCATCGAGGACGGGATGGCCGAGAACGACTGGGACGGCTGGAAAATCCTGACCGAGCGCCTCGGCAGGAAAATCCAGATCGTCGGCGACGACCTGTTCGTCACCAACACCAAGATCCTGCGCGAGGGCATCGCCGAGGGCGTGGCTAATTCCATCCTGATCAAGGTCAACCAGATCGGCACACTCACCGAGACCTTTGCCGCCATCGAGATGGCCAAGCGCGCCGGCTACACCGCGGTGATCTCGCACCGCTCGGGAGAGACCGAGGACACCATCATTGCCGACATCGCCGTGGGCACGAATACGCTGCAGATCAAGACCGGGTCGCTGTCCCGTTCGGATCGCGTCGCCAAATACAACCAGCTGCTGCGGATCGAGGAGGATCTGGGCGACGCCGTGGGCTACCCCGGCAGGGACGCTTTCTACCAACTGCGCTAGGCGGTCGATCCATATTCAATTGATGCGCATCCTGTCCTTCGTCTTCGCCGCGCTGATCGCATTGCTGCAGTACCCGCTGTGGCTGGGCAAGGGCGGGTGGTTGCGCGTGTGGGAGATCGACCGCCAGGTCGCGGCGCAGAAAGACGGAAATGCCAGACTGCGCGTGCGCAATGACGCGCTCGATGCCGAGGTGCGCGACCTGAAGCAGGGCTACGACGCCATCGAAGAGCGGGCCCGCTACGAGTCGGGCATGATCAGGCAGGATGAGATCTTCTACCACATCATGGAAAAGACACCGGTGATCAAGGCCCCCGAGCCGGCGGCGGCGGCAAAGCGCGAATAGACAGTATCGCTGTCGACAGCTCGGGCTGCAGCGCCAGAGCTTGCGCGGACGGTGGCCCGTCCGCGCGGATCACCGATTGCGCACGGACGGTGAACCTGTCCGCGCGCAATCGGCGATCGTGAATTAGGACCAACCCAAACTGTTCTTGCTTTTATCCATAACCGTGTTTTTCTGTACGGATATGCTTTTCATCCGTACAGAAAAACACGGTTGGCGCGCAGAGCGCGCAATGCTTGCTATCCGCATGCGATAGCATTTGAGGCGCCGTATATAATCGCGGAATCTCAGGACTGATCCAGACCATGAATCTCTACATCAAGCTGCAACAACGCCAGACCGAAGGCAGACCATTGCGGGTGGGATTGATCGGCGCGGGAAAGTTTGCCGCCATGTACCTCGCCCAGGTGCGCCGAACGCCGGGCGTGCATCTGGCCGGAATCGCCGATATCGCGCCCGCCCTCGCGCGCGCCAATCTGGAGCGCGTGGGCTGGAAAGCGGAGCAGTTTGCCGCTGCCTCGCTTGACGCCGCCCTGGCGAAAGGCAACACGCATCTCGGCGATGACTGGGAAAAGTTGGTCGCGCATCCGAAGATCGACATCGTCATCGAATGCACCGGCAATCCGCCCGCCGCGGTGGAGCATTGCCTGGCCGCGTTCGCCCACGGCAAGCACGTGGTCAATGTGACGGTGGAGGCCGATGCCTTCTGCGGCCCGCTGCTCGCGCGCAAGGCACAGGCGGCGGGAGTGGTCTACAGCCTCGCCTACGGCGATCAGCCGGCGTTGATCTGCGAGCTGGTGGACTGGGCGCGGGCTGCGGGCTTTCCCGTGGTCGCTGCCGGGCGCGGGCACAAGTGGCTGCCGCATTTCGCCGAATCCACTCCCGACACCGTCTGGGACAATTGGGGGCTCACGCCGGAGCAGGCGAAGACCGGCGGCCTCAACCCGAAGATGTTCAATTCCTTCCTCGACGGCTCCAAGCCTTCGATCGAAAGCACCGCCGTGTGCAACGCCACGGGCCTGGTCGCCCCGCCCGACGGCCTCACCTTTCCTCCGGCATCGGTGGAGGATATTCCCTTCGTCTGCCGGCCGATCGCCGAAGGCGGCGCGCTCCACCAGAAAGGCCAGGTCGAGGTGATCTCATCGCTGGAGAAGGACGGGCGCGTGATTCCCTACGACATCCGCATGGGCGTATTCGTGGTATTCGAGGGAGAGACCGAATACATCCGCAACTGTTTCAAGGAGTACATGGTGCGCACCGATCCCAGCGGCCGTTATGCCTGCCTGTACAAGCGCTGGCATCTGATCGGACTCGAGCTCGGCATTTCGGTCGCTGCGGTAGGTTTGCGCGGCGAAGCGACCGGCGCGGCCACCTGCTTCAATGCCGACGTGGTGGCGACGGCCAAGCGCGATCTCAAGCCGGGCGAAATTCTGGACGGGGAGGGCGGCTACACCGTCTGGGGCAAGCTGTTCCAGTCCGGCAAGTCGCTCGCCCTGGGTGGACTGCCGCTGGGGCTTGCGCACCAGGTCAAGCTCACGCGGGCCGTAGCCAAAGGCAAGTCGCTAACCTGGGCCGACGTGGCGATGGACGAGAGCCTGCCCGCCTACAAGCTGCGGCGCGAGATGGAAGCCCTGTTTTCGCGCCCCGGACAAGGCGTCGTTGCCTGAGCGTATTGTTGATCGAGCATGCGCGCAAGCTGGCCCGGAAGATACGCATCTCCGGCGGCAGGCGTATGATTGATCCTTGTCAAAAAGTCCGGTTGCGGGAGCGTATAGATTCTGAGGTAGAGTAGCGAAAGGGCCGTGCGCGGCGTATCTTTTCAAAGTCGATTCCACCTCTTCAGGTTTGCGATGAAACGAGTGACACCGGAAATACCCACCGAGTACGACCGGGCGAGGATCGTCGAGCGTCCGGACGGTTTCTATTGGCAATCCAGGGACGGCGGAAAGGAGTCCGGCCCGTTCCCGACGCTGCTCGAGGCGGTCGAAGACATGCAGTACAGCCCGGACTCGGACTACGAACCGGGCGAGAGCGTGGAGGAGGCGGAGGCCGAGATCGGCATCGCCGACTGGGTCGATCCGGAGACCGGCGAGCTGGCCGAGGAGCTCACGCCGCGCATCGAAGATCACTAGAAGCGGCATGGATAGGGGGCTGAAAACGGGGTGGGACCCTGCCGTTTCCAGCCGCTTCCCGTGTAAATCGCCCAAGTCATACGAAGCGCTGTTTGCGTCGAGGATTCAAGCAGAGCTTCCTTCCGGCAATAGTCAAACGTCAAACGTCCGCGGCGAGCAGCCGCTCCGGTTGCAAAAATTTTTTCGGTAAAACAGGAAGGCTCAAATGGAAATCAAGAACAGCACATTTATCGTCAGCGGCGGTGCATCCGGTCTCGGTGCGGCTACTGCTCGCGCAATCGTCGCGGCCGGCGGCAACGTCGTCGTCGCGGACGTCAATGCCGACGCGGGCAATGCCCTGGCAAAGGAATTGGGCCAGGCGCGATTCATCAAGACCGACGTCACCGCGGAAGCCGACGGCAAGGCGGCCGTGGCGCTGGCGCTGCAGGAATTCGGCGGCCTGCAGGGCCTCGTCAATTGTGCCGGCATCGGCGGCGCGGAGAAGACGCTGGGCCGGGAGGGCCCGCACGCGCTCGCCACCTTCGTCCGCGTCGTCACTGTCAATCTCATCGGCACGTTCAACATGATCCGGCTGGCGGCCGATGCCATGAGCAAGGGTCAACCCAACGCCGGTGGCGAGCGCGGCGTGATCATCAGCACCGCATCTGTGGCTGCATATGACGGCCAAATCGGCCAGGCGGCCTATTCCGCGTCCAAGGGCGGCATCGTGGGAATGACGCTGCCGATCGCACGCGATCTGTCACGCTCGGGCATACGCGTGATGACCATTGCGCCGGGGATCTTCCTGACGCCGATGCTGCTGGGCTTGCCCAAGGAAGCACAGGACTCGCTCGGAAAGATGGTGCCGTTCCCGCCACGCCTGGGGCAGCCCTCCGAGTTCGCCGCCCTGGCGAAGCACATCATCGAGAATGAAATGCTGAACGGTGAAGTCATACGACTTGACGGCGCCATTCGCATGGCGCCGAAGTAAAAAGCCAAGCCCGAGCCGCTGTAGCTTTTATTCATAAGTTGCAGTGCTAGAGCCTGCGCGGACGGCGGCCCGTCCGCGCGGATCGCCGATTGGTTGCGGATGAAAAGCACATCCGCACCCAATCGACGATCGTGTATGAAACCTCGATACCGACGGACGCCGCCGCGGTTCAGAGCTGCTGCGGCTGCAACTGCTGTTTAAAGATCTTCGCGCGGCGCATGTAGCCGTCGGCGATGTTCTGCAGATTGTCGATCTCGGCCTGGGACAGGTCGCGCACAACCTTGGCCGGCGTGCCCAGTGCCAGCACGCCATCCGGTATGGTCCTGCCCTCCGGTATCAGCGAGCCGGCGCCGATCAGGCAGTGTTTGCCGATCACCGCATGGTTGAGAACGACGCTGTTGATGCCGATGAGGCTGCAATCGCCGACACTGCAACCGTGCAGCATGACCATGTGACCGATGGACACGTTTCGGCCCAGGGTGAGTTTGATGCCCGCGTCGGTATGCAGCATCGAACTGTCCTGCACGTTGCTGCCTTCGCCGATGGTGATCTGGTCGTTGTCGCCGCGGAGCACGACGTTGAACCAGATGCTGGCCTTGTCCTCGATCAGCACCGAACCGATGAGCGTTGCGCTTCCGGCGATATACCAGTCCGTACCCTGCACCTGCACCCGGCGTTCGCCGAGCGAATAGACAGCCATGTTAGTTCCCCGCCAAATCCGGCAAGGATAATAGCAGAAGGCTTCACCTGCTATGATGGCGGCCGAAAATGAAACCCGACACCTCAATTTTTCTCGACGTTCGCGGCCTGCGCTATCACTGCCGCGTTTGGGGCGAGACAGGCCGGCCGAAGCTGTTCATGTTGCACGGCTGGATGGACGTATCGGCCTCGTTCCAGTTTCTGGTCGATGCCCTGCGGGCCGACTGGCAGGTGATCGCGCCGGACTGGCGCGGTTATGGCCTGTCCGCATGGGGGCCTGCGGATAGCTACTGGTTCCCCGATTACATGGGCGATCTGGACCGGCTGCTGGCGCATTTCGAGCCGGATCGGCCGGTCGCGCTGGTCGGCCACAGCATGGGCGGCAACATCGCCAGCATGTATGCAGGCGTGCGCCCGGAGCGTGTGTCGCATCTGGTGAATCTGGAAGGCTTCGGCATGAGCCGCAGCGAGCCGGCGAAGGCGCCGGCGCGCTACGCCAAGTGGCTGGCCCAACTCGCCGACAGGCCGGGTTTTCGCGACTATGCGGATTTCGCCGAACTGGCTTTGCGCATGCGCACCGGGAATCCGCGACTGAGCGAGTCGCGCGCCCTGTTTCTGGCGCGGCACTGGGGCCGGCGAAACGCCGCAGGACGCGTCGAGCTGAGAAGCGATCCGGCGCACAAATTGATCAACCCCGTCGCGTATCAGCTGGAGGAGGCGCTGGCCTGCTGGCGCAATGTCGCCGCACCGGTATTGTGGATAGACGGCGCCGAGTCCAGGACCATGGAGCGCATGCGCATCAACGCCGGCGACCATGAAGCGCGCAAGACCTGCTTTCGCGAGTTGAGCGCGCATACCATTGCCGAAGCCGGACACATGCTGCATCACGACCAGCCGGAGCGGCTCGCTGAACTGATCGAAACGTTTCTGCGCCGGGATTAGGCGCGGTGATGCTGCCCGCGGCCGGGGCGCCGCGAGTGGCATGTTAAAATTCGCATTCGATGCCAGCCGCAACCATGCCCAACTACGACCTCCACTGCCACTCCACTGCCTCCGACGGCTTGCTTGCGCCTGCCGAGCTGGTGCGGCGCGCGGCCGGTAACGGCGTGGACATTCTGGCGCTTACCGACCATGACGAGATCTCCGGCCTGGCGGAAGCGCGCGCGCAGGCTGCGGCACTGAACCTGCGCTTCGTCGACGGCGTCGAGGTATCGATAAGCTGGGGCGGGATCACCATCCACGTTGTCGGTTTGAACATCGATCCGGACAATGAACAACTGCAGCGCGGCTTGCACGCGATACGCCAGGGACGCACCGAGCGCGCCAGGAAGATGGCCGCGGACCTGGCGCGGGCAGGCATTCCGGGAAGCCTGGAAGGCGCCTACGCCTATGTCGAAAATCCGAATCTCATCGGGCGCACGCATTTCGCCCGCTTTCTGGCGGAAAAGCGCTATGTCAATGACGTGAAGAGCGCGTTCCAGCATTACCTGGTGAACGGCAAACCGGGCTACGTGCCGCACCAGTGGGCCACCATGGAGGAAGGTCTCGCCTACATCAGGGCGGGCGGGGGCATCGCGGTGGTGGCGCATCCGGGGCGCTACAAGCTCACGCGCACGGAAATGCGCAGGTTCCTGGGAGAATTCAAGGACGGCGGCGGCGCCGGCATTGAAGTGGTCACCAGCAGCCACACTTCCGAGCAATACCTGGAGTACGCGATCCTGGCGAAGGAATTCGGCTTTCTCGCCTCGCGCGGGTCGGACTTTCACGGGCCCGGCGAATCGCGCGTGGATCTGGGCAAATTGCCCGATTTGGCGGCGGATCTGAAACCCGTCTGGCACGATTGGTAAGCTGCCAGCCGGCCGCGGCCTGCCTGTCCACGTTTCTGATCAGTTTGGTCCGTACAAATGTCGCAGTATTTTGCCGTCCATCCAACGCATCCTCAGCCGCGCCTGATCGCCCAGGCCGCCGCCATCATCCGCGCGGGCGGGGTGATCGCCTATCCTACCGATTCCTGCTACGCCATCGGCTGCCACATCGGCGACAAGGAGGCGATGCAGCGTCTGCGCACCATCCGCAAGGTTGACGACAAGCACCACCTGACCTTGATGTGCCGCGACCTGTCGGAAATCGCCACGTACGCGCAGGTGGACAACGTGCAATACCGGCTGTTGAAGAAACTCACGCCGGGCAGTTATACGTTCATCCTTCAGGCGAGCCGGGAGGTGCCGCGGCGACTGCTGCACCCGCGGCGCAAGACCATCGGCATGCGCGTGCCCGAGCATGCGGTGGCGCACGCTTTGCTGGCGGCCCTGGGCGAGCCGCTGCTGTCGGCTACGCTGCTTCTCCCGGGAGACGCGCTTCCGCTCAACGATGCGCAGGAGATTCGCGAGCGCCTGGAGCATGCCCTCGATCTGGTGCTCGATGCGGGTTCCTGCGGCATCGATCCGACCACGATGGTGGATCTGACCGGCGCGGCGCCGCAGTTGCTGCGGCAGGGCAAGGGAAGTATCGAACCTTTCGGATTCGAGCAGTTAGTCTGATAAAATTACCGCTTTTGCATTGCCGGATCAATGGAATTCAATCTAGTCCAGACCCTTGCCATCTACGCCCTTCCCGTCATCTTTGCGATTACCTTGCATGAAGCGGCGCATGGCTATGTGGCGAGGCATTTCGGCGACAATACCGCCTACGTGCTCGGCCGCGTGAGCCTCAATCCGGTGCGCCACATCGATCTGGTCGGGACCATATTTGTGCCACTGCTGATCCTGCTCACCAGCAAGCTACTCGGCTCTGGCGGCATTCTGTTCGGCTGGGCCAAGCCGGTGCCGGTGGATTTTTCGGCGCTGCGTCATCCAAAACGCGACATGCTGTGGGTTGCAGCCGCGGGCCCGTTCGCCAATCTGTTGATGGCGGTAATGTGGGCCTTTGGGCTAAAAATGGCGCTGCTTGCGCCGCATAGCGCTTTCACTCTGCCGCTGAGCCTGATGGCAGAGGCGGGCATTTCGGTAAACCTCGTGCTGATGATATTGAACCTGCTGCCCATCCTGCCGCTCGACGGGGGCCGCATCGCGGTGAGCCTGCTGCCCAATCGTCTGGCCTATAGTTATTCTCGGCTCGAGCCGTATGGGTTTCCGATCCTGCTGCTGCTGCTGTTCACCAATACGCTGGGGGTCATCCTGAACCCGCCGCTGCTGTTGTCGATGCAGCTGATCGAATCCATTTTTCAGATTCAACTTTAGGAAACTCAAGCAATGTATGAGCAGCGCGTCGTCTCGGGCATGCGCCCCACCGGGAGCTTGCACCTTGGACATTTCCACGGCGCCCTCAAGAACTGGGTCAAGCTGCAAAGCGAGTACCCGTGCTTTTTTTTCGTTGCCGACTGGCATGCGCTCACGACCCATTACGATACCCCGGCGGTGATCGAGGAGCACGTCTGGGACATGGTGATCGACTGGCTTGCCGCCGGTATCGATCCGGCGCGGGCGACATTGTTCATACAGTCGCGCGTGCCTGAGCACGCCGAATTGCACACGCTGCTGTCGATGATCACGCCCCTGGGCTGGCTGGAGCGGGTCCCCAGTTACAAGGACCAGCAGGAGAAACTCGCCGATCGCGACCTGGGCACCTACGGCTTCCTCGGCTACCCGCTGTTGCAGAGCGCCGATATCCTCATGTATCGCGCCGCCTGGGTGCCGGTTGGCGAGGACCAGGTCCCGCACATAGAATTCACGCGCGAGGTGGCGCGCCGCTTCAACCACCTGTTCGGGCGCGAGCCGGGCTTCGAGGACAAGGCAAAGGCGGCGGTGAAAAAACTCGGCAGCAAGAAGGGCAGGCTGTACAACGAGCTGCGCACGCGCTACCAGGAGCAGGGCGACGAGGAGGCGCTGCAGTCGGGCCGTGCGCTGTTGAATGAGCAGCAAAATTTGTCGATGGGGGACAAGGAGCGCTTGTTCGGCTACCTCGAGGGCAGCGGACGCATGATCCTGGCCGAGCCGCAGGCGCTTTTGACCGAGTCCTCCAAGCTGCCCGGCCTCGACGGCCAGAAGATGTCGAAGTCGTACAATAACGCCATCACGTTGCGCGAAGACGCCGCTTCCGTAACGAAGAAGGTTCGCACCATGCCGACGGATCCGGCGAGGGTAAAACGCAACGACCCCGGCGACCCGGACAAATGTCCGGTGTGGCAGCTTCATCTGGTGTACTCGGACGCGGCCACGCAGGCCTGGGTGCAGCAAGGCTGCCGCAGCGCGGCATTCGGCTGCCTCGAGTGCAAGCAGCCGCTGATCCAGTCGATACTGGCCGAACAAATGCCGATGCGGGAGCGCGCGCAGCGCTATCTCGACGATCCGACGCTGGTGAAGAACATCATCGCCGACGGCTGCGAGAAAGCACGCGCGCTCGCCGCCGAAACCATGCGCGAGGTGCGCGAGGCCATGGGATTGAATTACTCATGATCGGCGCTGCCGCGGCCAACGACGCGCCGCCCGATCCGGTCCCCGGCGCAGCGAATCTCCCGGTGCCCACATCCGGCGCGCACCTGGCCGGCGCGTCAGACGCGCGCGTGGCAACAGTGCGTGGCGAAGCATTGCTCGAAATGCCGCTGGATCTGTACATTCCTCCCGATGCGCTGGAGGTCTTCCTCGACACCTTCGAAGGCCCGCTCGACCTGCTGCTCTACCTCATCCGCAAGGCCAATATCGACATTCTCGATATTCCCATGGCGCGGCTCACCTTGCAGTATCTGGAGTATGTCGAGCTGATGCGCCGGCGCAACCTCGAGCTCGCCGCCGAATATCTGCTGATGGCGGCGCTGCTGATGGAGATCAAGTCGAGAATGCTGTTGCCGCGTCCGCGGGCGATGCGCGAGGACGAAGAGGATCCGCGGGCCGAACTGGTGCGCCGCCTGATGGAATACGAGAGCATCAAGCTGGCTGCGCACAAGCTCGATGCATTGCCCGTGGTGGGGCGTGATTTTCTCACGCTGGACGTGTGGATCGAGCAGGTGGCCGGGCAGCGCCTGCCCGAGGTGCGCACCCAGGACCTGATCGCTACGTGGCAGTCGCTGCTGATGCGGGCGCGCATGACGCAGCACCACAAAGTTACGCGCGAAGAGCTGTCGGTGCGCGAGTTCATGTCCTTGATCCTGCGCCGCCTCCAAGGCGGCCAGTTCACCGATTTCACCTCGCTGTTCGAAATCGGCAAAGGCGTGGCGGTGGTGGTGGTGAGTTTCCTCGCGCTGCTGGAACTGGTGCGCGAGAGCCTGATCGAAGTGACCCAGTCGGAGCCTTATGCTCCTATCTATGTAAAGCTCGCACATGCTGAATCCCAATGAAGCCAAGACCGTCCTAGAGGCCGCGCTGCTCGCGGCCCAGGAGCCGCTCACGCCCGCCGATCTGCGCCGGTTATTCGAGGACGATGTCGGCATCGACACCCTGCGGCGACTGCTGGACGAATTGCGCGAAGCCTGGCAGGGTAGGGGCGTGGAACTGGTCAATCTGGCAAGCGGCTGGCGCTTTCAGACCCGCCCGGAGTACCAGCAGTACCTGGAGCGCCTGTCCCAGGACAAGCCGCCGCGCTATTCGCGCGCGGTGATGGAGACGCTCGCCATCATCGCCTACCGCCAGCCGGTGACTCGCGGCGACATCGAGGACATTCGCGGCGTGACCGTGTCCACCAACGTGATCAAGAGCCTGGAGGCGCGCGGCTGGATCGACGCGGTGGGCCATCGCGAGGTTCCGGGCCGGCCCGCGCTATATGCAACGACAAAGACTTTCCTCGACGATCTGGGCCTGCGATCCTTGCAGGAATTGCCTCCGCTCGAACAGATAAGCAGCACTCTCGAACTTGCCCCGCACACACCGCCCAGCGAAGAACCGTCCGCAGCCGCAGCGACTGCCGGACCGGCCGCCGCAGCCGACTAGCGCCCCTGCGGCGTCGGAGAAACTGCACAAGGTGCTCGCGGGCGCCGGACTCGGTTCGCGCCGTGAAATGGAGCAGTGGATAGCCGCCGGCAGGGTCAGCGTCAACGGCGAGCCGGCCGGAGTCGGGACGCGCGTGAGCGGTGACGACCGGGTGCTGGTGGACGGCAGGCCCGTGCGCCTGCGCCGCGGCGCAGCCGCGCGAGTGCTGCTTTATCACAAACCCACTGGCGAAATCGTCAGCCGCGACGACCCGGAAGGGCGTCCCGAGGTGTTCGAAAAATTGCCGCGCCTGAAGGGCGCCAAATGGGTCGCGGTGGGACGGCTCGATTTCAACACCAGCGGCCTGTTGATCTTTACGACCTCGGGTGAACTCGCCAACCGCCTGATGCATCCGCGCCATCGAATCGAGCGCGAGTATGCGGTGCGGCTGCTCGGGGAGTTGAGCGAGGAGCAGATGCGGGCATTGCGCACGGGCGTGCAGTTGACCGACGGCCCGGCCCGCCTGGACAGTATTGAAGATGCCGGCGGGCAAGGCAGCAACCACTGGTACAACGTGGTGCTGAGCGAGGGCCGCAATCGCGAGGTGCGGCGGCTGTTCGAGGCCCTGAACCTGACCGTCAGCCGTTTGATGCGCGTTCGCTTTGGTCCAATCGACCTGCCGTCGCACCTGAAGCGCGGCCAGATGCGTGAGCTGGACGAAGCCGAAATCGCCCGTTTGTTTTCCGTGCTGGAGTTCCAGCCGTCTGCGGCCGCACCCAAATCCCCCGCCCGGCGCACGGCGCGTCCCGCGACGTCCAAGCCCGGCGGCCAGCGCCGGAGGCGCTGATCGGCGGTAAAGAAAGTCCAAGCTTGTTCCTCTAAGCACCGCTTCGGCAAGGACAATACGGATTGTCCCTGGAATAATTTTCTGCTATAATTTCAAGTCTGTGGAATGTGGTTCGTTGGATGGGCGGTCAGCCCATTTTTTATTTGTGGCTATGAAACTGCAGGGCTTGCTGGAAACCACGGTCGAGGGGCTCGGTTACGAGCTCGTCAGCGTCGAATTGTCCAATCGCGGCAGGATGCTGCGGATTTTCATCGACAAGCCGGCGGCCGGCCCTCAGGAAGCGCTGGCGAGCGGGATCACGGTGGACGACTGTGCGCGGGTCAGCAACCAGTTGGCGCGGGTGCTGGAGGTCGAGGAGGTCGATTACGACCGGCTGGAAGTGTCCTCGCCGGGGCTGGACCGGCCGTTGAAGAAAGAGGCTGATTTTGCGCGCTTTGCCGGAGAGCAGGCGCGGTTGACCCTGCGGGTGCCGGTCGAAGGCCGGCGCAATTTCACCGGGGTGATGCGTGCAGTGGCGGACGGCAAGCTGCAACTGGATATCGAGGGCGGTACGGTGAGCGTCGATCTCGCCAATATCGACAAGGCGCGCCTGGTGCCCAAGGTTGAATTTTGAAGTTGGAGGTGCTGTAAATGAGCCGTGAGATTCTGTTGCTGGTAGACGCCTTGGCGCGCGAGAAGAACGTCAACAAGGACGTGGTCTTCGTCGCGCTGGAAATGGCGCTCGCCTCGGCCACGAAGAAGCGCTTCAGCGATGACGCGGACGTGCGCGTGGCGGTGGACCGCGAGACCGGGGATTACGAGGCCTTTCGCCGCTGGCAGGTGGTGGCGGACGATGCCGTGGAGAATCCGGCGCAGCAAATCCTCCTGTCGGAGGCGCTCAAGCAGCACGCCGACATCCAGTTGGAAGAGTACATCGAAGAGCCACTGGAGCCGATCGAATTCGGCCGCATCGGTGCGCAGGCAGCCAAGCAGGTGATTCTGCAGAAGATCCGCGATGCCGAGCGCGAGCAGATCCTGCAGGATTTCCTCGGCCGCGGCGAGAAGCTGGTGACCGGCACGGTGAAACGCATCGAGCGCGGAAACGCCGTGATCGAGTCCGGCCGTATCGAGGCGGTGCTGCCGCGCGACCAGATGATTCCGAAAGAGAATCTCCGCGTTGGCGACCGTGTGCGCGCTCTGCTGCTGCGCATCGACCGGAATATTCGCGGACCGCAACTGGTGCTGTCGCGCACGGCGCCCGAGTTCATCATCGAACTGTTCCGGTTGGAAGTTCCCGAAATCGAAGAAGGCCTGCTGGAGATCAAGTCGGCGGCGCGCGACCCGGGCGTGCGCGCCAAGATCGCGGTGCATACCAATGACAAGCGCATCGATCCCATCGGTACCTGTGTCGGCATGCGCGGCTCGCGCGTGCAGGCGGTGACGGGCGAACTGGGCGGAGAGCGCGTCGACATCGTGCTGTGGTCGGCCGATCCGGCGCAATTCGTCATCGGCGCGCTGGCGCCGGCGGACGTGTCCAGCATCCTCGTCGATGAAGAGAAGCACAGCATGGACGTGGTGGTGGATGAGGCCAATCTGGCCATCGCCATCGGCAGGAGCGGCCAGAACGTGCGCCTCGCCTCGGAGCTCACCGGCTGGACCATCAATTTGATGACCGAAGAGGAATCCGAGAAGAAACAAAAGGAAGAGAGCGCCGGTATCCGCTCCATATTCATAGAAAAACTGGATGTCGATGAGGAAGTCGCCGATATCCTGATCCAGGAGGGGTTTTCCTCGCTCGAGGAAGTTGCCTATGTGCCGATCAATGAAATGATGGAAATCGAGTCATTCGACGAAAACACCGTCAACGAACTCAGGAGCCGCGCGCGCAACGCCCTGTTGGTGCAGGAGATCGCGAGCGAAGAAAAAGTCGAAGGCGTGGATCCGGAACTGCTGCGCCTGGATGGAATGGACAGCCACATCGCGGCCAAGCTCGCCGAGTCCGGTGTCAGAACGCGCGACGACCTGGCGGATCTGGCCACGGACGATCTGATCGAAATCTGTGCCATCGACGCCGAGCGCGCCAAAGCCTTGATCATGAAGGCGCGCGAGCATTGGTTCGCGGAAGAGGAAGGGAAGTAGGGGACCGGTATGGCGCAAACCAGCGTTACACAATTTGCCGGGGAGCTTCAAGTCCAGCCTTCGGTGCTGCTCGAGCAGCTCAAGGCCGCCGGCGTGCATAAGCAGCTGGCGGAGGACACGCTGAGCGAGCAGGACAAGACCAGGCTGCTCGAGTACCTGCGCAAGGTGCACGGCGCCACCGAGGCGAAGAGCAAGATCACGCTAACGCGCAAGCAGACTTCCGAGATCAAGAAATCCGATTCCACCGGAAAATCGCGCACCATCCAGGTCGAGGTCAAGAAGAAGCGCGTGTTCGTCAAACGCGACGCAGCCGCGGAGGCGCCTGCCGAAGTCGCGGTGGTCGAAGAGAAGCAGGCGCCCGCGGTTCGGGCGCCGGCGGTGGACGCCCAGCAACTCGAGCTGCGTGAGCAGGAACAAAAGCGCCAGGCCGAGCTGATGGCGCGGCAGTCGGAGGAATTGCGCGAGAAGCAGGAGCGCGAGAAGAAGCTGGTCGAGGTTCGTGAAAGCGACGAGAAGCGCGCGCAGCAGGCGCCGGCCAAGGCCGGAGCCGAGCCGGCACCGGCCACGGACGGCACACTGCACAAACCCAAAGTCGACGAAGCCGCCAAGGGCGACAAGAAAAGCCCGAAGAAGAAAACGACGACCATCTGGAAGGACGAAACCGCCAAGCGGCGCACGATCAAGACCCGCGGCGACGTGGGTGGCGCCTCCGGCTGGCACACGCCGAAGGGAGCGCGTCACAAGCCCGTTACCGCGGTAGAGTCGGCGCAGACCTTCGCCGCTCCGACGGAACCTGTGGTGCGCGAAGTGATGGTCCCGGAAACCATCAGCGTCGCCGATCTCGCGCACAAGATGTCGGTGAAAGCGGCCGCGGTCATCAAGACCTTGATGAAGCTGGGCAGCATGGTCACCATCAACCAGGTGCTGGACCAGGAAACCGCGATGATCGTCGTCGAGGACATGGGACACATAGCCAAGGCAGCCAGACTGGACGATCCGGATACCTTCCTCACCGAAGAGCCGCAGGCGCACGACACCGCGCATGAGTTGCTTGCGCGCGCTCCGGTGGTGACCGTGATGGGCCACGTCGACCACGGCAAGACTTCGCTGCTGGACTACATCCGCCGCACGCGCGTCGCCTCGGGCGAAGCCGGCGGCATTACCCAGCATATCGGCGCCTATCACGTGCAGACGCCGCGCGGGATGGTGACGTTTCTCGACACCCCGGGCCACGAGGCCTTCACCGCGATGCGCGCGCGCGGGGCGAAAGCCACCGACATCGTCATTCTGGTGGTCGCGGCCGATGACGGCGTGATGCCGCAAACGATAGAAGCCATCGCGCATGCCAAGGCAGCCAACGTACCGCTGGTGGTTGCGATCAACAAAATCGACAAGCCGGACGCCAATCTCGACCGCGTCAAGCAGGAACTGGTGGCGCAGGGCGTGGTGCCGGAGGAATACGGCGGCGAGTCGCCGTTCGTGCCGGTATCGGCCAAGACCGGTGTGGGCATTGACAACTTGCTTGAACAGGTGCTGCTGCAGGCCGAGGTGCTGGAGCTGAAGGCGCCGGTGGAAGCGCCGGCAAAGGGACTGGTGATCGAAGCGCGCCTGGACAGGGGCAAGGGGCCGGTCGCGACCATCCTGGTGCAGTCGGGCACCCTGCGCCGCGGCGACGTGCTGCTGGCGGGGTCGGTATTCGGCCGCGTGCGGGCGATGCTCGACGAAACCGGTCAACCGGTTGACCAGGCCGGACCGTCCATCCCGGTGGAGATTCAAGGCTTGTCCGATGTTCCCCTTGCCGGTGAAGAGGCGGTCGCGCTCGGCGACGAACGCAAGGCGCGCGAGATCGCCTTGTTCCGCCAGGGCAAGTTCCGCGAGGTCAAGCTGGCCAAACAGCAGGCGGCGAAGCTCGAGAACATGTTCGAGCAGATGGGCGAAGGCGGGGTGAAGACACTGGCCCTGCTGATCAAAGCGGACGTGCAGGGATCGCGCGAGGCGCTCGCGCACGCTTTGTCGCGCCTGTCCACCGAGGAGGTCAAAGTCAACGTCGTGCACAGCGGCGTGGGCGCCATCACCGAGTCCGATGTCAACCTCGCGCTCGCTTCCAAGTCGGTGGTCATCGGCTTCAACACCCGCGCCGACATCGCCGCCCGAAGGCTGGCCGAGTCCCAGGGAATCGATATCCGTTACTACAACATCATCTACGATGCCGTGGACGAGGTGAAGGCCGCTCTTTCCGGGATGCTCGCTCCGGAAAAGAAGGAGAGCGTGCTCGGGATGGTGCAGATTCGCCAGATCTACAAGATCTCCAAGGTCGGCACGGTCGCGGGCTGCATGGTGCTCGACGGCCTGATCAAGCGCGGCGCGCGCGTGCGCCTGCTGCGCGACAACGTGGTCATCCACGACGGCGAGCTCGATACCCTCAAGCGCTTCAAGGACGACGTGCGCGAGGTAAAGGCGGGTTTCGAGTGCGGCCTGTCGCTGAAGAACTACAACGACATCAACGAAGGCGACCAGCTCGAAGCATACGAAGTGCTGGAAGTCGCAAGGACGCTATAGCTTCTGTCGGCGGCGGATTGCCGGCGCACCCCTGCATGAGATAGCTCGATGCCCAAAGGTCCTGCCCGCAGTCTGCGTGTCGCCGACCAGATCCAGCGCGAACTGGCCGAAATCATACGCACCGAGCTTAAAGACCCGCGCGTCGCGATGATCACGCTGACCGGCGTCGAAGTGACGGCCGACTATTCTCACGCCAAGGTGTTCTACACGCTGATGGGCGGCGCGGAGCAGCGCGCCGACACCGAGGCCGGCCTGAAACAGGCGGGCGGATTCCTGCGCAGCCAGATCGCGCGCCGGATCAAACTGCATTCGATCCCGCAACTGCATTTCGTCTACGACGCATCGGTCGAGCGCGGTTTCGAATTGTCGCGGCTGATCGACGAGGCGGTGGCCGGCAGCAAGGAAACAAAGTCATAGTGCCCGGGAAGCGCGTCAAGCGCCCCCTGAACGGCGTGCTGATGCTGGACAAGGCGCGCGGGGCCAGCTCCAACGCCGCGCTGCAGCAGGCCAAGCGCCTGTACCAGGCGGCCAAGGCGGGGCACGCCGGCACCCTGGATCCGCTTGCCACCGGCCTGTTGCCGATACTGTTCGGCGAGGCGACCAAGTTTTCATCCGATTTGCTCGACGCGGACAAGTCCTATACGGCAGAAATCAGACTGGGCGTAAGCACGGCCACTGCGGATGCGGACGGCGAGGTGATCGCCACAAGAGCGGTGAGCGTCACTCCGGATCAGCTCGCTGCGGCCCTGCAGAATTTTCGCGGCAGCATCCTGCAGATCCCGCCCTTGTATTCCGCGCTGAAACACGCGGGCAAACCGCTTTACGCCTACGCGCGGGCCGGAATCGAAATCGAGCGGGCACCGCGCCGGGTCACGATTCACGCACTTGATCTGCTGCGCTTCGAAGGCGACCGGCTCGCCTTGTCCGTGAGCTGCAGCAAAGGCACCTATATCCGATCGATTGCCCACGACCTGGGCGAAATGCTCGGCTGTGGCGCACATCTCGCCGCCCTTCGCCGTATTTCGGTCGATCGTTTTAGCCTCGACTGCGCGCATACCCTGGACCGCCTGGCGGCGATGTCCGCGGCAGGGCGCGACGCCTGTTTGTTGCCGGTGGATGCATTGCTGCAGAACCTGCCTGAAGTGCGCATGGAACCGGCGCAGCAGGCCAGGTTCGTGCAGGGGCAGGTGGTGCCCTGGGACGGGCTGCCGCAGGCGCGTGTGCGTGTCTATGGCAGCGGCGGGGCCTTGCTCGGAGTGGGCGATGTGGGTGCCGACGGGGCAATCTCGCCGAAGCGCGTGATTGCGCCGGCCTAAACCCTCCGGGCGCATCGCCCGATTTCATGAGATTGCGGAAAACCCTTGAAAAAACACCCGATTTCGGTGTAAAATCCGCGCCTTTGCTGCAGCGACGAAGTCCAGACCCCAGGAGAGTATCAGTATGCCATTTACCACTGCGCACAAAGCGCAAGTCATGAACGATTACCAGCGCGCGAAGGGCGACACGGGTTCCCCGGAAGTGCAAGTCGCGCTGCTGACGACGCGCATCAACGAGCTGACCGGCCATTTCAAGACCCACGTCAAGGATCATCATTCCCGCCGCGGTCTGCTGCGAATGGTCAGCCAGCGGCGCAAGCTGCTGGATTACCTGAAGGGCAAGAACGCAGACAGCTACCGCAACGTGATCGAGCGGTTGGGCCTGCGCAAGTAAGCAAACCGACGCCCGTCCGTAATACGACGGGCGTTTTGCATTTACGCGGGCGGGTTCCGTGTTCCGGATGCCGCCCAGTCCCCTCGTATGAACGCCGGCGCGCTGCGCGCCGCCACGCAAAGGACCCTGCCTTGAATCCGATCAAAAAAACTTTCACCTACGGCGCCCATCAAGTTACGCTGGAAACCGGCGAAATCGCGCGCCAGGCCGGCGGCGCGGTCATGGTCAACATGGACGACACCGTGGTGCTGTGCACCGTGGTGGGATCCAAGCATGCCAAATCAGGACAGGACTTCTTTCCGCTCACGGTCGATTACATCGAAAAGACCTATGCCGCGGGCAAGATCCCCGGCGGATTTTTCAAGCGCGAAGGCAGGCCTTCGGAAAAAGAGATCCTCACGTCGCGCCTGATCGACCGCCCCATCCGCCCGCTGTTCCCCGAGGGTTTCTACAACGAAGTCCAGGTAGTGGCGACGGTCATGTCGGTCAATCCGGAAGTGGATCCCGACATCGCCGCGCTGATCGGAGTCTCGGCGGCACTGGTCCTGTCCGGCATCCCGTTCAACGGCCCGACAGCCGCCGCGCGTGTCGGTTACGCCAACGGCCAGTACATCCTGAATCCCACCGCCACCCAGTTGAAGGACTCGAAACTCAACCTGGTCGTGGCCGGCACCGAGCACGCGGTGCTGATGGTGGAATCGGAGGCGCAGGAATTGTCCGAGGAGGTGATGCTCGGCGCGGTGATGTTCGGCCACCAGCAGATGCAGGCCGCGATCGCTGCGATCAACGAACTCGGCGATGCCGCCGCGAGGCCGATGTGGGACTGGCAGCCGCCCGCCAAAGACGAGTCCCTCACCGCGCGCATCGCTGCCATGGCTGAAGCCGATCTGCGTGCGGCGTTCCAGGTCAAGGAAAAGCAGGCACGCACGCATGCCATCGATGCCCTGTGGACGCGCGTGTTCACCGAGGTCGGCGTCGGCGCCGAAGGCGGTCCGGATGCCAATGCGGTCAAGGAAATCTGCTTCGCGCTGGAATCGAAAATCGTGCGCAACCAGATCCTCGACGGCGAGCCGCGCATCGACGGACGCGATACGCGCACCGTGCGCCCGATCAGCATCCGCCTCGGCGTGCTGCCGCGCACTCACGGTTCGGCGCTGTTCACACGCGGCGAGACCCAGGCTATCGTGGTCGCGACGCTGGGAACGGCGCGCGACTCGCAGATCATCGACGCGCTGATGGGCGAGTACAAAGACCGGTTCATGCTGCATTACAACTTTCCCCCGTATGCGACCGGCGAAACCGGCCGCGTCGGCTCGCCCAAGCGGCGCGAGATCGGCCACGGACGCCTGGCCAAGCGCGCGCTGCTGGCGATGCTGCCCTCGGTGGAAGAATTCGGCTACAGCATGCGCGTGGTGTCGGAAATCACCGAATCGAACGGCTCGAGTTCGATGGCTTCCGTGTGCGGCGGCAGCCTGGCGCTGATGGACGCGGGTGTGCCGATGAAGGCGCACGTGGCCGGCATCGCCATGGGCCTGATCAAGGAAGGTAATCGCTTCGCCGTGCTCACCGACATCCTCGGCGACGAGGACCACCTGGGCGACATGGACTTCAAGGTAGCGGGCACGGACAACGGCGTCACCGCGCTGCAGATGGACATCAAGATCGAGGGCATCACCAAGGAAATCATGCAGGTGGCATTGTCGCAGGCGCGCGAAGGCCGCATGGTGATTCTGGAGAAAATGACCGGCGTGCTGCCGTCGTCGCGCTCGGACATTTCCACCTTTGCTCCGCGCATCATCAAGATCAAGATCAATCCGGACAAGATCCGCGACGTGATCGGCAAGGGCGGCGCAGTCATTCGCGCGCTGACCGAGGAGACCGGCACCACCATCGATATCGAGGACGACGGCACTGTCAGCATCGCCTGCATCAGTTCCGAGGGCGGGGAACTGGCGAGAAAGCGTATCGAGGCGATTACCGCAGACGTGGAAGTGGGCAAGGTCTATGAGGGCACGGTGCTCAAGCTGCTCGACTTCGGCGCCATCGTGAGCGTCCTCCCCGGCAAGGACGGGCTGCTGCACATCTCGCAGATCAGCCAGCAGCGCGTAGCCAGCGTAGCCGACCATCTCAAGGAAGGGCAGATGGTCAAGGTCAAGGTGCTGGAAGCCGACGACAAGGGCCGGCTGCGCCTGTCGATGAAAGCGGTGGAGGCCTCTTCTGTTCCGGAAACACCGCAGCCCAGCTGAGGCTGCGAAGGCCGAAAGAAAGGACGCTGAGGCGTCCTTTTTTTTAAGCCCCTCCGGCCGTCACCTGAGGCAACCATCATAAAAAACGGCGGCATCGAGCCGCCGTTTTTTGCTCTTGGCTTCGACATAACATCGCGCTTTGCGCGATGTTAGTCTACGCCGAAAGCAACTGGCGAAGCGTTACTTCGCCAGTTGCTTTTCTCTTACCTCGTCCAGCGTCTTGCAGTCTATGCACAGCGTCGCCGTGGGGCGTGCCTCGAGCCGCTTCAGGCCGATTTCGACGCCGCAGCTCTCGCAATAGCCGTAATCCTGGCTTTCGATCTTGGCGATGGTTTCGTCGATCTTCCTGATCAGTTTGCGTTCGCGGTCGCGATTGCGCAATTCGAGCGCCATGTCGGACTCCTGGCTGGCACGGTCGTTGGGGTCGGCAAATACCGTGGCCTCGTCCTGCATCGTGTGCACCGTGCGATCGATGTCCTTCCCCAGCTCGACCTTGAGCGCTTCGAGGATATTGCGGAAATGCGCCAATTGCTTCTTGTTCATGTACTCCTCGCCCTTTTTCGGGACATAGGGCGGGAAACTCTTGTGGTGCAACAGTTGTTCTGCAGGCATATCAAACCACTCTCAGTTCAAAAAAAACGAAGGCGCTTTAATATCAGAAATCCAAGCGGCGGGCAAGTTTATTATCTTTTCCGATACTGCGCCACCGTCTTCTGCTTTCTTTTTGCATGTTGCGCCGCGGCGCTCTGCGTTGACCGCAGGATAGGGCCAGAGTATGATACGCGTCCGCTCGGGGTGTAGCGCAGCCTGGTAGCGCGCCTGGTTTGGGACCAGGATGTCGGGAGTTCAAATCTCTCCACCCCGACCAGTCTTCTTACCCGCTGCTGCGCCTGGTGCGGGTTTGTTTTGCGTTGCCTGATGGGGGTGCCCGTAGCTCAACCGGATAGAGCACCAGCCTTCTAAGCTGGGGGTTGTGGGTTCGATTCCCGCCGGGCATGCCAAAGCCGTTCAATGGTGGCTGTAGCTCAGCTGGTAGAGTCCCGGATTGTGATTCCGGTCGTCGTGGGTTCGAGTCCCATCAGCCACCCCATTCCTTCCCCGCGCTAACGCTGACGCCGGCAGACGGACCGCCGCGCGTTCAGATTCGCGCCCCGGTCACCGCGGGAAGTTGTAATAGGTCACGTTCAGATAGGCAACGATGTCCTCGATTTCCTGAGGCGTCATTTTCGGGTTGAGAAGCTCGTTGCGCCGGATTACGCCTCCGCGCAGCTCAGCCAGCGATTTGGCTCGTCCCTTGAACCGGGTGGGCTCTGCGGGAGGCAAGTCGGAAAGCCCGCTCGCCCTGAGCACCGAATCGATAAAGCTGGCCGCAGCGTAGGTCACCGGCGCCACATAGCGCTCGATGCCGTGACAGCCAAAACACCCGCGGTGCAATGCGGCGCCTCGTCCCGGATCCCCGACCAAAGGGGCGGCCGGCGTCGGCCCAACGGCACTCTTGGCATATTCCGCGCGAATACCGGCCCTTTCTTCAGGTGTCTTGGCAGCTTCCATGCGGTGGCGATAGGCGTCGCGCTCGGCGCTGGTCATCCTGTCCGCACCCGGGATCAACTCCCGCTCGACTGCAGGGATTTCCGGACCGGCGGCGCTTGCGGCCTTGTCCGCGCTCTTCGCGACCTCGGCGTTCAGGCTGCCCGAACCGGCGGCGAATAGAATGAGCGTGCTTCCCAGAACCGCGACACTTGTGTTGAAGGATTTCATCGTGTGCTCCTCCATTGGTTGAAGGCACACTTATTTCTATACCTTAGCGGCCTCGCGCATCTTGACCTAAATCAAAGGAGGCACGGGCTACCGGCGTTGAACTGAGCCACGGTTGTATTATCGTCCGCTTACTCAATTCCGGATCTCGCACAGGATCAGACTTGGATCATCCAGGCGGCGGTTCAATCGGCGCGAATATTATTCTCGCGCACGACCTTGCCCCAGCGGTCGATCTCGGCCACGAGGAATCTCTGCAATCCGTCCGGGGTGCTCACGACGAGGTCCATGCCCAGCTGTTCGGTGAGGGTCTTGCGCAGATCCGGCTGGCCGAGAGCCTTCACCAGCTCTGCATGGAACTTGTCGATGATGGGCTTGGGCGTTCCGCCCGGCGCGAAAATGCCCCACCAGGCGAGCGCGGAGAAGCCGGGGAATCCCTGCTCCGACAGCGCGGGCACGTCGGGCATGGCGTGCGAGCGTTTGTTGCCGGTGATCGCCACAGCGCGTAGCTTGCCGCCCTTCACGTGCGGCGCGAGCACGGCCACCGAGCCGATAGCCAGGTCGACCTGCCCGCCGAGCGCGTCCTGGGTCATCGGCCCGCCGCCTTTGTACGGCACGTGGATCACTTTGAATCCGCCCGCATGCTGTAACAGCGTCGTCGTCAGGTGCCCGAGACTGCCGTTGCCGATCGAGCCGTAAGTCACGGTGTCCGGCTTTGCCTTGGCAGCCGCGATTACGTCGGCGAAAGTCTTGTACGGTTTGGCGGGATGGGTCGCGTAGGCCATGGGCGCGGTGCCGATCAGCATTACCGGGGCGAGATCCTTCACCGTGTCGAAAGTCATGGGCAGCAGTGTCGGATTGACCGCGTGCGTATCGAACACGAAGACGAAGTTGTAGCCGTCCGGCGCCGACTTGGCGACGTACGCGGTTCCGATCGAACCCGAAGCGCCTGGCTTGTTCTCGACGATGAACTGCTGTCCCATCGACTCGTTCAGCTTTACGGCTAGCAGGCGCGCCAGCGGATCGACCGAGCCCCCGGGCGGGAAGGGCACCACGAATTTGACCGGCTTGGTCGGCCAATTCGCGCTTTGCGCCGAGGCGGGCAGCGACGCGAGCGCCGCGCACAGCGCAAGCCCCGCCACGGCGAGGCGACCGAATACTGTGTTGATCATGTCTTCTCCTTGAAGAAAAATGTCTCTGGCTGCAATCACGCCAATGTGCTGAACCCAAGCAGCGTGGGGGCTGCCGGCTGCATGCCGCGGTCTGGTCCTTCGTGGACGGTCAGAGCGCGCGCATCACCTTCTGCAGTTTTTCGCGCACCTCCTTGCCGATCGGGCCGACCTTTGGATTGCCGGTCATGTCGCCCATCATTCCGGGATCGAGAAATTCCACCTGCACGGTGCCCGCGGCGTCCTGGCGAACCACGACATTGCAGGGCAGCAGCAGGCCGATGGTCGGCTCCGCGGTGAGAGCGCGCTTGGCGAACGCGGGGTTGCAGGCGCCGAGAATGCGGTAAGGCGGCATGTTGTGATCGAGCTTCTTCTTCAAGGTGCCGGCCACGTCGATCTCGGTCAATATGCCGAAGCCTTCCTTCGTCAGTTCTGCCGTGACCTTGGTCATGGCTTCGTCGAAGCTCAAGGACACGGACTTGCCAAACCCATAACGGTTTTCCATGGCTTAGCGTCCCGGCGCGCGTTTGCCCTGCGCCGGCAAATGGACGTAACCCCGGTCCTTTGCATTGGCCACGCAAGCCTCGTAATTGCTGTAGCCCTTGGATGACTCCGCCACGATTGCCTGGCCCGCGCCGATCTGCTGCCAATTCCAACGATGGCCCCCGTCCATGTAGAAACGCCAAATCACATTCATCTCGATTTTCCTTTTCGGTTAGGGCTGATCAAGGCTTCCCAAGGAAGGCATTCAAGGTTGACCTCGTGCCGGCCCGGTAAGCAGGAGTAGTTCATTGAATTATACAGAAAAATCCTTAGCTTAGCGGCGGCCGGCGCAACCGATGTCTGGCGGTGAGTTCGGTTCATTCAAGATCGGCGGATGCGTCCGCCGTGCCGGGCTCCATCGTTTGCATCAGGCCCAGATTTTGGAACCGCAGGAACAGTTCGCGGCAGGCCCAGGCGTCTGTGGCGGCATAGGTGATCTGCGCGGCGGAAAGGCGCGGCGCGGCCCAGTTCGAGGTGCGCGCGCCTTTGGGAATGCGAATGCCGAGGAAGATTCCCGCAAGATTGCGCAAACCGGTCTGGCCCAGGCTGCAGCGCCGGGCGATGACACCCAGATCGAGCACGTTCTGTTCGACGAACGGGAACAGCAGCTTGAGCGGGCGCAGATCGTTTGCGAGCGCCACGCCGACCTTGACGATGCGCGGCTCCGCCAGGAGTTCGGCCAGGACCTGGAACACATCCAACTGACGCAGTTGGAACAGGTACACCGCCCGCGCGGTGGCCGTCTGCACCAGACAGGGCGGATGGCTCTCGCCTTTCGCGAAAGCGGGCCGTGTCTCGGTATCGAAACCGACGACGCTTTCCTGGCGTATGTCAGCCGATGCGCGTTCCAGGTCCCGCGACGTCGCCACCACGCACACTTCGCCCTCATATCTGCGGATCGGCAGGTTCGCCATTTCCTCCCGGGAAATGGCCCGGACGAGGCCGTCTTGCGGAGTGACAGTGTTCGCAGGGCTCATCGGGGTTTGGCGGGCCGGGTGGTTTCGCGAGGGTCTTGCGGCAACCAGGAGAAAATCGCGCATATCTCCTACAATGGTTCCGCTTGTCGTCGTCCGATTTATAGCATGAACCGCTCAATTCGGGAGAACTCTCATGGAAGCGAATGACGTGATGAAACCAAGCCGCCGCCGATTGCTCCGGGCCGCCGCGGCGAGCCTCGCCCTGGGTGGGCTTCCGCTTGCCGCGCGCGCCGCCGGGGAGGCCGCCGGAAAAATGAAAATCGGGGTCATCGGCTCCGGCCGCGTCGGTGGCACGGTCGGCGAACTCTGGGTGAAGGCCGGGCACGAGGTGATGTTCTCCTCGCTCGATCTCGAACACGATAAGGCGCTGGCGGCACGCCTCGGGGCGGGCGCCCGCGCCGGAACGAGCAGGGAGGCCGGTGCGTTCGGCGACGTCCTGTTCATCGCCGTGCCTTACTCCGCGGTGCCGCAGGTGGGTCGCGATTTGGGCGATGCGCTCAAAGGCAAGGTCGTGCTCGACGCCTGCAATCCGATACCCTCTCGCGACGGCGATATGGCGATCGAGGCAAAAGCGAAGGGAACCGGTATTGCGTCGCCGCAGTTCCTGCCCGGCGCGCGACTGGTGCGCGCCTTCAACTGCGTCGGTTACGCGAGCATGAGAAGCGAAGCGCATCGCGCCGGAGAAAGGCTTGGCATCCCGCTGGCCGGCGACGACGCGGCGGCCCTGCGGATTGCCGTGCGCCTGGTTCAGGACGCCGGTTTCGAGCCGGTCGTGGTCGGAGGCCTGGCGCGGGCGAAAGACTTCGATTACGGCACGCCGATTTTCGGCCGGCCGATGACCGCGGCGGAGGTGCGCCGGACGCTCGGCATCGGATCGTAGCGCTCATGCCGCATCTCACGGCACGCAACACCGGGCGCCGGGTCATGCAGACAGGGCGATGGTGAACGAAGCCGTCGCTCAACGCTGGCTGGGACGTTTGGTTGCGGCGCGTCCGGGCGAGATGCGGGCGCTGCTTTGGTCTTTCGCTTATTTTTTCTGCCTGCTTGCCGGCTACTACGTGCTGCGGCCCTTGCGCGACGAAATGGGCATTGCGGGCGGAGTGCGCAACCTTCAATGGTTGTTTACGGCGACCTTTGTCGTGATGCTCGCCGCGGTGCCGGTGTTCGGCGCCATGGTCGCGCGCCTGCCGCGCCGGCGTTTCATTCCGCTGGTCTACCATTTTTTCGTCGCCAACATCGCGATCTTCTGGCTGCTGCTGACATTCGATGTCGGCAAAATTCATGTCGCGCGCGTGTTCTTCGTCTGGATCAGCGTGTTCAACCTGTTCGCGGTGTCGGTGTTCTGGTCCTTCATGGCCGACCTGTTCGCGAGCGACCAGGGCAAGCGCCTGTTCGGTTTCATTGCCGCCGGCGGTTCCGCCGGCGCATTGCTCGGCCCGGCGTTGACGGTGGGGCTGGCGGCGCCGCTCGGTCCCGTCAATCTGCTGTTGGTCGCGGCGCTGTTCCTGGAACTCGCGGTGCTGTGCGCGCGGCGTCTGGAGGCGGCGGCAGCGGCAGCCGCGGCCGCGCCCGTCGAGGCGGCCGCGCGCGGCGCTCGCCCGGATTCCGCGGCGCTGGGCGGCGGCTGGCTGGCCGGTATCGCGATGGTTCTGCGTTCACCTTACCTTGCCGGGATCGCCCTGTGGGTTTCCTTGCTGTCCCTCGCCGGAACCTTTCTTTATTTCCAGCAGGCCAACATCGTTGCCGCGGCGTCCGACGATCCGGCGGTGCGCACGCGCATTTTCGCAAGCATCGACCTGGCGATTGGAATACTCACCATCATCGTTCAATTCCTTGCCACGGGACGTTTGCTCGCGCGCTTTGGCGCCGGGCCGGCGGCTGCGCTCCTGCCGCTGGTCTTCGGCCTCGGCTTTCTGGCACTGGCCTTTGCGCCGATGCTGTTCGTGGTCATCGCGTTTCAGGCGATCCAGCGGACCGCTAATTTTGCCATATCGAATCCGGCGCGGGAGGTGTTGTTTACCGTGCTGGAGCGCGCGGAAAAATACAAGGCAAAGAACGTGATCGACATCGTCGTGTTCCGCGGCGCGGATGCGCTGAGCGGCTGGCTGTTCGCCGCGCTGCGCGGGGCGGGGCTCGAATTGTCGACCATCTCTTTCGCGACGCTGCCGGTGACGGGGGCTTGGCTCGTCCTTGCACTCGCGCTCGGGCGCAGCCAGGAGCGGCGCAGTTTTGCCGAAAATCCAACTGCGGAGAGACGGCCCTGAAAGGCTCAAGACGGAACCCGGCCGCCGGGATGCCCTAATTGTAGATCTGGCCGATAAAGTCTTTCTTCCCGATTTCCACGCCGCAGTGGCGCAGGATGGCGTACGCCGTGGTGACGTGGAAAAAGAAATTCGGCAGCGCATTGTGCAGCAGGTAGGTCTGGCCGCCGAGGGTCCGGTTGACGCCGCCGACCTTCAAGGTGATGTCGCGTGCCTCCGAACCGTCGATCTGTTCCGGCTTCAGGGTATTGATGAAGGCGAGGGTCTTGTCGATCCTGGCCTTTAGGTCGGCGAAGCTTGCTTCATTGTCCTCGTACACGGGCGCTTCGATTCCGGCGAGCCGGGCGCTTGCGCGTTTGGCGTGGTCCGAAGCGATCTGCACCTGCTGCGACAGCTTGAGCATGTCCGGTGCCAGGCGATAGCCGAGCAGCACCGAAGGATCGACTTTCCTCGCTGCGGCAAAGGTCTCGGCTTTGTCCAGAATCGCGGCAAGATTGACTAGGGTCTTGAGGAAAACGGGAACGGACACCTGGTACATGGATATTGTCATGACGAATCCTTTGGGTATCGAAGCAATCGGACGAAGTCTCGTGATCGATCGGCGTGCGCCCGGCACGGTGCCACGAACGACGCAGACTGCCTCCATTGTAGGAGATAATGCTCCGCGCGGATTGGTAACAAAACATCTATCTACAAGGGGAACGGCATGCGGGTGTTAGCAACATTTGGGCTTGTTCTGGCCGTGTCGGCGTTTCCGGCCTACCCCGGCGATCTCCAGGATGGTTTGAAATTCTATCAGGGCAAGGACTACGCCCGCGCGGCAGCTTCCTGGAAGAGCGCGGCGGAGCAGGGCAACGCGCCTGCGCAGGCTGCCATGGGCCTGCTGTATGAAAAGGGGCAGGGAGTTGCGCAGGACAATCAGCAGGCCTTGTCCTGGTACCGGAAGGCGGCCGAGCAGGGGAACGCGCCGGCGCAAACCAAATTGGGATTCATGTACGAGAAAGGGCAGGGCGTCGGGCAGGACAACCAGCAGGCGGTTTCCTGGTACCGCAAAGCCGCCGAACAGGGGACCGCCGAAGCGCAATTCAATCTGGGCCGCATGTACCAGACCGGGCAGGGCGTTGCGCAGGATCACAAGCTGGCGGCATCCTGGTTCCAGAGGGCCGGCACACAGGGACACATCTGGTCGCAATCCGCCCTCGGCCTGATGCATGAGACCGGACAAGGCGTTGCGCATGACTACAAGCAAGCCGTGTTCTGGTACCAGAAAGCGGCTGACAGCGGCGATCCGCTGGCTCAATTCGACCTCGGCCGGATCTACGAAACCGGGCAGGAAGGCGTTGCAATGGACCTGGTCGAGGCGCACAAATGGTGGAATCTCGCGGCGTCGAACGGCGAAGAACGGGCGAGAAAAAGCCGCAATCTGGTGGAGCGATTGATGAAGCCGGAGCAGATCGCCGAGGCCAGGCGGCGGGCGGACGAATGGATGAAGGCGAAGGCAAAGCGGTGAACGGCGTGGCGCGGCGGCGCGCATCGGCACGGTTTTCGCGCGGCTGATCCTGCTCCCTGCGTTCAGACGATCGCGGCGGCACCAGCCGGACGTCCGCTTGTCGTGCTCAAAATATTATCCACAGATTCTGTGGATAAGCCTGTGGATTTTTCCTGAAGAAAACGATCGGGTCCTTCGAAACAACGCGGAGAAACCGGGGGCGGTCATAAATTGAGCACCGCGCCGCGCGGGTGCGCACCGGTTATTTCATCTTACGATCATTACCGGTAAAGTCGTGTGGGCCAGAACCTTCTGTGTCTCGCTGCCGGTAAGGAATCCGGATAAGCCGTGGCGGTCGTGCGACGCCATCACGATCAGGTCGCAATCCTGCTCCCGGGCAATGCGGATAATGGCATCGTAGGTCGAATAACCGGCGACGAACGCCGTTTCCGCCGTTGTTCCGTCCGTCCCGGCTATTTTTACGGCGGCGTCGAGCAACTTGCGCTCCTCGTCTTCAATCTCCTGCATGACGACTTTCCCGCCGAGGTGGCTTAGCGCGCCGCCTTCGACGTGGTGCGGAGACTCAATCGGAGATCTGACATGGAGCAGCAGCAGCTTCGCCTGCAGCGAATGCGCAAGCCGCGCCGCGGTCGATACCGCTTTGTTGGAAAAATCGGAACCGTCCGTCGGTACTAGGATGTGCCGGAACATGAAGAGCCTTGCGCAACCGGGAATCGGGGATCGGACCGCTTGGACATGTTCAGACCACCGGAGGAAAACGGTAATCCGGCACTGCGGCCCTGCGGCCGCCGGCTTGCAGGCAAGCCGCGACCGACTCGAGCAGCTGCTCGCGGGTTATCGGCTTGGCGAGAAAATCGGCGGCGCCGAGTTTCACCGCCTCGGTCATGGTGTCGCCGTCGGTGCGGCCGGAGACGAAAACCACCGGAATCGACGCCGAGCGCGCGTCCGAACGCATCAGCGCCATCAGGTCCAGCCCGCTCATATACGGCATGTTGATGTCGCACAGCACAAGCGCGGGCGGACGGGCCAGCAGCGCTTTGCCGCCTTCGACCGCGTCCTCGGCCACCTCGGCCGTGTAGCCCGCCGCCGACAGGTGCATGCGCAGCAGGTCGGCAAACTCGATATCGTCGTCGATGATGAGAATGCGGATTGCGCCCTTGTCCGACATGCGCCGAGTGCTCTCTTGAAAGTGACGATTACGGATACGGCAAAAATGTAGTACCGCCGCAGGACAATGTCAATGTTACGCTGATTTGCTTGCGCGATGCGCGCGCCTGGAAGCCGCGTGATCCATTGCTTGCCGCGCGGATGGAATCCTTTCAATATCCGCTGGAGCGGCCGACCAGCCGTGAATCATGCCGGTCACCTCGTGTCAGGGGTCAGGAATTCGAATCGCGACGAATCTCGGTGCTTCGTGATATTTGTCAATACCGGGCGGTTCGGGCCGGGACATGATGAAACCTCGTTCAAAGCACTTCATCTCCTCCTCCCCTTTGAACGCTTTGGCCCAACACATCGCTGTCTTGGGCCTTTTCTTTGCTCGCACGCAGCGCCTGGACGCGAGTCAGGCTATTGCAGCGAATCGGACGCCTCGGCCGCGCCAAAGCTGAAACTGTTCCCCGACTGCTTGGCCCTGTACATGGCCGCATCCGCAACCTTGAGCAGGGCATCCATGTCCGGCCCGTCCGCGGGGAAGGTGGCGATGCCGATGCTCGCCCCGATGTGGACCTCCTGCTGTTTTTCGCCGCTCAGCGTAAAGGTCGCGCGCAATGCATCGATGATTTTCCTGGCGACGATTGCGGCGTCCTGCGGGCCCGCGATCTTGGGCAGGATCACCGCGAATTCGTCGCCGCCGATGCGTGCCACGGTATCGGATTCACGCACCTGCTGCTGGATGCGGCCGGCGGCGTCCTTCAGGATCTCGTCGCCCGCGTCGTGTCCCAGGGTGTCGTTCACCGTCTTGAATTTGTCCAGATCGAGGTACAGCACCGACAGCTCGTGGCGATTGCGTCCCGCAAGATTGATGGCCTGGCGCAGGCGGTCGTAGAACAGCATCCGGTTGGGCAGGCCCGTAAGGTTGTCAAAATTCGCCATGTGCTGGATGCGATCCTCGAACCGCTTGCGTTCGGTGACATCCCTGACAATGCAGATCGTGTGCCAGTGCCCGTCTATGCTCACGCCGGCAATGGAGTGCTCGGTGACGATCTGCGTCCCGTCCTTGCGCATTCCCGCAAGCTCCAGGGTCTTGCCGACGGTGGGTCCCGGTTGCTTCTGCCGCACGCTGTCGAAGCTCTTTTCGAAATCGGTGCGGTAGCGTTCCGGGACGATCAGCTCGTGCAGATGCTTTCCGCGCGCTTCGAGCTCGCTATAGCCGAAAATTCGCTGTGCCGCATCGTTCCAGAAGGCGATCTTGCCCAGGTTGTCCATCATGATGATGGCGTCCTGGGCGGCCGCGCCGATGACGCGCAGCCGCTCCTCCGCCAGCATGTGCCGCGCAAATACATCGCGCATCATGTGCATGGAGGCGACGATGAGCAGCGAGAACCCCAAGCCCATCCAGTCGTTGGCGGCGGCATAGGTTGCGGCATCCACGGCGCCGTACTCGAACGAATAGGCGAGCATGCTCCTGAATCCCTGCAGCAGCAGCGCTCCGGCGAGAAGTATCCAGCCCAGAACCCAGCCTGACAGGCGGATGCCGGAAAATGCCAGCCCGATTCCCAGGAGCAGCAGCACGAGCGACAGTGCTTGAATGGACAGCAGGGATTCCATCACCGCAGCAGCCTTCCGCAGGAGACCGAATTATTTGAAACATGCCGGGCGACGCACCGAACAACAGCATTGATGAAAATCACCGGATATGGAAATCGAGCGCCCGGCGGATGGTCAAGACGGAGTGTCCGTGAGACTGGGCCCAGAGCTTGTCCAGCCCACGCTGGCCAAAAAACCGGCAAGCGTTGCACATTCTACCCACGTTCACAAAAAGAGAGGTAGAGTTTCAATCGTGACGGGAACCTGACCCATCGGCATTTGGATCGCGCATGGATCAAACGACAGGGACCATCATGAAACGGACGGCTGACTGGGCGAAGCCGGTTGCGACAAGCCGCGCCATGACCCGGGCGGAGTTTCTCAGGTTCGCGGCGCGCGGGCGCATCCCGGACGCGAGTATGCGGGAGCGGATGGTGAACTACTGGGATCGGTTGGGCTGAGAGACTCGCCTACATCTGCGCTTTTGACTTCCGTCCCGGCGCGGCCGGGGGCACGTAGCCCGAAACCCGGCAAAGCATTCCTTCGATCTTCTTGCCGTCGGTGAATCGCGTCAGGCGGCACATGATGACCTCGCCTTTGGCCGACAGGGCGGTGACGCAGCGGCTCACGTTTGCAAGCGACATTCCCGTGCCCGACGCGATCTCCGAGTCGAGCAGCTCGCCATGAGCCTTCAGGTATTGCATGATTTCTTGCATCTCACATACTCCAAGTCGGAAATGGGCCGCTTTCGGCCAGTATCGCTTTGTCCGGCGATGACCCATCTGGCAAATCGACATGTAACCTGTTGTTTTACTTGGTTTCAAGGCCAGGGCTCGAACCTGCAACCGGCGGATTGACAGTCAATCCAGTACCAAGACTTAGCTACGGGCAGAACTACCCGGAATTCGCCGGGGACCGCAGTATAGCCTTATTGGCGCTCCTTGGGAATCGCCGCGAGCGGATGACTGGATCGCTCCACCGGTAATCCGCGGAGCGCGGACGCCAATCCCGGGTTCAGTATTGGCCTAAGCGATCCAAGAAAGGCTGCGGTGGCTTTCTGCCGACAAAGCTCTCGAGCATGACGAGTTCGGCGTCGGTGTGGTTGAACATCGGCGCGCTTTCCATCATGGCTACGCGCCCGTCGCCATAGATGAATTTCGGCGCCTCGTGATGCCGGCTGCTGTAGATCTCGCGCGCTTCGGGGCGGTCGTTGGGCGCGATATCCGCGACGCCATAGCACAAACAGAAATAAGTCCGGTCCGGCTCGGCTTCCAGATAGCCGCCGGTTCCGCGAATGCCGATCGTGGCGGTCCCGGTGACAAGCCGGCGCCGCGCATCGCTGCGGCCGAACACCGACAGCAATTTGCCCGTGAACAGCCTGAGCGAGGACACGAGCAGTGCCTGCCCCTCGAGCACCAGGCGGCTGCTTTCGCGCACGAGGTAGGCGTCGCGACCGACCACGAACATGGCGTAGGCGTTGCTGCCGGTCGTGACCACGTCACCCGGCCGCACCGGCACGCCGAGCGCGGCGCGCTCGCCGTTGATCCTGACATCGCCGTCGACGCGGCGCACTCCCTGCTCGCCGGGGACGAGGTCCTGCGCGGCGGCCTGGCGCAGGATGGCCGAAGCGCCAAGCCCGGTGCCCATCATGGCGAGCAGCAGGCGGCGGCGCTTTGCGTCGCGCGCATTGAGTGTCATGGATTCATCGTGTGTCATGTCAGGGTGCGATCGCGATGCCCCGCACCAGCTGGCCCTTGCCAATTGGGCCGATGCGACTTGCCACGCCGCTTGCGAGCTCGATTTCATAGAGCGCCGAAACATCGCCTTCCTGGAACGAGGCGTAGGCGCTGCGCCGGACGGAATGGATGTCGAACGCCACCCGTTTGCCGGTCATGACTCCAAGCCGGCCGATGGTGAACAACTGGCCTTCGTTCGGGTTGGACGGCGTCTTGGCGGGCGTCGTGCCTTCCGGACGGCCCATGGTGACCAGCGTCGCCTGGGCGGCATCGATGGCAAAATTCGTCGTCCATTTGGCGCCGTGGCCGTTGGTGTAGGCCACCGCGGCAACGCGCGCGAGTTTGCCGGCGTTGGCGTCTTCGCGCGAGTAGCGGAGCATCGCGTCCGGCTGCACGCCGTCCATCATCGCGCTGCCGTCGATCAGGGTCGCCGTCTCCGGGTGCAGGCGGAAATTATTGCCGGCGTTGTCGACCATGCGGATCCGGTCGACCACCGGGTTGAAATCGAAACCAAATTCGTCGCCTTGGATGAGGCCGGTGAAAATGCCGCTGCCGACCGCCGTTGCGGCGCCGGACTCGGTGTCCAGGATGTAAATGCGTCCGCTCGATCCGGCGGCGTAGAGTTTGCCGTTGGCCGGACGAAAGTCGATGCCGTACAGGTTTTCCCCGGCGGCGAGGCCGCTGATCGAAACGCTGGCGTCAGGCTGCGCCGGCCGGCCGGCGTTGAAGCGGATGAGGGTGTTGGCGCCGGTCACCGCATAGATCGTGTCCGGGCGCAGCGGCGCACCGGTCATCGTCGCGCATCCGGCCAGCAGCAGCGCGGCCGCGGTGCCGGCGAAGGTCCTGCGAATACTCATGATCGATCGGGACCGCATGTCAGTCGGAAGTCCTCTCAATTTCTACCGTGCATTCGGCAGCGCGTATATTGCGCCTGCGCCCAGGCGATTGCAATGCCGGATAGGACGAAAAGGCGCGAAGCGCGGGAGGCACTGGGCCGTTGCTAGAGTCGTCCTGGGGCGGACACTTTCTGCACGGCAGTGGCTCCCCAGCCAGGGCAAAACTGAGAACGCCTGGCTGCTAGGGGTGCCGCCGAGCTAACCGCTCCCCAACGCTCATGGATTCGGACTTGCAGCCAGCTGTCAACATGAGATATCATGATATCATTATTGCCCGCATGAGGAGCTACCAATGGCCCAAATCATCGTTCGCGACCTGGAAGACGACGTGAAAGCGCGCCTGAAACGACGCGCCGTACATCACGGGCGCAGCATGGAAGAGGAAGTCCGGCACATTTTGCGCAATGCGGTGAAGGAACAAAACCAACGTCTGCCCAGGCTGGGGTCGCGCATCGCGGCGCGTTTCGCGAAAGCGGGGCTGACCGCGGACCTGCCGGAATTGCGCGGTCAGCTTCCGCGGTCGGCGGAATTCGGGAAATGATCATTCTCGACACCAATGTGCTTTCGGCGCTGATGCGCACGGCACCCGAGGCCCCGGTGGTGGCGTGGCTGGACCGCCAGCCCGCCGATTCCGTCTGGATAACCAGCATCACGCTATTCGAGGCTCGTCTTGGCCTGGCACTGCTGCCATCGGGCCGGCGGCGGCAGACGCTGGAAGCGGCGTTTGCCCGACTGCTGAAAGAGGACCTGGAAAACCGCGTGTTGGATTTCGACAGCGCTGCGGCGACCGAAGCGGCATCACTGGCGGCCGAGCGGCAAAAGGCCGGGCGTCCAGTGGACATGCGCGACACTCAGATCGCAGGCATCGCGCTCGCGCGGCGCGCCACGCTTGCCACCCGAAACGTCCGGCATTTTAGGGACCTTAATGTACCGATAGTCGATCCTTGGGCGACTCAGGACGCGTAACATGGGAGTTCGAGCTCTGATCGCCTCCACGACCAGGGCTCGAACCTGGGACCTGCGGATTAACAGCCGAAGTCGCTTACCTAAGTTCTTCTTCGAGAACCAACTCAATCACGTTCCTCAACTGCATCAAAACGAACCCGAAACGATTGTGTCCTTGATCGTCGCAGACCTCTTTGCAAAGCGCAAAATCCCTGAGTCGCGCCTGTTGCGTCGGATCAGTTTCAACGAAGCGCCCAAAATGGCCCGCCGCATTCCGCATGGCGTTCCAGGCGTTAACATACTTCTCCAAATCATAACTGCTCGCAGCCGGATCACCAAACACCGTGAGTAGACACGCGTTTCGTGTTCGCATCGCGGTGGCGACGTCCCATATGAGTCTGTACACGATCATTTTTGAAATGGGGTGGTCACCGTTCTTGCTCGTCCATCCAATAGTTCGCGGCGTTCCATTTGAATCCACGAGTGGAGCATTTGTCTCGAGGCAGGTCACGCCGTCGGTAACGAGGTAATTCTTGGTCTCCGCAATCGTCTCTAACAATTGCCAGTATCTAAGGTATTGGTAACTAACGTCCGATTCCTGTTTTGCTTCTTTGTAGAGATTCACAAAGAAACGCAGTCGCGATTGAGTGGCAAGCGTTTCACACGCAGCTTCGAGTTCCGTGGGTGTCCCAAAAGCCCCCCCGAGAAGATTTCCATCGAAACGGCCGGAATCTATCCACAGTTTTGCGGCCTTCGTCTTCAAGTCAACTAGGACAACGCAAAAGTCTTTGCCTGCTCCACCCTGCTTAAGACACAAGCACTCCGAGAGAATTCGAGAGCGGTCTATGCAATAGGCTTTTGCCTGCTCCATATCATTGGCAATGAGCTTCGGAAAGTGGACTACGCACACTGGCCGACCGGAGTTAAACTGTGCTTTAAGTGCATCGTCATAGTTGAATCCCAGTCCGAACGTCAAAGTCGAGAATTCTTTGACGAAGGCGTTTACGGAAGCGAGCGCGTCATACCCATCTAGCGGGACGTGTTTAAGGACCTCCCAGTTCTGAAATTGGATGTCCGCCGGAATTAGCACTCCGGATATGAAGCAAAGAGCGCGAAACTGGTTAACGGATGCGCCTGGCAGCACTATGCCGCTCTCGAATTGCCTCCGCATTTCCGCCTCTTTAGTGGAAACGATCTCCACGAGCGCTTCTGGTGTGATATGCGCCTCGCTCGAGGTGACTTCAAAGATTTTTCGACTGAAGTCGTTGCCGCATACCCCCAGCTTTTCATCGACCGGATTGGCTAAGCCAAGTATTGGTATCAGTTTGAGGTAGGCAATTTCATAGTACCCGTCTCTAAGCTGCCCAGTCTGGATGGCGCAGCGAGCGATGCCATTGACGACGGGCGCTTTTAATATTTCCGTTGCTCTTGGATTACGCACGGCCGCCGGACTGATGCAAATCTCAATAGTTCCGAACGCTTTTATGTCGTCGCCTTCAACCTGCGCGAAAAGTTCATCTCCCGGCGCTATGAAGTTGCTACTCAACGATATCTTCATTTTTCGACTTATCCCGTGGTATTCCCTAGGGCGGCGACGTTCTGGTGACTTAGTTCTGGATACACGAATGACGCGTTTGGCTCGAATTCGGAGTTGGTGTCGCGCACCTTGCAGTAGTCTACCCGGCGCATGCGCAACAACTCACCCCAAGAATTGCGCAATTGGGGACGTGTTTCCCCGTTGCGGTAACACGTGGGTCTACGGACACAACGCTACTCCGTCGGAAAGCGAAGAGCAATTGACGCAGTAGGGCAGACGGGCCAATTTAGCGCTTCATTGGTGCCCAATTTTGCAGCTAGATGGCTCCCCGACGAGGGCTCGAACCTCGGACCTGCGGATTAACAGTCCGTCGCTCTACCAACTGAGCTATCGGGGAACGGTGAACCCGGTTGGGCCGGGTTCAGGAAGGCGCGTATTTTAATGGCTGAGGGGTGCCGGGTCAATTGATATTGTTGCGAAATCAAAGCGGGAGAGGGCTCCCACCCTGGCACAACGCGCCCGGTTGCGTCCCGGGCGTTCGCCGATCCCTTAGCCGATCACCTTGGCAATCGCGTCGGCGGAATAGTCGACGTTCTTGGTATTGAGCGCCGCCACGCAAATCCGCCCGCTCTCGATCGCATACACCGCGAATTCCTCGCGCATGCGCACCACCTGCTCCTTGGTCAAACCGGAATAGGAAAACATGCCGCGCTGGCGCGTGACGAAGCTGAAGTCGGCGCCGGGAACGCGCGCATGGATTTTTTCCACCAGGAGCTTGCGCATGGACTTGATGCGCTCGCGCATCTGCGTCAGTTCCTGCTCCCACAGAGTACGCAGTTCCGGCGACGCCAGCACGGTGGCGACGATCTTGCTGCCCTGTGTCGGCGGATTGGAATAGTTCGCGCGCACCAGGCGCTTGATCTGCGATAGCACGCGCGCGCCTTCCTCGCTCGATCCGGTGACCACATTGAGGCTGCCGACGCGCTCGCCGTAGAGCGAGAACGACTTGGAAAAGGAATTCGCCACGAACAGCGGCATGCCCGACTTGGCGAACAGGCGCACCGCGCTGCCGTCGGCATCGATGCCGTCGCCGAAGCCCTGGTAGGCGATGTCGAGGAAAGGCACCAGGCCGCGCGCATCCATGGTCTCGGCCACGGCCGCCCATTGCGCTTCGCTGAGATCGACGCCGGTCGGGTTGTGGCAGCAGGCGTGCAGCAGCACGATATCCCCGCCAGGCATGGACTTGAGCGCGCCCAGCAGGGCGTCGAAGTCGACGCCGCGCGTGTTCGCGTCGTAATAGGGATAGGTATTGACCTTGAACCCGGCGCTTTCGAACACCGCGCGGTGGTTTTCCCAGCTCGGGTCGCTGATCCACAGCCCGGCGTTGGGAGCGGTGCGGCGCAGGAAATCGGCGCCCACCCTGAGTCCGCCGGTGCCGCCGAGGGACTGCACCGTGATGATGCGGCCTTCTTTCAGGGCCGGGCAGTCGGCGCCGAAGACCAGGCTTTGCACCGCCTTGTCATAGACGGCGAGGCCGTCGATGGGGAGGTAATTGCGCGCCACCGGCTGCTCCACCAGCTGGCGCTCGGCGCGGCGCACGCATTCGAGCAGCGGCACTTTGCCGTCGTCGCCGGTATAGACGCCTACGCCGAGATTGACCTTTTTCGGGTTCTTGTCCGCGTTATAGGCCTCGGTCAGGCCCAGGATGGGATCGCGTGGCGCCATTTGCACGCCGGCGAGCATGGAGGGGGAGTGAGGGGCGTTCATCGTGCTAAACTTCCGCGTTTTGTCGAAGGCATTATTGTACCCCTTGATCCTCACTTTTCCCAATAGTCCGTTCAAGCTGCACCAGCATTTCGAGCCCGCCGGCGACCAGCCCGAGGCCATCGCCAAACTGGTCGAAGGCGTGGAAAGCGGGCTCTCCTATCAGACGCTCCTCGGCGTGACCGGTTCGGGCAAGACCTACACCATGGCCCAGGTGATCGCGCGCCAGGGCCGGCCGGCGCTGGTGATCGCCCCGAACAAGACGCTGGCGGCGCAGTTGTACTCGGAGATGCGCGAGTTCTTCCCCGAAAACGCGGTCGAGTATTTCGTCTCCTACTACGACTACTACCAGCCCGAGGCCTACGTGCCCTCGCGCGACCTGTTCATCGAGAAGGATTCGAGCATCAACGAGCACATCGAGCAGATGCGCCTGTCGGCGACCAAATCGCTGCTGGAGCGCAAGGACACCATCATCGTCGCCACCGTGTCCTGCATCTACGGTATCGGCGATCCGGTCGATTATCACGGCATGATCCTGCATTTGCGCGAGCGCGAGAAACTGTCGCAACGCGACATCATCGCGCGCCTGGCGGCGATGCAGTACCAGAGGAACGAGTTCGAATTCGCGCGCGGCACTTTCCGCGTGCGCGGCGACGTGCTCGACGTGTTTCCGGCGGAGAACTCCGAAACCGCGGTGCGCATCAGCCTGAACGACGAGGAAGTCGAGACCCTGGCGATTTTCGATCCGCTCACCGGCCGCATCCACCAGCGCGTGCCGCGCTTCACCGTCTATCCGTCGAGCCATTACGTCACCCCGCGCGAGACCACGCTGCGCGCGATCGAGGCGATCAAGCTGGAACTGCGCGAGCGCATCGACTTCTTCGTCAAGGCGAACAAGCTGGTCGAGGCGCAGCGCATCGAGCAGCGCACCCGCTTCGACCTGGAGATGCTCAACGAAATGGGTTTCTGCAAGGGCATCGAAAACTATTCGCGCCACCTGTCCGGGCGCAAGGCGGGCGAGCCGCCGCCGACGCTGATCGATTACCTGCCGCACGACGCCCTGATGATCATCGACGAGAGCCACGTCACCGTCGGCCAGATCGGCGGCATGTACAAAGGCGACCGCTCGCGCAAGGAGAACCTGGTCGATTACGGCTTTCGCCTGCCTTCGGCGCTGGACAACCGGCCGCTCAGGTTCGACGAGTTCGAGCGCATGATGAAACAGACATTTTTCGTCTCCGCGACGCCGGCCGAATACGAGCGCACGCATTCGGGCCAGGTGGTGGAACAGGTGGTGCGCCCGACCGGCCTGGTCGACCCGATGCTCGAAGTGCGCCCGGCCTCGACCCAGGTGGACGACCTGCTGTCCGAGATCAGCCTGCGGGTGGTGCAAAAGGAGCGCGTGCTGGTGACCACGCTCACCAAGAAAATGGCCGAGGACCTGACCGAGTACCTGGCCGAGCACGGCATCAAGGTGCGCTACCTGCACTCGGAGGTGGAAACGGTGGAGCGGGTGGAGATCATCCGCGACCTGCGCCTGGGGAAGTTCGACGTGCTGGTGGGCATCAATCTGCTGCGCGAGGGCCTGGATCTGCCCGAGGTGTCGCTGGTGGCGATTCTGGACGCCGACAAGGAAGGCTTCCTGCGCTCCGAGCGCTCGCTGATCCAGACCATCGGCCGCGCCGCGCGCCACATCAACGGCGCCGCCATTCTCTACGCCGACCGCATCACCGATTCGATGAAGCGCGCCATCGGCGAGACCGAGCGCCGCCGCGCCAGACAGATCGCCTACAACGAAGAGCGCGGCATCACGCCCGTGGGCATTTCGAAGCGCATCAAGGACATCATCGAGGGTTTCTACGACCGCGACCAGGCGCAGTTCGACCTGAAGGCGGCGCAGGACCAGGCGCGTTACGAGGCGATGAGCGAAAAGCAGCTCGCGCGCGAGATCAAGCGCCTGGAGAAGCAGATGCTCGACCACGCGCGCAACCTGGAATTCGAAAAAGCGGCCGAGGCGCGCGACCAGCTTAGCCAACTGAAGAAATCCGTCTTCGGCGTGGTGACCCCGGAAGGGGAGATCAGGAAGGTCGGATGAGCGAAACTATGGACGGCGTCTTGAATGCCATCGCATGCCAAGAGCAACCATTGCGCGCTCTGCGCGCCAACCGTGTTTCCTGTACGGATGAAAAGCGCATCCGCACAGAAAACACGGTTCTGGTTTACACCAGACACGGCTTGAGGTTTTATACAAGATCGTCGATTGCGCGCGGATATGCTTTTCATCCGTGCGCAATCGACGATCCGCGCGGACGGTTTTTCGTCCGCGCAAAATCGCAATTTCGCAGCAACGAGGGCGCCAATTAAGTCGCCACGTCTGGATTAAAGGAACACGACCATGAACCTGCCGCCACCGGCGCCGCGCAGCCACAGGCACACGCGAACCATAAGCTGCGAAGGCTACCAGCGCGAGGACGGCCTCTGGGACATCGAGGCCCGCATCGTCGATACCAAGACGTTTCGCTACCGCGAGCCGTTTCGCGGACTGCGCGAAGTGGGCGACCCGGTGCACGACATGGCGGTCAGGCTGACTATCGACAACGACATGGTCGTGCGCGACATCCACGTGGCCATGCTGGCGGTTCCTTACGCCCCCTGCACCAGCGTGGTGCCGGCATTTAAAGGCTTGATCGGCAGGAAGATCGGCGCAGGCTGGCGCCGCGCGGTGCAGGAATGCGTCGGCGGCGTGAAGGGTTGCACCCACGTGCGCGAGCTGCTGCTGCCGGCGGCTACGGTGGCGTTTCAGACGCTGAACAGCTGGCCCGACGAGGGGCAGCCGGCACCAGAGCCCGACCCCGATTTCACCACCGAGCGCCCGCATTTCGTCGACGGTTGCAAGGCCTGGGCCGCGGACGGGGAAGTGGTCGCCGAGCTCTATCCGCAATTCCATCGGAAACCGGGCTGAGCGCCGGCTGAGCGCGCGAGCGCGGATTACTCGACGCGCTTCGGCGGGATGGCAGGCAGCATCGGCGACGGCCGGCGCCCGTCGAGCACGTGGAAAAACGCGAGGATCGGGTGATGCCACATCATGCGCGGACCGGCCCATTTCATGATGACCCTGACCTGCTCGCGCATGTCCGCGCTGTAGCAATGCACCAGGCAGTTGGTGCAGGTCGGCTTCGAATCGCCGAACACGCAACGCTCCAGTCGGCGCGTCGCGTACTCGAACAGCGCCGCACACTCGGGGCAGAGCGACTGGCCGCCCTGGTGGCCGTGCCCGCGGCAGTACAGGCGCACCATCGCTTCGATGGTCTTCAGCTCGCGCGCGCGGCGGACGAAACGCCTGTCGCTGGTGAATTCGACGACCGGATTCGGCATGGGTCGGTCAGGCCCTGGCGTCCCGGCCGACGGCCCAGACGGCCGCCTCCAGACGCGAGCGGAAGCCGAGCTTTTTCAGCAGGTTCTTGACGTGCACCTTGACCGTGGCTTCGGTGATGTCGAGGTTGCGCGCAATCGGCTTGTTCGATAATCCCTGTGCCAGGCCGTGCAGGATTTCCTGCTCGCGCTTGGTCAGCATGGCGTTGTCGCGCTGGCTCGAAGTCGTTTCTTCGCGGATGGCGCGCGCGAGCAGGCCGCTCAGCCGTTCGCCGATCACCGTGCTGCCGTTCAGGGCCTGGTCGATGGCGGCGAGCAGGTCCTCGGGCTCCATGTCCTTGAGCAGGTAGCCGTCGGCGCCGCTGCGGATCGCGGCCACGAGGTCGTCGGCATGGTCCGACACGGTGAGGATCACCACGCGGCAATCGAGACCCGCGTCGCGGATCGCCTTGAGCGTATCGATGCCGTTCATGCTCTTCATGTGCAGGTCGAGCAGGATCAGGTCGGGGTCGAGTTCGCGTGCCTTGGCCACGCCCTGTTCGCCGCTGGACGCCTCGCCCACCAGCTGCAGGTGAGGGGCCATCGCGATCAGCTGCGACACGCCCTTGCGGAACAACGGGTGGTCGTCGATGATCAGGATGCGATTGCCTTCGCTCATGCGGGGACTGCCTGTGTCGGCGAACCGGTAATCTGGAACGGCCCCCGCGGGGAGAATTCCAGTTCCACGCGCGTGCCGCCCTCGGCGCGCCTGGTCACCTGCAGCGTGCCGCCGAGTGTCGCGGCGCGATCGCGCATGATCGCCAGACCGTAGTGATGCATCGGCGGCTCCGCGTCCTTGATGCCAGCGCCGTCGTCCTCCACCGCCACGCGGATGCGGCCCTGATCGATCGCCAGCCGCACGTCGGCGCGGCGCGCGTGCGCATGATGCTCGACATTGGTGAGCGCCTCGCGCACCACCTGCAGCACGTGAATTTGCTCGCTCGAGTCGAGTTCGTGGCCGAGCAGCCGGTCGTGCAGCCGAACCTCGATGCCGGCACGCTGCGAGAACTCGCGAATGGTCTCCTGCAGCGCCTCCGCCAGGCCGCGCCCGTCGATGCGCAGACGGAAGGTGGTGAGCAGCTCGCGCAGCTGCCGGTAGGCGTTGTTGATCCCGAGCTTGAGTTCCTCGACGACGTCGGCCGTCTGCTCGCGCGCGCCGGTCGCGCCGAGCTGCTGCTTGAGGCGCGTCACCTGGATCTTGAGGTAGGTGAGCGACTGCGCCAGGGAATCGTGCAGCTCGCGCGCGATCACCGAGCGCTCTTCCAGCAGCGCGATGCCGCGCCGCTCGTCGCTGCGTTTGGCGGTGGCGAATGCAGCGCCGATCTGGTGGCCGATCGATTCGAGCAATTTCATTTTCCAATCTTCGATCTGCATGCCGGCGGGCAGTTGCAGCAGCATCACGCCGTAGGGCTTGCCTCCCTCCGACAGCGGCACCGAGAGCATGCGCTCCTCGCCGCTGCCGACGATGCGCACGCCGGGTTCGATCGCGCCCGTGCCGAAACACTCGTAGCAGCGCTCCCGCTGGCACCAGGACTTGGCTTGCTCGCTGCCGGCGTGGAGGGCGACGGGAAAGCCGCGCCGGTCGTCCTCCTCGCGCGCGCAGATTGCGCCCGCCTTGAGTCCGATGACCCGTTCGATGTCCTGCATCACGCCGTCGAGAGTGGCCTGCGTGAGCGGATTCTCGGCCAGCGTGCGCGTGGTGTTGTACAGGACCTCCAGCGATACGTTGGTGCGCGCCAGTTGCTCGGTTTTTTCCCGCACCCGTGCCTCCAGCGTCGCGTAGCTGCGCGAAAGGTCCTCCACCATGTAATTGAACGATTGTCCGAGCTGCCCCAACTCGTCCTCGCCTGAATGGCGGGCGCGCGCGGTGAAATCGCCCACGCGCACGCGGCGGGCGCACTGCAGCAGGTCGCCCAGAGGGACGATCACCTGCGCATGCATGAGGTAGAGCGAGATGAACATCACCACGACGATGGCGAACAGGCCCGCGCCCTGGATCAGCCGCAACGCCTGGATGCGATGCTCCAGATCGTGTTCGAGCAGGTACACCAGCCTGTCGACGTCGAGAACATACGCGGCCATGCGCGAGACGAACGCGTCGCGCGCCGGCGCGCCTTCGGTGACGGCGCGCGCGACCGCGGGCTTGAGCGTGCCCGACCAGCTGGCCGCGACGCGATCGTAGGCGCGGCGCGTCGGGTCGGCCAGGTCCGAGGGTATGCCGCCCGCGAGCAGCGGGCTGTTGAGGCGCGACTCGAACTCGACCAGCGCCTGCTGCAATTCGGCCGGCGGGCGCCCGATGTCGCCCGAGCGCAGCACTTGAAGCGTGATCCAGTAGGATTGCATCCTGAGGCTGCCGGCGAGGTTGATGGCGGCGGCCTTGCCGGTGGACAATTCGGCAAATACGGTGGCGCTGATGGTGGCCGCGAGCGCCAGGAGCACGATGGCCCCGAGGGCGATTCCCAGTCTCACCACCAGAGATTCGGCGAAAAAGCGGCGATCGATATTCATGGAAAGATCTCCCGGGCGATGGCCTGCGGCGCCCATCCGGCATGCGGCAATACCCGCATTTTGCCCGTTTGAGCCCGCGAGCGCCATGCAGTGCAGGGAATGCAGGGTCCAGGAGATCTGGAGGCACGCGCACCACGGGTGGCCGCGCGGCATCGACCCGCGGTGCAATCCGGAGCGCGGGGAATAGTCTGCTACGGCAAGATCAACGTTCGATCACGCCGCAGGCGGCGCGCGCGCCGGCATCGCCGGTGGGGTCGGTTTTCAAGTCGTCGGCCTGGAAGTGCACCACTAACGCGCGCCCGATGATGCCGAGCGGGCCCTGATCGACCGTGATGCCGCCCACCATCAGGTCGACGACGGCTTTGCCATATTGGTCGAACACGATGTTGCCGAGATCGCCAGCGTGACGCTCGGCGGTGTGCGGGCCGCCATGCCTGGTGCTCCAATTTGTCGGCTCCCGGGGATCGAAATGACCGCCGGCGCGGGTGGCACCCACCGTACTGCAGTCCCCTTTTTCATGGATGTGCATTCCTTTCGCTCCGGGCGCCAGGCCCGTGACCTGCCCCTCGATGTGCACGCGGCTGCCGACCTGGGTGAAATTGATCTCACCGCGGACCTGGCTGCCGCCTCTGGCGTCCAGTCTTGCCACCGTCGAGGAAACTCGCTGTTCCGACGTGGCGGCGCACGCCGCCAGCAACAGCGCGCAAAACGCCAGGGTGAACGCAGTTTTCATGGTTCCTCTCCGCTGTATCGCGGCTAACGCGAGCCGCCGTGCTGTTTTCCCGATGTGACTACGACCCATGTTGCCCGGCTTGCCTTTACTAGCGCCTTTACCGTCATTCGGCCTTCTCGTGACGGCGCCGGCGTCCGCCCGCCGGTGAAACCGATCAGATCACCTTAGAACGCAATTTCAAACCGCACCCCCGCAATCCAGGCATCGCGAAGAGTGGGATCGTGCCCAGGATTGGCGACACGTTGCAGGACGGGCTGAAGCGCCAGCCAGGGGGTGACCTTGGCGCGGTAGGTGATTTCCAGCGCGGTTTCATTGGTTGTCAGCGGTGTTGCGGCGGCTTGTATGAACTTGGCGCCGGCGTGGCCGCGGGTCATGCCGATACCGAACTCATCCTCATCGCGTCCGGGCAAGAGTCCCTTGTAATGCAGCCCCAGGCTATAGGAATAATCGAGGGTATTGACGTCGCCATTCGCGGCACCGTAGCGAAAGAACAGCGTGAGGCCTTGCGCCGAGTCATCGTTCTCTCGAAACACGGTTTGCTCTGCGAGAAAATAGACGCCACCGTTGACGCGCCGCGCGGGATTGCCGGAGACATCGGTATCGACGAGATCGTCGAAGCGCGGGGTGTAGCGCCAGTAGCCGACGGCGTACTTGCTGATTGCTTCGGCCGGGCGAAGGCCGGCTTCCATGATCGCCAGCGTGCCGTCGCCCCGGTCGAAGCGGACGTGGGTGCGGTGGGGATTGTTGGGACTGCCGGGTACCCCGTCCACCAGCGCCGCCTGAAGATAATACTTCGGCGTCGGCTGCCAGGTGGCGCGAAAACCGAAAGAACTGGTGGGAAAGATGGAAGGTCCGTTGACGCCGGTCTGGGCCACTTCAGCAGCCATTCCGCCGGTGGGATGCAGGAAAACCGCGGTCGCGTCGGTCACATAAAACTGCGAATCCACCGGATACAGCCCCGCCAGGACCGAGAATTTCTCGTCGAAAAAGCTTCGTTCCAGCCAGGCGTGAAACAACTTCGTGGTGTTGGTGTTCACCTCGATGTTGTCCACCCCCATGAAGCTGCCTACATGGGTCCGGTTGAGCTTGCCGCCATGGTTGCTGATGAGTTGGAGATAGGCCTTGGTGTCGTTCCAGCCAAACAGCTTGTCGGCGTCGGCGAGGAGCTTCACGTCCCAGTTATCCATGTATTTCGTACCGCGCTTGAGGCCACCGGACAGGTTCGACAGGACATCGGCCTTGAGCGCGATTTCCACGGCGACGCCCCTTCGTTCGCTCAGGTTGGTACGGGTGCCACCCCAGTCGCCCGACAACGTATCGGCGTTCCAGTCGTGACCCTCCGCGGCCGGCAGGAGCGGACTGAGGGAGAAGAACAGCAGGAGTCCGCAGCAAGTCCGTCGGAATCCGGAAGACAGGGTCCTGCTCGCAGAATCGCGGCGAACGGCAAGCATTTCATCGCGGATCATGGCAAGCGCCCCCTTCGGTTCACGCGTACGGCAAAAAAAGCGACCGCAACGGTGCGGCAGCCTGTTTTCCGGGAACCTCCACCACCGTCCCGCTGTGACGGAAGGCTAGTATTTCACCTTGATCTTGTCCATGTCTTCCTTGGTGATGGCCGGCACTTTGCCCCGCGCTTCCCAGCGGTTGAATTTCCATGCATCCTTGCCCACCCACTGCTTGAGAAGATTCAGGTTTTTCGCGCGCTCTTCGTCCGTGGCGCCGAGGTATTGATACATGTTGCCCGGCTTGCCGCCAGGCACGCTTTTCCCGTCATCGAGCCTTCTCATCAGAGCGCCGGAATCGGGCCAGCCGACAAAGGATATCAAGTCGGCATAGGTATCCATTCTCGGCCCCTTCATCATGGCCTCGAATTTCTTCTTGTCCTCTTCGAATTCGCCAAGATAGGGGGAACCCGCGCCATGACATGCAACGCATTTCTGCTCCCACAGCGGCCGGATGTGTTTGCGATAAGTGACATCCTGCGCCCACGACGCAACCGAAACACCGGCCACGAGGAATAGCCCCACGATAATTCGCAACATTTTTATCCCCTCCATCGCGTAAGACAACAAGAAAATCTGCGCTCAATAGTGCGCCTGAGGTGTGACTCAAGCAGCCGTCGCGTTGGCTGGCCCCTCCGCCATGGACTGCATCCGGTCGAACTCCCCTGCGGAAATCAAGCGATGAGCCAGCGGGAACACGACATTGTCCTCGCGAAACACATGCAGGCGCAGCAACTCGACCAGGTTCTTGCCCTGTTCGAGCGCGGCATCGAGCACGATCATGGCCGATCTCTCGTGCGGAAGGCGAAAAACGAGTCCGAGGAAATTCACCACCACCGCGGCGAGTTGCATCGCTTTGGCGTGCTCGTCCTGCATCAGGTCGATCGCCGTGGTCGGAACGCTGCCCCGGCCATGCTCTCCGCTCGCGATCAGGCGCTGGTGCAGCAGCGGAAACACGGTCGCTTCTTCACGCCGGCTGTGCGGGGTGAACTCCTGCTCCAGATAATGGAAAAAATGCCTCAGTTTGGCGTCGGATTCCTTGGCATAGCCGTTCTTTTGAATCGAAAGAATCGCCGCCTCGAAAGCGTTCAACTCCTCCATGAACGGTACATGCTCGTCCCGGAACCTTCTCAGAAACGGATGCAGAGACTGAGCCGGCACCGGCTCGATGCCGGAAGGCGCGTAGGCATCCGGGGGGTCCATGGGAGAGGAACCCCGCGCGATATCCAAACCTCTCTCCGCCTGCTTGTGCAGGGGGTCGATCCGATGCAGTTTGTGCACTTCCATGATGGTCAGGTGTTCCTCGGTCGGGTTGTCGTCCATGCGCTCGCCGGGTCACGCACCCGTTTGCGGTCCCAGTACCAGATGACTTGCTGATAGTCGCGCCAGGTGTAGTGAAACGGCGCCACCAGGAAGTGCACCAGGCGCGTGAACGGAAGTATCCCGAGGATGACGAAGGCGCCGACGATATGGGCCTTGATCACCCAGGGCATGGCGCTGATCGCTTCGACCTGCGGGCCGAACTTCACGATGGACCACAGATACGGCGACATGTCGGAGGCGAACCAGTAGTAGCCCCAGCGATACCCCAGGGCGATCCACAGTCCGAGCACGATCTGCGCCAGCAGCAGAAGTTCGATCACGATGTCCATCCGGGTGGTCACTACGCGGATGCGCGGGTGCGAGATTCGCCGGATGAACAGCCCGAGCAATCCGATCAGGACGGCGAGGCCAAAGGTGAAGATCACGATCTCATCGGCGATCAGCCGGACCGCGCTGCTGTGCCACGCCAGAGTCAATCCCGGGAACAGGAACACGGTCAGGTGTCCGAGAAACACGACCAATATCCCCCAGTGGAACAGCACCGCGAATATGTAGATACCGCCGCCTTCGAGGAACTGGGAGGACAAGGACGAGTATTTGAACCCGTTCGTCCGGTAGCGGTAAATGGACCCCACCAGAAACACCGCGAAGGCGGCATAAGGCAATGCGCCAAACAGGAAATTGTTGAGTAAATCCATTTCTGCTTCTCCTCGTGCTCAGGCGTCACAACCGCTGTTGACCGGGTTTGCGTCCCGCTCGATGTCCATTTCCCGCTCGACCAGCCGCAGGAAGTCCACCGTCTGCGGACGGCTGCTCCAATCCGACAGCTTGTTCATCGTCTCGGTCACCGGGAAATCCCGCGCCAGCACTTTCAGCACGGCGCTGAGCGTCAGGCGATAAATGGTCGAATCGCATCCGCCCGCGGGATCGATGAGGGTCTTGTAGTGCTTGCGATAGTTCGCGTTCTTTTTTTCTATCCTCGCGGGGTCGAATTCCCGGATCATCAGCATCAGCGCCGGAACCAGGATCTGCTCGACCAATTCCTTTCGCAGGTCCTCATCCTTCAGCTTCGGGATCAGCCGCAGCACGTTGGGCAAGTGATCGGCCAACTCGCCCCCGCAGTCGTTTTCAGCGTGGTTGTGCTCCCGATTCAGATTGGACAGCAAGGCGCCGCGCTTGTAGTCGTCCCCGAACAGGACATATCCGGTGCCCAGGGTGGTCAGCGCCTGCACATCGAAGGTGCGCGTGTGCAGTTCCTGCAAGTCGAGCGTTCCCCGCGGAATCGCGTCGAGAAAAAGTTCCAGTTCGGCCGCGGCATCGGCATAGTCTTCTCGCAGAAAGTCCAGCAACACTCTTCCGCGGGCGGCGAATCCCGCTCCCGGAAAATCCAGCAGCCCGGCCATGCTGTCATAGTGTGCGTAATTCATCATATCGGCTCACAGCCCCCTTTGCGCCGTTCCCGCGCTGAAGCCGAAGCCGGCCTCGCCTTTCCTGTCGCCGGTGAACTCGAGCATCTCGATCGCGTGCTCGCGATGGGCCGCCGGGATAACGAAGCGGTCGTCGAACTTGGCGAGCGAGGTCAGATAGTAGACCGCGTCGGCCATCTCGGGCGTGTAGCCCGCCGCGTTCAGCGCGGCGTTCGCCTTTTGCTCCGAAATATCACCGACCGTCTTCCAGCGCCGGTAGATTCTGATCGCCCACAGCCGCTTCAGCCTGTCCTTGACCTTGCCCTCGTCTCCCGCGCTGAACAGGTTGGCGAGGTACTTCAACGGGAAGCGCGCCTTTTCGATGGCCCCCCAAAGCTCGTCGGTGCTGGTGTCATAGAGCCAGTTGTCATCCCAGATCTTGGCGACGGATCCGAACTTTGCCGCCTGCTCGCTATTGCTGACTTCCTTGACCGTGGCCATCACCGGCAGCAGCGGCGGCACGTAGAACAGCATCGGCAGGGTTCTGAACTCCGCATGCAGCGGCAGGGCGAGGCCCCATTCCTTGACGAACTTGTAGGTGGGCGAATTCTGCGCCGCATCTATGGTCGAATCGGCGATTCCGTTCGCTTTTGCGGAGGCGATGACCTCCGCGTCGAACGGATCCATGAGCATGCTCATGTGATGCTCGATCAGGTCCTTTTCCGCAACCGACGCCACCTCGTGAATGCGGTCGGCATCGTAAAGGATCACCCCGATGTAGCGAATCCGGCCGACACAGGTGTGCATGCACGCCGGAGCCAGGCCCGCCTCGAGGCGCGGGTAGCAGAGGATGCACTTTTCGGATTTTCCGGCATGCCAGTTGTAATAGGTCTTCTTGTACGGGCAGGCCGTAACGCACATCCTCCAGGCGCGACAGACGTCCTGGTTGATCAGAACCACGCCGTCCTCGCCCCTTTTGTAAATCGCGCCGGACGGGCAGGAAGCGACGCAAGCGGGGTTCAGACAGTGATTGCAGATGCGCGGCAGGTAGAAGAACGCCATCCGTTCCAGCTGGAACATGGCTTCCTGCTCGGCCTTGGACAAGCCCTGGAGATTGGGATCGTTGCGGGCGAAATCCTGGCTTCCGCCCAGATCGTCGTCCCAGTTGGGCCCCATCTTGATATCGATCGGCTTTCCCGTGATCAGCGACAGCGGCCGTGCCGTCGGCTGATCGTCGCCCGCGGGCGCCTCGATCAAATTGAGATAATCGTAGGTAAATGGCTCGTAGTAATCGTCGATCACCGGCATGTTGGGATTGTGGAAAATATTCAACAGGCCTTTCTGCTTGCCGGCGCCCTTGAGTGAAATCGAACCGCCGACGTCTTCCCAGCCGCCTTTATAGATGCTCTGGTCTTCCCACTTGGTCGGATAGCCGGTGCCGGGCTTGGTTTCGACGTTGTTCCACCACATGTACTCCGCGCCCTTGCGGTCGGTCCAGGTGTTCTTGCAGGCAACCGAGCAGGTATGGCAGCCGAGGCATTTGTCCAGGTGAAACACCATCGAAATTTGTGAACGGATATCCATGATTTATTTTCCTTGCCCTCTGCTCAGTAGACGACCTTGTCCATTTTCTTCACCGTCACGTGCGTATCGCGGTTTGGAGCGATGGGTCCCCAATAGTTGAAGTGATACGAGAACTGCCCGTACCCGCCGGCGAGGAAGTTCGGCTTGAGGTGAACGCGGGTGAAGCTGTTATGCCCGCCCGCCCGTCTGTTGCCTCTCACCTGCGACTTGGGGATGTCCAGGGTGCGCTCGGGCACGTGATAGACGATGCACACTCCCGGCGGAACTCTGGAGCTGACGCAGGCCCTGGTGCAATAGACCCCATGATCGTTGTAGACCTCGACCCAGTCGTTGTCCTTGATGCCCAGATCCTCCGCGTCCTTCTCGCTCAGCCAGCAGGGTTCGCAGCCGCGCGAGAGCGTCTTCATCCGCAGCGTGTCGCCGTAGGTCGAATGGATATGCCACTTGCCGTGAGGGGTGAGGCAGTTCAGCACTTTCGCCTTTCCTGCCTTCAGGGTCTCCTTCAGATCGCCGTAGAGCGCAGGCTTGGGCGAAGGCTTGTAAGTCGGCAGGTGCTCGCCATAAGCGATATACATCTCGTGATCGAGGTAGAAATGTTGGCGTCCCGTCAGTGTCCGCCACGGGACCAGCCGCTCGACGTTATAGGTGAAGGCGGCGTAAGCCCTGCCGCCGGTCATGAGCCCGGACCACAGCGGCGAATTGTTGTACCTGCGCGGCTGCGCCTGAAGATCGGCGTAGTTGATGCGCACGTCCTTGCTGCCTTCGCCCAGGTCGGCCAGCGCGAGGCCGGTCTTTTTCTCCATGTTCTGGTAGGCGCGCACCGTGAGCACGCCGTTGGTCAGCGTGGACAGGTGCAAAATGGCGTTGATGGCAGATTTGTCTTCCTTCAGCGACGGATAGGTTTTTCCGTCCATTTTCTCGACCGGAAAATGGCTGGAAACGGTCATTTGATCGTATTCGTCCGCGCACAGGTAATTGTTGCCGTGCGCACCCAATCCCTGGGTCCTGATGTTCTCGCCCAGCGTGATGAACTTGTCGTAGAGCCTGGTGTAATCGCGGCGCACCACCGCGAGCTTGTGCATGGACTTGCCGAGGACCGGCTCGCATTCGCCCTTGTACCAGTCTTTGACGTGCGGCTGGGTGATCTCGTCCGCCGAATCGTGCGACAGCGGCGACGCGACGATGTCGACTTGAACCTCCGGCAGGTACTTCCTGGCGGCCTCGCTCGTGACTTTGGCCAGCGCCTTGAAAATGTCCCAGTCCGTCTTGGATTCCCACACCGGCGCGATCGCCGCCGACAGCGGATGGATGAACGAATGCATGTCGGTGCTGTTTATGTCGGCTTTCTCGTACCACGACGCCGCGGGAAGGACGATGTCGGAATACAGCGCCGAGGAATCCATGCGGAAGTTCAGATCCACCACCAGATCCATCTTTCCCCTGGGCGCGACATCGTGCCATTTCACTTCTTTGGTGTGTTCGTCGGAGTCCTCGCCGATGGCGTTGGAGTGGGTGCCGAGATAGTGTTTCAGAGCGTACTCATGGCCTTTCATGCTGCCCATGATCGCGTTCCCGCGCCAGATGTACCACACGCGCGGATGGTTCTCCTGCGCCTCGGGATCGGCGACGGAATATTCCAGCTGCTTGGATTTCAGTTTTTCGAACACGTAATTCTTGATGCCGTCGTCATCCTTCGCGCCTTTGGCGACCGCCTCCTTGCCGAGGTCGAGCGTGTTTTGCTTGAACTGCGGATAGAAGGGCATCCAGCCATTGCGCACCGCGGTGAAGATGGAGTCGGCCGTATGCTTGTCGGTCATTTCGTTCTTCGGGACGGTGTTGTACACGGAATACTGGCCGTCGTAACGGTACTGGCAGGTGTTGATGTAGTGCCACAGCGGCCCTTGCTGCAGCCGGACGGCCCCCACCCAGTCCCTGGCCATGGCGACGGTGCTCCATGAGTCCTGCGGCGCCAGTTTTTCCTGCCCAACGTAATGGTTCAGGCCGCCGCCGTTCTTGCCGACGCAGCCCGTAAGCATCAGCGCCATCGCGCCCGCGCGGTACATCAGATTCGAGTGGTACCAGTGGTTGATGCCGGCGCCGATGATGATCATGCACTTGCCGTTGGTCGCGGCTGCCGTATCGGCCCATTCCCGCGCGAACTGAAGCACGGTCCTGGAATCCACGCCGGTGAGGATTTCCTGCCACGCCGGTGTGTAGGCCGCGTCCTTGTCGGTATAGTCTTTCGGATAATCCCCGGGAAGGCCGCGGCCGACGCCGTATTGCGCCATGATCAGATCGTACACCGTGGCCACGGCGACCTTGCCGTGGACCGTATCTACGTACTTGACCGGCACGCCCCTCAGCGCTTTCTTGTCCATGCCGAATTCAGTGAACTCGGTACTGAGCACGCCATCATGGTTCTTCAGCAGAGTCAGCGCGGGATCGTAGGGGCTGTCGTCGCTGGAATTCTCCAGCTTCATGTTCCACTTGCCGGTTTCCTTGCCATAGCGATGTCCCATCGCGCCTTTGGGCACCACGAAGCTGCCGGATTGCTCGTCGATATTGAGGAATTTCCACTCGCCGTTCTCGATATCCTTGAACTGGGCAAGTTCGCCGGCGCGAAGCAGGCGGCCCGGCTTGAAATGGCCGCCTTCCGCGTCAAGCACGACCAGGTACGGGCTGTCCGTGTACTGCTTGCCGTAATTCAGGAAAAAGGGCGTCTGCTTTTCGTGATGGAATTCTTTCAGAATGGCGTGCGACACCGCCATCCAGAACGCGCCGTCGCTGCCCGCGTGCAACGGCACCCACTGGTCGGCATACTTGGTCACCATGCTCAAGTCGGGCGAGAACACCACCGTCTTGGTGCCGTTGTGCCGCGATTCGGCGAAAAAATGGCAGTCGGGCGTGCGCGTCATGTTCAGGCAAGCGCCCATGTCCGCAATCATCTTGGCGTTATACCAATCGGCGCTTTCGCAAACGTCGGTCTGCTCGCCCCAGATTTCCGGGAAAGCGGTGGGAAGGTCGCAGTACCAGTCGTAGAAGCTGAGGTTGACGCCGCCGAACAGCTGCAGAAAGCGGCTGCCCGCCGCGTAGCTGAGCATGGACATGGCGGGAATCGGCGAGAAACCGATGACCCGGTCCGGGCCGTACTTTTTCGCCGTATGGATGTTGGCGGCGGCCATGAGTTCCAGGACTTCGTCCCAGTGCACCCGTCTGAAGCCGCCCTTGCCGCGGGCGTTCTGGTATTGCTTGCGTTTCTCCGGGTCGCTTTGCAGCGATTCCCACGCCTTGAGCGGATCGCCGGTTTTTTCCTTCGCCTCACGGTAGGCGTCGATCAGCGCGCCCCGGATCAAGGGATACTTGATCCGCAGCGGGCTGTACAGATACCAGGAGAAGGAAATCCCGCGCTGACAGCCGCGCGGCTCGTACGGGGGAAGGGATTCCTCCAGCAGCGGATAGTCCAGTTGCTGCGTCTCCCATACGACGATGCCTTCCTTGACGTGTATTTGCCAGGAGCAGCCGCCGGTGCAGTTGACCCCGTGCGTGCTTCGAACGACGCGGTCATGCTGGAAGCGATTGCGGTAGAACTCTTCCCATTTGCGCGTCTCTGGCGAAATGATGTCTGTGATCCAGCCCATGTGATTGCCCCTGTCGTTTTTCCGTTACAGCGGTTGTTACAGCGCTTGTGACTCGAGCGACTATTCCGATGTGATCTGCCGGTCGTAGATGTCCTGATTCACGCAGCGCTTTTTGCGGCCGCGTCCGGCGAGGCCGAAGATTCCGAGCAGCACGACCACGCCCCCGGCGCCGGCGCTGAACATCCTCCACCCCCATTGTTTGGGCATCTGGCGCGCATGCTCCTGGTCGACGTGCTGCAGGAACCCGACCAGCGCATTGATTTCCTTGTCCGAGAATTCCTTTCCGGCATAGGCGGCCTGCATCACCGGGAAGGGATTGCCTGCGATCATGGCGCTGAGCCCCTGTTTGCCGACGCGCGAAAATACCAGCGTCAGTTCAGCGGCCAGGACGCCGCCGCCGAGGTGGGCCTCGCTCGCCACGTGATGACATGCGTTGCACGAAGGACCGCCGTTGGCGAAACGAACCTTGCCCTCGAACAGATCGCCTCCCAGCTGTATTTCAGCCGGAGTTCCCTTTGTTTCGGGTTCCTTCGCCGCCTGCGCGGCGGGAGCGGCGCTTTCCTTGCTTGCGGCAGCCGCGCCCGCCGCCGCCTGAGCCTGGTCGAGATAGGCGACGATGGCTTCGGCATCTTTCCTCGGCACGCCGAGGTTGGGCATGGTCGGCTTCAAGCCCGCTTTCGCCGGGTCGAGCACGGCCGCGACGGTTCCGTCGGCGCCACGCCTGGCGACGACGCCCTTGAGATCCGGTCCCACCTTGACGCCACCGCCGATGCTGTGGCAGACGGCACACCTGGTTTCGAACAGCGCCTTGCCCTCCTGCGCCATGGCCGCGCTCCCGGCGCATAGCGCTGCCGCAAGCGCGGTGCCGATCAGGCGCGGGTAGTGCCGCGATTGGTGTCGCATATTCTTCCTCCTCCAAGACCAGACGATGCCTGCGGCCGGTGTTCTCTTAGGCACGGGCACGCTGTAGCCAATCTACTTTCCGCGCGCATGCGAGGCAAGGCCTTGCGCCGCGAAATTTGGGGGTAGTTCTTTGCGCGGACCAGGGTGCGTGAAGCGCGTCTGCGGATCGGGGCACATCGCCCAAGGTTCAAGCCAGGCGCGGTTTTCCGGGCGATCGCCTGTCTACCAATTAGTGGGTAGACGGACCCATCACCGAGCCACGCCGGGGCGTTTCCGCCGGCACTGCGCAGGCCTAGAATCCGGACTCACTTCGACAACGAGTTAAGGAAAACGGACATGGCGTCGCAAAACTACAAGGCTTGGTCGGTCGTGACGGCGAGCACGACTGCCTTTACCGTGTGCTTCATGGTGTGGATGATGTTTGCGGTCATCGGCATTCCGATCAAGAAGACCCTGGATCTCAACGAAACACAATTCGGCATCCTGGTGGCATTGCCGGTGCTGACCGGCTCGCTGATCCGACTGCCCCTGGGCATGTGGACCGACCGCTACGGCGGCCGCATCGTGTTCTTCGTTCTGATGCTGTCCACGGTGATTCCGATCTGGTTGATTTCTTACGGCACCGAATATTGGCATTACCTCGTCACCGGCCTGTTCGTGGGCGTGGCCGGGGGGTCGTTCACCGTCGGCATCGCCTATTGCGCGCGCTGGTTTCCCAAGAACCGTCAGGGGCTCGCCATGGGCATTTTCGGCGTCGGCAATACCGGAGCGGCGGTAACCAAGCTGGTCGCGCCGACCATCGTCGTCGCCTACGGCTGGGCGATGGTGCCGAAGGTCTATGCGGTCCTGATGCTGCTGACGGCAGTGGCGTTCTGGTACTTCAGCTACACCGACGAAGATCACGCTACGGGGCACTCGACTGTGACCATGAAGGAGCAATTGCAGGCGCTGAAGGATCCGACGGTTTGGCGCTACAGCCAGTACTACTCCATCGTCTTCGGCGGCTACGTGGCGCTGTCCTTGTGGATGACCAAGTACTACATCTCCGAGTACGGCTTCGACCTGCAGCTGGCGGCGCTGCTGGCCGCGGGATTTAGCATTCCCGGTGGCGTGCTGCGCGCAATCGGGGGCTATTTCTCCGACAAGTACGGCGCGCATTTCATAACGTGGTGGGTGTTGTGGATCGCCCTGGTGTGCCTGTTCTTCCTGTCCTATCCGCAGACCGACCTCGTGATTCAGACCGTGACCGGTCCCAAGACTTTTCATATCGGGCTCAACGCGACCGTGTTCACCGTCATCATGTTCACCATGGGCGTGGCGTTCGCCATCGGCAAGGCGTCGGTGTTCAAGTACATCTCCGACGACTATCCGCACAACATCGGCGTGATCTCCGGCATCGTCGGACTCGCCGGTGGCATGGGCGGTTTCCTCCTGCCGATCATGTTCGGTGCCCTGGTCGACCTGACCGGCGTCCGCTCTTCCGCTTTCATGCTCATGTTCGGTATCGTCTGGGTGTCGCTGATGTGGATGTATTTCACCGAGGTTCGGCCTCTGAACGCGGCGCAGGCGCTCACGCACCCCGAGCCTACGCACTACACCTGAGAGCCGAAGCGCGCTCCGCAACCATGGCATCGCACGCACTCACGCACTGGGATCCCGAGGACCCGGTCTTCTGGGATGCCGAGGGGCGCGGCATCGCGAATCGCAATCTCTGGATTTCGATCCCGTCGCTGGCGCTCGCCTTCTCGGTATGGATGGTGTGGAGCGTGGTGGTGGTGAACCTGCCGAATGCCGGGTTCGCCTTCTCCATCCGGGAGCTGTTCTGGCTGTCCGCGTTGCCGGCGCTGTGCGGCGCCGGGCTGCGCGTGGTCTATTCCTTCATGGTGCCGATCTTCGGCGGCCGGCGCTGGACGGCGATTTCCACGGCGCTGCTGCTGCTGCCGACACTCGGCATGGGGTTCGCCGTCCGCGATCCCGCGACCCCGTATTCGACCTTCGTGGTGCTCGCGCTGCTGTGCGGTTTCGGCGGCGGCAACTTCGCCTCGAGCATGGCAAACATCAATTTCTTCTTCCCCAATGTGCAGAAAGGGACGGCGCTGGGCCTGAATGCCGGCCTCGGCAATCTCGGTGTGTCGCTGGTGCAGTTCGTGGTGCCCATGGTCATCACCGCGGGCCTGTTCGGCAGCATCGGCGGCGCGCCGCAGACCTGGACACAGGGCGGCGAGACGGGGCAGATGTGGCTGCAAAATGCCGGCTTCGTCTGGGTGCCGTTCATCGCCATCTGCGCCGTCGCGGCGTGGCTGTGGATGGACGACCTCGCCACGGCGCGCGCCTCGCTTTCGCAACAACTGGTGATCTTCAGGAGCAATCACACCTGGATCATGTGCTGGCTCTATCTCGGCACTTTCGGTTCCTTCATCGGCTATTCGGCTGGATTTCCGCTGCTCAGCAAGAGCCAGTTTCCACTGGGCAATGCGCTCGCCTACGCCTGGCTCGGCCCCCTGATCGGCGCGCTGATCCGGCCACTCGGTGGCTGGCTCTCGGACAAGCTCGGCGGGGCGAAGGTGACGTTTTGGAATTTCATCGCCATGGTGTTCGGCGTTCTGGGGGTGCTGTACTTCCTGCCGCAGGGCGGGCAGGGAGGCAGTTTCTACGGATTCCTCGCCATGTTCATGCTGCTGTTCATGACCGCGGGCATCGGCAATGGATCGACCTTCCACATGATTCCGGCGATCTTCCTCAAAGAGCGCCAGCGCCTAGCCGCGGGCAGGGGCAGGGCGGCCGAGGAACGGGCAGTGCGCGACGCCAACAGCGAAGCCGCCGCCGCGCTTGGCTTCGCGTCGGCCATTGGCGCATTCGGCGGCTTCTTCATCCCCATGAGTTATGGCGCGTCGATCTCGATCACCGGCACGGCCGAGTCGGCGCTCTACCTGTTCATTCTTTTCTACCTGAGCTGCATCGCCATCACCTGGTGGTTCTATGCGCGCAGGAGTGCTCCATTCCAGGTATGAGCGCCTTGGAACCGCAGCTTCCGATTCCGACGGTTTGATACCTGAGCAGGATGTGTTTTTTTTGAGTTAGACCTAAGACGACTATAGACAAGAGGAGAACTTATCATGTCACGACTACCAAGATGGGAGCCGGAAGATCCGCAGTTCTGGAAAGAGACCGGCAGCGCAATTGCCTGGCGCACCTGCGGCATAACGACGTTTTCGCTGATATTTTCGTTCGCCACCTGGTTTGTCATGAGCGCGGTGGTGGTGAGGATGCCTGCCATAGGCTTCAAGTTCACCACCATGGAGCTATTCTGGCTGGCGGCGATACCGGGACTCGCATCCGGCATATTGCGGCTGATACATTCCACCTTTATCCCCGTTCTGGGAACAAGGCCGGTCGTAAGCATAGCCACCATCATCAAGCTCTTCCCCATGATCTGGCTGGGTTACGCAATACAGGATCTGAACACGTCTTGGGCCACTTTCATGGTAATCGGATTCCTTACCGGCATGGGAGGGGGGGATTTTTCGTCTTACATGCCGTCGACGAGCATCTTTTTCCCGAAGAGGCTGCAGGGCGTTTCGATGGGCATCCAGGCCGGCTTGGGCAACTTCGGGGTGAGCGTCGTTCAGTTTGTGACGCCGTGGATCATCGGCTTCGCGGCCCTCGGTGGCATCGCCGGCGGGCCGCAGGCATTTACCACGACCGATGTTCTCAAGGACATTGCGGTTACAAAAAATGCCGGTGGCGTGGTTACGGACGTGGTGGTCAAACGGCCTGATCTGGCCGCCGCCACAGTGATCACGAAAGACGGCGGAGTGGTCAAGGACCTGGTGATCAACGAGACGGATACCACCAAGAACATGAAGGTGGACCTCAAGAAGAATGACGCCGGTGCGGTCACGAATGTGGTGGTCAAGAAGGTGATCAAGAAGGAAATCTGGCTGCAGAACGCCGCGTTCTGGTACATCCCGCCCCTCGTCCTGGCCTTCATCCTGTGCGCGATATTCCTGAGAAGCGTCACGGTCCCGGCGAGAGGTTTCAAGGGTCAGCTTGAAATCCTCAGCAGCAGGAACCGGGCCAACGTTCATTCGTGGAACTGCACCATCACCTACATCACCACGTTCGGTTCGTTCTCCGGTTACGCGGGCGCGTTCCCGATGATGATAAAAACCATTTACGGTGGCTTCGACGGCGCGCCGGATCCATTGACCTACGCCTACCTCGGCCCGCTCATCGGCGGGCTTATCCGCGTCGTCACCGGCCCTCTATGGGACAAGTGGGGCGGAAGCGTCGGCATGTTGTATCCGATACTGGGAATGATAGGCGCGTGCCTGGCCCTTGTATTCGGAGGCTATCTCACGCCGACGGGGCTTGGGCAGTTCCCCGGATTCGTCGCCATCATGCTCTTCATGTTCCTGATGACAGGCACGGCCAACGCGGCGACTTTCCGTCAGTATCCGATCGTGTTCGCCTATTCGGCGGCCAAGGGCGCCCAGATGCTTGGTTGGACCGGGGCGTGGGCGGCCTTCGGTCCGTTCATCTTCACCTCGCTCATCGGTATGGCCATAACCAGCAGCGGCAGCGCCATCCCGTTCTTCCTCGGCGTCGCGGTGTTCTATGCGTACGCCAATTGGCTGAACTGGTGGTACTACACGCGCAAGGGCGCCGAGCGGTTCGACTACGGCAACTCCGGCGGCACATGGTGGGACAAGCTCTCCGCGAGCGAGAAGGAGAACATGAAGCGCATCGACTTGCACCAGGCCGCGTAGTGGTGTGATCGGCAGGAGGGAAGGCGGTTGCCTTCCCGCTTCCTGCTGCGGAAATTGTTTCCCATGACGCCCCCTGATTTTTGTGCTTAGCGCCGCATGGCCATGCTCGACCTGATCGTGACCACCGGCGGCATCGTGTACGGGGCGGTGCTCGTGTCCGCTGTTTTCGTCCGCAACCGCTTCACCGAGGCGCTCCGGATAGACGCGCTGCTCGTGCCCAAACCCACCGATACGACGCTGCCATTGAACCTGGTCGTCGGGCTGGTGTTGATCGCCTACAACGGCTACTCCCTTTTCGCCTGAGCCTATCGACTGTCGCTTTGCGTTAGATCAAGAGGCGTTGACGGCCGGCCAATACAATTTGCGTTAGATGCCTGCTGTGGCTGTCGCGGCGTCGCACGACGCATATCGCCCGCCGCCTTGCGACGGATCGAGCACTGTTGAAATTCGAGCAATCGATGTCAGTTGCATAACCAAAGAGGACGACCATGAGCCATTTTCTCGACCGGCTTAGCTACTTCACCCAGGAGCGGGAAGCCTATTCCGACGGCCACGGCCGCGTGACGCGCGAGGACCGCACTTGGGAAGAGGGCTATCGCCAGCGCTGGCAGCACGACAAGATCGTGCGCTCGACCCACGGCGTCAACTGCACCGGTTCGTGCAGCTGGAAGATCTACGTCAAGGGCGGCATCGTCACCTGGGAGACGCAGCAGACCGACTATCCGCGCACGCGCCCCGACCTGCCCAACCACGAGCCGCGCGGCTGCTCGCGCGGCGCATCCTATTCCTGGTACATGTACAGCGCCAACCGGGTGAAATACCCGATGGTGCGCGGCAGGTTGCTGCGCGCCTGGCGCGAGGCGCGCAAGTCGCTGGCTCCGGTCCAGGCCTGGGCCTCCATCGTCGAATCCGCGCAAGCCTCGAAAGACTACAAATCGCGCCGCGGGCTCGGCGGTTTTGTGCGCTCGAGCTGGGACGAAGTGAACGAGATCATCGCCTCGGCCAATGTCTACACCATCAAGCGCCACGGCCCGGACCGCGTCGTGGGCTTCTCGCCGATTCCGGCGATGTCGATGGTGTCCTACGCCGCGGGCAGCCGTTACCTCTCGCTTATCGGCGGCGTGTGCATGAGCTTTTACGACTGGTACTGCGACCTGCCGCCGGCGAGCCCGCAGACCTGGGGCGAGCAGACCGACGTGCCGGAATCGGCCGACTGGTACAACTCGACATTCATCATCGCCTGGGGCTCGAACGTGCCGCAGACGCGCGCCCCCGACGCGCACTTTTTCACCGAGGTGCGCTACAAGGGCGCGAAGATCGTCTCGATCACTCCGGATTACGCCGAGGTATCCAAGCTCGGCGACCTGTGGCTGCATCCCAAGCAGGGCACCGACGCGGCGCTGGCGATGGCGATGGGGCATGTGATCCTGAAGGAATTCCATCTGGAAAAACCTTCGGCGTATTTCCAGGATTACGCGCGCCGCTATACCGATCTGCCGATGCTGGTGAAGCTGGTGAAACGCGACGGGCGCTACGTGCCGGACCGGTTCGTGCGCGCCACCGATTTCACCGGCAAACTGGCGCAGGCGAACAACCCGGATTGGAAGACCGTCGCGTTCGACCAGCGTTCCGGAAAAGTAGTGGTCCCGAACGGCTCGATCGGTTTCCGCTGGGGGCAGACCGACGGCAAGTGGAATCTGGAGGAGAGAGAGGCTGGGGGAGGGGAGGCGACGCTCGCCTTGTCGCTGATCGACCGGCGCGACGATGTCGCGCCGGTCGCCTTTCCTTATTTCGGCGGCATCGTCACCGAAAACTTCACCCACAACGAGCAGGGCAATGACGTTCTGCTGCGCAACGTCCCGGTGAAGAAGCTGCGGCTTGAGGGTTACGAAACCGAGGGCGAGACCCTGGTGGTGAGCGTGTTCGATCTGCTCGTGGCCAATTACGGCATCGACCGCGGCCTCGGCGGCGGCAACGTCGCCTCCGCCTACGACCAGAACGTCCCCTACACGCCGGCGTGGCAGGAGAGTATCACCGGCGTCAGGGCCGGCGACGTGATCACGGTTGCGCGCCAATTCGCCGACAACGCCGACAAAACGCAGGGCAAGTCGATGGTGATCATCGGCGCGGCGATGAACCACTGGTATCACTCCGACATGAATTATCGCGGCATTATCAACATGCTGGTGATGTGCGGCTGCGTCGGCGTGTCCGGCGGGGGCTGGGCCCACTACGTGGGGCAGGAGAAGCTGCGCCCGCAAACGGGCTGGACCGCGCTCGCGTTTGCGCTCGACTGGCATCGTCCGCCGCGGCAGATGAATTCGACCTCGTTTTTTTACGCGCACACCGACCAATGGCGTTACGAGAAACTCGCGATCAGCGAGATTCTCTCGCCGCTGGCCGACCCGAAGGATTACACCGGTTCGCTGATCGACTTCAACGTGCGCGCCGAACGCATGGGCTGGCTGCCATCGGCGCCGCAGCTGCAGACCAACCCGATCCAGGTGGTCAGGGACGCGCAGGCCGCGGGCATGGATCCGAAGGACTACGCGGTGAAATCCCTCAAAGAGGGCAAACTGCGCATGTCCTGCGAGGACCCGGACAACCCGGCCAATTTTCCGCGCAATCTGTTCGTCTGGCGCTCCAACCTGCTCGGCTCCTCGGGCAAGGGGCACGAATATTTTCTCAAACACCTCCTCGGAACGACGCACGGTTTGCAGGGCAAGGAACTGGGCAGCGAAGGCGACATGCGCGCAGGGGCGAAGCCGGAGGAATTGATCTGGCGCGAAGGCGCGCCTGAGGGCAAGCTCGATTTGCTGGTGACGCTGGATTTCCGCATGTCCACGACCTGCCTGTATTCGGACATCGTTCTGCCTACCGCCACCTGGTACGAAAAGAACGATCTCAACACCTCCGACATGCACCCGTTCATCCACCCGCTGTCGGCGGCGGTGGACCCGGCGTGGGAAGCAAAGAGCGACTGGGAGATCTACAAGGGCTTCGCCAGGAAGTTCTCCGAAGTGTGCGTCGGCCACCTGGGCGTGGAACAGGAACTGGTGCTGACGCCGCTGATGCACGACACGCCGGCGGAATTGGCGCAGGCGCTCGACGTCAAGGAATGGAAAAGAGGCGAGTGCGAGCTTCTGCCGGGAAAGACCGCGCCCGCGATGACGGTGGTCGAGCGCGATTACCCGAACACCTACAAGAAATTCACTGCGCTCGGACCGCTCATGGCCAAGGTCGGCAACGGCGGCAAAGGCATCGCCTGGAACACCGAGCACGAAGTGAAGCTGCTCGGTGACCTGAACTACGCCGTGAGCGACGAAGGCATTAGCAAAGGCCTGCCGCGGATAGAGACCGACATCGACGCGTCCGAGGTCATCCTGATGCTGGCTCCCGAGACCAACGGCGAGGTGGCGGTGAAGGCGTGGCAGGCGCTGTCGAAAATCACCGGCCGCGAGCACGCGCACCTCGCGCGCGCGAAGGAGGACGAGAAACTGCGCTTCCGCGACCTGCAGGCGCAGCCGCGCAAGATCATTTCCAGCCCGACCTGGAGCGGCATCGAGTCGGAGAAGGTGAGTTACAGCGCCGGCTGGACCAACGTCAACGAGCTGATTCCGTGGCGCACCCTGACCGGGCGCCAGCAGTTCTACCAGGACCACAAATGGATGCTGGGCTTCGGCGAGGGCCTGTGCGTGTACCGGCCGCCGATCGACCTGAAGACCGTGCATCCGATCCAGGGGCAGAAGGACAACGGCAATCCGGAGGTGGTGCTGAACTTCATCACGCCGCACCAGAAGTGGGGCATCCACTCGACTTACACCGACAACCTGCTGATGCTGACGCTGTCGCGCGGCGGGCCGATCGTCTGGCTCTCCGAAGACGACGCCAGGGCGGCCGCTATCGTCGACAACGACTGGATCGAGCTCTACAACGTCAACGGCGCCATCGCCGCGCGCGCGGTGGTGAGCCAGCGCGTCAAACCCGGCATGTGCATGATGTACCACGCGCAGGAAAAGATCATCAACACGCCGGGCTCCGAGATCACCGGCACGCGCGGCGGCATCCACAACTCGGTCACGCGCATCGTCACCAAACCCACGCACATGATCGGCGGCTATGCGCAGCTCTCCTATGGCTTCAACTATTACGGCACCATCGGCACCAACCGCGACGAGTTCGTGGTGGTGCGCAAGATGAGGAAGGTGGACTGGATGGACGAGCCCGCCGCGGTCGAGGTGGAAAGGAGCCCAGCATGAAAGTACGCGCGCAAATCGGCATGGTGCTGAATCTGGACAAATGTATCGGTTGCCATACCTGCAGCGTCACCTGCAAGAACGTCTGGACCAATCGCGAGGGCATGGAATATGCGTGGTTCAACAATGTCGAGACCAAGCCCGGCATCGGCTATCCGAAGCAGTGGGAAAACCAGGAGCAATGGAACGGCGGCTGGGTGCGCAAGGACAGCGGCAGGATCGTCCCCAAGCAGGGCGGCAAGCTGGAGACCTTGCTGAAAATATTCGCCAACCCCAACCTGCCGCAGATCGACGACTACTACGAACCGTTCACCTTCGACTACGAGCACCTGCACACGGCGCCGGAGATGAAGGCGCCGCCCACCGCGCGCCCGCGTTCGCTCCTGACCGGGGAGCGCATGGAAAAAATCGAATGGGGACCGAACTGGGAGGAACTCCTCGGCGGGGAGTTCGCCAAGCGCTCGAAGGATGCGAACTTCGAGGCCATGCAGAAGGAGATGTACGGCCAGTTCGAAAACACCTTCATGATGTACCTGCCGCGCCTGTGCGAGCACTGCCTCAATCCGACCTGCGTGGCTTCGTGCCCGTCGGGCTCGATCTACAAGCGCGAGGAAGACGGCATCGTCCTCATCGACCAGGACAAGTGCCGCGGCTGGCGCATGTGCGTTTCCGGCTGCCCGTACAAGAAGATCTACTACAACTGGTCCACCGGCAAGGCCGAGAAATGCATTTTCTGCTATCCGCGCATCGAATCGGGGCAGCCGACGGTGTGCTCGGAGACTTGCGTCGGCCGCATCCGCTACCTCGGCGTGATGCTCTATGACGCCGAGCGCATCGCCGAAGCGGCGAGCGTTGCGGGCGAAAAAGACCTGTACCAGGCGCAGCTCGGGCTGTTTCTCGATCCGCACGCGGCGGAGGTGCAGGCGCAGGCGCGGGCCGATGGCGTGCCCGAAGCCTGGATCAAGGCGGCGCAGGAGTCGCCCGTCTACAAGATGGCGATGGAATGGAAAGTGGCGCTGCCCTTGCATCCGGAATACCGCACGTTGCCGATGGTCTGGTACGTGCCGCCGTTGTCGCCGATCAGCGCGGCGGCCCACGCCGGGCAACTCGGCGCGTTCGGCGAACTGCCCGACGTGCGCAGCCTGCGCATTCCGCTGCAGTACCTCGCCAACCTGCTCACCGCGGGCGACGAGGCGCCGGTGGTGGCGGCGCTGGAGCGCATGCTCGCAATGCGCGCGTATATGCGCGACAGGCACGTGGAACGGCGCGAGAACGACGCTGTGCTTAAACAGGTGGGGCTCAGCAAGGCGGAAGTCGAGGACATGTATCGCTACATGGCCATCGCCAATTACGAGGATCGCTTCGTCATTCCGACCACGCACCGCGAATACGCGGAAAACGCCTACGACTTGCGCGGCGGCTGCGGCTTTTCCTTCGGCAACGGCTGCTCGGACGGTCAGTCCGAAGCGAGCCTGTTCGGCGGCAAGAAGCGCAAGACCATCCCGATCAAGGCGCTAAGCTAAAGCAAGGAGAAAATAATATGAAAACACTCAAGCTGCTTGCCGTGCTGCTCAGCTACCCGTCCGCGGACCTGGTGGCCGCGCTGCCCGAGATCGCGCGCCGGCTCGGGGCGGAACCCGCGCTCCGCGGCGCGACGCAGGGTGCGCTCGCCGGCCTGCTGGCTGAACTCAATCGCGAGGACCTGCTCGATCTGCAGGAGCGCTACGTGGCGCAGTTCGATGCCGGGCGCTCGACTTCGCTGCACCTGTTCGAACACGTGCATGGCGACTCGCGCGATCGCGGCCAGGCGATGGTGGACCTGAACGCGCTCTACCGGCGATCGGGCTTCGTCCTTGCCGTGAACGAGCTGCCGGATTACCTGCCGGCGGTGCTGGAGTATCTCGCCACCCGGCCGGCGGAGGAGGTGCACGATCTGATCGAGGACTGTGCCCATATTCTGCGCGCGGTCGGCGAGCGTTTGATTGCGGGCGGCAGTCCGTATGCCGCCGTTTTGGCCGCGTTGCTCGATCTGCATGGCGCGGCGCCGCTCGCGGCGGCCGAAGGCGTGGCCGGCGCGCACGCCGGACAATCGTTCGACGACGAATGGGATGAAGCTCCGGTGGTGTTCGGTCCGCCGTCGGGTCTCAATGCGGCGGCGGCGCACGGCGCGCAGCAGTCGCGGCCGCAATTCATCCGTTTCGTTCCCAAGAATCCCTGAACCAGGAGCTTTGCATGGACCTCAAAAGCTATCTTAACCAGTTCCTGTTCGGCTACTATCCCTACGTCTGTCTGGCTGTGTTTTTCCTTGGCAGCCTGATGCGTTTCGACCGCGAGCAGTACACCTGGAAGAGCGATTCCTCCCAATTTCTGCGCCACGGCCAACTGCGCTGGGCGTCGAACCTGTTCCACATCGGCGTCCTCGGCATCTTCGGCGGCCACTTGACCGGATTCCTGACCCCGGTTGCGGTCTGGCATGCCATCGGCGTGTCCTTGCCGGAAAAGCAGATGACCGCAATGGTGGCCGGCGGCGTTTTCGGAACCATGTGCGCCATCGGCCTGGCGATGCTGCTGGCGCGCCGCCTGAGCGACCCGCGCATTCGCGCCACCGGCACGCCGATGGACGTGTTTATTCTGTTGCTGCTGCTCGTCCAAGTGGTGCTCGGCTTGGCCGGCATCCCGATCTCTGCGCAGCATCCCGATGGTTCGGAAATGCTCAAGTTCATGCAATGGGCGCAGCGCATCTGGACCTTCCGCGGCGAAGCGGCGACGCTGGTGGCCGATGTTTCGATCGTGTTCAAGCTGCACATGGTGCTGGGGCTCACGATCTTTCTCGTGTTCCCGTTCACGCGGCTGGTGCACATCTGGAGCGGTTTCGCTTCCGCTTTCTACCTGTTCCGGCCCTATCAGCTGATGCGCAGCCGCAACCGCTGAGAGGTACGGCTAGGCGTCGGGGATCTCAATCACCCGCAGCGACTGCAGCGCCTGGATCCGTTCGGCGGAGTAGCCCAGAGCGGTCAGCACCTGGCGCGTGTGCTGTCCTACGCGATAGGGTGCGGGGCCGCCGGGTGCGACCGGCGCGCCGTCGACGTGAAACGGCAGCGCGGTCACGCGCACGCGGCCGCGCGCCGGATGCGCAATCTCGGGAAAAACCCCGCGCGCCGCCATCTGCGGGTGGTGCGCCAGTTCCTCGGGTGACAGCATCGGCACCGCCGGAATGCGCGCGGCGGAAAGGGTTTCGACTGCCTGGTCGACGCTGTCGAAGCCGTCGAGCCAGTCACGCAGGATCTGCAGCAGCGCCGGCCAGTTCGTGCGCCGCGACATCGGCGTGGCAAAGCGCGCGTCGTTTTCGAGTTCGGGACGACCCATCAGGGCCGCCAGCCGGGACCACAGATGCGGCGCGCCGGCGCTTTGCATCGCTACATAGCGCCCGCCGATCGGGTGCACCACCATGCCGATGCGCGGCTGGCGCTGCACCGGACCGCCGTTGAGCAACGAGGGGTAAGTCATATCGTCCGCCGCCACCAGGCACTCCAGCATCGACACGTCCAGATACGCTCCGCGCCCGCTGCGGCCGCGGCGCACCAGAGCCGCGCAGATCGCGCCGAAGGCGTGGGCACCGGCGAGCACGTCGGCCGTCTGCAGGTAAGACACGCGCGGTGCCGGTTCGCCGCCGCGGTCGAGATCCATCATTCCAGAGATGGCGTTGATCAGGTGCGCGTAGGCCTGCATCGAACTGAGCGGTCCGGTCTGGCCGTAGCCGGAAATGGAACAATAGACGAGGTCTGGACGCAGGGCTCGCAACGACGCGTAGTCCAGGCCGTAACGCGCCATCACGCCCGGGGAGAAGTTCTCGACCACGACGTCGGCGGTGCGCACCAGATCGAGCGCAAGCTCGCGCGCCTGCGGATGGGCGAGATCGATCGCAACGCTCTGCTTGCCCGCGTTCAGGCGCGTGAAGTAAGTGCTCTGATCCGTGCGTGCAGGGTCGAGTTGAAATATGGTGTAGCGGATTTCGTCGCCTTCGCCGGGACGTTCGATCTTGATCACGCGCGCACCGAGGTCCGCGAGCATGCGCGTGCCGTACGGTCCGGCGAGCACGCGGGTGAAATCGACGACGGTAACGCCGGCGAGCAGGGGTTCGGCGGCGCTGGCGGTGGCGGGTTCAGTCATAGGAATAAGTCGGCGATGATCGCTTTGGCGTTAAGGCGCGCACAGCTTACACGCTTTTTCTTCGTCTGAAACCAACGTAATATGCCGAACATGAAACCCTATGCGGTCCTGTTCTGCTGTACCGGCAATATCTGCCGCTCGCCGACCGCGGAAGGGATATTCATGAAGAAAGTCGCCGACGCGGGTCTGGCCGGGCGCTTTCTCATCGATTCGGCCGGAACCCACGGGTACCATATCGGCGAACCGCCTGATCCCCGCACCCGGTTCGCGGCCAAGGCGCGCGGCTACGACCTTTCGGGACTGCGCGCGCGCCGCTTCGAACGGCAGGATTTTGACCGCTTCGATCTGGTGTTGGCAATGGATCATGACAATCGCGCTTTCCTGTCGCGGCTGTGCCCGCCCTCTGCCGACCCCAAGCTGAAACTGATGATGGAGTATGCGGTTGGTTACACGGCGTCGGAAGTGCCCGACCCCTATGACGGCGGGCCGGAAGATTTCGAGGCGGTGTTGGACATGCTCGAAGATGCGACCGAGGGCTTGCTCAACGCCATCCTGAGCAAGCGACCGGTCGTTCGCTGATCTGCACTCCCGCGCCAGACCCTAGGCGTCCTTGCGCGTCTCCACGATTTGCAGCGGCCCGGTGTCGGGGGGCGGCGCGCGCCGCGGGCGCGGCTGTGGCGGCACGAAGCGAGGCTCGGCCGCAGGCTCGGCTGGCTTCACCTTGTTCGGATCGGTCTTGACCATCACCAGCCCGCTCTCCTGCAATGCTTTCTCCACGTTGACGATGGCTGCGAGCGGCGGGGCAGGCTCGGTACGGACCGGTGCCGGCGCTGGAGTGGGTCCGGCAGGTACTGCCGGCGCCGCGGTTTCCGCTACGAACGCGGGCCCCGCAGCGGCGACAGCGGCCGGCAATTCGGCTGCGACGGCGTGAACCGCAGCCTCTACCGGTGCGGCCGCAGGGATCGCAAGCGTTTCCTCTGGCAGCGCATGCTGCGCCTCAGGCAGCGCTTGCGGCGCAGCTGTCTGCATTTCGGCGCGGACTTCCTCGCCGCGCTCGGCGATTGCCGCGCGCGCTGCGTGTTCTGCCTGCTCCGCGCGTTCCCGCTCGGCTGGTTCTAAACGCTCCGCGCGAGCGCCACGCTCAACGCGCTCACCGCGCTCGCCGCGCTCACCGCGCTCACCGCGACCGCCGCGTCCGCGCCGGCCCCGGCTGCGTCCGGATTCACCGCCGCCTTCCGGCCGTTGTTCATCATGTGGTTTGGCGTCTGCGCCCGGCTGTGCTTCGCCTTGAGGCTGCGGCCGTGGCGTACGTGGCTCACGCGGTTCGCGCGGTGGGCGATCGCCGCGTTCTGGTCGTGTTTCGCGTTCTGGTCGTGCCTCGCGCTCTGGTCGTGCCTCGCGCTCTGGCCGTGCCTCGCGCTCTGGGCGCGCTTCGCGTTCCGGGCGTTCGCCGCGGCTGCGATCCTGGCGCGGCTCGCGTTGCTCCGGCCGGTTGACTTCGCCTTGCGCCGGCCGGCTTTCGCGCCCGCCGCGTTCCTGGCGGTCGCGTCCGCCGCGTCCGCCGCGCCCGCCGCGTTCGCTGCGTTCGCTGCGTTCACCGCGCTCACCGCGTTCCCGCTGTGGCTCCTTTCGGGGCTCGCGGCGCGAGGGTCGGATCCCGCTGCTGGGCTGGGCTTCCGCTTTCGGCGTCTCGCCGGTGAACCAGCCCATGATGCGCGAAATGATGCCCTGCTTCGCCTGCACTTCCGGCTCGATCGGTTTCGGTATGGACGCAGGCGCGGGCTCGCCCGGCGTGATGCCCTGTACCGCGGCCTGCGGTCTCGGCAGTTTCGGCTCCGCGTTCGAAAGCGGCTTGGCCTCTTCGTCAGCAGGCGTCTGCACCAGGTTGTAGCTGGCGGGCAGCGGTTCCGCCTGATTCAGATCGTCGTGGCGCAGGCGTGAAATCTGGTAGTGGGGCGTTTCCAGGTGCGTATTCGGTATCAGCACTACGTTGACCTTGAGGCGGGCCTCGACGCCGTGGATGTCGGTGCGCTTCTCGTTCAGCAGGAAGGTGGCCACATCCACCGGCACCTGTGCATGCACGGCGGCGGTGTTTTCCTTCATCGCTTCTTCCTGGATGATGCGCAGGATATGCAGCGCGGTCGATTCGATGCCGCGGATATGGCCGATGCCGTTGCAGCGCGGGCAGGTGATGGTGCTGCCTTCGCCGAGCGAAGGGCGCAGGCGCTGGCGCGACAGTTCCATCAGGCCGAAGCGTGAAATCTTGCCCATCTGCACGCGCGCACGGTCGAAGTGCAGCGATTCGCGCAGGCGGTTTTCCACTTCGCGCTGGTTGCGCTGCGATTCCATGTCGATGAAGTCGATGACGATCAACCCGCCCAGGTCGCGCAGGCGCAACTGGCGCGCAATCTCCTCGGCGGCCTCCAGATTGGTGCGAAACGCCGTCTCCTCGATGTCGCTGCCGCGGGTGGAGCGCGCGGAGTTGACGTCGATCGCGACCAGCGCCTCGGTGTGGTCGATCACCACGGCGCCGCCCGCGGGCAAATTCACCTGGCGCGAGTAGGCGGTCTCGATCTGATGCTCGATCTGAAAACGCGAAAACAGCGGCACATCGTCGCGGTAGCGCTTCACCCGGCTGACGTTGTCCGGCATTACATGCGCCATGAACTGCTGCGCCTGCTCGAAGATCGAATCGGTGTCGATCAGTATCTCGCCGATCTCGGGATGGAAGTAGTCGCGGATCGCGCGAATGACGAGGCTGCCTTCCTGGTAGATCAGGAAGGCACCTTTCTGGGTCGTGGACGCTTCTTCGATCGCGTGCCACAACTGCAGCAGGTATTTCAGATCCCAGTCGAGTTCCTCGACCGAGCGGCCGATACCCGCGGTGCGCGCGATTACGCTCATTCCCGCCGGGACGGGAAGCTGGTCCATGGTGTCGCGCAGTTCTTCGCGATCCTCGCCTTCGACGCGGCGCGATACGCCGCCGCCGCGCGGGTTGTTGGGCATGAGCACCAGGTAGCGTCCGGCCAGGCTGATGAAGGTGGTGAGCGCGGCACCTTTATTGCCGCGTTCGTCCTTTTCCACCTGGACGATCAGTTCCTGGCCTTCTTTGAGCGCGTCCTGGATGCGGGCGCGGCCAACGTCGACCCCGGCCTTGAAATAGGCGCGGGCGACTTCCTTGAACGGGAGAAATCCGTGGCGGTCCGTGCCGTAGTCGATGAACGCAGCCTCCAGGCTGGGCTCGACGCGGGTGATGACGCCTTTGTAGATGTTGCTCTTGCGTTGCTCTTTCGAGGCCGATTCGATGTCGAGGTCAATCAGTTTCTGGCCATCGACGATGGCGACACGCAGCTCTTCGGCCTGTGTCGCATTAAACAGCATGCGCTTCATAAACTATTGCTCCTGCGCGCGCATGGGCAGGACAAATCTCGGGCAGGACAAACCTCGGTCTAAATGTTCAGGTGCTTAGCGATGCATTCCAGTCTTGATTTATGGGAGTGGAAGGGGAATCGGTTGGGTTTGTCGAACTAGTCTCCGGCACGAGTACCGGAAATCGCAATCTGCCGCTGCTTGCAGCGCGCCAAATCAATTACACTCTCGCTACTTCCGGTGAGCGATATTAACCGCATTACCCAGGGTTACGGCCTTCCGGGCCGCTAAACCGGGGACGTGTTCAGGTTTGAAAATGTCATATCGACGCCACAAACCCTGTCCCGCGACTGAGCCAGTGAGAACATTATAAGCAAAATGAAGGGTTTAAGTAAAGTTTCCGTGAAGCTGGTGGAAATTGGCTCTGAAACCTCGGGCCAGCGCGTCGATAATTTTCTGTTGCGCGAGTGCAAAGGCGTACCGAAAAGCCATATCTACCGCATCCTCAGAAGCGGGGAAGTCCGGGTCAACAGCGGACGGGTGGATGCCACCTACAAGCTGCAGGAAGGCGACCGGGTGCGCATCCCGCCGTTGCGCCTGGGCGCCAAGGCGGCTCCGTCCAAGCCGCCGAAAATCGATCTGCCGCTGCTACACGAGGACGAGGGCCTGATTGCCGCCAACAAGCCGGCCGGCCTGGCGGTGCATGGCGGCAGCGGCATCAGCTATGGCGTAATCGAGCAGTTGCGCGCGGCCCGCCCCGAGGCGAAGTTCCTCGAACTGGTGCATCGGCTCGACCGCGACACCTCGGGCGTGTTGCTGCTCGCCAAGAAGCGCTCGGCGCTCACGGCCATGCATGAACTGATCCGCGCCGGACAGATGGACAAGCGCTATCTGGTGTTGGTGAAAGGTCTATGGCCATCGGGCAAGCAGCATGTGAAACTCAAGCTGCAGCGCTATGTCACCGGCGCGGGCGAGCGCCGCGTCAGTGTGGATGACGAAGGACGGGAGTCGCACACCGTATTCGACCTGGAGCGCGCCTGCGGCGCCTACAGTCTGCTGCAGGCCCAGTTGAAAACCGGACGCACGCACCAGATTCGCGTGCACCTTGCGCATCTGGGTTTCCCGATCGTGGGTGACGACAAGTACGGCGACTTCGAGTTGAACAAGCGCCTCGCGAAACAGGGCTTGAAGCGCATGTTCCTGCATGCCTGGAAGCTCGCATTCGTGCACCCGCTGACCGGCGACAGATTGAAGCTCGAGGCGCCGCTGCCGCCCGAACTGGAACAGTTCATGCAGTCCCTCGGCAGCGGCGACGGGAATGGACCGCGAACGGCACGAAGGACGAAACGGGATGTTCCGCCGTGACCGTCATTTGGGGTGCCAGAACACTGCGCAGGTAAATGATGCCGAATCGATTTGAATTGCTGGTTTTCGACTGGGACGGGACGCTCATGGACTCCGCCGGGGCCATCGTCGCCAGCATCCAGGCGAGCTGCCGCGACCTGGGGCTGCCGGTGCCGGAGCGCGAGCGCGCTTCCCATGTCATCGGCCTGGGTCTGAAAGACGCGCTGGCCTATGCCGTGCCCGAACTGCCGCCGAGCGACTACGGCCGGCTGGCCGAGCGCTACCGCTTCCATTATCTGGCGCGGGATCCCGATCTGGAACTGTTTCCGGGCATGCTCGAGATGCTGGCCGGTTTGAAGCAGAAAGGACATTTGCTGGCGGTGGCAACCGGCAAGACCCGCGTCGGGCTGGATCGTGTGCTGGAGGCGACGCGGCTGAAGCAGTATTTCGATTCCTCACGCTGCGCTGACGAAACCCATTCCAAGCCGCATCCAGCGATGTTGCAGGAGCTGATGCGGGAGTTGCTTGTCGAGCAGGAGGCAACGCTGATGATAGGCGACACGGCGCACGATCTGCAGATGGCGGCAAACGCGGGCGTGCCGGCATTGGCGGTGAGCTACGGCGCGCATCCGCGCGACAGCCTGACTGCGCTCAATCCACTCGGCTGCATCGACACGCCGCAGGAACTGCTGCCATGGCTGACCAAGAACGCCTGAGCAGGCTCAGCGAACGCCCGAGCGAAGTCAGTGAACGCCCTGATGGGGCCGGCGCGCGTCTGATCTGCGCCAGCAGCGACCTCGTCGAGGGCGGCGACGGCGTGCGCTTCAACATCGAACTGAACGGGGAAGCCGCGCCCGCCTTCGCCATCCGTCACGGCGGCAGGGTGTACGCTTACCTCAATCGCTGCGCGCATATAGCGATGGAACTGGACTGGAAGGCGGGGAAGTTTTTCGATGCGGACAGCGAGTATTTGATATGCTCCACTCACGGGGCGCTGTATGCGCCGGAAAACGGCGCATGCCGCGGCGGGCCGTGCCGGGGCGCGGCGCTGTCGGGCTTGAAGGTGTTCGAAGCCGATGGCAAGGTCTACATGAGAAGGGGTTGAGTTAATGGCGGAGCAGGAAAAAAACTGGGAGCGCGAGACGCTGGAGAAACTTTCGTTTGCTGCTCTCAAGGAGCAGAAGACGGCGCGCCGATGGGGCATTTTTTTCAAGCTTCTGACCTTTGCCTACGTCACCTTTCTCCTGCTCATATTGTTCCAGTGGCGCGGCGACGGCGATGTCATGTCGGGCACGCAGCACACGGCGCTGGTCCAGTTGGACGGCGTGATCGACGCCAAGGGCGAGGCAAGCGCGGAAAAGATCACCGGTGCGCTGCAAAGCGCCTTCAAGGACAAGAATACGCTGGGGGTGATTCTGCGCATCAACTCGCCCGGCGGCAGCCCGGTGCAATCCGGCATCATCTACGACGAGGTGCGGCGGCTGCGCGGCGTTCATCCCGACACGCCGCTGTACGTGGTGGTCGAGGACATCTGCGCCTCGGGGGGCTACTTTGTCGCGGCCTCGGCGGACAAGATCTACGTCAACAAGGCAAGCCTGGTCGGCTCCATCGGCGTGCTCATGGACGGCTTCGGCTTCACCGGCGGCATGGAAAAGCTGGGCGTGGAGCGGCGCCTGCTCGCCGCGGGTGAAAACAAGGGTTTCATGGACCCGTTTTCCCCCGTGGATCCGGCGCAAAAGGAGTATGCGCTCGGCATGCTAAAGGATATTCACCAGCAATTCATTGCCGTGGTGAAACAGGGCCGCGGCAAGCGCCTGAAGGACAATCCGGAGTTGTTCAGCGGCCTGATCTGGACCGGGCAGAAGAGCGTGGAACTGGGTCTGGCGGATGGCTTTGGCAGCGTCGAGTCGGTCGCGCGCGACGTGATCAAGGCCGAACATATCATCGACTATACGGAGAAGTCCAATCCAGTCGAGCGCATCGCCAAGCGCTTCGGCGCCGCTGCCGCGAAGAGCTTCGTCGAGTACACCCTGCGCGAAAGCATTCGACTGCGCTAGATTGCGATGTTGCGCGAACGAAAAACCGTCCGCGCGCACTCGGCGTTCTTTGATTAGACCAACTCGTGGCCGTTTTTGTTTTTATCCATAACCGTGTTTTTGGTACGGATACGTTTTTCATCCGTACCAAAAACACGGTTGGCGCGCGGAGCGCGCAATGACCGCAACGTCAGTATCGATCGACGCAGGACGACACATCGAGCTGCGGCGATAGAACTTGCGCGGACGGTGGCCCGTCCGCGCGGATCGTCGATTGCGCACGGACGAGAAACCGTCCGCGCGCAATCGACGATCTTGGTTAAAAACCAGTCTAAGCCGCCAGCAGCAGGAACAAGGCAGGCCGCCGATCGAGCTGCGGCGGGTTCTTCTTCCACGCCCCAACGCTCAACGTGCGGATGTCCTCGCCCGCCAGGGTGATCTCGCTTGCGACGCAGAGCAGCGTGGCGTTCGCGCAGGCGCCAAGGATGCTTTGCAGCAGTTTCTGGTTGCGGTAGGGCGTCTCGATGAAAATCTGCGTCTGTTTCAAGCGCCGCGACTGTTTTTCCAGCTCACGCAATGCCTTTTCCCGCTCGATATCCGCCACGGGCAGATAGCCGTGAAACACGAAACTCTGTCCATTCAGGCCCGAGGCCATCAGGGCGAGCGGAATGGAAGAGGGGCCGACCAGGGGCACGACCCGGATGCCGTGCCGGTGCGCGTACAGCACCAGTTTCGCTCCAGGGTCGGCAATGCCGGGGCAGCCCGCCTCGGACATCACGCCAACGTCATGGCCAGCCAGCAAAGGTGCGGCCAGCCCCGCGATGGCCTCCTCCGCGGTGTGCTCGTTCAGGGTGGCGATATGCAGTTCCCGCAGCGGTCGCGTCGTGCCGACCTGTTTCAGGTAGGCGCGCGCAGTTTTTGGATTTTCGGCGACGAAGTGCTCGAGCGCACGCGCACGCTGCTGCACCTCCAACGGTATGACTGCGGCGAGCGTGCTGGCTCCGAGGGTGGTCGGAATGAGGAACAGCGTTCCGTTTGCCAAGATCAGATGACCTGAACGCCCTGCGCGGCGAGCATTTCGGTGAGCGCGATCAAGGGCAGCCCGATCAGCGCGGTGGGATCGTTGCCGCGCATCTCCGCAATAAGGGCGATGCCCAGGCCCTCGCACCGGGCGCTGCCGGCGCAGTCGTAGGGTTGCTCGCGCTGAAGATAGTGCTCGATCTGCGCGTCGCTGTAATCGCGAAAGCGCACGCAATAGGGGACCACCCGCGTATCGGCCCGGGCGCTGGTTGCGTTGTAGATACACAATGCGGTGTGGAACACCACTTCCTTGGCGCGCATGGCCTTGAGTTGGCGCAGGGCGTTGGCGTGATTTCCCGGTTTGCCGAGCGTCGCTCCTTCGAGCACCGCCACCTGGTCCGAACCGATGACGATCGCCCGCGGAAAGCGCGCCGCCACCGCCCGGGCCTTGGCTTCGGCCAGGCGCCGCGCGGTGTCCTGCGGAATCTCGTTCGGCAGTGGAGTCTCGTCCGCGCCCGGTGCAGCGACCTCGAAAGGCAAGCCCAGCCGCGAGAGCAGCTCGCGCCGGTACTTCGAGGTCGAGGCGAGAACGATTTGGGGAGTCGGCTGCATGTGTGACCGGATTTAACCACGGAATTGCGCGAACCTGCGCGGCAAGACACTCCCAGGGGTCTGTCAGCGACAGCGCTCTGAGATCTGTTGTTCCAGGCGCGCGATCGAGGCGTTGTGCTCGGCGTCGGAGCGCCATACGCGCTCACCTTTCTCGTCCAGGTGGAACGATCCGCGCGCCGATTTATACAGGGCAAGACGGTCGCGCGCCTGCTTGCACGCCTCGCGCTGCGAAGTTTCTCGCTGCTTTTCCTTGGCCTCGGTCTGCTCGGATTCGATGCGCCGCTTGCGGAATTCGAGATCCTGCTCCTTCCAGCCAGGTTGCGCGGCAGTTCCCGGCGCGCCGGCGGGGTTGGCCAGGCGCTGCTCCACCTCCTGGGCCTTTTTCCCCTGGGGCGGGCTCGCACCGTAATGGGTCACACCCTTCTCGTCGACCCATTTGTAGACTTGGGCCATGGCAGGAACGGCCAATGCCAACAGCATGCAAATCTTCAGCAAGGTGTTGAAAATTTTGTTTTTCCTTTGACAGTGGAGGGTAAAAATAATATCATGCGCGCCTTATGTTGCAAGCGGCGGCCATTGACGGCCTGGCACTTGCCCGCAACGCGGCAGTGCTCGAAGGGCGGCTAGGCATGGAATCCTTGCCTCGGCTCGCCCAATCGGGATGTACGGCGGCGGTCCTCGATTTTGTCCTGACCGGCGAAATCAACGAGCGCGGCAAGCCGGGACTGAAGCTGGCGGTACACGGCAGCGTGCGCCTGCAATGCCAGCGCTGTCTCGACAGCCTGGACTTGCCCCTGCACCTTGGGGTGCAATTGGAATTCGCATCGAGCGAGGCCGCAATCATGGCAGCCGATGATGACATAGAACGGGTAGTAGCTGGCCGCGAAATGAGCGTTGCGGCTTTGGTTGAAGACGAAGTTTTGCTCGCACTGCCCATGGTGCCCAGGCACGAGCAATGCAGCGCGGCAGCAGGAGTGGGAGCGAACGCCAAGCCCTCGGTGTTTCAGGGGCTCGCTGCCCTGAAGATATTGAACAGGTAAGGAGCATAGAAATGGCAGTCCAACAGAACAAGAAATCGCCCTCGAAGCGCGGCATGCATCGGGCGCACGATTTTCTCACCAACCCGCCACTTGCAGTCGAGCCGACTACAGGGGAGGTGCATCTGCGCCACCATATCAGCCCCGGCGGTTACTATCGGGGCAAGAAAATCGTCAAGTCCAAAGGCGAATAGGCGCACCCGGCGCATTGTGAACGGGCAGCACGCCCGTTTGCCCGGCAAGCGGCCGGAAAGGCTACCGCGATAAATATATGGACGCCACGGTAGTGGATACGACGGTAGCCATCGACTGTATGGGGGGCGATCACGGCCCCGGTGTTACCGTTCCCGCCGCCCTCAGCTTCCAGAAGTCGCATCCGCACAGCAATATCGTTCTGGTCGGACTGCAACACGCGATCGAGGCCGAGTTGCGCGCGCGCCATGCTGCGGCCGGTCCGCACCTGCGCGTGCACAATGCGAGCCAGGAGGTGGGCATGGACGAGGCGCCCGCTTCGGCGCTGCGCGGGAAAAAGGACTCTTCCATGCGCGTCGCCGTCAATTTGGTCAAGAACGGCGAAGCGCACGCCTGCGTCAGCGCCGGCAACACCGGCGCGCTGATGGCGATCTCACGTTTCGTGCTGAAGACGCTTCCGGGTATAGACCGTCCTGCCATCGCCGGCATCATGCCCACCATGAAAGGCGAGGCCTACGTGCTCGACCTGGGCGCAAACGTCAATTGCACGCCGGAGCATTTGCTGCAGTTCGCCATCATGGGGGCGATGCTGGTGTCGGCGATGCAGCACAAGGAGCGCCCCAGCATCGGCCTGCTCAACATCGGCGAAGAAGCGATCAAGGGCAACGAGGTGGTAAAGCAGGCGGCGGATCTGCTGCGCACGAGCGGCCTCAATTTCTACGGCAACGTCGAAGGCGACGACATCTTCAAGGGCACGACCGACGTGGTGGTGTGCGACGGTTTCGTCGGCAACGTGGCGCTGAAGTCGGCCGAAGGCGCGGCGAAGATGCTGCGCACCTTCCTCATCGACGAATTCAGGCGCAACTGGTTTACCTATTCTTGCGGCGTCATGGCCATGCCCGTGCTCAATGCGTTCAAGCGCCGCATGGACCCGGCGCGCTACAACGGCGCCAGCCTGCTCGGCCTGAAAGGCATCGTGGTGAAAAGCCACGGCTCGGCCGACAGTTTCGCCTTCGAGAGCGCGATCGAGCGCGCGTTCGACGAAGTGCGCGAGGGGGTACTGCAGCGCATTTCCCAACGCCTGGCGGCAGCAGGCCATCGCACTGTGGGAGCGGCGTGATCTATTCCAGAATCGTCGGTACCGGCAGCTATTTGCCGCGCAACGTCGTCACCAACGACGATCTGGCGCAGCGCATGGAGACCTCCGACGAGTGGATTCGCTCGCGCACCGGCATCCGCCAGCGGCATATCGCGGAGGCGGGAGAAACTTCGAGCAGTCTCGCCCTGGAGGCGAGCACGGCCGCCATTGCCAGCGCGGGCATCGCCGCGCAGGAAATCGACCTAATCATCCTGGCGACATCGACGCCGGACTACATCTTTCCCAGCACCGCGTGCCTGCTGCAGGCCAAACTTGGCATAAAGGGCTGCCCGGCCTTCGACCTGCAGGCGGTATGCAGCGGATTCGTCTATGCGCTGGCCACGGCCGACCTGTTCATCCGCTCGGGTCAGCACCGCTGCGCCCTGGTGGTGGGCGCGGAAGTGTTTTCGCGAATCCTCGACTGGAACGACCGCGGCACCTGCGTGTTGTTCGGCGACGGGGCTGGGGCCGTGATCCTGAGGGCGGACGACCGGCCCGGGATCATGGCGAGCGCCCTGCACGCCGACGGCAGCTATGCCGGCATACTTTCAGTTCCGGGCAATGTCTGCGGCGGCAAGCCGGTCGGGGATCCGTTCCTGCGCATGGACGGTCCGGCCGTATTCAAATTCGCGGTGCGCGTGCTCGACGATGTGGCGCGCGAAACCCTGGCGAAATGCGGCCGGCAAGTCAAGGACATCGATTGGCTGATTCCGCACCAGGCCAACCTGCGTATCATGGAATCGACGGCGAAGCGGCTGGGCCTGCCGCTGGAAAACTTGATTGTGACCGTGGACACGCACGGCAACACTTCGGCCGCCTCGGTGCCGCTGGCGCTGGATGCGGCCATGCGCGACGGCCGCATCAAACCCGGGGACAAGGTCATGCTGCAGGGCGTCGGCGGCGGTTTCACCTGGGGCGCGGTCCTGGTGGAGATATAACAAGTGCTCGTGCTGCAGGGGTCGCGCCATGCCGAGCGTGTTGCTGACTTGGCAGTGCGCACGCGCGAAAGCCGCTGTTGAAGAAGTTTGATTTGATTTTAATTTGGAACCGATGAAACTCGCAATGGTATTTCCCGGTCAGGGTTCCCAGGCGGTGGGCATGATGCAGGCCTATGGCAATAACGCGGCGGTGCGCGAAGTGCTTGCCGAGGCCTCCGACGTACTCGATCAGGATCTGGGCAAACTCATGGCGGAAGGCCCGGCCGAGCAACTCAGTCTGACGGTCAACACGCAACCGGTCATGCTGACCGCGGGCTACGCCGCCTACCGCGCCTGGATCAGCGTCGGTGGCGCCGAGCCGGCATTGGTTGCGGGACACAGCCTGGGCGAGTACACCGCGCTGGTGGCAGCCGGGGTGGTGTCGTTTCGCGATGCGCTGCCGCTGGTGCGTTTCCGCGCCGAGGCGATGCAGGACGCGGTGCCGCAGGGACAAGGCGCCATGGCGGCGATCCTGGGATTGGACGAAGACGCGGTGCGCGCAGCCTGCGCCGAGGCGGCGCAGGGCGAAGTGGTGCAGGCGGTGAATTTCAACTCGCCCGGCCAGGTGGTGATCGCCGGCCATGCCGCGGCGGTCAGGCGCGCCTGCGACGCAGCCAGAGCCAAAGGCGCCAAACGCGCGCTGCCGCTGCCGGTGAGCGCGCCTTTCCATTCCACGCTGATGCGGCCGGCCGCGGAGCGCCTGCAACAATATATGCACGCTATCGCCTTCAACGCGCCGCGCATGCCGGTGATCAACAATGTCGACGTGGCGAGTTACGACGATGCGGCGAGGATCAAGGACGCGCTGGTGCGGCAGGCATTCAATCCGGTGCGCTGGGTGGAAATCATTCAGGCCTTTGCGGCGCAGGGCATCACCCATGTGGCCGAGTGCGGGCCGGGCAAAGTGCTGGCGGGCATGACCAGGCGCATCGACGGCACCCTGGAATCGCTCGCCCTGGTGGACCAGGCCAGCGTCGAGCGCGGTGTCGCGCAATCGAAAGGAGAATAATCATGCTGCAAGGACAAGTCGCACTGGTGACCGGCGCCACGCGCGGCATCGGCAAGGCCATCGCTCTGGGCCTGGGCGCGCAAGGCGCCAAAGTGATCGGCACCGCGACTTCCGCGGCCGGCGCCAAGGCGATCGGCGATTATCTGGCCGAAGCCAGGGTGGTCGGCAGAGGAGCAGTGCTCGAGGTAAACGACGGCACCGCGATCGACGCCCTGATTGCGGAGATCGACAAGGAATTCGGCGCAGCCGGCATTCTGGTCAACAATGCCGGCATCACCCAGGACAATCTGGCCATGCGCATGAAGGAAGCCGAATGGGACGCGGTGATCGACACCGATCTGAAATCGGTGTTCCGCCTGTCGCGTGCCGTGCTGCGCGGAATGATGAAAGCGCGCGCCGGCCGCATCATCAACATCACCTCGGTGGTCGGCAGTTCGGGCAATCCCGGGCAGATCAACTACGCGGCGGCCAAGGCCGGCATTGCCGGAATGGCGCGGGCACTGGCGCAGGAGATTGCCAGCCGCAACATCACCGTGAACTGCGTCGCGCCGGGCTTCATCGACACCGACATGACGCGCGCGTTGAACGAACAGCAGCGCGAGGCGATACTCGGCCGGATCCCGCTGGCGCGGCTGGGCCGGCCCGAGGACGTGGCCGGGGCCGTGGTGTTCCTTGCCTCGCCCCAGGCCGGCTACATCACCGGTGCGACGCTGCATGTCAACGGCGGCATGTATATGGCGTGACGGCTGAATGATCAAGGCCAAGTTTCCAACGTCAGGCAGTGAATTTTGGTAAAATCCCTGCCTGTTTCCGAAGCCAAAAAAGAGGGAAGGAGAATTACATGGAAAATGTCGAACAGCGTGTGAAGAAGATCGTCGCCGAGCAGCTTGGCGTAAACGAGGCGGAAATCAAGAACGAGTCCTCCTTCATCGACGATCTGGGTGCGGATTCGCTCGATACGGTGGAACTGGTAATGGCTTTGGAGGAGGAATTCGAGACGGAGATTCCGGACGAAGACGCCGAAAAAATCACCACCGTCCAGCAGGCTATCGATTACGTCAACAGTCACGCCAAGAAGGCCTGAGCCTCCGCGCCCAGCGCGCGCCTTGTTTCGGAGTAAATTTGTCCCGCCGCAGAGTCGTGATCACCGGCTTGGGTATCATCTCCCCGGTTGGTAACAGCGTTACCGAAGCCTGGGCCAGCATCCTCGCCGGCAAATCCGGCATCACCAGAATCAGCCGCTTCGATCCCTCGCGCTTGTCCTGCCAGATCGCGGGAGAGGTGAAGGGATTCGACCTGGCGGCCTATTTGGAGCGCAAGGAAGCGCGCCACATGGACACCTTCATCCATTACGGCATGGCGGCGGGCATCCAGGCGATGCGCGATTGCGCTATTCAGGTCACACCCGAGAACGCCGAACGCATCGGCGTCAACATCGGCTCCGGCATTGGCGGGCTGCAGATGATCGAGCAGACCCACAAGGAGCTTCTTGCGGCCGGGCCGCGCAGGATTTCACCGTTTTTCATCCCGAGCGTCATCATCAACATGATTTCGGGAAATCTCTCGATCAAGTACGGCCTCAAAGGCCCGAACCTCGCCATGGTGACCGCCTGCACTACCGCGACACACTGCATCGGCGAGTCCGGACGCCTGATCGAATACGGCGATTGCGATGTGATGGTCGCAGGCGGCGCCGAAGCCGTGGTCACCGAACTCGCCATAGGCGGTTTCGCCCAGGCACGCGCGCTTTCGACCCGCAACGGCGACCCGGCGACGGCCAGCCGCCCCTGGGACCGCGACCGCGATGGCTTCGTGCTCGGAGAGGGCGCGGGCGTGGTGGTGCTGGAGGAGTATGAGCACGCGAGGGCGCGCGGCGCGAAAATTTACGCGGAACTCGCGGGCTACGGCATGAGCGGCGACGCGTTCCACATGACGGCCCCGCGCGAGGACGGCGAAGGCGCGGCCCGCTGCATGGACAGTGCGCTCAGGAACGCGCGCCTGAACCCCGATCAGGTCGATTACATCAACGCCCATGGCACTTCGACGCCTTTGGGGGATCTCGCGGAAACCGCTGCAGTGAAGCGCAGCCTGGGCGCGCATGCGAAAAAAATTGCGATCAGTTCGACCAAGTCCATGACCGGGCACCTGCTGGGCGCGGCTGGCGGTGTGGAAGCCGTATTTTCGGCATTGGCGGTTTACCATCAGACGGCGCCGCCCACGACCAATATGTTCAACCAGGATCCGCAGTGCGACCTGGACTATGTGCCGAATACGGCGCGCCCGATGAAAATCAACGTGGCGCTGTCGAATTCCTTCGGCTTCGGCGGCACCAACGGCACCCTGGTGTTCGGCCGCGTTTGACCGACAAACTCACCGTTAGCCTAAAGCCCTCCCGTGTTCTCGCCCTGGCATTAACGCTGATGGCGGGAGCGGCGCTCGCCTGCGCCTGGATCAGCCTGCCGGCCCTGGCTTTTGCGCCCGTCGCCGCAGGCATAACCCTGGCTTGGGCCGCGCACCTCGTGCAAGCCTTGCAGATGGACAAGCGTGCCGCGCGCGCACTGGAACTGGGCGCGCTAGGCCACGCCCGCTGGCAGGATGGAGCGGGACAATGGCGGGAGGCAGAGATATTGCCCAGCAGTTACGCATCGGACTGGCTGGTAGTCGTAAACCTGGGCGGGAGCGACCGGCGTCACCTGGCCCTGGTGCTGCTGCCCGACTGCGCGGCGGCCGAGGAATTGCGCCGGTTGCGCGTCTGGCTGCGCTGGCGCCTGGGGCGGGGGTGAACTTTATGCGCCGCGGACGGTCAGACGGGCATTGTCCCTGTCCTACCATTCCAAGGCCGCGAGGTAAGGATTGCAATTTCCCGGCAGCAGCACGACGCCGATTGAAGTGCTCGAACTGGATTTCGTCCCGGGCGCCGCGTTCCAGCGGGCGCCTGAAGCCTTGGGGTATACTGAACCTTGCCTGAGCGGGACGAAGCAAAAACAGCCCCAAGGCTCCAGGGAAGGGCGGCGCATGAGTGAGCGCGACATTGACCAGCAACTGGTCGAGCGTGCGCAACAGGGCGACAAGCATGCATTCGAACTGCTGGTAAGCAAATATCAGCGCAAGCTCGGGCGTCTGCTGTCACGCTTCGTCCGCGATCCGGGCGAGGTCGAGGATGTAACCCAGGAGGCTTTCGTCAAGGCCTACCGGGCACTGCCATCCTTTCGCGGCGACAGTGCCTTTTATACCTGGCTGTACCGTATCGGCATCAATACCGCAAAGAACTACCTGGCGTCGATGGGCCGGCGCGCGCCCACCACCACCAATTACGACGCGGAAGAGGCAGAGGGGTTCGACGGCAGCGAACAGTTGCGCGACCTCAATACACCGGAAAATCTGCTGATGAGCAAGCAGATCGCGCAAACAGTGAACCAAAGCATGGATCGGCTGCCTGAGGAACTGAGGACGGCGATTACTCTGCGCGAGATCGAAGGCATGAGCTACGAGGACATAGCCAAGATGATGGATTGCCCCATCGGAACGGTGCGCTCGCGCATCTTCCGTGCGCGCGAGGCGATCGCCGAAGAACTGAGACCACTGCTGGACATAGCCAAAGACAAGAGATGGTGACGCCATGAAAGAGAAACTGTCGGCCTGGATGGATGGCGAGTTGAGCGGCGAGCAGGCCCGCCAGCTGCCGCCGCAACTCAAGCGCGATGCGGAATTGCGCGCTGACTGGAACTGCTACCACTTGATCGGAGACACCCTGCGCGACGTGCACGGCACGGATCTGTGCGCCGGCATCTGCGCCCGGCTCGATGCCGAACCGACCGTGCTCGCGCCGCAGCGCCGCAGCACGGCGGAATGGCTGCACTGGCGCCCCCTGCAGATGGCGGCGAGCGTCGCGGCGGCGGCCTTCGTCGGCTGGATGGCACTGTCTGGCGCGCCGCAGGATTCGCCGCAGATCGCCGCCATCCCGGCAGCGGCGGTCAAACAGGTCGCAATGCCAGCAGGCGAGGGCGCCAGGGACTACCTGCTCGCCCACCAGCGCTATTCCCCCAGCAGCGCGATGCAGGGGGTTGCGCCCTATGTGCGCACCGTGGCCGAAGAGCGGAGCGCCGTGCGCCGATGAGAATTCTGGCTGCGCTGTTGCTCGCGCTGTCGGCTCAAGGCGCGTGGGCCGAAAGCGACGCGCTGGCATGGCTGCAGCGCATCCATGCGGCAACGCAAAAGCTCAGCTACACCGGGACTTTCGTCTATCGCAGCGGCGACCAGGCCGAAACTTTGCGCATCGTTCACGTGGCGGGACGAAACGGGGCGCACGAACGGCTGGAGACGCTGGAGGGCCAGGCGCGCGAGATCGTTCGCAGCGGCGACGAAGTGAAGTGCTACCTGCCTGGCAGCATGACGGTGAAAGTGGACAGGCAGACCGACCGCATGGTGTTTCCGGCGCTGCTGCCGGCCAACCTGCAGGATATCAGCGAGCACTACGAAGTGAGCAAAGGCGCGATCGAGCGCATCGCCGGCTACGATTGCCAGGCGATCGTGCTCCAGCCCAAGGACAAGATGCGCTACGGCCACAAGCTGTGGGCGGACGCCAACACCGGCATGCTGCTCAAGTCCCAGACCCTAGACGAACGCAACGAGGTGGTGGAGCAGTTCGCCTTCACCCAGATAAGCATTGGCGGCAGGATCGACCTTGGCCAGCTCAAGTCCAAATTCCTGGCCAAGTCACGCGCCTGGCGCGTCGAGAATTCCGGCGCCGTTGCCACCAGCCTGGCGGCATCCGGCTGGTCGATCAGTCTGGAGCTGCCCGGCTTCAAGAAAGTCACCGAAATGAAGCGCACGCAAGGCGGGTCGAGCGAAGTCGGACATGTGGTCTATTCCGACGGTTTGGCCGCGGTATCGGTATTCATCGAGCCGATCGCCAGCAAGACCTCGTTGCCGCAGCTCGGGCTCTCGCGCCAGGGCGCAATCAACATTTACAGCCGGCAGATCGCCGAGCATCTGGTCACCGTGGTCGGGGAGGCTCCCGCCGAAAGCGTGAAGAAAATCTCGGACTCGGTGGAGTACCGCAAACCTTGATCCCGCGCCTGCGGTGCATGCGATTCTGCGTTTGTAATGTCTTTGAATCCCCATAAATGCGAGAAGGAACCTGATTATGCGAAAAGTATTGCTCCTTTGGCTGTTGTTGCTCCCGCTGGGCGCTGTCGCCGAAGCGCGCGATTTGCCCGATTTCACCGAACTGGTGGAAAAACAGGGGCCGGCGGTGGTCAACATCAGCACTGCGCAAAACGTGCGCGAACGCGCCAACCTGCCGCAAATGCCGAACCTGGATGAGAACGACCCGTTCTACGAGTTCTTCCGCCGCTTTATGCCGCAGAATCCGGGCCAGTCACCGCGCGAGTTCTCAACCCGCTCGCTGGGGTCGGGCTTCATCATCAGCGCCGACGGTTACATCCTTACCAACGCGCACGTAGTCGAAGGAGCGGACGAGATCACCGTACGCCTGACCGACAAACGCGAATTCAAGGCGAAGGTCATCGGCGCGGACAAGCGCACCGACGTGGCGCTGATCAAGATCGAGGCGACCGGCCTCCCGATGGTCAAGCTGGGCGATCCGAACCGGCTCAAGGTGGGCGAATGGGTGCTGGCGATCGGTTCGCCCTTCGGTTTCGACAACACCGTTACCGCCGGAATCGTCAGCGGCAAAGCCCGCTCGCTGCCGCAGGAAAACCTGGTGCCCTTCATCCAGACCGACGCCGCGGTCAATCCGGGCAATTCCGGCGGCCCGCTGTTCAACCTGCGCGGCGAGGTCGTCGGTATGAACTCGCAGATCTACAGCCGCACCGGCGGCTATATGGGCTTGTCGTTCGCCATTCCCATCGATCTCGCGTTGGACGTGCAGAACCAGTTGCGCAGCACCGGGCGCGTCAGTCGCGGTCGCATCGGCGTGGTGATCCAGGAGGTTACCAAGGAACTGGCCGACTCCTTCGGCCTGGCCAAGCCCGAAGGCGCCCTGGTCAACTCGGTGGAGAAGGGCGGCCCGGCGGAAAAGGCCGGAGTCGAGGTCAGCGACATTATCGTCAAGTTCGACGGCAAGAGCGTCGCGAGCTCGAACGACTTGCCGCGGATCGTCGGCGCTACCCGCCCGGGCAGCAAAGTCGGCATGCAGGTATGGCGCAAAGGCGCGACCAAGGACCTGGCGGTCACTGTGGGCGAGATTCCGGCAGAAAAACTGGCCAGCCGCGAGAGCAGCGGCGCGAAGCCGGCGGAAACCGCAGCCAACCGCCTCGGTTTGGTGATGTCCGAACTTTCGGATGATCAGCGCAAGGAGCTCAAGATCGCCGGCGGCTTGGTGGTGGACGAGGTGCGCGGCCAACCGCGCGGCGACATCCGCAGGGGCGACATCATCCTGGCGCTGCTCCACAAAGGCACCACTACCGAGGCCAAGAGCGTGGCGCAGTTCAACCGGGCGCTGAAAGCCATAGACAAGGCCGCCACGATCACTCTGCACCTGCGCCGCGGCGAGAACCAGAGTTTCATCTCCATCAAGGGCCTGAACGGCAAGTGAGCCGGCCGTGTGCGCGGCTGATACGCGCGGTGCGGCCTTGCGGCTTACGCTCTATGGCCGCAGCTACTGCCATCTGTGCGATGAAATGCTCGCCGCGCTGGATTCCCTGCGCGGCGAGTTCGGCTTCGCCGTGGATGTGGTCGACGTCGATAGCGATGCCGCGCTGGAACAGCGCTTTGGCGCGCTGGTGCCGGTGTTGATGCACGCCGGCACCGAGCTGTGCCATTATCATCTCGATGCGGCCAAAGTGCGTGCTTATTTGGCTGAAATCCGTTAAAATACCGAAACTTATTCTTCAAAGGGTGCCGTGCCGGCACCCTTTTTCATGATGCAGCACATCCGCAATTTTTCCATCATCGCCCACATCGACCATGGCAAGTCGACGCTTGCCGACCGCTTCATTCAGCTGTGCGGCGGACTGTCGGAGCGCGAAATGGAGGAGCAGGTGCTCGATTCCATGGACCTGGAGCGGGAGCGCGGCATCACCATCAAGGCACAGACCGCGGCGCTGCAGTACAAGGCCCGCGATGGCAGCATCTATAAGCTCAACCTCATCGATACCCCCGGGCACGTGGACTTTTCCTATGAGGTGTCACGCTCCCTGGCCGCCTGCGAGGGCGCGGTGCTGGTGGTCGACGCATCGCAGGGGGTGGAGGCGCAGACGGTGGCGAACTGCTACACCGCAATCGAGCAGGGCGTGGAAGTGGTGCCGGTGCTGAACAAGATCGACCTGCCTTCGGCTGACCCGGAGGGGGCGATACGCGAGATCGAGGACGTCATCGGCATCGACGCCAAGGATGCGCTGCGCGTCAGTGCCAAGACCGGGGAAGGCGTGCAGGACATTCTCGAGGCGGTCATCGCGCGCATCCCGCCGCCCAAGGGCGATCCCGGGGCGCCGCTCAAAGCGCTCATCATCGATTCCTGGTTCGACAACTATGTCGGCGTGGTGATGCTGGTGCGCATGATGGATGGGACGCTGCGCCCCAAGGACAAGATCCTGCTCATGTCCTCCGGCACGGTGCACCTGTGCGAGCAGGTCGGCGTGTTCACCCCCAAGTCGCAGGCGCGCGAGCGGCTCGCCGCGGGCGAGGTGGGTTTCATCATCTCCGGCATCAAGGAACTGCAGGCCGCCAAGGTGGGCGACACGGTGACTTTGGCCGAGCGTCCGGCGGCGGCGGCGCTGCCCGGGTTCAAGGTGATCAAGCCACAGGTGTTCGCCGGACTATACCCGGTCGAGGCCAATCACTACGACGGGCTGCGCGATGCGCTGACCAAACTCAAATTGAACGACGCCTCGCTGCAATACGAGCCCGAGGTATCGCAGGCGCTCGGTTTCGGCTTCCGCTGCGGCTTCCTCGGCTTGCTGCACATGGACATCGTGCAGGAACGCCTCGAGCGCGAATACGACCAGAACCTGATCACCACCGCGCCGACGGTGGTGTACGAGGTGCTGCTGGCCGATGGCACGGTGCAGAGGGTGGAGAATCCGGCCAAGATGCCCGACGCATCCAAGATCGCGGAAATACGCGAGCCCATCATTACCACCACCATATTCGTGCCGCAGGAACACGTCGGCGCCATCATGACGCTGTGCACGCAAAAGCGCGGCGTGCAGAAGAACATGCAATACACCGGCCGCCACGTGATGCTGACCTACGAGATGCCGCTTTCCGAGGTGGTGATGGATTTTTTCGACAAGCTCAAGTCGGCGAGCCGCGGCTATGCCTCGCTCGATTACGAATTCAAGGAATACCGGGCATCCGAAGTGGTGAAACTCGACATACTCATCAACGGCGAGCGCGTCGATGCCTTGTCGCTGATGGTGCATCGCGACAGCAGCCGCTACCGCGGCCGGGAGCTGGTGGCGCGCATGCGCAAGCTTATCCCGCGGCAGATGTTCGACGTAGCCGTGCAGGCAGCGATCGGCGCCAACATCATCGCGCGCGAGAACGTCAAGGCGCTGCGCAAGAACGTGCTCGCGAAGTGCTACGGTGGCGACATAACGCGCAAGAAGAAGCTGCTGGAAAAACAGAAAGCCGGCAAGAAGCGCATGAAACAGGTGGGCAATGTGGAAATTCCGCAGGAAGCCTTCCTCGCCATTCTGCAGGTGGATTAGGCGCTTATGCCGTCGCATGCCAAGAGCGGCCGTTGCGCGCTCGCGCGCGCCAACCGTGTTTTCCGCACGGATGAAAAGCGCATCCGTACGGAAAACACCGTTATGGATAGAAGCGACAACGGTTTGGGGTTGCTGCAGTTACACAAGATCGTCGATTGCGTACGGACAGCTTTTCGTCCGTGCGCAATCGACGATCCGCGCGGACGGCTTCTCGTCCGCGCAATAGTGCAGCCTTGAAATAAGGTGGCGCGATTTAAGTCGCCACGCATAGGAACATAGATGAACTTTGCACTGCTGCTGTTCAGCCTGCTGCTCGTCACCGGCGCCATGTCGGCGCTGGACGCGATGTATTTCGGCAAACGCCGCGCGACCGGAGCGAAAGAGCCCTGGTGGATCGAATATCCGAAGAGCTTTTTTCCGGTGATCCTGATCGTGTTCCTGCTGCGCTCGTTTCTGGTGGAACCGTTCAAGATCCCTTCGGGCTCGATGATCCCGACCCTGTTGGTCGGTGATTTCATTCTGGTCAACAAATACGCCTACGGCATCCGCCTGCCGGTGATCAACAAGAAGATCATCGATATCAACGAGCCCGAAAGAGGCGATGTAATGGTGTTTCGCTACCCGGATGACCCGACGGTCGATTACATCAAGCGCGTCGTCGGCGTGCCCGGCGACAAGGTGGCCTATCAGCATAAGCGCCTCACGGTCAACGGCCGGGAAGTGCCGCTCAAGGAGGCGGGCGACTATCTGCTGAAAGATAAAATTCAATACCTGAAGCAGTACGTCGAGACGCTGGGGAAGAACGAGCATGCGATCCTGGTGGACACGAGCGAGCCGGCCGCTTTGCCCTATGTAAAACAGTTCCCGCAGCGGGAAAATTGCATTTACAATATTAGCGGCGTGACGTGCACGGTCCCGCCGGGGCATTATTTCATGATGGGCGACAACCGCGACAACAGCGCCGACAGCCGCGTTTGGGGCTTCGTGCCCGAAGCAAATATTGTCGGCAAGGCTTTTTTTATCTGGTTCAATTTCAGTGAACTGAGGCGCTTCGGGCAGTTCAAATAGGGGGCTTGCGATCATGCGCAACAAGCAAGGTGGGGTCGGTTTTCTGGTGATTTTCCTGATCGGGGTGGTGGTGGCTTTGGGCGCTGTGGGCGGTATGAAAATCGCGCCCGCCTACTCTGAATTCTCGACCATAAAGAAAACCATTACAGCGGTCGCCGCCGGCGAAGGGCGGACCGGAAACGTCACCGAAATACGCAAGGCTTTCGACCGCCGCGCCCAGATCGACACGATTACCGCGGTGAGTGCGGGCGAACTCGAAATCACCAAGGAAGGTGGCGAGGTCGTCATCTCGGTCGCCTACGTAAAGAAAATTCCGCTGTTCGCCAACGTATCCCTGACCATCGACTTTGCCGCCAGCACTGCGCCCGGTACGGCCGATAAATCGTAGAGCCCGCCTTCGGCGCGATGGACTACGGGCCGCTGCAGCGCAAACTGGGTTACCGCTTTGCGCAAGCGCCGCTGCTGCTACAGGCGCTGACCCACCGCAGCCACAGCACGCCGCACAACGAGCGAATCGAGTTCCTCGGCGACAGTGTCCTCAATTGCTGCGTGGCGCATGAGCTCTACCAGCGGTTCGGCGATCTGAAAGAGGGCGAGCTTTCGCGCTTGCGCGCCAACCTGGTGCGACAGGAGACACTGGCCGAACTGGCGCAGGAACTGGAGTTGGGTACGTACCTGCGCCTGGGCGAAGGTGAACTCAAGAGCGGCGGTTTCCGCCGTCCTTCGATCCTGGCCGACGGTCTGGAAGCGCTATTTGGCGCAGTTTTCCTCGACGGCGGTTTCACCGCAGCCCAGGGCGTGATCCGCGGCCTGTACGCGTCCTTGCTCGAACACCTCGATCCGCAAACCCTGGACAAGGATCCCAAGACGCTGTTGCAGGAGCTGCTGCAAGCCCGCAAGATCCCCCTGCCACAGTACGCCGTGGTCGCGACCCAGGGCGCAGCGCATAACCAACTGTTCGAGGTGGAGTGCCAGATCCCGCAGTTGGCGATCCGCACCACCGGATTCGGCGCGAGCCGGCGCATCGCCGAGCAGGAAGCGGCGCAGTCCGCGTTTGCGCAGACGCAGAAGTGAAGCCCGTGGAATTTCGCTGCGGCACTATTGCCATCATCGGCCGGCCCAATGTAGGCAAGTCCACGCTGCTGAACCATCTGGTCGGGGAAAAAATCAGCATCACCTCGCGCAAAGCCCAGACCACGCGCCATCGCATCACGGGAATACTGACCAGTGCGGACACGCAGTACGTGTTTGTCGACACACCGGGCTTTCAGACCAAGAATGCCAGCGTGCTGAACCGCCTGATGAACCGCAGCATCACCCAGGCGCTGCAGGACGTGGACGTGATACTGGCGATGATCGAAGCCGGACGCGTCAGCCGCGAGGACCGTCAGGTATTCGCTTTGCTGCCGGCCGGGCGCCCGGCGGTGCTGGCGGTCAACAAGATCGATCGCCTGGCGGACAAGAAGCTGTTGCTGCCCCTTCTCGCGCAACTGCAGGCGGAGCGCGCCTTCTCGGACATCGTGCCGACGAGCGCCAAGAGCGGAGAGCAAACGCGGCAATTGTTGCAGGCGCTGCGGCAGCATTTGCCGACGCAGCCGGCGATCTATCCCGCAGGCGAGGTGACCGACCGCAGCGAACGCTTTCTCGCTGCCGAACTGGTGCGCGAGAAACTGTTTCGACAGCTCGGCGACGAGCTGCCTTACGGCGCCAGTACGGCGATCGAGAAATTCGAAACCGAAGGCAAGCTGCGGCGCATCCATGTGGCCATCATCGTCGACAAGGCGGGCCACAAGGCGATGGTCATCGGCAAAGGCGGCGAGAAGCTGAAACTGATCGGAACCGACGCGCGGCGCGATATGGAGAAGCTGTTCGGCGGCAGGGTGTTCCTGCAGATCTGGGTCAAGGTCAAGCACGGCTGGGCCGACGACGAGCGCACGCTCAAGAACCTCGGGTTCGAGCCGTGAGCCCGACGGGCCGCCCCAAGGGCGAATCCTTGGCGCGCAGCGACAAGGCAGTCCAATGAGCCCGACGGGCCGTCCCGAAGGCGAATCCTTGGCGCGCAGCGACAAGGTAGTCCAATGAGCCCGACGGGCCGCCCCAAGGGCCGCATTTTCGATATGGCCTTGGCGCGCAGCGAAAAGGTAGTCCAATGACCACGCGCGCACGGCAGGACAACCAGCCCGGATACGTCCTGCATACCTATCCGTTCCGCGAGACCAGCCTGGTGGTGGAAACGTTCACCCGCTCCCATGGCCGCGTCGCCATGGTGGCGCGCGGGGCGAAGCGCCCGCGTTCGGCGTTGCGCGGCAGCATCATGGCATTCCAGCCGCTCGGTCTGTCCTGGTCCGGCCGCGGCGAACTGCGCCTGCTCCTGCGCGCGGAATGGCAAGGCGGGCAGCAGTTGCTGCAGGGCAGGGCGCTCCTGTGCGGTTTCTATCTCAACGAACTGCTGCTGAAACTGCTGCCGCGCGAAGACGCGCACGAAAAGCTGTTCCTCGACTATCAGGCGGCGCTCGCGCGGCTGGCCGCGGAACCTGAACCCGATGCGGTACTGCGCCGCTTCGAGAAGGCACTGTTGCGCGAGCTGGGCTACGCGCTGGCGCTGGACCGCGACAGCGCCAGCGGCGGCGAGATCGACCCGCGCAGCTCTTATGCCTACGAACCGGAGCGCGGACCGGTAGCGGTGAACGGCGCGGCACACGCCGGACTGGTGCTGTCGGGGCAGACGCTGCTCAACATCGTGCGCGACGACTATAGCGATCCGCTTACGCTGCAACAGGCAAAAGTCTTGATGCGCCTGCTGATCAGCCATCGCCTGGAGCAAAAGCCGCTCAACAGCCGGCGCATATTCGAGGAGCTGCGACAATTGTGATCGAACTCGGCGTGAATATCGACCACGTGGCGACGCTGCGCCAGGTGCGTGGCACCAGTTATCCGGATCCGGTGCGCGCGGCCTTGCTCGCCGAGGCCGCCGGCGCCGACGCTATCACCCTGCATTTGCGCGAGGACCGGCGTCACATCCAGGACCGCGATGTCGAGACCTTGCGCGCGCAGCTGAGCAAGCGAATGAACCTGGAGTCCGCGGTGACGCGCGAAATGCTGCAGATCGCGCTGCGCGTGCGTCCATACGATGTCTGCCTGGTGCCCGAACGGCGCATGGAGCTGACCACCGAGGGCGGCCTGGACGTTGTCAGCCAGTTCGAGCGCGTGCGCGACGCCTGCCGGCTGCTCGGCGAATCCGGCATTCGCGTGTCGCTGTTCATCAACGCCGATAGCGCACAGATCGACGCGGCCAAGGCGGCCGGCGCGCCGGTGATCGAGCTTCACACCGGGCATTACGCGGACACCGCTGGGGAAGAGCAGCAAGCCGAATTCAAGCGTATCTGCGACGCGGTCGAATACGGCAATCGCATCGGCGTGAAAGTCAACGCGGGTCATGGCCTGAATTACGACAATGTCGGACCGATCGCCGCGGTGCCGGGTATCGCCGAACTCAACATCGGCCACGCGATCGTGGCGCAAGCCGTATTTACCGGCTGGGAAGCGGCGGTGCGCGAGATGAAACGGCTGATGACCGAAGCCCGGCGCGCGTGATCCTCGGCACCGGCACCGACCTGATCGATATCCGCCGCATCGAGCGCGCGCTGACGCGCTTCGGCCATCGCTTCGCCCGGCGCGTCCTGGTCGACGACGAATATCAGCGCTTTTGCACGCACGCCAAGCCCGCCCACTACCTCGCCAAACGCTTTGCCGCCAAGGAAGCGTTTTCCAAAGCCATGGGCACGGGCATCCATTTCCCGGTCAACTGGCATAACGTCAGCGTCGCCAACGAGCGCTCGGGCAGGCCGTACCTGAAGTTTTCGGCGCCGCTCGCCGCTCTTCTCGAGCAACGCGGCATCAGCCGCGCGCATCTGAGCCTGAGCGACGAAGTCGAGATGGCCAGCGCTTTCGTCGTCCTCGAGGGTATAGACCATGAATGAAAGCCGCGGGGATGACGACTTGGGTCCGGTGATGCTCGACATCGCGGGTCTGGAAATGACCGCAGCCGAGGGCGAATTACTGCGTCACCCCCTGGTCGGCGGCGTCATCCTGTTTTCGCGCAATTATCGCTCGCCGCAGCAACTGTGCGAGCTGACGACTGCCATCCGCGCCTTGCGCAAGCCGGAGCTGCTGATCGCGGTCGATCACGAAGGCGGCCGGGTGCAGCGCTTTCGCGAAGGTTTTTCGCTCATACCGGCAATGCGCCGCCTGGGCGAGGCCTGGGATCGCGACCGCGCCGGGGCGTGCGCCGCGGCGCACAACATCGCCTATGTGCTGGCGGCGGAACTCCTCGCCTGCGGCGTCGATTTCAGCTTTACTCCAGTGTTGGACGTGGATTTCGGCGAGAGCGGCGTGATCGGCAACCGCGCCTTCCACTCCGACCCCGTGGCGATCGCGCAGCTTTCGGCGGCTCTGATCGCGGGCTTGCGCGAAGCCGGCATGGCAAACGTGGGCAAACATTTTCCCGGGCACGGCTATGTGCGCGCCGATTCCCACCTCGCCGTGCCTGTCGACGAGCGCAGCTTTGCCGAAATCGAGGCCGCCGATCTGCTTCCCTACAGGGAGTTGATCAAACACGGACTGTCGGCAGTGATGCCGGCGCACGTGATCTATCCCAAGATCGACGCGCATCCGGCCGGATTTTCGTCCAGATGGCTGCAGCGCATTTTGCGCGGACAACTCGGCTTCGATGGCATGATTTTCAGCGACGACCTGTCGATGGAAGGCGCAAGCGTTGCCGGGGGCGTAGTGGAGCGGGGCGCAGCCGCCCTTGCAGCGGGATGCGACATGGTGCTTTTGTGCAACGCGCCCGAAGCGGCACCCGAGCTGCTGGCCGGGCTGGCGGCAGGCGCGATGAACCAGCGCCGCGCCGAGGCAATGCGCGGGTTGCGCGTGGCGCGAGGCTTGGAACAGCTACGGCGCAATGCCCGCTTTGCGCTCGCGAAATCTGGGTTCGACCGATTCGTCGCTACCCTGGCTTGAGCCGCAAGCGCCCGCCTGATCACGTAGCGTCCCCCATGCCCGTCAGCTTCAACCTCGACTGCCGCGACTGCCCGCGGCTTGCCGGTTTCCTCGATGGCGTGCGGCGGGAGCATCCCGGTTATCACGCATTGCCGGTGCCCGTGTTCGGCGATGCCGCCGCCGAATTGCTGATCGTCGGGCTCGCACCGGGGATGCACGGGGCGAATCGCACCGGGCGGCCGTTTACCGGCGACCATGCCGGTATATTGCTCTACCGCACGCTGCACGAGTTCGGCTTTGCCAGCCAGGCAACATCCGAGCACGCCGGCGATCCCTTGGTGCTGAAGAACTGCCGCATCAGCAATGCGGTGAAATGCCTGCCGCCGCAGAACAAGCCTCTGCCGGAGGAGATCCGGCGCTGCAACCGCTACCTTGCCGCCGAATTGCGCCAGAGGCCGCCGCGGGTGATCCTGGCGCTGGGCAGTGTTGCCCACCAGGCTGTGCTTATGGCCTGCGGACTCAGGCGCGCAAGCCGCAAATTCGGCCATCATGCGGTGCACGCTTTGCCGCCGGCACCGGCTTCGCCCGAGGGCTTCCGGCTCTACGATAGCTATCACTGCAGCCGCTACAATACGCAGACCAAAAGACTCACCGAGGCCATGTTCCATGCGCTATTTCGCGACATCGTCGCCGAGTTGAGCACGGGTTGACGACGTCCGCCGATTCCGCGCCGGTATTCGACGCGCAGGCCCTGATGACCGGCCTGCCGCACCTGCCCGGCGTTTACCGCATGCTCAATGCCAGGGGCGATGTGCTCTACGTGGGCAAGGCGCGCGACCTGAAGAAGCGCGTCAGTTCGTATTTCCAGAAGACCGCGCAGAGCCCGCGCATCGCGCTGATGCTGTCGCAGGTGGCTGCCGTCGAAACCACGGCGACGCGCTCCGAGGGCGAGGCGCTGATTCTGGAAAACAATCTGATCAAGTCGCTCGCCCCGCGCTACAACATCCTGTTCCGCGACGACAAGTCCTATCCTTACCTGATGCTGAGCGGCCACGCTTATCCACGCCTGGGCTTTCACCGGGGACCGCTCGACGGCAAACACCGCTACTTCGGCCCGTTTCCGCACACCGGCGCGGTACGCGAGAGCATCCAGTTGCTGCAAAAAATATTCCGCCTGCGCACCTGCGAGAATTCGGTGTTCCAGAACCGCTCGCGCCCCTGCCTGCTGCACCAGATCCGGCGCTGCTCGGCGCCTTGCGTGGGCTTGATCGACAGCGACAGTTACAGCGCGGACGTGAAGAACGCCGAGCTGTTCCTGCAAGGACGCGAGGACGACGTGCTGCAGGCACTGGGAAGCAAAATGCAGCAGGCGGCGGAACTGCAGCACTATGAGCAAGCCGCGTTCTATCGCGACCAGATCCAGGCGCTGGCGACGACACAGCAAAAGCAGTACGCGGAGAGCAGCACCGGCGGCGATGCCGACGTGATCGCCTGCGCCGGGGAAAACCGCGCGGCCTGCGTCAATCTGGTGATGGTGCGCAAGGGCCGCCACCTCGGCGACAAGAGCTTTTTCCCGCACAACGCGGAGGACGGCACAGCGGCTGAGGTGCTGCAGGCCTTCCTCGCGCAGCACTACGTCAATCGGCAAGTGCCGGCGGTGATCGTCGCCGGCGCCGAGTTTGATGCGCAGGAGATCGAGGCTGCGCTCGCCGAGCAGGCAGGACACCAGGTGCAACTGGTGACCCGGGCGCAGGGGCAGCGCCGCGCCTGGTTGGAAATGGCGCAGAAAAACGCCCAGCTGGCACTGGCGCAGCGTCTGTCCCACGCCAGCAACCAGGAGGCCCGGCTCGCCGCCCTGCGCGACGCCCTGGGCCTGCCGGACACGGTGCAGCGCATCGAGTGCTTCGACATCAGCCATACCCAGGGCGAGGCGACGGTGGCGTCCTGCGTCGTCTATGACCGTTTCGATATGCGCAACTCGGAATACCGCCGCTACAACATCGCCGGTATCCGGGCCGGGGACGATTACGCCGCCATGCGCTCGGTGCTGCGGCGCCGCTACGAGAAGGTTTCGCGCGGGGAGGGCGTGGTGCCCGACCTGATCCTGATCGACGGCGGCAAGGGCCAGGTGGGTGTGGCGCGGGAGGTCCTGGCGGAACTGGGCATGAACGACATCTTCCTCTTCGGCGTGGCCAAGGGCGAGGAGCGCAAACCCGGGCTGGAACAACTGATCTGCGCCGACGCGAAGACCAGCATTCAGCTTGCGCCCGACAATCCGGGCTTGCACCTGATCCAGGCCGTCCGCGACGAGGCCCACCGCTTCGCCATCACCGGGCACCGCGCGCGCCGCGGAAAGGCCCGCGTGACTTCGTCGCTCGAGGGCATCCGCGGCATAGGCGGAAAGCGGCGCAAGGAACTGCTCGCCCGCTTCGGTGGCCTGAAAGGCGTGATCGGCGCGAGCATAGACGATCTCGCCCAGGTGCAGGGCATCAGCCGCAAGCTGGCGGAAATAATTTACCGCGAGTTGCACTAAAAGTTCATTACAATATGAGGGGATCAATCCCCTTATACTCCCCTGAGTCAGAGGCCATTTCGTTGATTCTGAAATGGCCTTCTAAGTATCTGCTGATTGAGGTATCTTGGCGGCTGTTGTCGCAAGTCTGGACTCTGATATACGCCTATGCGCTTCAACCTTCCCAATGCGCTCACCTGGATGCGCATCGTGATGATCCCGCTGTTCGTGGGCGTATATTATTTTCCGTCCGCGTGGCTCGCACTGCCGCAACAGAACCTGATCGCGACCGTCCTGTTCACCGTTGCCGCGCTCACGGATCTGCTGGACGGCTACCTCGCGCGCAAGCTGAATCAGGTATCCGCGTTCGGCGCCTTTCTCGATCCGGTGGCGGACAAGCTGATGGTGGCCGCGGCGCTGATCGTGCTGGTCGATCTCAACCGGATCAATGCAGTCATCGCGGTGATCATCATCGGCCGGGAAATCACCATCTCGGCGCTGCGCGAGTGGATGGCCCTTCTCGGCGCGGCGAAAGGCGTCGCCGTCTCCTTCCTGGGCAAGATCAAAACCGTGGCGCAGATGGTTGCCATCCCGATGCTGCTCTACCACGACGCACTTGGCGTGTTCCGGCCGCAGCAGTGGGGCACCGGGCTGATATTGCTCGCCGCAGCGCTCACGCTATGGTCCATGTTTTATTACCTGAAAATGGCCATGCCTACCGTGCTAAAACATGGTTGATCGCCGGTACCAAACCCCGGTATAATTCGCATCCTCATGCGGCAGTAGCTCAGTTGGTAGAGCGCAACCTTGCCAAGGTTGAGGTCGAGAGTTCGAGACTCTTCTGCCGCTCCAAGATTCACAGGGAAAGCGCGTTATAGCTTGCGGCGCAAGCCGCGGACGCTGGACGTTCCCTTCTACAATTCCAGATTGTCGCAGCGCCTGGTTGGCGCGCGCTCAGAGCGGCGGGGTGGCAGAGTGGTCATGCAGCGGCCTGCAAAGCCGTCTACGCCGGTTCGATTCCGACCCCCGCCTCCAAATGGAAAAAAGCCGTTCGCGGTGAAGCACGAACGGCTTTTCTAACGGATTGCTAACGCCTGAATACGGCGACGCCCGAAACGGTGACCGCGGCCGGATTGGTCACGCTGTTACCGCCGTGATTGAGCGAGTACAGCATTCCCACGCCATTGCCGGTCGCCCCGGTAAAGACGCCGGCCAGCGAACCCGTGGTGTTAGTGCCGAGGGTGCTCGTTACCGTGAGGTTGCCGCCACCGCCGGGTTTCTTGTCGGCCTGGAACACATTGCCTTGGATCGGCATGCCGGTCGCGCTCGCGCCCCAGGTGTTGCCTCCCAATACGAGGTTGCTGAGCGTAGCGTCGACCTTCTGCGTGGAAAAGTTGGCGGTAAGGCTGGCGTTTGCCGCGGTAAGCGCGGCGCCCACATTTCCATTACTGTCCGTCGGGGCAGTGCCGCCTGCGAACGTATAGTTGAATGTCCCGGATAGCGGCAACACCGTCGGCCCCGACTGATTGCTGGTCATAACGAAGTGCACGTTCTGTCTGGTTGCGTCCAACGTGCCGAGCGATGCCCCGCTGATGCGGTCGTTGACGCCGATGGTACCGCCGCCGTAGCGCCCCCACCTTATGCCGGAACTGAGATCGAATCCACTTTCGAGCACCGTTGCGGTTCCAATCGACGCCGGGCCGCTGGCGCCAGCAACGGTGTACACCACGGGAATATCGTTGATAAACGGACCGCAATTGATCGTACAGGGACTGCTGTAAGTCACGACAACCGGCAACTCGCCGTCGATCTTGACCGGATAGTTGTCGACAGTCTGGGTTCGGTACGACGACAGGAAACCGCCTTGAATCCGATGATTTTCCTGCGAGTAGAGCTGACCCGCTGCATTCATCCCGGTCGCAAACGCCACGAGGTGATAGGGCGTCAGCGTGCTGTAGGGCTGTTGTGACGGGGTCAAACCAAAAGCCAGCGCGCCGCTTGCCCTTACGTTGTTGCACGGACCGATGGTGCAGGGCAGGAAGCTGTTCAGATTGTAGGTAAGCCCGGCGCCGGCAACGCCGATTCCCATCAACTGTCCCTGAATGTTGCCCCAGGTGTTGGTCGCGGTGCCGGCGGCAGGGGCAAACGTCACGTTCAAGCCATCGTGAAGCCCGGTGGGTGCCACGGTTGTGCCGGAGGTTAGTGTCCTTGGTCCGCCGCTATAGGCATAGAACGAGCCATTCTGGTTCAGCTTGATGCCGGAGGCAGCGGCGGTCCAGTTGCCCGCTGCAGTTGCCGCCGCCATGTTGAAGGCGACATTCGCGTTGCTAAAGTTGACCGTCAGACCTGCCGAATTGACCGTCCCGGCGGCACCGCTCTGGTCGTGCAAAATCGACGCGCCGAGATCATAGGTGGCGGTGCCGGGGACGACTACGCCTCCTGAGTTCGTATACCCGGCAATCGCGCTAGGCAAGTAATTTGGGAACGGTGCCGCGCCCCGGACCCACGACAAGCCGTCGCCAAGGACAGTCCGCGGGGTGGGATTCAGCGCGCAGCCGGAACCGAAACAGCCGCTGTTGTCCTGGATGCCGCTCACGGTCAGGTTCGGAGAAGACGCTTGCCAACCGAGCAAAATGGTGCCGTCGGTCGCGGTCGCCGTGCTCCCGATTGCGAGAGCTATTGGGGTGGCCGGATTCGCCGTGCCACCAGACAACGCGAGCACTCTGCCGTCTCCCTGCATGGTGTTGTCCTCCACGAGCGAGACCAGGTTCCCCGCCGCATCCGTCACAAGATTTCCCGGCGGGCGATCCACCCAGTACGCTTGGCCGCTGCTGAAATTGTCGCCTGCGGCAGTGTTGTACCCATAGTTCGCAATCACTACGACCGGCCCTGTAGGAGCGGCCACCGGATAGAAGGCGCTTGTGGGGAGTGCAATCTGCGGCCCCTGTTTGAACGCAACCAGGCCGCTGATATAGTCGTCAACGACGCGACCGGCGGGCGGTGCAACCCCATAGGCGCCATAAAGCGTGTCAAGCGTATAGCGGAAAAATGCGCCATCCGCCGTGCCGGCGTTACCTGTCGCACTGTCAAAACCGCCCCGGATGCGCCCACCATAAACCGACACAATGGAGCCTGAAGACAATGTTATGTCGGGTGCGCAACCGCGGCCGAAGCAACCAATGTGCAGGTTGTCAGTACCTGCCGGGTTGCTTGATGAGCTGGAAACGTTGAATCCGCCATTCGAAATCGGTGCGTTGTCGAATCGCGCGCTCAGGTTCTGCATCCCAAACGATCCCGCGGGGCCGCTCGGCATGGTAATTCGGAACGCGGCGCTCGCCTTCATTTTGGTAAAGTCCGCGCTTAACCGGGCGCCGTCGAGCGTGCCGACGTTGCCGTAGCTGTCGGTCGGCGCGGTCGCGAACGACGCGGTGCCCGACGAATCGTTGATGCGCGTGTAATGGAACTCCCCGGTGAGCGGCAGCGAACTCGGTACTTGGACGACGATCCACTGCGCGCTGCGCGCCGCGCCTCCCGGTGCAAGCAACGATTCGACGTAGCTGCTGCCCGTGGACAGATCGGTCAGGTTGATGACGCCGCCGCTCCAGCGTCCAAGCCGGATATTTGTGGCCGCATCGTAGTAGTTTTCGGAAGCGATCGCGCCGCCGCCGAATGACAGTTGCGCATGGGCGAGCGGCGTCGGCGCCGCGAACCGGGTCGCACTTCCGGGCACATCATTGCCGAGATCGAAAACCACGTGCGTCGTGTCCAATACCTTCGTCAGGTTGCCGCTGGCGTCGAATACGAAGTTCGTGTTATTCGTCGGCCCGGTAAGCGCTACCGGCGTTGTCAACGGCGTGGTCAGCGGAGTCGCAGGCGTTCCGCTCGCGTTGTTGAACAGGTTCTGGTTGGTCTTGTCGCTGACTATATAGGTGGTCGTCGCCGGGTTTGCACCCGGCTCAATCTGGGTTGTGGCCCAAAGCACATCATGTCTCAAGACGGCCGTGCTCGCGAAGTTGGTTACGTCAACCGGGGTTACCGGCGGCGGGGTTACCGGCGGCGGGGTAACGGTCGGTGTCTGCTCGGTTATCGGTGTCGTGGCTCCGCTCGAAGTCGTCACCGTCTGTGTCGTCGTGTTCAAGGTCGCGCCGCTCGCGCCTGTCGCCGTAATCTCGACTACCGGCGCAACCGCAATTGGGGCGCTGGCGGGCGCCGCGCTCACCGTGCTCACCGGATCGACGACTGCGGTATCCCGAACCTGCGCGGGCGCCTCGGCAGATTTCTCCGCGGGCGCTGCCGCGCCCGGCGCCGCTTCTTTCTTGCCTTCGTCCTTGGCTTCTTGCTTGGCTTTCTGCGGCCCCGGCGCGGGAGTGGGCTTGTAGAAAGGCGGTATCCTCGGCAGAATCACAGGTGCCGCCTTGGTTTCAGGCGCAAATCCCACCTGATTGCGCTGGATATCGATGCTACCCGCATCGTTGCGGATAAACGCGATGCCGACGTTGACCTTGTCGTAAGTTCCGGGCGCGGCGATGGCGGCCTGCCCCGGCCGCGGGGCAAGGATCACCACGGGCTCATGGTCGGTGCCGCGGATGCCGATCGTGGCGGTCGCGGTTTTCACCAGGTAATTTTGTTTGTTGGTGCGGCCGATGATGCCCGTAATAGTCCGAAATCCGCCCCGCACCAGGGACACGATCGCGTTCTCGGTTCCGTCCTCCTTGCCGTTGTAGCGGTAGGTGTCGAAACCCATATCGGTATTGGGCCGGATTGCGATGAATCCGCCATCCACCATTTTGATTTGAGCCGAGGCGCCATCGGAGGTGACCACCCGGTCGCCTTCATTGACATCGGCGCCCTTTCGCAGGGCCATGGTCACTCCGGCCCGGGTAGTGAGTTTCACATCGCCAAATACGAATTGCACATTACCGGCCACTCCGAACGCGGCGCCTGCATAGACGGCGAGCAGCAGCAGAACGGGAAGGGCCTTGAGCGGATTTTTCCAGGAAAACGGCATGGCATTCACCTTCTGCAGAAAATTATTTGAAGTCGCGACGGATCGTAATTGAAACGTCGGTGCGATCGAACTGGTAGATGACGATATTGGAGTTGTTGCGTATGTAGGAGATCTGTGGCCGCACCGTCCAAAGCTTGTCGTAATGCCAGTTGAGGCCGAGGTTGGCGTCGTACTGCTTGTCGTCGCGGGTCAGCGACTCGGTGGGCGAACTGAATGCGGCATTGGCCAATTCGTACTTGCTGAACTGCGCGCCGAGCCCGGCAAACAGTTCGGTCTTCTCGTTAAGCTGCGCCTGACCGCCAAGCCGCAGGCCGTTGAAGCGCTTGCCGCCGTCGGCGCGCTCAGGCGCGCGTTCGTCTCCGGTAAACACGCTGGCGGTAAACATGCCCTTGCCGTCGCTGATGATATGCAGCCAGCTGGCGCCGATCGTGGATTGATCGAAGTTATTGACGTTGATCGTAGGTTCGAAGCGGTAACGCGCATGCTGTCCAAACGCGCTCAACTGGTTGGCAGGGTTGATCAGATGGCGCCACTCGGCACTCAGGCCGCTCGTGTCGCGGTTGGTTTTGCCATCCAGTTCGTATCTGCCACCGAGGATGCCCAGGCGGACCACGTTGGCCCCTTCGCCGATGGCGACCCCCGCCCGGGCGTCGAGGCTGGTGGAATCAAAGGCGTCCTGTGTGTTGTTGCTGCGGCTGCGGAAGTCCGCTCCCGCAAAAAGAACGAGCGCCGGATTGACTTGGTGGTTGACTTCGCCGCCGAGCGCGTATCCCAGATAACTGTCGGGAGACTTAACACCCGTCGGGTTCAAGGTGAAAATCAAGTTGCCCAGAGCCGGTACCGCTATCTGGCTTTGACTCGTGGCAAAATTGACGTTGCTATCGCGGCCGAAGGTGCCCTCGAAATAACCCGTCACCTTGGTCTTCTTGGCGCTTTCCTGCTTCTCGATCGCGGCCAGGTAGTTGTCGATGGTCGCCTTGGCCGCCGGCGGAGGATTCTGCGTCAACACAGTTTCGAATTCGGTCTTGGCACGGCTGATGTCGCCCAGCTGATAATAGGCGCGTCCCATGTCTATCCTCGCGCCGAGAAAATTGGGATCCATTGCCAGCACACGTTCGAATGCGATCGTTGCTTTGTCCGGCTTGCCGCTGTCGAGGGCGGCGATGCCCAATAGGTAGTCGAACTTAACGTTGCCGGATTGTTCGAATTCATACGGTTCGAGCAGGGAGTAGGCGTCGGCCGCCTTGCCCTGCTTCATCAGGGCGTCCGCTTTGTCCAGATCGACGTCCGCCGCATGCGCGGAATTCCCTGTCACCCACAAACAGAAGCCCAGAGCAAGCAACAGCCGCTTGACTGAAAATAAGTTCGCCATGAATTTCTTCCCCTTAGTGCCTGTTCTTTTCGTGGATGGATGCAATCTGGTATGCAGTTCAATTTGCTGGGAGTGACCCACGCCATGGATGGAAACGCTTTACCCACGATTTCCTTGTGGTAATTATAGCTATTAAGTGTTTCGAACGCGGTTTTTTTGATTGTGCTTTCGGCCGAGCAGGGCGAGGAAGAGGAGGGCGCGTTTGATCGCTGCTTCCTAGATCACGCAGTCCTCCAGTATCATTCGTTTCTGCGCCAGGGTGGTGAAATTGGTATACACAGCGGGCTTAAAACCCGCCGCCGCTAATTACGGCATGCCGGTTCGATTCCGGTCCCTGGCACCACGCCTTTCCCGTCCCGCCTATGACGCCAGCGTCAACGGCGGCGCCGGTCCTATGTGAGTGATATACTGCAAAAAAATAAAGCGGCACAACCCGATGATCTGATGATGCGGGCAGGCGTCGCCAACACAGGAGGAAACCATGCCACTGATTGCCATCACCCGGGAAATGGGCTCGCTCGGTATCGAAGTGGCTGAGCAAGTCGCCGCGGAGCTGAATCTGCCGCTGATCCATCACGAGATCATCGAACACCTGGCAGACAAAATGCGCGTGCGCAAAAGCCATGTCCAGCGGCTTCTGGATGGCAAGGCCGGCATCCTGGAGAAGCTTACGGCCGACAAGACCAGCATGTCGATCTATACCGCCGCCGAGACCATGGACCTGGCGGCACGCGCCGGCGGCTGCGTGCTCCGCGGTTGGGGCGCGGCCCAGTTGCTGCGTACGGTACCCCATGCCGTCTGCGTGCGCGTATGCGCGCCGGTCGAACTGCGCAAACAGCGCATGCTCGAGCGGCTGGGCAGCAGCGACCAGGAGTTCATCGACGCGGAGATCAAGATCAGTGACGAAGCGCACGCGGCCATCATTCGGCGCCATTTTGGCGTGAATTGGCAGGATGCGGAGTTGTACGACGTGGTATTCAACACCGAACGCGTAAGCGTGGGCGAATGCGTCGAAGATGTCCTCAAGCTGGTAAGAAGTCCGGCTTTCGCCGAAACGACCGCGTCGAAAATCCGGCTCGCAGATCTCAAAATGGGTGCGCTGATCAAGTCGGCGCTGCGCGAGCATGCGCCGACGCGGGCGGTGCAGATTTCGATCGAAGCGAATGACGGAGCGATTGCCCTGGAAGGCATTGTCGACAGTGCGGGCCAACGGGCGGAGGTCGAGCGCATGGTGCGTGGGGTCGCAGGCGTAAGGGCGATCGAAAACCGGCTGCGCAGTCGCGACGACTTCAAGCGAAAACTGGTCGAATAGGGTCCAAATTCGGAACGAGCGGCTTGAGTTTTGGGTTTTCGTGACCACATAGGCTACAATTGCGGCAGGAATTGAATCATGATTGTTTTTGACCTCATCTGCAGAGACCAGCATCGCTTCGAGGGTTGGTTTACCTCGGGCGAAGATTTCAATTCGCAGCAAAACCGTGGTCTGCTCAATTGCCCCGTATGCGGTGGCGCGCACGTGGAAAAGCTGCCTGCGGCCAGGATCAGGAAACAATCGACCGAGCCAGCGGTGACCGCGCCCGGCAGCGTCGCCAGGCCCGGACCGGGCGACAAAATGGATATCTCCCGCATCATCGATTACGTTCTGACGCACAGCGAGGATGTCGGCAAGCTGTTTGCCGAGGAAGCGCGCAAGATTTACTACCATGAGACGCCACAACGCAGCATACGCGGCTCTGCCACGCGGACCGAAGCGGAGGAACTGCACGAGGAAGGGATCCCGGTATTCTCACTGCCGATCCCGCCATCGGATGCATGGAACTAAGGCAGTTGAACCCAGCGTTAAATGCGCATATGTGTAGTCTGTCCGGGTTCTGCGCCCATTTGATTATTGTTAAATCCCGCCTGGCTCGGTGCCGGCGTTCCGGCCAGGCCGGCGCCGAGTAGCACCGCGGCGGCCATCCCGCCGAGTTTCTTTACAAGCTTGTCCCATAGTTCCCGCTCGGCATCGGCTTGAGCTCGTTCGCGCTCGGCAACGGCTACCACAAGCAACGGATCAATCTCAAGCAACTCGGCAACCCTGATCGCCGTCGCTGAGTTCATCGCCTTGGCCTTGCCGTGGCGGTATCCGCTTATAGTGAAGCGCGTCACTCCTAGCGCCTTGGCCAGCGCGTAGTCGCTCGATATGCCGTGCTTCACCTTCACGGCGTCCAAAAATTCAAGTGAGCTGGCCATCGTCCGTCCCTCCGTTTATGTGCTCCCCGCGTAGTGATTCTCCTCCAACGTTATTGCTTGTCAACGTGGGAGACTTGACACATTGAGGGGTTTCCCACTAGGATTAGCGCGCTCCCCGGTGTCCGCCTGCCTTAACTCCGCTAGGTGGGCAGTGCGGCCTGGGGGGCTTCCCTCCACCTAGCCAGGAGCAAGGAACATGACGACAAGACTAAAAAAGCCAGTGAAACGGCTCTCCGAGGCATCAAGCGTGCGCGACGGCGGCAAGCCGCGGCGCCTGGTAATCGCCATCTATCCGGCCGGATTCATCGGCATCCGTCCCGAAGGCACGCGCCGCGAGGAGCTGCTCGACATCACCTCGATGTACTGGTTTGCCATCAAGCAGCGTGTCGCCGTCGAGCAATCGCAGCGGCGCGCAGCTCGCAAAGGTCGGCGATGACGGTCGAAGCGCCGGCCAGGTGCTCATGCCGCGTGCAGCGCGAATGCAACGGCAAGACTCTTTATCTCCGGTACGGATACTGGGTGCTGAACAAATCCGCTGCCCAGGTGTTTGAAACTCAAGAAGCTGCCGACAATGCGCGCCGGCTCAAGCGCCAGGGCGGCAAGATCGTTCCGGCATGACAGACCGCCAATTTCAAGCTCAGAACACTATCGGCCGCGTATACGCGCTGCTGCGCAGCTCGCGGCCTGATCCCTGTCGATATGTATGGATGCGCGCAGATCGACCGTCGCGCCGTTCGTGGCTGATCTTCGCCGGCCTGATTCCAGACTGTGATTCCGCCCCCTGGGAAAAACTGAACCCAGGCGCCCGCGCACAGCTCGCGCGCGTCCTGTCCGCTATGACTGATTTTTTCGCTGATGTTCAACCAAAGGAGCAAAGCAATGCGCGCGAATTATCAAGTGCAGGTTAAAGAGGGCAAAGGCAAACACGCCGGCCGGGCAGGGCGCGTCACTTTCGCTGAGGCTGCCCCCATCGGGCCGGACGGCACGGCGCGCGTGATGCTCGACGCGGATTCCGGCGCGCCTGGCCGGCCGCAAGAGGCGGCGACATTCGCCTGGTCCGAACTGTCCGTGCTGACCGGCTGACGCCGTGGCGTGCAAGATCACGCTGGAGCTGAGCGACGAAGGCGAAGCGGCCTTCCGCTTGGTTCTGGCGAAAATTCAGGTAGCGCAACCTCAGCTCACAGATCACGAGCTGGCCGCGCTGTGCTTCTATAACGGCCGGCTATTCATGGAGTCCTGCATCGTTCGCCTGGAAGGCCAGGCCATCGAAGGCGCACAGGACTTGATAGACCGCCTGGCAGGAAAAACAATCCCAAGTGCTTGAATCTGCTGCTGTCGAAGTCTCGACACCGAAAGGCTGCAAGTATCTTGGTACTAGTGCGAAATCCGTTGTACCTGTCCGGCCGGCGCGGGCGCCCGAATCGCCGGGGATCCATCGGCGGCGCCGGCTGGACAGGGCGGAAATGACGGTAACGGCCGGGTCCATCCTGTTCGACCCGGCCAAACTGCCCGCTGACCAGCATCGGACGGTCTGGTGCAATCGCGGCATCAAGTCCAGCCGCGAGGATGCCGGCGTATACCGGCGCTTGGACGGCTGCGGCGCCAGGCTGACGAATACGGTAATGTGCGGCTCGGTCTGGACCTGCCCGACCTGCTCAGGTCCGATTCAGGAAACGCGCCGGCGCGAGCTGGCGGCTGGAATGAAGGCCGCGATAGGGCAGGGGCTGCACGCCTACTTGCTCACGCTGACGTTTCCGCATGAGCAATTTGAGCATAGCCAGGCGATCACGCCGGCTGAAAGTGAATCCAAATTCCGCGCCTATGTGCTCGGCTTGGTCCTGGCCGAAGATAAGGCCGTCAAGCTGCTGAAACAGTCGAAGGCCTGGCGCGAGCTGAAGGAGAAACGCGGCTGCGTCGGCTCAGTGCGAGGGCGTGAAGTCACATTCGGACAGAACGGGCCGCATCCACACACCCACACGCTGATTTTCGCGGCGCCTGGCTTGCTCGCTGATCAGCACTTTGTTGACCGGCTGCGCCTGGCCTGGGTATCGGCAATCACGAAGGCCGGCATTTGCCCGCGCGATAAACGCACCTGGGCGCTAGATCGCGCCTTCGATCTTCGCGGCGGCGACAAGGCGGCTGAGTACATCGCAAAATTCGGCCATGACGAAAAATGGGGAATGTCCTCTGAGCTGACGCGGCATACGTCCAAGGTAGGCGCGCGCGCCGGCCTGGCCGACTTCGAGGGCCACGTCACGCCGTTTCAAGTGCTCGCTTGGGCAGGGCAGGGCGACGCGACCGCGCGCCGGCTGTTCCATGCGTTCGCGCTCGCGTACCACGGAAAGCGCCAGCTCACCTGGTCGCCTGGCCTTAAAAAACGTTTCGGCGTCGCTGATCTAGTGGACGAAGAAATCGCCAGCTCGCCGCAACCGGATGAAGAATGCGTCGGCATGATCGACGATGATCAGCTTGCAATCCTGGTGCAACGTCGCGCCTTGCCGGAGTTCTTGGATTGGGTCGCTGAGTTCGCCGCGTGCCAGGCGGATATAGACGATATTGTGAATATCATCAGCGGCCGGCCCCCTACAGCAAAGCCGTGGATCGTGAAAAGCGGCCGGCTGTTGCAATTCCCGAAACTCGAAAGGCTTGCAGCATGAATGATGCAATCAAGAACCTGCGCGAATCGACCACGGCCGCGATAGACGCGCTGCCGCTGCCGCAACGGCTCGTGCTCGGTCATCTCAAGTGGCAACTGCTGTTGATCCTCGACGATTTCGATACGCGGCTTTCTTCACTGGAAAAAAAAGGCTGAAAAAAATGGCTGATACCATCGGCAAGCGCAAGTGTTACACCTGCCCGGAGCTGGTCCATGTCCACGTTCAGAAAAACAGCTATGCCTGGTTCCATTGCCCAGGCTGCCGCTGCCGCGTCTTCGCCGGCTCGCCACAGGCTGACCGCGCGATCCGCGCCGACATGACGCCGGCCGAAGGGGTTTCGTTGCCGGCGCCAAAGGATGCCGCGCCGGCCGATGATCCGGCGCCGGCGCCGAAGGTGGACAAGAAAAAACCGAGCCCCTTCGCTACGGTGCTCGGATGATCGCCCAGGACGCGCGCGCCGCGGAACTGGCCGCGCTCGATGCGGATCTGATGGGGCAGGGCGCTCCATTAGGGCCAGGCGCGACCCTTGCGACGCCGGCGCCGGTCGACGATACCAAAGATGCGCGCGAGTTTATTGATTTTGTCGTGGATAGCCTGGCCGCTGCCTGGCCTTGGCTGAATCAGATTTACGACCAGGACGCAAAAGCGCGCCTGACCGCTGCCGCGGCGCCGGTAATGAAAAAATACGACTTCAATCTGGATACGCTCTTTGCGACCTGGGGCGCCGAAGTCCGGCTTGCCGCTGTCGCGCTGCCGCTCGGTGCGCGCACCTGGCTAGGCGTTAAGGACTATCGCGCGCACCTGGCCGCTGAGGCTGCGAAGGCCAAGGCTGAACCGGAGAAAGCTGCCGGCGCGGCCGTGCCGGCGCCGTGAAGGGCAACGCGCCGCTAATCGCCGTCTTTGGTTCCCGCGGTACTGGAAAGTCCGCCTTCATCAAGCAATACATCGCCAGCGCGCAGCCGCGGCGCCTGGTGGTGTTCGACCCGATGCACGAGTATGGCGCGCTTGGCGTCCCTCTCGGCTCGCTGCGCGCGCTCTACCTGGCCATGAAAGCGGCCGGCGCGCGCGGCCCGTTCGCCATGATCTACCAGCCACCGACAGAACAGCGCATTGAAGACCAATTCAACGCGGTATGCCGTGAAGTGTTCGCCGCTGGCAATGTGCTCTTTGTCGCTGAGGAATTGAACAAGGTCACAAAGCCGTCCTGGGCGCCTGAGCACTGGAAAAATATTACTTCCCGCGGCCGGCATCGCCACGTCACGCTTATCGGCGCATCGCAACGGCCGGCGTCTGTCGATAAGGATTACATCGGCAACGCGACGGTTATCAGGTCCGGCCGGCTCAATTTCGAGGATGATCAAAAGACGGTCGCGCGGGCGCTCGGTGTCCTATATACCGATATCAGGGACTTGCCGGACCTCGCTTATATCGAACGGGACACGAACACGCGCCAGATAACGCGCGGTGTGCTCACCTTCGCGCCGGCGCCGGCACGCGCGCCCAGGGCTGCCCGCAAAAAATAATTTTCTCGGCCCGATTCCTTTATAGGTATATCCCTATATAGGAATTGCGCGCCTGCTTGACCTGGGCAATTCTCCGTGCTGCGTCATTGCGAAACATGGAGCTGCCTCAATGCCAAGCGCGAAGGAAATCTTTACCGCTGTCCTGATCTCGGTCATTACGACCGCGATCATCTTTCGCGTTGACACGGTGCGCCGCGCCGTCACCAACCGTTTCTAGGAGTCCACCTTGAAAAGCTACCTCGTCACAATGGGCCTGGCAATTGTTGCCATCGCCATCGTTTCCCGCGTGCCGGCTGCCAGGGCGCTGGTTTTCGCAACCGCGTAACGGCTCACGCCGCGCCCGCTGACTGTCAACAAGGATCGCTATGATCATCGTCAAGAATCTTCCGTTCAACAACGTTGTTGCTGCCGGCATCGCTACGCTGTCGCTCCCCTTGGGAATGACGTTCGAGCGTATCGTGCTCGAATTGGGCGGCGGCGCCTTCACCAAGGCGATGATCACGTTGATCGAATGCAAGCTCAACGGCAAGACGTTCTTCAAGGATACCGGGACGCGCCTGGACCTGCGAAACACCTATCGCGGCCTGGCAGCTAACGCGGCTTATTTGACGCTCGATTTCAGCGAAGCGTTTGCTCGCGACGAAGTGGATCAGCGTCTGGGCTCAATCGGCACGCTCGCCGGCGTGAGTTCGTTTACGATAGAAGTAACCATTGCCGGCGCGACCACGCCGACGCTGGCGAGCTATTCGTGGATCAGCTCACCGAAACCGCTGGGCGTCATTTGCAAGTCGCTCTCCTACTCGCAGACCTACGCCGCTGCGGGCAAATTCAATTTCCCGTTGCCGTTCGGCTCGCAAGGCGGATCGATCATCAAGCGCATCAACCTATTCCATGCGCAGTTGAGCGCGCTCGAAATCAAGAAGAACGGCCTGTTGATCTGGGATAACATCACGCCGGCCGTGAACAACTTCATCCAGACGGAATACAAGAACGTCCCGCAGGCGGGCTTGTACGTTTACGACCCAATCATGGACCACAACGTGCGCACTGGCGCGCTCGTGACTGCGGACGCGCAATCGTTCGAGATGAACCCGACCCTCGCGGCTGCGGACACGCTCAACGTTTACGTCGAATACCTCGACACGCTCGGCAATCTTTAGCACATGGCCAATCGATTCTGGCCGGCCGCGTTCCTCGCCAGCGCACACGCGCGGGCAAGGGTGCCGGTCCAGATCAGCGCGAGCAACTATAACCAGGTGCACGTCGATCCGCGCACGCCGTCAATCGTTCAACGTGTCGGATCGCCGCGCCAGGTCAAATTGAGATAATCATGTCCACGCAAAAACAGGATTTGGAGTGGTGGCAGGCGGCGCTGCTGAACCTGTCGAACGGCGGGACGGATCGCGGCGTCAATACCGGCGCCTATACGCGCTATGAGATTGACCCGCTCGGCAATGTTGTTCCCCAGGGCGACCAGGCCGGGACCACGTTTGCGGCGCCGGCCTCGGTCGCCGGCGTGCCTGCGGAGTATGTTTTCATCGCCCTTGTCGCCGCTCTTGTCTGGCTCTGGCGGCGTGGATAATGGCCAGCCCTCTCGACGCATTCATGGGCGGAATGCAGCTTCCGCCGCTCTCGTTCGCTTCTCCTAACGAGTCACGCTCAGGCGACATTTTCAGCACGCCGGTTTTCAACTCGTCCGGCTGGAATGTCAATTTTCGTGGCACGCAGATCGCGTCCGCTTCTGGCGGCGGCGCCGATGCGGGCGGGCCTGCCATGTCGCTCTTGCCGGCCGCTGTTTATGCCGGTATCGCGTACCTGATCTGGCGGGCGGTGCGCTAAATGGGAATGCTCGATTTTCTTTTCGGCGGCGGTGATTCGAGTTCGAGTTCGAGCACGAGCACAAGCCAGACCGATAACCGCATTGCTACCGATTCCGGCACGATTGTCGCGGGCGGCTCAACCGCGCATTTCAACGTCACGTCAACCTCGAACACGATAGACGCCGGCGCCGTGGACGCCGCGCAGCGTATTGCGCTCGCGGCTATTGACTCGAACAGGGCGGCGAATGCGGACGCCTTGGCGGCATCGGCCAGGGCGTCCAATGATGCGCTATCGGCGTCCGCTCGCGTCACGGCGGACAGCCTGCAGGCGTCCAAAGACGCGCTCGCCGCGGCGCTCGGCTTTTCCTCGTCCACGCTGACCGATTCCCTCGCCTTTGCGGATCAGCAAAGCAAGTTGTCGGCCGATGCCGGCCGCGATGCGCTCGCCGGCATCAGCGAAGCGGCAAAAAATGCGCTGATGTTTTCCTCGTCCACGTTGACGGATGCGCTTTCATTCGCTGACCGCGAAAGCGGCCGGGTTGCTACCTCAACGCGGGACGCGCTCGCGCTGAGTGAAAAGGCCACGTCTGACGCGCTCGATGCCGGCCGGCGCGCGACGGCTGACGCGCTCGCCTCGTCGCAAGCGGCGATGTCGGCCGCGCTCTCTGCAAATGCCGGCCAGGTGAATACCTCGCTCGCCTTCGCGGACACGCAGGCCGCGCGCGTCGCCTCCGGCGTCAAGGATGCCTATGCTTTTGGCGACGCGCAGACGGCGCGCACCTATCAGACGTTTGCTGATGCCATCGGCCTGGCCAAGTTCGTGGTCGAAAAGGAAGTGGCCAGCTCGCATGAGGCAATCGGGCAGGTGAGTTCCGCTTACGACACGGCCAGGACGGATTTGCAAAAGGCGGATAACGCTTATCTGGTCGCCGCGGCCTTGGCCATCGTCGGCGTCGTCACTGTCAAGGTCATGGGCCGATGAACACTTATATCGTAATTTTGACTGCGAATATCCCGGTCACTCTTGATGTCCCTGGCCAGATCTTCCGCCTCATGTCGAGCGCGGTCGGCACAACGGTCGATGTAGAGTTGATGCGGAATAATGCGACAAAGGCGAAAGCGACCGGCATGGTTGCGGGCTATTGGAGCAAACCGGACCGCGACTTTGACAGGGGCGGGCAGACTTCGGACGCCTACGCCTTCGACGCGGTGAAACTGACCAGCGCAAACAGCCAGACTGTGCAAATCGCCATCGGGACAGGCGATGCCGGACTCGATGTTGTCAACGGCTCAGTTAACGCGACCATTGTTCTCGGGACCGCGATTAACGATCAAGTGCCGGTCGTTGTCGGTGTGGTCGCGACCCCGCTTCTAGGCGCGAATGCCGGTCGTCGGCGCGCTATCTTTTTTAACGGGGGAACTGCCATCGTCTATCTGGGCGGCGCGGCCGTCACCGTGGCGAACGGTGCATTGCAGATCAATCCAGGGCAGGCCTGGATTGAGACGGAAGCGCCAGGCGGGGCCTGGTACGGGATCAGTGACACGGCCGCTCAAACGGTCCGTGTTCAAGAGGCTGCGTAATGTCCGGCTTCTCGCCTCAATTCTCGGGTTTGATGTTGCCACCGAAGGCGCTGATAAATGCAAGTAGCGCGGCCGGCGCCGCGGCTGATTTGACTGTCGGCGCCGGGACGCTGCCGGGCTGCAAGCTCGCGCTGTCCGGCGCCCTCGTTGCAGGGGTGCTCTCTACTGTCTTGGACCTGTCAGGGCCTGGCGTGGTTTCGTTTTCGGCGTGCGCGTCCGTTGATGCGACGGCGCGGACGCATCGCCTAAAGTGCACCATTGACGGGGTGGTCGTGTTTGATTTCACGACGGCCTCTGTCTCTGCCGCGAATCGCGGGATATATCTTGTCGGAACCATTGTCGGCGCCGGCTTCCCCGGGCTGTCTCTCGTTCCGTTCAATCAATCGTTCAAACTCGAATATGCGTCCAGTTTGACCGAGACCGACAAGACAAACCATTTCTTTCAATATCGGATGGGCTGAAGTGAGACAGCGGATTGAAGGCGGCTACCTCGTCACGGAATATGATTCCGGCTCTGTCGCCGTAGAACTCTATTCCGTGCCGACTGTCGCAGCGGACCGGCGTGCTGAGATTGTGGCGGCGCTTGCCGATATTGACGCGGCCGGCGACAAAGCGCGCACCAGGCGCGAGCTGCGCCTTGGCAACGCGGCGACGCTCGCATGGTTGAAGGCGTTGGACGATGAAGCGGCGGCGCTACGCGCAGATCTGGCGAGACTGTGAGCAATGACGCGCGCGCAACTCTATATGCTCGCCGCGGCGCTCGGCCTGGGCGCGGCCTGGATCGCGTACCGGCGCTCGCCGTGGCCTGGCCGGGTGGACCAGGTGGCGGCGTCGGGGTGGACCGATTGGACCGATTCAGTTTTCGAAACTGTGACCGGCGCAACGCAAGACGCGGCCGAAATTGCCGATGATCTGCTTTACAAAGTGGCGGGGGTGCGCGTGATGGATTGGCAGACGGCCGCGGCGAAACCGGAAAACCAGGCGTATGTCGATGCCATGCGCGCGGCCGAACGTATCAACGGAATGCCGGCCGATTTGCTCGTGCGCGTCGCCTGGCAGGAATCGCATTTCCGGCATGACATCATTACCGGCAAAAAAACATCGGGCGCGGGCGCTGTCGGCATCATGCAGATCGTCCCGCGTTGGCATCCTGACGTTGACCCGCTCGACCCGTTCGCGTCCATTGCCTACGCGGGCAAGTATCTCGCGGCCCTCTATCGGCAAACCGGCTCATGGCCGGATGCGCTGGCAGCTTACAACTGGGGAATAGGCAACCTGCAGCAATACGGCATCGCGCGCGCGCCGGCCGAAACGCGCGAGTATGTCGCCTCGATCTCGGCTGATGTGGGGTTAGCATGAAAACGCAAGACTTGCTTGTCCTGGTCGCCGTCGCTGTCGGCGGCTTTGTCCTGGTCAATCGCGCGCGCGCTCAGGCTGCGCTCAATGGCATGGTGCGCACGCCCTCTGGCGGCTATGTCGCTGCGCCTCAATCGTCGCAGGCAAAACAGGCCTGGGTGGACGCATCGGTGCTGTGGGTGCTGAACAATGCTAAGCCGTTCTATGACCCGAAAACCGGGACGACTACAAGCACGCGGCAGCCGGTGCAGTCGGCGCCGGTGTACGGTCCACAGGGCGATTACTCGGCCTCAGACTATGCCGCGTCGGCCGATGCCTATGCCGGCTTTCAAGGCTGGGTCGAAACCTGATGCGCCTAGCTGAAATAGAAATCGCTGTCGCGCTCGGCCTGGCCGGCGTGGTCGCGTTCTATTTCTGGCGCCTGCCGGCTGGCGCGCTCAATCCCGCGAGTCCAAACAACGTAGTCAATTCTGGCGTCAACGCGGCCGGCGCGTCCGTGACCGGCGATGAATACTTTACGCTCGGCGGCTGGCTATTCGATCAAACGCATCCGGCAATCGTCGCGACGCGCGATAGCAAGATCGCTGCGCCTGCCGTCGCCGGCGATTCCTTCGGCGCCTGGCTCTATGACTTGACGCATCCGGGCATGGTCGCCGCGCGCGACCCGCAACCGGCCGCGCCGACAGGCACGGTATACGACTATGAAAACGTGATGCTCAACTGATGCGCAAGCTCGCCGCACTGTTCGCGCTGTTTCGCCAGGGGGGTGAAGTCGCCAATGCTGCCGCTTGGAAAAATGGCCAGATCGAAATTGCCAAACTCTCCGGCTTTGTCGGCGCCGTGCTCGCCGTGCTCGGCGCATTCGGCCTGGCCGTGCCGGCCTCGCCTGAACAGATCACGGCTATTGCGGGCGGCGTGCTCGCTCTTGTTGCTGTCGCAAACGGGGTGCTCACTGTTATTACTTCCAAAAAAGTGGGACTGCCGGCCGGGCCTGAGTCCGCACCTGGCGCCGGTGAATCCGAACGATCAGCCGGGCCTCGTGGCAGCAATCAACCGTATTGACGGCGCGTTTCTCTCTATAACCTGCAAGGAGTCGAAAAAATGAATTGGCTGATGCTCGCAAAAATTCTGTTGGAACTGCTGCCCGCCATCATCGGCGGCATCAAGTCGCTCGAACAGGCGATGCCGGGACCGGGGCAGGGCGCGGCCAAGCTCGAAGCGTTGCGCGCAGTGCTGCAGGGTGCGCATGATACCGGCGAAGCGGCGCTCGGCACGTTCGATGCTCTATGGCCGTCAATCGTCAAGGTGGTGGGGAACCTGGTCGATACCTTCAACCGCGCCGGGATATTCCGTAAGGATGCTTGAGCAAATCATTAGCGCGTTGCTCGGTGGCGTCGTTACCGGGCTGATTACCTGGGGCGGCGTCCGCGTCGAAATGCGCTGGATTCGGGCGGACCTGGACCGGGCGCATTTGCGCATTGACTGGCTCGAACGGCGGGCGCGAGCTAGATCGTAAAGCGGGGATCTCGGCCGTCGTATAGTCCGCCTGCCAGGGCATAGAGCACGCTCTCTGCTTCCCGTTCTCCCTGGCATTCCTTCAAGGCCGTGCTGATCAGTCCGGCCAGGCGCGCGATCGCGGCGGCGCGCTTTTCCGGCCCGCGGGCGTTGCGTATCCACCAGCAAGCGTTGTATATTCGAGCTGTCCCTTGGGTTTTTTGCATCGAAGCTACTCCGTAGGCGGGCGCGTATCATGGGCGAGAAAGCTGTGCTGTTTCAAGTCGGAATGCTCGAATCTGAAGCTAAGGCGCTGGCTTGGGCTCTGCGGGCAAACGGTTTGCCGCATCCGCCGAATGATCTTGGTTGGATTTTGGGGCTTCAATGCGACCCACAAGGAAAGCTGTGCAGTGCCTTGGAGCGCGTAGTTATGGCGCTCGACAAGGCCGGCTATGCCGAAGGGCCGGTAAAACCGGCCTAGAAAGTGAACATCGGCAGGCGGGCGGTGCTCGCGTACCGGACAAAGGCCGAAAACGCGCTGGCGGCCTTCCTGGCCACGCCAAATCGATTTTGACGGCGTTTTGTGCGCATATGTGTATTATGTAAAATAATAGCCAGAAAAAAAACAATACCTTATTCTCTCGCGCCTGCCTGCTTCAGCAAATCCGCAATATCGGTGTTTCCCCCCTTCAGCGCCCAAGCCAAGGCCGTCACCCCTGAGTCGCTTTTGATATTTGGATCGGCGACTTCCCATAAGAGCAACTTGACGGTATCGAAATAGCCTCCGCGCGCCGCCAGCATCAGCGCCGAAACGCCATTCGGCGAGACGGCGTCGATGTCCGCGCCTTTATTCAACAGGTATTTAACCACCACCGTCTTTCCCTTCCAGGCCGCGTAGATCAGCGGGTTCCAGCCTGCCTGGTTGACGCTGGCACCCTGTTTCACCATCAAATCGACGATTTCCAGGTCACCTTTCGCCGCCGCCAGCATCAGCGCCGTCTCGCCGTAACGGTTCCTGCCACCGATCTTGGCATGCCGCTGCAGCAGGCGCTTTGCCAAGCCGAAATGGTCCTCACGAACCGCAAGCATGAGAAGCGTGTTGCCATCGGGATCCGTTGTATTTACGTCCAGGCCCTTCGCAAACAGCGCCTCCGCTACCGGGATGTCGCCGGATTTGACCGCCCGGAGCAGTTCGTCAAAAGAATCCGCAAAGACGCTCGAAACCGCAAACAGCATTGCTATTATTAATAATAGTTTCAGTATTATACCTATCATAATTAAAGTTATTTATTCAATTGGATCAGCTTGAAAAGCCGGAAGAAATTGGCGCTGGTCGCATCGGCCACGGCCTCTAGGGAGATCCCGCGCAGACGGGCGATTTCCTCGGCTATATGCCTTACCCAGGCGGGCTCATTGGTCTTCCCGCGATGCGGGACCGGCGCCAAATAGGGTGAGTCGGTTTCGATCAGCATGCGATCCAGAGGCACGGCTTTCGCGACCTGTTTGAGCGCAACCGCATTCTTGAAGGTGACGATACCGGAAAAGGATATATGGAAATTCAACGCCATTGCCGCGTTCGCCACTTCCAGGGTTTCAGTGAAGCAATGCATTACCCCGCCAACCGCGTCAGCGCGTTCTTCGCGCATGATGCGCAATGTATCCTCGCCTGCGTCGCGGGTGTGAATGATCAGGGGTTTCCCGCATTCGCGCGCGGCGCGTATGTGCGTGCGAAAACGGGCTCTTTGCCACTCCAGATCGCCGCTCTGGCGATAGTAGTCCAGGCCGGTTTCACCTATGGCAACGACCTTCGGTTGCCGGGCGCGCTCGATCAAGTCACCGACCTTCGGACTTGCATCCTCGGCTTGGTCCGGATGCACGCCTACCGAGGCGAAGAGCTGGGGATGGCTCTTGGTCAGAGCGAGCACGCGCGGAAAATCGGCGAGGTTGACGCACACGCACAAGGCATGCGTCACTTGATTGCGCGCCATGCTTTCGAGAATTTGCGGAATCCGGCCGGAATATTCGTCGAAGTCGATGTGGCAATGTGAATCGACCAGCACGGCGGGCCTAGCCTATTTCTTTGTAGGTTATGAACAGTTCGTCGAAGAACAATCTGGCGTTCAAAGGGTGCTCCGAAACCGCCTTCATCGACGACAAGGCACTATGGAAACGAAGAAGCTTCAGTACGGGCATGGTTCGGACGAGTTGGCTCAGCGCTTTTTCCTGGTCGATGTTGTACCGAGCCTTCGCGCTGCTCGCCAGGGCGATGAGATCATAGGTCCACTTAAGCATCCAATCCGTCACCAGGCCGGGCTGCATTCGCTGGCAGAAATCCGACAAGGTGAGCGCGTTCGCAGCCGGCTGGCCCAGCAGTTCGAACAGCTTGCGCCGTGATTCTGCCTCGTCATCCTGCAGCGCAGCGGCGGTCAGAGGCGCGTCGCCGGCGAATGCGAGCTCGGCGGCCGTTGCGCCACTGCCCTGCTCCTGCAGCCAGCGCAGGGACTGCGCCCGCGCCGGCAAGGATAGCGCCAGGGCATGGCAGCGGCTGCGCACAGTTGCCAGCAGCCGCCTTGGTTGATGCGAGACCAGTAGAAAGATCACCCCGGGCGACGGCTCTTCCAGGCTTTTCAGAAGGGCGTTGGCAGCGCCGGGATTCATGCTTTCAGCGGGGTGGATCAGCACCACCCGGTAGCCGTTGCGATGAGACCCTATGTTGAGAAAATCGCTCAAAGCGCGAATTTGCTCGATTTTGATCTGTTTGCTGGGCTTTTTCTTTGCGTCTTCGCTGGTCTCCCCCGTTTCCGCGTCCTCTTCGGCGGGCGCCAGGGCTTCAGGCTGGATCAGCCGATAATCGGGATGGTTTCCGGCGGCAAACCACCCGCATGCGGAGCAGTTCCCGCACGCCAGACCCTCGTCCGATCGGTTTTCGCATAGCAGGAACTGAGCCAATACATCAGCCAGATGCAACTTGCCGATGCCTGGACGGCCGTGGAACAGCAGCGCATGCGGAAGCCGATCGCCCATCTCGGCGAGGCGAGCCCATATGCCTTTCTGCCACGGAAAATATTTTATTGACATATGGTTACTGGTACTTCTTCATGGAAACTATTAACATATAGTATAAATAATTAAACATAGCTATTTACAATATGTTGCGATTATTACCTCAAGTAATTTACGAATATTTTCCACAGTCTGGCTGGCATCGATGAGTTGGATCCGTTGGGGGTAGCGGGCGGCGCGCGCCTGATAAACTGCGCGTACCCTGGCGAAGAAATCCAGGTTTTCCTGCTCGAAGCGGTCAGGGGCTGCGGCGGCGGCCATACGCCTGCGCCTGGCTTCTTCGACCGAAAGATCGAAAACCAGGGTCAGGTCCGGTTGCAAACCCCGATGGACCCAGTTCTCCAGGATTTCTATCCTGCCCAGTTCCAGTCCCCTTCCGCCACCCTGATAGGCGAAGGTGGCATCGGTAAAACGGTCGGAAAGCACCCATTTGCCTGCCGCCAACGCCGGCTGGATCACCTGCTCCAGGTGTTCACGCCGGGCTGCGAACATGAGCAGGGTCTCGGTTTCGAGGTGCATGGGCTGCGCCAGCAGCAGCTTGCGCAGTTCTTCTCCTAGCGGCGTGCCGCCCGGTTCGCGCGTTACCACCACGTTCTTTCCGGCAGCTTCGATGCGCCGGGCGATCCAGTCCAGGTGGGTGCTCTTTCCCGCGCCATCCACGCCTTCCAGGGTAATGAATTTGCCGCGCACCTCAGCGCCCTCCGCGCCGCTGATACTTGGTCACGGCGCGCTCATGCTCGGCGAGCGTGCGTGAAAACTCGCTCGAGCCATCGCCGCGGGCGACAAAATACAGGGCGGTGGTCTTTGCCGGGTTCAGCGCCGCCGCAAGCGATGCCTGGCCGGGCATGGCGATCGGCGTCGGCGGCAGCCCGGAGCGGGTATAAGTGTTGTGAGGAGTATCGGCGCGCAGGTCTTTCTTGCGCAGCTTGCCATCGAATTTTTCGCCCAGGCCGTAGATGACCGAGGGATCGGTCTGCAGCATCATGCCGATGCGCAGGCGATTGACGAACACGCCTCCGATCAGGGCGCGATCGGTCGCCTGCCCGGTTTCCTTTTCGATCACGGATGCCATGATCAAGGCGTCATAGGGGCTGCGATAGGGCAGATCCGGCGCGCGTTGCTGCCATGCCGCCAGAAGTTGCCTGTCCATCGATTTGTAAGCGCGTTTGAGGATGTCAAGGTCGCTCGTTCCTTTACCGAACAGATAGGTATCGGGAAAGAACAACCCTTCGGGACTGCGCCCGGCCGCGCCAAGCCTGGCCATGACCTCGATGTCGCTGAGCGCGGCGCTGTCATGCCTTACATCGGCATCGGCGTCGAGTACCGCACGTAACTGCCTGAAGGTCCAGCCCTCGATGAATACCACCTCCACCTGCGTGACCTCGCCCGCGGTCAGCTTGTTCAGCAAGGCGAGCGGCGTGACGCCGCCGCCGACCTCGTAGCTGCCGGCCTTGATCGTCCCGGCTTTGCCGAGAAGCCGGCCGAGCAGATTGAATTGCCAGTCGTTCAGCTGGACGCCGGATTCGATGATCTGTCGCGTTGCGCTTCTCAAGCTGCTGCCAGATTTGATGGAAAAATCCGCGGGATCAGCACGCAACGCCACCGGGCTGAGGGCATACCAGCCCAAGCCTGCGGTCACCAGCAGCGCCAGGCATAGTGCGATGAGAAAAATGCGCTTGATCCATGACCACATTCGTTTGCGGGCTTTTCCGTGCCGGGGTAAGCGGAATTTCGGCGCGCTATGATGCGTGCTTGAATTTCGTATTATCGCGCATACTTAAGCCATAATCCACGTTTCCCAGTCTGCAAAGAACAACGATGGCTTTGGCATGGCAGGACTTCTTGCTCGAACGCGGAGCCCGCATCGAAGCGGCTACGGTCGGCCATTTCGGCGATCCCGAGGCCGAGTTGCGCGCGGCCCGCGATGGCGGCATCGTTGCCCCGCTTACTCACCTGGGCTTGTTAGCGGGCAGCGGCGAGGACACGCAGACTTTTCTCCATGGCCAACTCAGCAACGACGTCAAACAACTCACGCCGGAGCGCAGCGAGTACGCCGCCTACTGCTCTGCCAAAGGACGCATGCTGGCCAACTTCCTGTTGTGGCGGGAAGACGGTAGCTATTGCCTGCAACTCGCCCGCTCGTTGCTGCCGCAGGTGCAAAAACGGCTGGGCATGTTCGTGCTGCGGGCCAAGGTGAAACTCACCGACGTCAGCGAGACGCGCCCGATCCTGGGCCTGGCGGGCAGCGCAGCCGCCGCTGCTTTGCGCGAATTCTTTCCAACGATGCCGCAACAGGCACACCAGGTCGTCCGCGATCCCGCCAACGGCACCTTGATCGCCCTGCCCGGTTCCAGGTTTCAGCTGGTCGCAGAACTGGAAACGGCAAAACGGCTATGGCACAAGCTGGCAGGGGTTCTAACACCGATCGGCACTGCCAGTTGGGAATGGCTGGAGATTCGAAACGGCCTGCCTTTGATCACGCCCGCGACCCAGGAGCAGTTCGTGCCGCAGATGGCCAACATGGAACTGATCGGCGCCGTGAATTTCCAGAAAGGTTGTTATCCCGGGCAGGAAATCGTCGCACGCACCCAATACCTGGGTCAGCTCAAGCGTCGCATGGTCCTCGCCCATGTGGAGGGAAACGTCATGCCACAGCCGGGGGACGAAGTCTTCAGCAGTGCGCTGGACGGGCAGGCAAGCGGCATGGTGGTCAACGCGCAGGCCGCGCCCGTCGGCGGCTACGATCTGCTGGCGGTGATGCAAACGGCAAGCCTCACCCAGGCCACGGTGCATCTCAAATCCGCCAATGGACCGGCATTGAGCATTCAGCCCCTGCCCTACTCCGCCTGACACCGTCGCAATGTGCCTGATCCTGATCGCGCGTGGCGCGCATCCCGATTTCCCGCTGGTGATTGCAGCCAACCGCGACGAGTATTACCAGCGGCCCTCCGCACGGGCGGCATTCTGGCAAGACCATCCGCACATACTCGCCGGACGCGACCTGGAGTGCATGGGCACCTGGCTCGGTGTGACGCGCAACGGCCGTTTTGCCGCGGTTACCAATTTTCGCGACCCGCGGGAGCGCAAAACCGATGCGCCCTCCCGCGGTCACCTGGTGAGTGACTTCCTCGCGTCGGAACTGGAGCCGCGCGCATACCTCGGGGATGTCGCGATCGAAGCGCCGCGATACAACGGCTTCAATCTGCTGGCCGGCGACGTCGATGGGGTTTTCTATTTCTCCAGCCGTACCGGTTCGGTGCAACCGGTGTCGCCGGGTATCCATGGGCTGTCGAATCATCTGCTCGATACGCCCTGGCCAAAAGTCGAACTCGGCAAGCGGCGACTGCAGGCTGCGCTGGAGGGCGATTTCAGTGCCGAAGCGCTACTGGACCTGCTCCATGACCGTGAACCGGCAGCAGCGGGTGAACTGCCCGACACCGGTATCGGCGCGGAAATGGAGCGTGTATTGTCGCCGGCGCTGATCGTATCGCCGAAATACGGAACGCGCGCCTCCACGGCGGTGATTTTCGGCGCGGACGACAGCGTCAGTTTCGCCGAACGCACCATCCTGCCGGGCGGCGATACCGGCCCGACCGTCAGCATGCACTTCAGCCTGTTGCGCTAGCCAGATCGCGGTGCATGGGGACGTGGGGTATGCCTGCGTCCATGAATTCCGGCCCCGAGACCTCGAACCCGTAACGCCGGTAAAACCCTATTGCGTAGGTCTGCGCATTCAAGCGCGCACGCGCATGGCCGCGTTCCCGCGCTCGCTCGATCAAGGCGTGCAGCAGGAGCGCGCCTACACCTTTCCCGCGCCAGTCCTTCAATACCGCCATGCGCCCGATGTGGCCGTCGGGGAGCAGACGCCCCGTCCCCACGGCCGCGCCGTCGGCGGTACGGGCAAGCGCATGCTCGCAGCGCGGGTCTTCCTCGTCCAATTCGAGCTCGATCGGCACAGCCTGCTCGCGCACGAATACCAGTTCGCGTATGGGACGGGCCTCGGTACGCGCCTCGTCCCAGTTGCACAGGCGGATGAAAAATGATTGCGCTGGCATGGCGGGTATAATACGCGCCTTCTTTGAACGTTAATCGGCCGTTTCGGATTTCCTGAAACGGCCTCTGACTTAGGGGAGTGTGAGGGGATCTATCCCCTCATGTTCATCGGGTTCCAAATATGCTGAGCCTCTGGGACGACAACGATGCGGCGCGATGCCGGGGTGAGCTCGATTTGCGCGTCTATAGCTCGCGCCTGCTCGGGCGTGACAAAACCCTGGTATTGCACGGCGGCGGCAACACCTCGGTCAAACTGGTGCAGAAGAATCTGTTCGACGAGGACGAAAACGTCCTGTACATCAAGGGCAGCGGCTGGGACCTGGAGACCATCGAGGCGGACGGATTTGCGCCGGTGCAGCTGGACTACCTGCTGCGGCTGGCTCAACTCGATGCGCTGCCGGACACGCAAATGGTCAACCAGCTCGCCACGCATGTGCTCAGGTCCTCGGCACCGGCGCCCTCGGTCGAAACCATTCTGCACGCCTGCCTGCCCCACAAGTTTGTCGATCACACCCATGCTGACGCGGTCCTGGCCGTTACCAACGCGCCGCAGGGGGAACGGCGCGTCCGCGAGATCTACGGCGATGCCGTCGTGATCATCCCTTACGTCATGCCCGGCTTCGATCTCGCGCGCGTGTGCGCGAAGGAGTATCCGCGCCAGGCCGGCGCCGCCACCATCGGCATGGTGCTGTTGAACCATGGCATCTTTTCGTTCGGCGACAATGCCAGACAATCCTACGAGCGCATGATCGAACTGGTGCGCCGCGCCGAGGATTACCTGAAAGCGCAGGGGGCCTGGGAAGTTTCCGTGCCCCGTATCCGGCCGGCCCGAATCGAAATGCTGCAGCAGGCACGGCTGCGGCGCATGCTGTCGGACGCGGCAGGCGTGCCCATGATCATGGCCACGCATGCGGACGACGCAAACCTGGCGTTTGCCCAGCGCGCGGATCTGAGCACGCTGTCACAGCAGGGGCCAGTCACGCCCGACCATATCATCCGCACCAAGCGCCTGCCCATGCTGGGCACCGACGTGGGCGCCTACGTGCGTGAGTACAAATCCTATTTCGACGCGCACGCAGCGCAAGCGAAGGAAATCAAGGCCATGCTCGATCCGGCGCCGCGCATGGCGCTCGATCCGGAATTCGGCCTGGCCGCTGCCGGCAGGACGGCGAAAGACGCGGCCATCGTCGCGGAGTTGTATCAGCACAGCATGCAGGTGATGCAGCGTGCGCAAGCACTGGGCGGTTACCGCGCCTTGCCCTCGCGCGAGCTGTTCGAGGTCGAATACTGGGATCTGGAGCAGGCCAAGTTGCGAAAAACCGGCACGCCACCGCCTTACACTGGCGAAATCGCCTTAGTCACCGGTGCCGCGTCGGGCATTGGCAAGGCTTGCGCCGAATCCCTGCTCGCGCGCGGCGCGGCAGTGGTCGGACTGGATATCAATCCCGCGGTCGAGTCGATTTACCAGCGCAAGGATTTCCTCGGCCTGCGCTGCGATCTCACCGACGAGCAGGCGATCAAGCGCGCGCTCGAGCGTGTGGTCCTTGCATATGGCGGTGTGGACATGCTAGTGCTTAACGCGGGCATTTTCGCAGCCAGCCGCAAGATCAGCGAGCTTGCGACGGACGAATGGCGCAAGGTGATGGCGATCAATCTCGACGCCAACCTGTTCCTGCTGCGCGCCTGCCATCCCTTGCTCAAGCTCGCCCCCAAGGGCGGGCGCGTGGTGGTCATCGGCTCCAAGAACGTGCCCGCGCCCGGGCCGGGGGCGGCGGCCTATTCCGCCTCCAAGGCCGCGCTCAACCAGCTTGCCCGCGTCGCCGCGCTGGAATGGGGCGCGGACGGAATACGCATCAATTCCCTGCATCCCAATGCCGTATTCGACACCGGCATCTGGACCGGGGAGGTGCTGGCGCAGCGGGCGAAGCACTACGGTCTCAGCGTGGACGAGTACAAGACCAACAACGTGCTCAAGACCGAGGTCAGGAGCCGCGACGTCGCCGAATTGGCCGCTGAGATGTGCGGACCGCTGTTCGCCAAGACCACGGCGGCGCAGGTACCGGTGGACGGCGGCAACGAAAGGGTAATCTGAAGCTGTGAAAGTTGAAACCCTGCGCTGGAACGAGGGCCGTCTTGAACTGATCGACCAGCGGCGGCTGCCGCTCGAGTTCGAATACGTCGCCTGCGCGGATGCGGCGCAGACGGCGAAGGCGATTCGTGACATGGTGGTGCGCGGCGCCCCCGCGATCGGCTGCACCGCCGCTTACGGCGTCGCGCTGGAAGCGCAGCGCCATGCAGCTGACACACGCGCGCAATTCGATGCCGCGCTGGATGAGGCTTCCAAAGTGTTGGAGGCGAGCCGTCCGACCGCGGTCAATCTGTTCTGGGCGATCGCGCGCATGCGCGACTGTCACAAGAGAACGCACAAGGGCTCCACGCAGGATGCAGCCGCGGCACTGCTTGCGCTGGCTCGGCAAATGCACAGCGACGACCTCGAGATCTGCCGCGCCATCGGCCGCCACGGTGCGCCGCTGATCGCCGACGGAGCGCGCATCATGACCCATTGCAACGCCGGCGCGCTCGCCACCGCGGGTCACGGCACGGCATTGGGGGTGATCCGCTCGGCGCGCGATGCCGGCAAGCGCATCAGCGTGATCGCCAACGAAACCCGCCCCTATCTGCAGGGCGCGCGGCTCACCGCCTGGGAAATGGTGCAGGAAAACATTCCCGTGACGCTAGTCACCGACAACATGGCAGGCCATCTGATGCAGCAGGGCCGCGTCGACGTCATCGTCGTCGGCGCCGACCGCATCGCCGTCAATGGCGATACTGCGAACAAAATCGGCACGTATACGCTGGCGGTGCTGGCCGAGCGCCACCGCATTCCGTTCTATATCGCGGCGCCGCTCTCGACTATCGATATCGCCATCGCCGACGGCAGTGGCATTCCGATCGAAGAGCGCGATGCCGCCGAGGTAACCGGTTTTCGCGGCGTGCGCTGGGCCCCGGATGGCGTCAATGTCGCCAACCCGGCCTTCGATGTGACGCCGGCCGGACTGATCACCGGGTTGATTACCGAAAAGTGCGTGATCAGCCGGCCAGACGAAGCCAGGATTCGCGACCTGTTCGTCGCTTGATCAGGTTTCGACGATGTCGACAGGCGTGCCCGGCGCGACTTGATCGAACAGCTCGACGATGTCGCGGTTGCGCATGCGTATGCAGCCGTGGGACGCCGCTTCCCCGATGCGCTGCTCGTCGCTGGTCCCGTGGATGTAGACGAACCTGCGCATGGTATCTACCTGTCGCAGTCGGTTGAAGCCCGGCTCGCAGCCGGATAGCCACAGGATGCGGCTCAGGATCCAGTCACGCCCGGGATAGCGCTCACCGAGTTCGCTAGAGTAAATCTCGCCCGTAGGCCGGCGCCCAACGAACACCGCGTTTAGCGGCAGTCCCGCGCCGATCCTGGCGCGGATGATGTGCTTGCCGCGAGGCGTGCAATCGCTGTCGCACTGTTCTCCGGCGCCGTTCTTCGCAGTCGAGACGGCATAGCTGCGCGCCAATTTACCGCTGTCATCGAACAAGTCGAGCGTCTGGGCGGGCAGGCTGATCCGGATGCGGGGCATATCAGACTTTCGCTCGCTTACCGGCGAAGAATTCGCGCAGCAGCGCGCCGCATTCCTCCGCCATGACGCCGGCGGTGGCCGTAGCGTGGTGATTGAGGCGTGGTTCGGAAAACAGGTCGATCACGCTGCCGCAGGCGCCGGTCTTGGGATCGGCAGCGCCGTAGACCAGCCGCGCGATGCGCGCGTGCAGCATGGCGCCCACGCACATGGCGCAGGGTTCGAGGGTGACGTAGAGTTCGCAGCCGGGAAGGCGGTAGTTGCCGAGCGCCTTGCCAGCGGCGCGCAAAGCCTGCATTTCGGCATGTGCCGACGGGTCATGGCTGGCGATGGGCGCGTTGAAACCGCGGCCAATCGCTCGGCCCTGGCTCACCACCAGCGCGCCCACCGGCACTTCTCCAATAGCCGCCGCTTCGCGCGCCAGCGCCAGCGCTTCGCGCATGAAGGCGACATCGCTGTCCTCAGTCAACCTGGAACTCCCATTGCGCTATTCCCACTCGATCGTCGCGGGCGGCTTGCCGCAGATGTCATACACCACGCGATTGATGCCGCGCACCTCGTTGATGATGCGATTGGACACCCGGCCCAGCAAATCGTGCGGCAGATGCGCCCAATGGGCGGTCATGAAGTCCTGCGTCTGCACCGCGCGCAGCGCCACCACATACTCGTAGGTACGGCCGTCGCCCATTACGCCCACCGCCTTCACCGGCAGGAATACGGCGAAAGCCTGCGACGTGGCGTCGTACCAGCTTCGCCCTTCCGCGTCGCGCGCCGCGCGCAGTTCCTCGATGAAGATGGCGTCGGCGCGGCGCAGCAGATCGGCGTATTCGTGTTTCACCTCGCCGAGGATGCGCACGCCCAGCCCCGGTCCGGGGAAGGGATGGCGGTAGACCATGTCGTGCGGCAGGCCGAGCGTTATGCCCAGTTCGCGCACTTCGTCCTTGAACAGTTCACGCAGCGGCTCCAGCAGCTTTAAGTGCAGGGTGTCGGGCAGGCCGCCGACGTTGTGGTGCGACTTGATATTGGTCGCCTTCTTGGTCTTGGCGCCCGCGGATTCGATGACGTCGGGGTAGATGGTGCCCTGCGCCAGCCATTTCGCGTTCTTGATCTTCGCCGCCTCGCGCTGGAACACTTCCACGAATTCGCGGCCGATTATCTTGCGCTTTTGTTCCGGGTCGGCGACGCCGGCGAGCTTGCTCATGAATTGCGCGCTGTCATCGACGTGGATTACCTTGACGCCAAGGCTCCTGGCGAAGGTTGCCATCACCTGCTCGGCTTCATTCAGCCGCAGCAGTCCGTGGTCGACGAATACGCAGGTGAGCTGCTTGCCGATGGCAGCGTGGATCAGCGCGGCGGCGACGGATGAATCGACCCCGCCGGAAAGCCCGAGGACCACCTCGTCCGCGCCCACTCGCTCGCGTATCCGGGCGATCGCCTCGGACGCATAGTCGGGCATGTTCCAGTCACCGGCGCAGCCGCAAATGCCGTTGACAAAGCGCTTGAGCATGACCGCCCCTTGAAGCGTGTGCGTGACTTCGGGGTGGAATTGCACGCCGTAGAAACCTCTTTGCTCATCGGCCATGGCGGCGATCGGACAAGAGTCGGTCGAGGCCATGAGTTTGAACCCGGCAGGCATCGCGGTGACTTTGTCGCCGTGGCTCATCCACACTTTGAGCATGCCGTAACCGTCGGGCGTGCGAAAATCCTCGATGCCGTCGAGGAGACGCGTGTGGCCGCGCGCGCGCACCTCGGCATAACCGAACTCGCGCACTTTGCCTGCCTCGACTTTCCCGCCCAGCTGTCCGGCCATGGTCTGCATGCCATAGCAGATGCCCAGCACCGGCACGCCCAGACCGAACACCGCCTGCGGCGCGCGCGCCGTGGCATCTTCGGTCACCGACATGTGGCTGCCGGACAGGATCACGCCTTTGGCGCCGAACTCGCGCACGAACTGGTCGCTGACGTCGTAGGGATGAATTTCGCAGTAGACGCGCGCTTCGCGCACGCGCCGCGCGATGAGCTGCGTGTACTGCGCGCCGAAATCGAGAATGAGGATTTTCTGATGCATTGTGTGGCCTTCACAAATGGAAAGGCCGGCCGTGCCTAGTCAGGCACGATCGGCCTTTGATCGGATGGGTCGGGTCTTAAGAAATCGCGCAGCGTCATTCGATCTGATAATTGGGCGCCTCTTTGACGATTTGCACGTCGTGCACATGCGACTCGCGCATGCCCGCCGACGTGATCTCGACGAACTCGGTCTTGGTGCGCATGTCCTCGATGTTGGCGCAGCCGCAGTAGCCCATGCTCGCACGCAGCCCTCCCACCATCTGGTAAATGATGCTGACCACGCTGCCCTTGTAGGGCACGCGGCCTTCTATACCCTCTGGTACCAGCTTGTCGGCATTGTTGAGCGGGTCCTGGAAATAGCGGTCGGCGGCGCCGTCCTGCATGGCGCTCAGCGACCCCATGCCGCGATAGAGCTTGTAGGAGCGGCCTTGGTAGAGAATGGTCTCCCCCGGCGCCTCTTCGGTGCCGGCGAACATGCTGCCCATCATCACGGCGTTCGCGCCGGCCGCGACCGCCTTGGCCACGTCACCGGAGTAGCGAATGCCGCCGTCGGCGATGAAGGGCACGTCGCCGTCCCTTAGCGCCGCATACACGTTCTGGATCGCGGAGATCTGAGGCACGCCTACGCCGGCGATGACTCGCGTCGTGCAAATGGAACCGGGACCGATGCCGACCTTGATGCCATCGGCTCCATGGTCGACCAGTGCTTTGGCGCCGGAAGCCGTGGCGATGTTGCCGCCGATGACCTCGACCTTGGGGAAATTCTTCTTGACCCAAAGCACGCGGTCGAGCACGCCCTGGGCGTGCCCATGCGCCGTATCGACGACGATTACGTCGACCCCCGCCTCGACCAGATGCTCGACGCGCTCCTCCGTGCCCTCGCCTACTCCGATGGCGGCGCCGACCCACAGTTTGCCTTGATCATCCTTGCTCGCGAGCGGGTGTTCGGTCGCTTTGAGGATGTCTTTCACCGTCACCAGGCCGCGCAGCGCAAAACCGTCGTTCACCACCAGAACGCGCTCCAGGCGGTGCTTGTGCAGCAGGGCTCGCGCTTCCTCCGGGCTGGCACCTTCCTTGACGTAGATCAGGCGCTCGCGCGGCGTCATGATCGCGCTCACTGGCGCATCCAGATTGGTCTCGAAGCGGTAGTCGCGGTTGGTGACCATGCCGACGACCTTGCCTTGGTCGACCACGGGAAAGCCCGAGACCCGGTACTGCTGCGTCAGCGCGAGAAGCTCGCGCACGGTGATGTCCGGCGAAACGGTCATCGGATCGCGCAGCACCCCCGACTCGAAGCGCTTGACCTTCAGCACCTCGGCGGCCTGCGCCTTGGGGCTGAGATTCTTGTGGATAATGCCGATTCCGCCTTCCTGGGCGATGGCGATTGCAAGCCGCGATTCGGTGACCGTATCCATCGCGGCCGACACCAGCGGGATATTGAGCTTGATCTTGCGCGTCAGTCGGGTCTTGAGGGAAACATCGCGCGGGAGGACGGTCGAATGGGCGGGGACGAGCAGGACATCGTCGAAGGTCAGCGCTTTCTGAATGACGCGCATAGTAAAACTCCTTGCCGCAAAGCGGCATTATACGCGCCTGTCCGGCGTGGGCAAGTGGACAGCAGTTGAAACCGAAACCGGGTTGGCGCGTTAACTCCAATTGACGCGGCGGTGGAAAGCCGTTATTTTTGAAGCAATTGAACGGATGAAAGGCATGCCCGCATGAAACGACTTTCGGTGGCGATCGCGCTGGCGCTATGTATGTCCCTGCCTGCAGCTGCGCAGATGTACAAATGGGTGGATGCCAATGGCAAGGTGCAGTATTCGGACAAACCCCCGCCGAGCAACATCAAGACGGAAAAACTGCGCGCGCCTCCTCCCGCGCCCAGTGCGCCCGCCGCTAGCGCGTCGGCCCCTGGCGCGGCCAAAGACGGGACCGCACGGGATGCTGCCAAGACCGGGCCCAAGACGGCGGCCGAGCAGGAGCAGGCCTTCCGCAAGCGCCAGTTAGAGTCAGCCAAGGCGCAGGAGACGGACGAAAAGAAACAGGCGCAAGCCCGCGACAAGGCAGAGCACTGCAGGCGAGCGACTGCGGCCGTGAACGCTCTGCAACTGGGCGGTCGCCAGCAGCGGATCGACAGTAAAGGCGAGCGTGTATTTCTGGACGAGCAGCAGATTGCACAGGAATTGAGCAAGGCGAAGCAGGAAGCTGCCGCTGCGTGCAATTAGAATTTATTTGCGCGCTTTTTCGGCGCGCGCGCGCCGAACTACTTTGGGATCGGCAAGCAAACGCCGGTAGATCTCCACCCGGTCGCGGTCGCGCAACCGGGTTTCCGGGGTGACCGCCCTGCCCCATATACCTAAGCATCCATGCTCGAGCGGCGGCAGCCGCAACAGCAAGCCGCTCGCCTGAACTGCGTCCAGCACGGTGCTGTGGCGCGGCAGATCGAGTACTATGCGCTCCTGTTTCCGGGGCAAAGCGTAGATCACCTCGACTCGCATGCTCATCCCGGCCCGTACACAGCCGCAGCCCGTTTGACGAAGACTTCGACAAAGGTATTCGCGATGTGGCTGAACACCGGACCGGCCAATTTCTCCACCAGCTTGCCCGATAGCTCGTAGCTCAAGCGGAACTCTATCTTGCACGCCTGTTCGGCAAGGGGCACGAAACGCCAAAAGCCATCGAGGTGCTTGAACGGGCCGTTGACCAACGTCATATCGATCAGGGCTCCTTCGTCCATCTGATTCTCGGTGGTGAAGTTCAGGTGCAGGCCGTGATAGTTGATATGCAGCGTAGCCGCCGCCCTGTGCGCGTCGAGTTGCCGCACCTCCGTGCCGCTGCACCAGGGCAGAAACTGCGGATAAGCGTTTACGTCCGCGACCAGGGCGTACATCTTGGCCGCGCTATGGCCTATCAAAACTGATTTTTCCACTATGGCCATGAAGACGCAGCGCAACTGTTAAAATTGAACAATTGTACCAATACTGTTCCCATGACGATCGCACAGAACAAGAAGGCCTTTCACGATTATTTCATCGAGGAGCGCTACGAAGCCGGCCTGGTGCTGCAGGGCTGGGAAGCCAAAGCCATTCGCTCGGGGCGAGTGCAACTCAAGGATGCCTACGTGCTTATCCGCGGCGGCGAGATCTACATGGTCGGCGGCCACATCAGCGCCCTGCCCACGGCGTCCACCCACATCAATCCCGATCCTGTGCGCACGCGCAAGCTGCTGCTTCACGACACGGAGATCCAGCACCTGATCGGCAAAGTGGAGCGTTCCGGCTACACCCTGGTGCCGCTGGACATGCATTACAAGAACGGCAGAATCAAGATAGAAATCGGCCTCGCCCGAGGCAAGAAACAGCACGACAAGCGCGAAACCGAGAAGAAACGCGATTGGGACCGCGAAAAACAGCGTCTCATGCGTTCAAGAAGCAAATCCTAAGCCGATTCGTTCTTATCAAGAACCACGTTTTCGGTACGGATGCGCTTTTCATCCGTACCGAAAACGTGGTTGGCGCGCGGAGCGCGCAATGGTCGCACCCGGTCATCGACGGGCACAGGAGAATACCTCGAACTGTGGTACTCGAACTGGCGCGGACGGCGGCCCGTCCGCGCGGATCGTAGATTGCGCACGGACGAAATGCCGTCCGCGCGCAATCGACGATCTTGTATAGAACCCCCGCGCTGTATACAGACAACACGGTTTGTCGCGCGCTAGCCTCGCTGCCGCACCTGCTCGAACAGGCAGATTGCCGCCGCAGCCGCAACGTTGAGCGATTCGGTCTTCCCGGGCATGGGGATGCGCAGCTGCTCGGCCGCTGCTGCGCTCAACTCCGCGCTCACTCCCGCTCCTTCGTTACCGAACACCCACGCCAGCGGGCCGCGCAAATCGGCCTGGTAGATCGACTTGGCGGCATGGCCGCTGGTGCAGATCAGCCGGCCAGACAGCCGCGGCAGGACGGCGGCGAGATCGACATTGTCGAAAACGTCGAGGCTGAAATGCGCGCCCATGCCGGCGCGCAGCACCTTGGGCGACCAGGCGAACGCACAACCCTGGGAAAGCAGGACTGTGCGAACGCCAGCCGCCGCGGTGCTGCGCAGGATGGAGCCGAGGTTGCCCGCGTCCTGGATGTTTTCTAGCATTACGCAGCGCTCGATCCTGTGCGGCAGCGCGCCCGGTCTTGGCGTACGTATCAGCGCGATGATGCCGGTCGGCGTCGCCACCTGGGCGACATCGCTGAACAGGGAATCGGACAGCACCAGCACGCCCTGGCCGGAGGCGCTCGCCGCGAGCTGCATCGCCTCCGGGTTGGACGCGGCGCTTTCGCTGAGAATCAGCTGCTCCGGCACGCCGCCGCGCGCGCGGTAGGCGCAGATCAAATGCGCGCCGTCCAGCAGCGCCAATCCCGCCTTGCGCCGCTCGCGCGTCGAGGAGGCGAGCTCGCGCAGCGTTTTGAAGCGCGCGTTGTCGCGCGAGCGTATCAGCTTCAGGTCTCGATCGCGCATGTGCGAAACCCGGCGAATATGTCGTAGCGCTCCGGCGTATAGAAATTGCGCCAGGTATTGCGGATCAGGCGTGCCGGCGTGGCAAAACTGCCGCCGCGCAACACCTTGTGCGTGCCGAACCAGGGCTGCGAGTATTCGCTGTAGGGATCCGGCTCGAAGCCGGGATAGGGGCCGAAAGCGGTGTCGGTCCATTCCCATGTGTTGCCGAGCAACTGGCGGCAACCCTGCGGGCTCGCTCCGGCCGGCAGCGCAGCGACGGCGACCGGAGCATTGCCCTCCAGATTTGCGTGCCGCGCATCGGGCGGCGCATCGCCCCAGGGGTAGGCGCGCTTGGCGGGCGTGCCGGCGCAGCTGGCCGCCATTTCCCATTCGGCTTCGCTCGGCAAACGCCGGCCGGCGTAGCGGCAATAAGCATGCGCCTCGTGCCAGTTCACATGAATGACCGGTTCGTGCGGGGGCAGCGGCGCCCATGCGTCGAAGCGCCGCTGTTGCCACAGGCCTTCCTGCTTGCGCCAATAGTGCGGCGCCTGTACCCCACTCTGCTGCAACCAGCGCCAACCGGCTTCGGACCAGAATTCCCGGCGCAGATAGCCGCGTTCCTCCACGAATCCCGCGTACTCGGCATTGCTGACGGCTAAACGCGCTATGCGGAACGGCGCGACCTCGACCGGATGCTCCCATTTCTCATTGTCGAAAACAAACCCCGGCTCGCGGCCCGCACCCAGCAGGTAGCGCCCCCTGGGTATCGCGGCATCGCCTCCCGCTTCCGCGGAGGTGCCGGCGGCGCCGTCCGCGTCCACAACGGGCAATTGCGGCACCGCATATGCCAGGGTCTGGCGCGTGTAATGAAACGCTTCCGTGTGCATGTCCTCGTGGAATACGGCCAGTTGCACGAAGTAAGCCAGACTCCGGTTGTCGGCTTCGCGTTGCATGCGTTCGTGAACCAGATCCAGCACCCGGTCCTGGTAGGCGAGCGTGGCCTCGAGCGCGGGCAGAGGCAGGTCCCAGCGAAGTTCGTGCGCAATCTCGGCCGAATCGTACAGGGCATCGGCTCCGGGCAGCACCGAGGCCGCGAGCGAGTTGTCGTCGCGACGGCGAAGGCACCAGCGCTCCTGAAACCAGGCTATGTGGCCGAGTTCCCACAGGACAGGGTTCACCACGGGCAGGCGCGGGCCGAACAATTGCTCTCCGCGGAGATCCTGAGTCAGCGCGCGCGAGCGCGCGCGGCTTGCGCGCAGTTGCGCCGCCTGGCCCGCGGTATTGAATTGCTCTAAGATGCTCATGCTCGCACAGGGCTCATTACGAAATGAGGGGATATCCCCCGAGGGGACTTTCCCCTCAAGGGGGATCGAGACCTTCGGGGCGTATCCCCTCATACTCCCCTAAGTAAGGGGCCGTTTCGGAAATTCTGAAACGGCCTCTAAGATACAGCGCGACCAGTCTAACCGAGAACCTTCAACGTGAAAATTGCAATCGTCACGCCGGCCGCCGCCGGCTCGCGCACCGGCAACCGGCACACGGCGCAGCGCTGGGCGGCGATGCTGCGCGCGGCTGGATACAAAGTCAGCGTGGCGACCGAATGGAAGGCGGCACCGGCCGATGTCCTCATCGCGTTGCACGCGCGCCGCAGCCATGCGTCCGTGCTGGCTTATCACCAGGCGTGCCCGGACGGAAACCTGGTCGTGGTGCTGACCGGAACCGATCTCTATCGCGATATACGTTATGACACCGGCGCGCAGCTCTCGCTCAAGCTTGCCCGGCGGCTGGTGGTCCTGCAGGAAGAGGGCTTGAAGGAGCTGCCGCGGCAGTTTCGCGCCAAGACGCGTGTGGTGTACCAGTCGGCACAGGTGAAGACCAAAGCGATCCCGCCCAAGAATACCTTCCGCGTCTGCGTTCTTGGCCATCTGCGCGAGGAAAAGGATCCCTTCCGGGCGGCGCTCGCGTTGAACCTCATCCCGCCTGAGGAGCCTATCGAGGTGGTGCATCTGGGAAAGGCACTGGCGCCGGCGTCGGCGGCACAGGCGAAGGCATTGATGGTCCATGACCCGCGCTACCGCTGGCTTGGCGGCTTGCCGCACTGGCGCGCGCTGCATTGGCTGGCCCGCAGTCACCTGATGGTGATCAGTTCGCGCATGGAAGGCGGCGCCAACGCGATTGCCGAGGCCGCATGCGCCGGCGTGCCGGTGCTCGCCTCATCCATCCCCGGCAACATCGGCATGCTCGGCCCGGGCTATCCCGGTTATTACCCGCCGGGAGATGAGAAGGCGCTGGCCAGGCTGCTGACCAAAGCCATGCGGCACCAGGCGTATTACCAGTCGCTCAAGCGCGGCATCGCGGCGCGGCGGCACCTGTTCCGGCCGCAAAGCGAGCAGGCCAGCCTCACGCGCCTGTTGCGCGAGTTTGCCTGAACCTTAGCGGGATTCGAGCAGCTTGCGAATCGGCGCATAGCTGCGGCGGTGAATTTCGGCAACGCCGTGCGTTTGCAGGGCCGCCAGATGCACGGCGGTCGGGTAGCCTTTGTGCCGATCCAGTCCGTAATTCGGGTAGAGCTGATGCAGGCGCAGCATTTCCGCGTCGCGCGCGGTCTTGGCCAGGATCGACGCGGCGGAAATAGCGGCGATCGTGCTGTCGCCCCTGACGACGGCCTTTACCGGATAAGCGATGACGGGACAGTGATTGCCGTCGACCAATACTTCGCTCGGCGCTATGCGCAACTGCTCCACCGCCCGGCGCATGGCCAGCAGACTCGCCTGGAGAATATTGATGGCGTCGATCTCCGCCACCGATGCCCAGGCAACGGCCCAGGCGAGGGCGTGTCCGCGTATTTGCGCGGCCAGTTGCAGGCGCCGGGACGCGGACAGAACCTTGGAATCCGCCAGGCCGGCAATGTGCCAGTCCGGATCGAGGATCACCGCGGCGGCGCAGACCGGGCCGGCCAAAGGCCCCCGCCCGGCTTCGTCCACACCGCATACAAGGCGCATACCTTAGTCTCTAATTAATCGAGAGCTGACGGAATTGGCGAAGATTTCCACAAATGGCGATTGAGCATCCGCCGGGGATCTACGCCCCGAAGGTCTCGATCCCCCTTGAGGGGAAAGTCCCCTCGGGGGACAAGGGGGGCGCGCCCCCCTTGTTCGTGCGATAGGGGATTCCCTGGTCGGAGGCACTTTCGTTGTTTCCGGCATGTCCGGCTTACGCCTCAAGCGCCTGCGCGGGAGAGCAAAGGCAGCACGGCTCTGGCGGCCTGCTCGGCGGTGTCGCGCTTCAGCTGGCGGTGAATGTCGCCAAAGCGCTGCGGAATGCGCGCGCGCACCACGGCATCGTTGAGTGAATTCAGCAAGGCTTGCGCCAGATTTTCCGGGGTGGCGTCGTGCTGCAGCAACTCCGGCACCACGAATTCTCCGGCCAGGATGTTTGGCAGTCCGACATAGGGCAGGTAGCCCATGCGCCGCATCAGTTGAAAGCTCGCCCCCGCCATCTTGTAGGTTATGACCATGGGTTTCTTCAGCAACGCCGCCTCCAGGGTCGCGGTGCCGCTCGCGACCAGCGCGACGTCGGCCGCGGCGAGTGCATCGCGGGCGTGGCCGAATAGTATCGTCAGCGGCAGTTCGGCGGCGTCGGCCCGGTACAGTGCGGCCTCGAAAATCTCGCGCGTTTCGCGGCTGACCAGCGGGACCAGGAACAGCGGCTGCTCGATACTCTGCGCCAGCAGCTTCGCCGTCGCAATGAATGTGTCCGCCATGTAACGCAATTCAGACTGGCGGCTGCCCGGCAGCAGCGCGATCACTTTGCGCTCGGGCGCGATCTTGAGTTGCAGGCGCGTGCCGGCAGTCTGGTCTTGTTCCGGAATCATGTCGGCGAGCGGATGGCCGACATAGGTCGCCGGGACGCCCGCCTTGCGGTACATCGACTCTTCGAAGGGAAACAGCGTCAGCACGTGATCGACCGAGCGCGTAATGGCGCCGATGCGATTGCCGCGCCAGGCCCAGATCGAGGGGCTGACGTAGTGCACGACCGGTATGCCGGCGCGTTTGAGGCCGGCTTCCAGGCCCAGATTGAAATCGGGCGCATCCACGCCTATGAACAGCTGCGGTTGCGCCCGGAGCAAGGCCAGTCTTAGCCTGCGGCGCATCCACACGAGGCCCGGATAATGCCGCAGCACTTCGGCATAGCCGCGCACCGCCAGGCGTTCCATGGGAAACAGTGAATCCAGGCCTTCCGCTTGCATTTTGGGTCCGCCGATACCGATGAATCCGGCACCGGGAAGATGCGCGCGCAACGCCGCGATCAAATGCGCCCCCAGCAGATCGCCGGAGGCCTCCCCCGCGACCATGCCGATGGTAACGCGCCGGCCGGTCACGTCAGCGCACGATCCCGCGGGTGCAGCCCTGCAGAAACTCGGCGAGAACGCCGATTTCAACGCAGGTCCTGGCTTGCTCGGCAAGCTGCGTTCTGGCCTGATCCAGGGTCAAACCGGATTTGTAGAGCGTCTTGTAGGCGCGCTTGATCGCGGCCAGTGCGCCGGCGGAAAAACCGCGACGGCGCAATCCCTCGACATTGATGCCATAGGGTTTGGCGGTATCGCCCGCCGCCATCACATAGGGCGGCAGATCGTGCACCAATACCGTCGCAATCGCGGTAAAGCTGTGGGCGCCGATGCGCACGAACTGGTGCACGCCGGTAAAGCCGCCGAGGATGGCGTGATCGCCGACGTGCACATGGCCGGCGAGTTGGGTGTTGTTCGCAAAAATGGTCTGGTTGCCGATCTGGCAGTCGTGCGCGAGGTGCACATAGGCCATGATCCAGTTGCCGTTACCCAGGCGGGTCACGCCCGCGTCCTGCGCAGTGCCGCAGTTGAGGGTGCAGAATTCACGGATGGTATTGCCGTCGCCGATTTCCAGGCGCGTCGGTTCGTCGGCGTATTTCTTGTCCTGCGGTACCGCTCCCAGCGAGCAGAACTGAAAAATGCGGTTGTCCTTGCCGATCCGGGTATGTCCCTCGACCACCACATGCGGGCCGATGCGGGTATCGCTGCCAAGCTCCACATGTTCGCCGATGATGCTGTAGGCGCCGATGCCGACGTTTTCACCCAGCCTGGCGCGCGGATGGACGATGGCAGTCGGGTGGATCATTATATCGGGCGCAGTGTGCAAAGCAGCTCGGCTTCGGCGACGAGCGTCTCTCCCACGTAGGCCTTGCCGGCGTATTTGACCACGTTGCGCACGGTGCGCTCGATGCTCACGTCCAGCACCAGCTGATCCCCGGGCATCACCGGTTTCTTGAAACGCGCCCGATCGATTCCGGCAAAGTAGTATACGGACTTATCGTCCGGCTTGATGCCCATGGAGCGAAACGACAGGATCGCCGCCGCCTGCGCCATGGCTTCGACGATGAGCACGCCCGGCATGACTTTGTAGTACGGGAAATGGCCATTGAAATAGGGTTCGTTGACGCTGACGTTTTTCAGCGCGCGGATGCGCTTGCCTAATTCGCACTCGATCACCCGATCGATGAGCAGGAATGGATAGCGGTGCGGCAGATACTCGAGTATTTCCTGGATGTTCAAGCTTTCTTCTCCCGCATTGACAGACCTTGCTCTAATTTGCGTACGCTTTCGCGCAGCGAGTCCAGATGGCGCAGGCGCGCGATGTTGCGCGTCCAGTCGCGGCTGTCCTCCGCCGGATGACCGCCATAGGTTCCGGCCTGCTTGATCGACCTGGTCACTACGGCGGCTGCATGAATGATGACGCCGTCGGCGATGTCCAGGTGTCCCAGGATATTTGCAGCACCGCCGATCATGCAGCGCTTGCCTATGCGCGTGCTGCCCGCGATTCCGGTGCAGCCGGCGATCGCGGTGTGGGCGCCAATCTGCACGTTGTGTCCGATCTGGATCAGATTGTCCAGCTTGACCCCGTCCTCGACGACGGTGTCGTCCAGCGCACCGCGGTCTATGCAGGTGTTGGCTCCGATCTCGACGTCGTCACCGATCAGCACCCCGCCTAACTGAGGGATCTTGCGCCAAACGCCATGGTCTTGCGCGATGCCGAAGCCGTCGGCCCCGATCACCGCGCCCGAGTGCAGCAGCGCGCGCTGGCCGAGGCGGCACCCCGGATAAATTGTGACGCGCGCATGCAGGCGGCTGCCGGCGCCGATCTCGACGCCGTCGCCGATGCAGCAACCCGGGCCGATCACCACGCCTCTGCTTAGCTTGACTCCGCGGCCGACATACGCACCCGCGCCGATACTGACGCTGGCTGGAATGCGGGTGCCGCGCTCGACCACGGCAGTCCCGTGCACCCCCGGCTTGCATGTCTGCGGCGGGTTGAACAGAGCCGACACCTTGGCAAAATAGAGGTAGGGTTCGGCGCAGACGATGCGCGGCAGCTCGGTCAGACCGCCGTTGGCTTTGCTCAGTATGACTGCGCCGGCGCGCGTGCTGGCGAGCAGCTTGCGGTATTTTCCCTGATTCAGAAAGCTGATGTGCCCGGCCCTCGCGCTCTCCAGCGTCGCCACCTGGCGGATCAAGGTCTGCGGATTGCCGCGAATTTCGCCGCCAAAGCGTTCGACGATCTCGGCCAGGCGATATTTCTCGGCCTTAGCCATCGGCGTCGACTATTTCCCCGCCGGCTTGTCTTCCAGTGCCTTGATCACCTTGTCAGTGATGTCGATGCGAGGGCTGGCATAGACCGCCTCCTGAAAGATGATGTCGTACTTCTCGGCCTCGGCGATGGCCTTGATGGTGCGATTGGCCCGTTCGAGTACCGCGGCCAGTTCCTCGTTGCGCCGCTGGTTGAGATCTTCGCGGAATTCCCGCTGCTTGCGCTGGAAATCCTTGTTCAGATCGCCGAACTCACGCTCCTGGTTGCGGCGTTCGGATTCCGGCATGGTGACCGCGTTCTTCTCTAGGCCTTCCTGTAGCTTGCGAATCTGCTCGGCCATTTTCTGAATCTCCTGGTCGCGCCTGGCAAATTCCTGTTCGATCTTTTTCTGCGCGCGCACCGCGGGGGCAGCGTCGCGGAACACCCTTTCGGTGTTGACGAACCCGATCTTGAATTCGGCGGCGGTGGCGGTGCCGCCTGCCAGCGCAACTAACGCGACAAATACGAGTTTTCTCAACCTTGTCTCCTTAAACCCTAAAACATCTGGCCTAACTGGAATTGAACGTGCTGCGTGCGATCGTCAGGTTTGGAATTGATCGGCACGCCATAGCTGAGGCGCAACGGTCCCACGGGCGAATTCCAGCTGAACGCAAGCCCGGTCGAGTAGCGTAACTCCGACAGACGCATTTTCTCGTTCGCGCCGTATACCTGGCCGGCATCGACGAACAGGGCCAAACGCATCGACCGGTCCACGCCCGTCCCGGGAACGGGGAACAACACCTCGGCGTTCCCGACCAATCGCTTGCTGCCGCCAAGGCTGGAACCGAGGGTGTCGCGGGGGCCAAGAGAATATGAGTCGAAGCCGCGCACCGAACTCACGCCGCCCGCATAAAATATCTTGTAAAACGGCAATGGTTTTCCGCCCATGCCATCGCCCGCTCCGATCTCACCGTTGAGCATCAAGGTATAGGTCCGGGATAAGGGGTAATACCACTGTATCTGCTCGGTGAGCTTGTAGTATTTCAGCGTTCCGCCCGGCAGTCCCGTCTCCAGGTTTGCGCGAATCAGCGTGCCCCTGGTGGGAATCAGGGCGCTGTCGCGCTGATCGCGGATCCAGCCTATTGTCCCCGGAATGGACCTGTTGCTGCTGCCAAATACGCGCACGAAATCCTGGTACGCCTGCGGACTGGTCGGATCGACGCTGAGTTTCGTGATTTCGGCGCCAAGACCGAAACCGAGGCTGTCTATCTCGGTCAGCGGCAGGCCGAAGCGTACCCCCCCGCCCATCGTGGTCGTGGTGTAGAAGCCCAAACCCAGCAAGGAGGCGTCGGTGCTGCGGTTGTAGAGGTCGAAGCCGCGGCTGACTCCGTCCACCGTGTAATAGGGGTCGGTGTAACTCAAGCCGATATTGCGGTTGATCTTGCTTGTGCTGAGCTGCGCGCTGAGGTGTTTGCCGCTGCCAAAAATGTTCTGCTGCGTGACAGAACCGCTCAGGATCAGTTTCTCCGTGGATGAAAAGCCGGCGCCCAGCGTGATCGCGCCGGTCGCTTGTTCCTTGACCTTGAAATTCACGTCCACCTGGTCAGGGGTACTCGGCACGGCTGGCGTTTCCACGTCGACTTCGCCGAAATACTGGAGCCGCTGCAGGCGCAGCTTGGACGTCTGTATCTTGTCGCCGACGTAGTAGGCGCCTTCGAGTTGGCGCATCTCGCGGCGGACGACTTCATCGCGGGTGCGCGAGTTGCCGGAGATGTTGATGCGGCGCACATAGACTCGCCGCCCCGGATCGATCATTATCGTCAAAGCAACGCGCCTGGCGGTCTTTTCCAATTCCGGAACGGCATTGGCGTTGGCGAAAGCGTAGCCCTCGTTGCCCAAGCGGTCGGTAATCTTCTTCGTGCTCTCGTTGAGTTTCTCGCGCGAGAAGGTCTCGCCAGGTTTCAATTGGATCAGCCGGAGCAACTCGGCTTCCGGCAGAAGCAACTCCCCGCCGAGTTTGACCCCCGAGATGGTGTATTTGTCGCCTTCGGAAAGATTGATCGTGATATAGATGTCTTTCTTGTCCGGCGTGATCGATACCTGCGTCGACTCGATATTGAACTCGACATAACCGCTATTCAGATAGTGCGAGCGCAGCGTTTCCAGGTCACCGGACAACTTCTGCTTCGAATACTGGTCGTTCTTCGTGTACCAGGTCATCCAACCCGGCGTCTGCAGCACGAACAGGTCCAGCAGATCTTTTTCCCTGAACGCCCGGTTGCCGATGATATTGATCTCGCGAATCCTGGTTACGTCGCCCTCGTCGACGGAAAAACTCACGCCCACGCGATTGTGCTCGAGAGGCGTAACCGTGGTTACCACGCTTGCGCCGTAGCGCCCGCGCGCCAGGTATTGGCGCTTGATCTCCTGCTCGGCCTGGTCAAGCAGCGCCCTGTCGAGAGACCGGCCTTCGGCCAGTCCGACTTCGCGCAGTCCCTTGCGCAGGGCATCCTTGTCGAATTCCTTGTTGCCGATAAAGTCGATTTGCGACACGGCCGGGCGCTCCTCGACCAACACGATCAGCACATCGCGCTGGACTTCCAGTCGAACGTCCTTGAAAAATCCGGTCGCGAACAAGGCTTTGATCGCCACGGCGGCCTTGTCATCGGTCATGGTTTCACCGACCTTGACCGGGAGATAGCTGAATACGGTGCCAGCCTCGATGCGTTGGATGCCCTCAACGCGAATGTCGCGCACCACGAAGGGATCGAATGCGTGTGCGGCGCCTGCACACAGGCACAGCAAGACGGCTACGAGGTGTCTGAACATGTTCGGGCTTAGCCGGAGATCAAGCGGTTAATATCGTTGTAGAAGGCAAACGCCATCAGGACCAGCAACAGCGTGAGCCCAAGTTTCTGGCCGATTTCCATCATCCGATCCGATACCGGGCTGCCTTTGAAAATTTCGACCGTATAATACATCAAATGCCCGCCATCCAATAACGGAATCGGCAGAAGGTTGAGCACCCCGAGGCTGATGCTGATCAACGCGAGAAAACTCAGGTACGAGACGAGACCGAGCTGCGCCGACTGACCGGCATAATCGGCGATGGTCACCGGCCCGCTGAGATTCTTCCATGAAACCTGCCCGATCAGCATCCGTCCAAGCATTCTGAGGCTGAATACGGATGTATCCCAGGTTTTTTCAACCGCCTTCGCCAACGCGCTTGCGGCACCATAGCGTACCACGGTAACGAGTTTGTCCATGGCCTGCTGGTCGAGCTTTGCCGCCGCCCCAATGCGCCCGATTGTCGAGCCGTTCTGCGGCACCGTTTCCGGAACGAGCGCAAGTTCGCCGCTCCCGCCTCCGCGCTGATATGCCAGCCGCAGTTCCCGGCCGGGATGGCTGCGCACCAGTTCCACCAGCGCGCCCCAGGAAATAATTGGCTCGCCGTTGGCGCTAAGGATGCGGTCGCCCGGCTGCAGCCCGGCCTGTTCAGCCACGCCGCCGGACACGATCTGACCGATCACCGGGCTGATGTCAGGCCGGTAGAGTTTCAAGCCGATCAATGCCAGCGTGTCGCCTTCGAGCTGCTCGGCGTCGAAGGGTGAAAAGTCAAGCGTGCGCCAGTTGAGCTGGTTGTTTCGATTGAGCACCTCCACTTTCACCTGTTGCCGTTCAAGCGCAAATTGCAGCATGCGCCAGCGCACGTCCTGCCAGGATGTCACGGTCTCGCCGTTGATCGCCCGTATTGTTTCGCCGGATTCGAAGCCGGCACTGGCCGCCGGCGTGCCCGGCTGCGGCATTGCCACCACCGGCCGCGCTTCCTGCACGCCGTGCATGAACAGCAGCCAGTAGAGCAGGATCGCAAACAGGAAATTGGCAAGCGGCCCGGCGAGGACGACGGCAAAGCGCCGCCACACGCCTTGCCGGTTGAAGGCGCGATTGAGTTCGTGCGGCGCCACCTCGCCTTCGCGTTCATCCAGCATCTTGACGTAACCGCCCAGCGGCACCGCGGCCACCACCCACTCGGTCTGGTCGCGGCCGAGCCGCTTCTTCCACAGCGGCAGGCCGAAGCCGATGGAGAAGCGCAGCACCTTGACACCGCAAAGCCGGGCGACGAGGTAGTGCCCGTACTCGTGCACGATGACGAGCGCCCCCAGCGCGATCACGAAAGCGGCGATGGTCTGCAGCAGGTTCATACCCTGGCCGCCATTGTCTCGATCTGCAGCGCGGCATTGCGGCGCGCGGCGGAATCCGCGTCGAGCACATCGTCGAGCGTGGCCAGCGCGCGCGCGGGCGACTGGTTCATCACCGCCTCTATCACCGCGGTGATCGCAAGAAACGGCAGTCGCCGCGCGAGAAAGGCCGACACCGCGACTTCGTTCGCCGCGTTCAGCGTCGCCGGGCTGGTCCCGCCTTCCTTCAGCGCACGATATCCCAAACGCAGCGCGGGAAAGCGCGCAACATCCGGTGAAGCGAAATCGAGCCTGCCGATACTGGACAAATCGAGCGAGCCCACGCCGGCTTCGATCCGCTCCGGATAGGCCAGCGCGTGTGCGATGGGCGTGCGCATGTCCGGATTGCCGAGCTGCGCGATCACGGAGCCGTCGGCGTATTCCACCATGGAATGCACCACACTCTGCGGATGAATCACCACCCGGATCTGCTCGGGCGTCGCGCCGAACAGCCAGTGCGCCTCGATGATTTCGAGCGCCTTGTTCATCATGGTGGCGGAGTCCACCGAAATCTTGCGTCCCATCACCCAGTTGGGATGGGCGCAGGCTTCGTCGGGTGTGACGCTCTGCAGCCGCTCCAGCGGGATTTCACGGAACGGACCTCCGGAAGCGGTCAACAGCACGCGCCGCACCCCGTGGCTGCCGAGGTCACCAGAGAGGAAATTGGGCAGGCACTGGAATATGGCGTTGTGCTCGCTGTCTATGGGCAACAGGGTCGCATGATGCGTGCGCACCGCTTCCATGAAGATGGGCCCTGCCATGACCAGAGCTTCCTTGTTGGCGAGCAGCAATTTCTTGCCGGCGCGCGCCGCGGCGAGGGTTGGCGCGAGGCCGGCCGCGCCAACGATGGCCGCCATGACACAGTCGGCTTCCGGGTGGGCGGAAATCCGCTCCAATCCGGGCTGTCCGATCAGGATTTCCGTGGTGCCCGCGCCAAGGCGGGCGCCCAGCGCGACGGCTTGCGCGGCGTGCGTCACCACGGCGTAGCGCGGTTTGTGCTGCAGGCACAGTTCGGCCAGGGCATCGGTGCGCTCGTTTGCGCTCAGCGCAAATATGCGGAACCGTTGCGGATGGCGCGCCGCGACATCGAGGGTGTTGAGCCCGATGGATCCGGTCGCGCCGAGTATCACCAGGTTCTGCGGCGCGTTCATGACAAATATACCAGGGCCGCGACTGGCAGCACAGAAGTGAGGGCGTCGATGCGGTCAAGCACGCCGCCATGCCCGGGCAGCAGGGCGCCGCTGTCCTTGACCCCGGCGTGCCGCTTCATTGCCGATTCGAACAAGTCGCCGTAGATACCGACCGCTGTGAGCAACCACAGGAGAGGCAGCATGGCCAATGCTCCGAAGTGGGTCGACATGAGCATCTGCGGAAAATACGCCGGCCAGAAAAAGCCCCAGATTGCCGCATACACGCTCACCGCCAGGGCGGCTCCGGCCACTCCTTCCCAGGTCTTGCCCGGGCTGATCGACGGCGCCAGTTTGTGCCGACCGAAGGCGCGCCCGGCGAAATAGGCGGCGCTGTCAGAAATCCACGCCACCGACATCAGCAGCAATAGCAGCGACGGGCCGAGGTTGCGCAGTTGCACCAGTGCGAGCCAGGTCGGCGCCAGCACGACGACACCCGTCAACGCCGCGAGCCAGCGGCTCTGCGGCAGCCAGGCACGCCATAGCCAAACGGGCACCACGACCATCCAGAACAGACTCGCACCCATGTAGACCGCGAATTCCGGCTGGCCGGAGTCGCCATCGGACACGGTCAATCCGAACAACGCCGCGCAAATTGCCGCGACTGCCAGAACATACAAGCCGCAGGCGCCAGGCCGCAATTTTGTGAGCCTGGCCCATTCCCAGGCTGCGGGGACCACCAGCAAGCCAGCGAAAGCGGCCCAGGCGGGCGGCGGCAGCCAGAACAGCGCCGCCAGAAATGCGGCCAGTAACACCAGCGCCGTGATGACACGCGTCTTGAGCATAGGTCAATGCGCCCGGACGCTTGCCACAATCAGGCAAGCTCCCTCTTGCGTGGCGGCGCCTTTCCGGCGACTCCAAGCTGCTCGCTGGTACGGCCGAAGCGCCGCTCGCGCCGCTGATAGGACGCAATCGCTTGCTCCAGGGCCGCCGCGTCGAACTCGGGCCAAAGCGTATCGGTGAAATAGAATTCGCTGTAGGCAAGCTGCCACAGAAGAAAGTTGCTGATGCGCTGCTCTCCGCCGGTGCGAATGAACAGGTCCGGTTCGGGCGCGTACGCCATGGCGAGGCAGCTGGCGAGCTCCTCTTCAGTGAATCCGCCCTGCTGCTGCGGCCGGGATTCGACCAGGCGCTGTATCGCCTGGAGCAAGTCCCACCGTCCGCCGTAGTTGGCGGCGATGGTGAGCGTCATGCTGGTATTTGCGCGGGTCAGCTGCTCGGCGCGGGCGACCAGTTCGATGATCTTCTTGCCGAAGGGTGCGATGTCACCCACCACGCGCAGGCGGATGCCGTTGCGGTGCAGCTTTTCCGCTTCGCGTTCCAGCGTCAGAATGAACAACTGCTTCAGCATCGACACTTCCTCTGCCGGCCGGCGCCAGTTCTCCGAACTGAACGCGAACAGCGTGAGGAATTCGACGCCCCGCTCCGCGCAAGCCTTGATTACTTCGCGCACGATTTCCACGCCGCGTTTGTGGCCGGCGGCGCGCGGCAGCATGCGATTCTTGGCCCAGCGTCCGTTGCCGTCCATGATGATGGCGATATGGCGCGGAATCTCCTTCACCTGCGGGATCCCGATGGTCGTGCTGGAAAATGAAGGCATGAAGATTCCGGTCGAAGGCAAAGCAGGCGTCACACTGCCATCAGGTCGGTCTCTTTGGCGGCGAGCAGCTTATCGATCTCGGCAATGAATTTGTCCGTAAGTTTCTGGATCTCTTCCTGCGCGCGGCGTTCATCATCCTCGGAAACGGCTTTTTGCTTGAGCATATCCTTGAGATGATGGTTGGCGTCGCGCCGCAGGTTTCTCACCGCCACCTTGGCGTTCTCACCCTCCCCTTTGACCACCTTGATCAGTTCGCGGCGGCGCTCTTCGGTAAGCGCCGGCATCGGCACGCGGATGAGATCGCCCTGTGCGGATGGATTGAGTCCGAGATCGGAATCGCGGATCGCTTTTTCTATCACCGGCCCCATCTTCTTTTCCCAGGGCGAGATGCCGATGGTGCGCGCGTCGAGCAAGGTCAGGTTGGCGACCTGGTTGAGCGGCATCTGCGTGCCGTAGTAATCGACCGTTACGTGGTCGAGGATGCCGGTATGGGCGCGCCCCGTGCGCACCTTGCCAAGGTCGGTCTTCAGTGCCTCGAGCGACTTGTGCATTTTCTGCTCGGCGGTCTTCTTGACATCAGCAATCATGGTCAATCCCTCATTCAACTATGTACCAGCGTTCCCTCGTCTTCGCCCATCACCACGCGTCTCAGCGCTCCCTCTTTGAAGATACTGAACACGTTGATCGGCAGCTTCTGGTCGCGGCACAGGGTGAGCGCGGTCGCGTCCATTACTTTCAGGTTCTGGTTGATCGCGTCGTCGAAACTCACCCTGGCGTAGCGTCGTGCCTGCGGATTTGTTTTGGGATCGGCGCTGTAGACGCCGTCCACCTTGGTGGCCTTCAGCACAATATCACAGCCCATCTCGGTGCCGCGCAGCGCGGCGGCGGTGTCGGTGGTGAAAAACGGGTTGCCGGTGCCTGCGGCAAAGATCACGATCTTGCCCTCTTCCAGGTAGCGCATGGCCTTGCCGCGGATGTAGGGCTCCACCACCTGTTCGATGTTGAGCGCCGATTGCACCCGGCCATTCAGGCCGCCGCGGCGCATGGCGTCCTGCAGGGCAAGCGCATTCATCACGGTTGCCAGCATTCCCATATAGTCGGCCGTGGCCCGATCCATCCCGGCGGCGGCGGGGGCCACGCCGCGGAATATGTTGCCGCCGCCGATTACCACCGCGATCTCCAGGCGCATGGCCGCCACTACGGCGATCTCGGCAACGATGCGATCTATGGTCGCCCGATTGATGCCGTAGGCATCGTCGCCCATCAGGGCCTCGCCCGAGAGCTTGAGCAGGATGCGCTTATAGGCTGGCGCTGGGGGCACGGCGCTCAACCCGCGGCGGCTTTGGCCTGCGCCGCTACTTCGGCGGCGAAATCGCTGGACTTCTTCTCGATGCCCTCGCCGACGACGAAAAACTTGTAGCTGGTCAGCGTGGCGTGCTTCGCGGCAAGCATTTTTTCCACCGTCAGCTTGTCGTCCTTGATGAAAGCCTGGCCGAGCAAAGTGATCTCGCCAAGAAACTTGTTCAGGCCGCCTTCGACCATTTTTTCCGCAATATTGGCGGGTTTTCCCGATTCCTGCGCTCGCGCGACCAGCACATCGCGCTCACGCGAGATCACGGCGGGGGCAACCTGGTCGCGGGACAGGAACTGCGGCTTGGCGAAAGCAATGTGCATGGCAAGATCCTTGCCGACCTCGTCCTGGCCTTCGAATTCGACCAGCACGCCTATCTTCACGCCGTGCAGGTATTGCGCCAGTTTCGCGCCCGTTTGCACGCGGTGAAAACGGCGGATGCTCAGATTCTCGCCGATTTTCTGCACCAGGGCCTGGCGCTTCTCCTCGACCGTGCCGCCATCCAGGCCGAGCCCGGACAGCGCCGCCACATCCGCCGGGTTGCGCGTTGCGACCAGTTGCGCCAGCGCCGAGGCAAAATCGAGAAAATCCGCGTTCTTGGCGACGAAATCGGTTTCGCAGTTGACCTCTACCAATGCGGCGATTTTTCCGTCCGCGGAAAGATGGGCGCCGATCACGCCTTCGGCTGCAACGCGCCCGGCGGCCTTGTTCGCCTTGGCGCCGCTTTTCACGCGCAACAGGTCTTCGGCAGATTTGATGTCGCCGTTGGTCTCGACCAGGGCCTTCTTGCATTCCATCATGCCCAGGCCGGTGATCTCGCGCAGCTCCCTGACCATTGCTGCGGTAACTTCTGCCATTTATTCGCTCCTCGTGTCCGTTGCAAAAACCACGGGAAACCTTGCCACCGGCTTCTCCATGTCAGGGGCCGTTTCGATCACCCTGAAACGGCCTGTTGAAATTCAAAAAAAGGGGCTTGCGCCCCTCTTTGGATGTTGCGGCCAAGCCCCAGTTCAGTCGGCCGATTGTTCCTGCGTATCCACTTCCACGAACTCGTCACTGCCGCCGCCCTCTACAATCTCCTGCAGCGAGGTGTTGCGCCCTTCCAGGATCGCGTCGGCCACGCCGCGTGCGTACAGACGGATGGCGCGGCTGGAATCGTCGTTGCCGGGGATCACGTGGGTAATGCCCTCAGGCGAGTGGTTGGTATCGACCACACCGATGATGGGTATGCCCAGTTTGTTGGCTTCGACCACCGCGCCTTTCTGGTAACCGACGTCGATGATGAACAGAGCGTCGGGCACGCCGATCAGCTCCTTGATTCCGCCCAGGCTGCGCTCGAACTTGACCAGCTCGCGCTGGATCCCCAGAGCCTCTTTTTTCGGCAGCTTTTCGAGGCTGCCGTCCTGCAACATGGCCTCCATTTCCTTCAACCGCTTGATCGACTGCTTGACGGTCTTGAAGTTGGTCAGCATGCCGCCGAGCCATCGATGGTCGACGTAAGGCGCGCCGCAGCGCTGCGCCTCTTCCTTGATGATCTCGCGCGCTTGGCGCTTGGTGCCGACGAACAGGATCGTGCCCTTGTTCGAAGACAGTTTTTTCACGAATTTCATCGCCTCCTGGTACATGACCAGGGTGCGTTCCAGGTTGACGATATGGATTTTGTTGCGATGGCCGAAAATATACGGAGCCATCTTGGGGTTCCAGAAGCGGGTCTGGTGGCCAAAATGCACTCCGGCTTCCAGCATTTGACGCATGGTCGTGGACATTCGAACTTCTCCGTTTAGGGTTGGTCATAGCCGCCCGGCTCGTTATAACCCCGCAAGGGGCACCCTAAAGAGGGGCGGATTAAATTTAGCCAAGAATTTTGGCTAGCTTTGCAGTATAACACGGTGCACCCGCCGTATTCAAGAAATGTATGACTAAACAGCGGATTGCGGTATTGTCGTGGTTGATGCCACAGCCTGCGCTTCCCTTGATCGTAGCTATCCTTTATCCTTCCCACCCTTTACCCGTAGCCTACAGATGACCATACAGATCAAGACCTCGGACGAAATCGAAAAAATGCTCGTCGCCGGGCGCCTCGCGGCGGAAGTTCTCGATTTCATCGCGCCGCAGGTCAAGCCCGGCGTCACCACCGGCGAACTCGACAGCCTGTGCCATGACTACATGGTGAAGGTGCAGAAAACGGTGCCGGCGCCGCTCAATTATGCGCCGCCAGGCTACCAGCCCTACCCCAAGTCGATCTGCACCTCGATCAACCACCAAGTGTGTCACGGCATCCCCGGCGACAGGCAGCTGAAGCACGGCGACATCGTCAACATCGACATCACCGTGATCAAAGACGGATATCACGGCGACACCAGCCGCATGTTTTATGTCGGCGAGCCCGCCATTCAGGCGCGCCGCCTGTGCGAAACCACCTACGAATGCATGTGGCTGGGCATCCAAGCCGTCAAACCAGGCGCTCGTCTCGGTGACATCGGCGCCGCGATCCAGAAACACGCCGAAGAGCACGGTTACAGCGTCGTGCGCGAGTTCTGCGGCCACGGCATCGGCCGGAAGTTCCACGAGGAGCCACAGGTACTGCATTACGGTCGCGCGGGCACCGGCATCCCGCTGCTGCCGGGCATGATTTTCACCATCGAGCCCATGATCAATGCCGGCAAGCCGGCAATCCGCGAGCTCTCCGATGGCTGGACCATAGTGACCAAGGACCACAGCCTGTCGGCACAGTGGGAGCATACGGTACTGGTGACCGAAGCCGGCCACGAAGTGCTGACGGTGTCCGCCGGCACTCCGGCTAAGCCCGCTTTGAAGGTACCGCTTACTTGATGCCCGGCGCGCTCCTGGCGATTCCTGTCCGGCCCTCTGCGGCGAACCTGCGCGAGCAGCTGCACGCAGGCAGGCGCGAATTGCGCGAGCGCTATGGTGCCGACGGCAAGGCGCAGGCCATGCTGCGCCAGCACCGGCTGCTCATCGACCGCACCCTCAGAAACTTGTGGACCGAAGCCGGCCTTCCCGCCTCGCTCGCGCTCGCAGCCGTGGGCGGATACGGGCGCGGCGAGCTCTATCCCCATTCCGACGTCGATCTCCTTGTGCTCCTTCCGAACCAACCGGACGCAGCGCTCAGAAGCAAGCTGGAAACGCTGATCGGCAGCCTCTGGGACGCCGGCCTCGAACCCGGCCACGGTGTGCGCACGGTCGAGGAATGCCTGTCCGAGTCTGCCAAGGACATCACGGTGCAGACCAGTCTGCTGGAAGCCAGATGGCTCGCCGGCAGCCGCAGCCTGTTTGCCGCCTTTACCAGCGCCATGCGGGCGCACCTCAACCCGCAGGCTTTTTTCCAGTCCAAACGCCTGGAGCAGGAGCAGCGCCACGGCAAATACCAGGAAAGTCCCTACAGCCTCGAACCCAACCTGAAGGAGGCACCCGGCGGGCTGCGCGACCTGCAGGCGATCCTGTGGATCAGCCGCTCCGCCGGTCTGGGGGAAGGCTGGATGGATCTGGCGGCGCGCGGCCTGATCACCGCGATCGAAGCGCGCCAGCTCGCCAGCTACCAGAAATTCCTGAGCGAGTTGCGAATCCGCCTGCACTACGCCGCAGGCCGCCGCGAAGACCGCCTGTTGTTCGACTACCAGGCCGGTCTCGCCGCGCAATTCGGCTATGCCGACACGCCGGGCAAGCGCGCCAGCGAGCAATTGATGCAGCGCTATTACCGCACCGCCAAGGCAATCACGCAGCTCAACACCCTGCTGCTGCAGAACATCGCCGTGCAGCTGCTTTCCGGCGAGGATAGCGAGCCCGAAATCCTGAATGAACGCTTCCAGATCGCGCACGAACTGCTGGAGGCGCGCGACGCGGATCTGTTCGAGCGGCAGCCGAGCGCGATTCTGGAGAGTTTCCGCCTGCTGCAGGATCATGCCGAGCTGAAGGGCATGAGCGCAGCTACGCTGCGCGCGCTGTGGCGCGCCCGCGCGAGGATTGACGCCAGTTTCCGCCGCGACCCGGCCAACCGCGCGCGATTCCTCGAAATCCTGCAGCAGCCGCGCGGGATAATCCACGAACTGCGGCGCATGAACCAGTATTCCATCCTCGGGCGTTACCTGCCCGCGTTTGGCAGGATCGTGGGGCAGATGCAATACGACCTGTTCCATGCCTATACCGTGGACCAGCACATCCTCAACGTGGTTCGCAACTTGCGGCGCTTCACCATGGTCGAATTCGCCCACGAGTACCCGCAGTGCAGCCGCCTGATCGCGGGATTCGAGCGCCACTGGCTGCTGTATGTCGCGGCGCTGTTCCACGACATCGCCAAAGGCCGCGGCGGCGACCACTCCCGACTGGGCATGCTGGACGCACGCGGTTTTTGCCGCGCCCACGGCCTGACGCGGGAGGATACTGATCTGGTCGCATTCCTGGTCGAGCACCATTTGACCATGTCGTCGGTAGCGCAGAAACAGGACCTCTCCGACCAGGACGTCATCGCGGCGTTCGCCGCTACCGCGAAGACCGAGCGCCATCTGACCGCGCTGTACCTGCTCACGGTGGCCGATGTCCGCGGCACCAGCCCGAAAGTGTGGAACGCGTGGAAAGGTAAACTGCTGGAAGACCTGTTTCTGCTCGCGCGACGGTTGCTGCGGGGCGACAGCATCGGCTTCGAGCAGGACATCCAGGCGAAGCAGGAGGAAGCGCTGCGCCTGCTGCGCCTCTATGCCCTTTCCGATGAGGTCAAGGACAAGCTGTGGAGCCAGCTCGACGTGGCCTATTTCCTGCGCCACGACGCGCAGGACATCGCCTGGCAGACGCGCACCCTGCACTACCGCGTCGACACCGACCGCCCGGTGGTGAAGGCGCGCCTGTCGCCCATAGGCGAGGGCCTCCAGGTGATGATCTACACGCGCGACCAGCGCGACCTGTTTGCGCGCATCTGCGGCTATTTCGAGCAGATCAATTTCAGCATCGCCGACGCCCGCATCCACACCACGCGCCACGGCTATGCCCTGGACACGTTCGTGCTGCTCGGACCGGGCAACAACCCGCATTACCGCGACATGATCAACCTGATCGAGACGAATCTGGCCGACCGCTTGCAGCGCGAAACGCCGCTGCATCCCCCCACACGCGGCCGGGTATCGCGCCAGCTCAGGCATTTTCCGATCACACCGGAGGTCCACATACGACCTGACGAAAAAGGCGCGAGCTATGCGCTGTCCATCATCGCCGGCGATCGGCCGGGCCTGCTCTATGCGATGGCACTGGTGCTGGGCAAGTACAACATCAACCTGATCACCGCCAAGATCGTGACACTGGGCGAGCGCGCCGAAGACGTGTTCCTGGTCTCGGGTGCGGCCCTTGCCAACCCCAGGACAGTGTTGCAATTGGAAGCCGAACTGCTGGACGCGCTGCAACCCAAGTAGCGATTGCAGCGCCGTCAAAAGCCTTCTCACTCGTCGATGACGTCTTCGCCCGGAAACAGGGCCTGAATGAAGCCGAATTTGCTGAAGTCGCGGATGCGCATCGGGTACAGGATACCCAGAAGGTGGTCGCATTCGTGCTGTACCACGCGGGCATGGAAGCCGCTGACACTACGGTCGATGGCGTCGCCGCGCTCGTCGTAGCCCTGGTAACGCAGGCGGGCGTGGCGCGGTACCATGCCGCGCAGGCCCGGGACCGACAGGCAGCCCTCCCAGTCCTCTTCGAGTTCGTCCGAGAGCGGTGTCAACACCGGATTGATGAGCACGGAGTCCGGAATTTCCTCCGCCTGCGGGTAGCGCGGGTTCTGCGCCACGCCGAATATCACCACCTGCAAGCCTACGCCGATCTGCGGCGCGGCCAGACCCGCGCCGCTCAGATGGGCCATGGTATCGCGCATGTCGGCCAGCAGCATTTCGAGTTCGGGCGTATCGAATCGTTGCAGCGGCTGCGCCGGTTGCAGCAGGCGCGGATCGCCCATCTTGAGCACTTCACGGATCATGCGTGCGACGCCAATTGTTCGATGATCCGGCGCACGCGCACTAGCGACTGCTGCAGCACCTGCTCAATGTCCTGCAAGCGTATGCCGTGCAAGCTGTCGCCGCGGCCGGCGGCAAAATTCGCGACCACGGCGATAGTGGCGTAATCGAGGCCCGCCTCCCGCGCCAGCGTCGCCTCGGGCATGCCGGTCATGCCGACGACATCGACGCCATCGCGCTCCAGCCGGTCGATCTCTGCCGCAGTCTCCAGTCGCGGGCCCTGGCTTGCGGCATAGACCGCGCCGTCGACCATCGCCTCGCCACAGGCACGGGCTGCATCGACGATGCGGCGGCGCAATTGCGCCGAATACGGTTCGGTGAAATCGATATGAATGACGGCTTGTTCTCCGCCGTCGAAAAAAGTCGCCTTCCTGCCCCAGGTATAGTCGATGATCTGATGCGGCACCACGAGGACACCCGGCCGCATGTCGGCGCGTATCCCGCCCACCGATGCGACCGACACCACTCCCTGCACCTTCTGCTCCTTCAGCGCCCAGATATTGGCGCGATAGTTCACCTCGTGCGGCGGAATGGTATGGCCATAACCGTGCCGTGCCAGAAACACCACTTCCGCGCCGGCGATGCGGCCAAAAGTCAGCGCGCCCGAAGGCTCCCCATAGGGAGTACGCACCGCCAGGCGGCGAGTGACGTCGAGATTGGACAGCTGGGTAAGGCCGCTGCCGCCGATGATGGCTAGCATGGAGGTAGTGAGTCGATATGTTGGTGGCTGAACATCAGCGTTTGCGCGGCGCCGATACTATCATGCCGGAAGCGTGCCGAACGCGTGAGAAGCTGGGGTGGCATTTCATTTCTTTCCCGCTCTGACTTCACCTTCGTTCAGTGCGTAGATTGCCGGCAGGTTGCGCCAGATCCCGTAGGCATCCATGCCGCAGCCGAACACGTAACGGTCAGGCAGGGAGAGGCCGACAAAATCGGCGTAAATGGGTTTCGCCTGTTCTTTCTTCTTGTCGGTAAGCACCGCACTGAAGAAGGCCTTTGCGCCAAGTCCGAGAACGCGTTGGCGGATGGCGAGCATGGTGTCGCCGATATCGAGAATATCGTCCAGCACCAGCACCACCCTGCCCGAGACATTGCCAGTGGGTTCGACTTTCCAGTCGACCGGACCGCCGCTGGTGGTGCCGGCGTAGCGCGAGGCGTGGATGTAGTCGAAATCGAGCGGGAAGTTAAGCAGTGGCAGGATGCGGCCCGTAAACACCACTGCGCCGCCCATCACCGACAGCACCAAGGGATACCGGTCCTTCAGCGCCGCCGCGATTTCGGCAGCGACGCGCGCGATCGCCGCATCGACGGCGGCGGCACTGTGAATCAGTTCCGCCGATTCGAGGATCCGCCAGGCGCGCGCCGTTTGGTCCATTCGCTGCGGGGACACCCGGCCTAAAGCGACTTCAGGTATGCGGCAAACGCAGCGCCGGTCTCGGGATGTTTTTTCCCGTACTCGACCATGGCCTGCAGATAGCCCAGCTTGGAGCCGCAATCGTAGCGCTTGCCCTTGAAGCGATAGGCCAGCACCTGCTCCTCCTGCAGCAGAGCGGCGATGCCGTCGGTCAGCTGGATTTCCCCGCCAGCCCCCGCCTGCACCCCGGCCAGATGATGAAAAATCCGCGGTTTGAGGATATAGCGGCCCACTACGGCCAGGGTGGAAGGGGTACTCTCGGGGCGCGGCTTCTCGACGATGGCGCTGACCACCCCCGGCTCGCGACCATCGGTGTTGACGATGCCGTATTGGCCCGTGTGCGCGCGCGGCACTTCTTCCACGCCGAGTACCGAGCAGCGATGCTGTTCGTACACCTCGGCCATTTGCCTGAGCACCGCCGGCTCGCCGTCGATCAGGTCGTCGGCCAGGATTACCGCGAACGGCTCGTCCTTGACCACCGGTTCGGCGCACAGCACCGCATGTCCCAGGCCCAACGGTTCCGCTTGGCGAATATAGATGCAGTTGATGTGTTTGGGGATGATGCCCTGCACCAGTTCGAGCAATTCCTTCTTGCCGCGCGCCGCGAGTTCGGCCTCGACCTCGTAGGCCTTGTCGAAATGGTCCTCGATCGCGCGCTTGTTGCGGCCGGTGATGAATATCATGTCGGTCATTCCAGCTGCGACCGCCTCCTCCACCGCGTACTGGATCAGCGGTTTGTCGACGACCGGCATCATCTCTTTCGGGCTGGCCTTGGTCGCCGGCAGAAAACGGCTGCCCATGCCCGCCACCGGAAACACACATTTGCGCACCCGCGTCATCGCATTCCTTTCAACAATTCGAGCAATCCGGCCTCATCGAGCACGGTGATCCCAAGCTCTTCGGCTTTGGCGAGCTTCGCGCCCGCCTCGGTTCCAGCGACCACGTAGGCGGTCTTCTTCGACACCGATCCGGCCACCTTGCCCCCTTGCGCCTCGATCAGCGCCTTCGCCTCCTCGCGACTCAGCTTGGGCAAGGTACCGGTGAGTACGAAAGCTTTGCCGGCCAATCTGCCCAAAGGCGCCACCGCCCTCGGCTCGCCTTCCTGCCAATGCACGCCACAGGCGCGCATCTGCTCGATCACCTCGCGATTGTGCGCCTCGGCAAAGAATTGCGCGATCGAAAGCGCGACCACCGGACCTATATCAGGCGCCTGCATCAGCGCCTCCTCGTCCGCTTGCATCAGCCGGTCGAGACCGCCGAAGTGGCGCGCCAGTTCCTTGGCCGTGGCCTCGCCCACGTTGCGTATGCCCAGAGCGAAAATGAAACGCGCCAGCGTGGTGTTCTTGGAACGCTCGATTGCCTGTAGCACGTTCTGCGCCGATTTTTCGGCCATGCGCTCGAGTTCGGCGAGAACTGCCAGGCCCAGGCGATACAAATCCGCCGCCGTCTTGACCACGTCCCGGTCTACCAGCTGATCCACCAGTTTCTCTCCCAGGCCTTCGATATCCATGGCGCGGCGCGAGGCGAAGTGCAGCAGCGCCTGTTTTCGCTGAGCGGCACAGATCAGGCCGCCGGAGCAGCGCGCCACCGCCTCGTCGGGCAGTCTGACCACAGCCGAGCCGCATACCGGACAGGTCCTGGGCATTATGAACTCGGCCGCTCCCTTGGGCCGCCTTTCCCTGACCACCGACACCACTTCGGGAATGACGTCGCCGGCGCGGCGCACGATTACCGTATCGCCGACACGCACGTCCTTGCGCTGCAACTCGTCTTCATTGTGCAATGTCGCATTGGTGACGGTGACGCCTCCGACGAATACCGGCGCCAGCCGTGCCACGGGAGTGAGCGCGCCGGTTCTGCCCACCTGCACCTCGATCGCCAGCACCTCGGTGTTTGCCTCCTCGGCCGGAAACTTGTGCGCGATGGCAAAACGCGGGGCGCGCGAAACGTAGCCCAGCTGCTGCTGGGCGGCAAGGCTGTTGACCTTGTACACCACACCGTCAATTTCGTAGGGCAGGCCGGCGCGTCGCTCGCCCATGCGCTGATAGAAGCGCATCAAGCCCTGCATCGCATGCACCACGCACCGCTCCGGGCAGATCGGCAGACCCAGCTGCTGCAGCCAGTCCTCCACCGCGCTGTGCGAGAGAGGCACGGTCGCCCCCTCGGTCACACCTACGCCGTAGGCGAAAAAGCGCAGCGGCCGTGCCGCGCTGATGCGTGAATCGAGCTGGCGCAGGCTGCCGGCCGCGGCATTGCGCGGATTGGCGAATTCCTTTTCTTCGCTCGCGCGCTGACGTTCGTTCAGCGCGTTGAAGTCGCGCCGGAACATCAGCACCTCGCCACGCACTTCCAGCAGCGCGGGGGGGTGTTTTCCCTGCAGCCGCAGCGGAATGCATTTCACCGTGCGCAGGTTGGGCGTGACGTCCTCGCCGGTATAACCGTCGCCGCGCGTTGCCCCTTGAACGAATTTCCCCTGTGCGTAGGTGAGACTGATGGCAAGGCCATCGAACTTGGGTTCGGCCAGATATTCGACACTGTCCACCTCCAGACCCTCGCGTACGCGCCGGTCAAAGGCCGTCACCTCTTCCTCGGAAAAAGCGTTGCTGAGCGAAAGCATCGGTGTTCGATGGGTGATTTGCCGGAATGCCGGCAGTGGGCTGCCGCCCACGCGCTGCGTCGGCGACTCGGGATCGACCAGATCGGGATGGTCGCGCTCCAACTGCTGCAGCTGGCGAAACAGCCTGTCGAACTCGGCGTCGCTTACCAGCGGCTGGTCAAGCACATAGTATTGATAGTTGTGCCGTTCCAGCTCAGCGCGCAGCTTGCGTGCGTGAGCCCGGATAGCTTTTGGCACCGCCATTACGAAAACAAACGCAGGGCCAGCGGGCCGCCTGCCGGAATCCCCTGTTGCTCCATGCTGGCGTAGAGGGCCAGCAGTTGGGCGCGGATCTTGCCCAACCCGGTGTCATCCAGCGGCTGGCGGTTATCATCGACGATCGCGGCAGACAACGCTTCGGCCAAGGCGCGCGTGAACTCGACGAAGCGGTCGAATGCTACGATCCCGCCCGGCACCCGGGCGACGTCGAACAGTAGCGTCAGCCCGCTGGTGGCGAGTTCCTTCATCTCCTCGGCGGAGAACGCCGCCGCTTCCATGTTGCACAGCGTGTAGAGCTCGAGACCGGTGTCGTCGCGGCGGTGAAATCTGCCGTCCCGCTCCAGCACGAGCCCGTGCGCTTCGGCCAGGGCGCGGATCCTGGTGCCGGGGACCGCGCCGCCGCGGGAAACCAGATTCAGGCCGATCTGAACGTCCACGTCGGCGCACAGGGCGTCGAGTTGCTGCGCCCGCTGCAAGGCCTCCGCCGGCGCGCCCAGGGTGCAGCGCGCGCCGATGGCGTCAGCCACCGCTTGCGCCATGGCGCTGAATTCGGTCAAGTCCTGCTGGTCCGCCGCACCCTTGCGATCGGCTAGCTGCAGCCCGGCGCGCAGCATCCGGTATTCACCGGTCGCCGCCAGGGGCTCCCAGCTTTCCGCCTGCCGGTTGTAGCCTTCCCAGCTGACGGCCTTGGCAGGCTTCGCCAGGCTATCGACGATCGCCGTGGAGATCGCCTCACCGGCGACTGCCGTATCCGCCTCCAGTGCGGCAATGAAATCAATGCCATGGTCGAGCACGCCAGTTGCCGTGCCAGCCCCGGCCGGCGCGGCCGACAGGGTCGGTTCGATGCGTTCGGTCGAACCGGCCGGTCGCCGTGATACCGAATCGCCAGGTTTACGGCCGAGGAGCACATCATCGTATTTGGAGCCAAAGACCTCCTCCGCCTGGCGTTTGAGCCGGGTTTCCTGCAGCTTGTTGTATGCCAGCACCCCAAGCACCACCAGGACGCCGATGCCCAGCAGGCCAAGTTGCAGCTCGCTCATGCGCGCCGCCTGTGTGCGCGTATCGTCACGCTGCCAGCTCTTCTTTCATCCGCAGCGCCTCCTCGATATCGACGGCGACGACGCGGGATACGCCGGACTCCTGCATGGTCACGCCAATCAACTGCGCCGCCATTTCCATGGTGATCTTGTTGTGGCTGATATATAGGAACTGGGTGTCGGCCGACATGCGCTTGACCAGATCGCAGAAGCGCTCGGTATTGGGATCGTCCAGCGGCGCGTCCACCTCGTCGAGCAGGCAGAACGGCGCCGGGTTCAGCTGGAACATGGAGAACACCAGCGCCAGCGCGGTGAGCGCCTTCTCACCGCCTGACAGCAGGTGGATGGTGGATGTCTTCTTCCCCGGCGGTTGGGCGATAACCTGCACGCCTGCATCGAGGATTTCCTCGCCGGTCATGACCAGTCGCGCCTCACCGCCGCCGAACAGGCTGGGAAACATCTGGCCGAAATGTCCGTTCACGGTGTCGAACGTCTGCTGCAGCATCTCGCGCGTCTCGCGGTCGATGCGGCGGATCGCCGCGTCCAGCGTTTCCAGTGCCATATTGAGGTCGGCAGCCTGAGCGTCGAGAAAGCCCTTGCGTTCGCGGCTGGCCTGAAGTTCATCCAGAGCGGCCATGTTTACCGCACCCAAATCGGCGATAGCCTGGGCCAGCCGGTTGATTTCGGCCTGCAACGCATTCGGCCGCATGCCTTTTTCCAGCATCGCCGCGAGCGCCTGTTCGTCGGCGCCGGCCTCGAACAACTGGTTCGCGTACTGTTCCTTGTTGATCCGCGCGGCCTGCTCCTTCAGACGCAGATCATTGATACGGTTTCTGAGCGGCTCGAGCTTCTGCTCGCACAGCAGGCGCTCCTCGTCGGCGCCGCGCAGGCCCTGGGCCAATTCCTCCTGGCGGGTGCGCGCGGCACTGAGATTTTGTTCGCGCTGTACGCGCAGTTCCAGCTGTGTCTGCAGGCCTTGTCGCAGCGCCTCGTCCTGCTGTTGCGCCAGGTCGATCCTGAGTTGTTCCATCTGTGTGGCCGCAGCGCCAGATTGTTCAAGTATTACTTTAATTGAAGAATTAATCTCATTGATTTTAGAAGAACATTCTTTTTCATAAAATAGCGCTTCCTGATCTTCATGTTCGGCTTGCTGCAACGTTTGCCGTTGTGCATTGAGCCCCTGTTCAGCTTGAGCGTGGGCCTCAATGGTGGCGGCGACCAGCGCGTTCGCCGTTTCCATGACCTGCTGATGGTGCGTCAGGCTGGCCGCGGCCGCAGCCTGGCTGGACCGTTCGGTCTCTTGCTGCCGCGCGATTTCATCCAGCTCCAGCTCGATCTGCCGGCTGCGCTCCTGGAAGCGCTCCAGCCCCTGGGAAAGTCTTAGGCTTTCCATCTGCTGCTCATGTACCTGCTGCTTCAGCGCGGAGGCTTCCTGGCGCAACGTGGCCAGTCGCTGGTTATGGCCGCCGAGTGCCGCTTCGACGACGTGTTGCTCGGTGCGCACCTGCCGCAGCGCATCCTCGCGCTCGCGCAATTGGGCGCTCAGGTCGTCGATTTCGCGTTGCCGCGCGAGGATGCCGGTATCGCCCGGGTCGGGCGCATGAAAGCTGACCGCGCTGCGCGAGAACTGATGCCCCTGACGGCTGACCAGGGTCACGCCCGGCGGCAGCGCCTGTCTGTCTGCAGGGCTGGGCGGGTGCTCCACCGCATAGACCCGTTGCAGCCAATCGTGCATTACCCCGCGCACCGCCTCATCGTGGATGCCAAGCAGGGATGCCAGAGGCCGCATTCCCTCCAGCGCCGGGTCCGGCGCCGCTGCCGTGGCGGCATAGACGCTCAATTTCGCCGGCGGCGCATCATCGAGCATGCGCTGCAGCAGCTCGGGCTGCGCCACTTCCACGGCGTGCAGCTTCTCGCGCAGCACGGCCTCGAAGGCGCTCTCCCATCCGGCCTCGACGCGCACCTGCTGCCACAGGCGCGGCAGGGATACCAGCCGGTGCTTGATCAGCCATTCGTGGATCTGGGCATTGCTCTCGACCTGATCCTGCACCTGCTGCAGCGTTGCCAGGCGCGATTCCAGTCCGGCCTGCTCACGCTGCTGCGCATCGAGCTTTTCCTGCGCCGTCCTGCGCGCATTTTCCAATTCCGGCAGCTGCTCCAGCTGCAACGCGAGCTGGTTGTCCTTGCGTGAGAGCGCTTCGGCCAGTTCATCGATCTGGCGCCGCTGCTCGTCGATCGCGGCCGAATCCGGTTTGGCCAGGCCATCGTGTTCGGCGATCAAGCGTTCCTGGCGCAGCTCCAGCCCTTGCAGGGTCTTGTCCGCATGGCTGATATGAGTCTGTTCTATCCTGAGTGCCTGCTCGGTCTGAGCCAGGGCCGCGCGCTCCTCGGCCAGTCTGGCCTGTAGCGCGCGGAATGCCTGATCTGCCTCGGGCAGCTTCGCCGATTCCTCCGCCACGCGCACGTGCGCCTGCTGCAGCCTTTGCCCGGCCCCGCTCTGGCGTCCCTGCCACAGGGCGAGCGCGCCCCGCAACTCGCTTGCCTGCTGCTGCCATTGCGCACCTTGCGCGGTCAATTGCGCAATCTGGTTCTCAATGCGCGTGCGGCTCTCGCCGATGTAGCGGATCTCGGTTTCCAGGCGCTGCACTTCGGCGTTGACGGCGTAGAGTTCGCCCTGCGCGGTGCCGAGCGCGTCGCCCGCCTCGTAGTGCGCGCTGCGCACTTCCTCCAGGCACTTCTCGATCTCGCGCAGGTGCGCGGTTTCGGCTTCAAGGTCATTCGCCGCGCGGTCGATCTCGCGCGCATGGCGCTGCGCCTCGTTTTCGGCTTCGATCTTGCGCAGCAGCCACAGCAGGTTCTGTTTGCGCTGCATGTCGCCCTGCAGTTCCTTGAACTGCATCGCCACCTTGGCCTGTTGGTCGAGCTTGTCGATTTGCAGCGACAGCTCCTGGCAGATGTCGGCCACCCGGGCCAGGTTCTCGCGCGTATCGTGCAGCCGGTGCTCGGTCTCGCGGCGCCGCTCCTTGTATTTGGAGATGCCCGCAGCTTCCTCCAGGAACACGCGCAGTTCCTCCGGCTTGGCCTCGATGATGCGCGAGATCATGCCTTGCTCGATGATGGCGTAGGCGCGCGGCCCCAGGCCGGTTCCCATGAAGATGTCCTGGATGTCACGCCGGCGCACGTGGCTGTTGTTGATGTAATAGAGCGACTCGCCTTCGCGCGTCAGCACGCGCTTCACCGCGATTTCGGCATATTGCGACCATTGACCGGCGGCCTTGCCCAGGCTGTTGTCGAACATCAGTTCGACGCTCGCGCGCGCCACCGGTTTTCTTTGCGCCGTGCCGTTGAATATGACGTCCTGCATGGAGTCGCCGCGCAAGGCCGAGGCGCGCGACTCCCCCAGCACCCAGCGCACGGCGTCGATCACGTTGGATTTGCCGCAACCGTTTGGACCGACGATGCCGACGAGCTGGCCTGGCACCGCGATAGCGGTCGGATCGACGAAGGATTTGAATCCTGCAAGCTTTATCTGCGTAAGGCGCACTGGGGTTTCTTATCTTGGAAAACCGGTTTTCTACCGGATTTATTCGGAGTTATTGGCAATCGATATAATACCATCTTAACTTTGATTTTCGAGCCGCACATGCCTGCCAAACCGAGCAATCAACCGAGCACCTTCGATAATCCAAATCCGGGACGGGATTATCTGATCCATATGGAGATTCCGGAATTCACCTGCCTTTGTCCGCTTACCGGACAGCCGGATTTCGCGCGCCTGGTGTTGGATTACGTCCCCGAACGCAAGTGCCTGGAACTGAAAAGCCTCAAACTCTACATCTGGTCCTACCGCAACCAGGGCGCGTTCCACGAGGCCGTCACCAACCGCATCCTCGACGACCTGGCCGGCGCCACGCGGCCGCGATTCATGCGCCTTTGCGCGAAATTTTACGTGCGCGGCGGCATTTTCACCACGGTAGTGGCCGAACACCGCAAGAAAGGCTGGAAAGCCCGGCCCGCGATCGACCTGCACGACTTCGAACTATTGCCGGAGCCAAACGCCTGTCGAGGATGAGCATTTCACCGCGGCGCTTTGGCGCGAATATAATGTTACTGTGCTTCCGGCTTGTCCGGATTGAGGGGGGAACACCATGTCTGCGATGAAGCGTTTATTCCAGCTGATGGCTGAAAAGAAAGCATCCGACATCTTCATGTCGGTCGGTTCGCCCATCAACATCAAGATCAATGGCACCGCCATGCCGATCAATCAGCAGGCAATGGACTCGGACAACATTATCGGCCTGTTGTACGAGGTGCTGACCGACAAGCAGAAAAAGGAATTCGAGGACACGCTGGAACTCAACACCGCTTTCGCGATGCCGCCGACGGGCAGCTTCCGCATCAGCGCGTTCCGCCAGAAAAGCACGCCTGCGGTGGTAGTGCGATTCATCCCCGGCGAGGTCCCCAACATCGACGGCCTTGGCGTGCCCGACGTGCTGAAAGATATTGTCATGGAAAAGCGCGGGCTGGTCTTGATGGTGGGCGCGACCGGTTCGGGCAAGTCCACCACCCTCGCCGCGATGCTCGATCTGAGGAATGGCACCAAGCCCGGCCACATCCTCACGCTGGAGGACCCGGTCGAGTTCATCTTCACCAACAAGAAATGCATCGTCAATCAGCGCGAGGTGGGCACGGACACGCTGGATTTCAAGGTTGCGCTGAAAAACGCGCTGCGCCAGGCGCCCGATTGCATCCTGATCGGGGAGATCCGCGACAAGGACACCATGGCGGCGGGCATCGCCTACGCCCAGTCCGGCCATTTGTGCCTGGCGACGCTGCACGCCAACAACAGCTATCACGCCTTGAACCGCATCATCAGTTTCTATCCCCTGGAAAACCGGCCGGCCTTGTTGCAAGATCTTTCGGCTGCAATGAAAGCCATTATTTCGCAGCGATTGATCAAGAACATCAAGGGCGGGCGCTCGGCGGCAGTCGAAGTGCTGTTGAACACCCGTTACACCGCTGAGTTGATCGAAAAAGGCGAAATCAACGAAATCAAGGAGGCAATGGAGAAAAGCATGACTCCGGGCTCGGTGACGTTTGAGCAGGCGCTATACTCCATGTACGCGAAAGGCCTGATCAGCAAGGAAGAAGCGCTCGGCAACGCCGATTCCGCCACCAACCTGATGTGGCTGATGAACCAGGATGGCGATCTCGGCGCGGCGCCTGCGCCAGGGGCGGCGAAGAAACCGGAACAGGCAGCCAGCCTCGAAAACACCGGATCGTTCAGCGAATTCAAGATTCTTGCCGACGAGCCGGCGCCGCAATAGTGAACATCCTGGATCGGCGCGGGACGTTTGCGGCCGGCTTCGACGCGCTCGGGACCATCAACCGGCAGGCGCTCGAACGCCTGCTGCCGCCGGTCTGAGCCCTGGCCGCCCGCTGACGCTGCGCGCGGTATTGCGCGAGGCGGTCACGCAATTCAAGCACGCCGGCCTCGCTTTCGGTCACGGCACCAGTAACGCCCGCGACGAAGCCGTCTATCTCATTTTGCATACGCTCAAACTGCCCCTGGACGAACTCGATTCCGTGCTCGAGCGGCGCTTGAGCGCGATCGAACTCGACGCGGTGCGCGCCATCCTGCGGCGGCGGGTGCGGGAGCGCACGCCGGCGGCCTATCTCACCGGCGAAGCCTGGCTGGGGAAATTCAGGTTCTACATCGACGAGCGCGCCATCGTGCCGCGCTCCTTCATCGCCGAGTTGCTGCAGCGCGGACTCGTGCCCTGGGTCGCCGATGCGCAGCGGGTGCGCAGCGTCCTCGACCTGTGCTCCGGCTCGGCTTGTCTTGCCGTGCTCGCCGCGCACGCCTTTCCCAACGCGCGCATAGACGCGGCCGAACTCTCCGCCGAAGCGCTGCAGGTGGCGCGCAGGAATGTGAAGGATTACGCCCTGGGAAAGCGCATACGGCTCGTCCAGACCGACCTGTTCGATCGCCTGGCCGCGCGCCGCTATGACGTGATTGTGTCAAACCCGCCGTATGTCAACGCCGCGGCCATGCGGGCGCTGCCGCGCGAATACCGGCGCGAGCCGCGTCTCGCGCTCTCAGGCGGACGCGACGGCCTCATGCTGGTGCGCCGCATGCTGGCGCAGGCCGCCGACCATTTGAACCCTGAAGGCCTGCTGGTCGTCGAGATCGGGCATAACCGCGCCGCGCTGGAAAAAGCCTATCCGCGCCTGCCGTTTACCTGGCTCGACACCAGCGCGGGCGAGGATTACGTGTTCATGCTGCACAAGGAAGATCTGCTATGAAAACACTCAACGATTTGCTTACGCCCGAATGCCTGCCATCCGACTGGCGCGAGGCCACGCTGGTGGGCCGCGCCTGGCTGCCCGGTGCGCCCGCGGGCCCCTCGCCTATTGCGGTCAAGGCCAATGGCGATGTCGTCGATCTCGCCGCGATCGAACCGACCATGAGCCAGTTGCTGGCGCGATCCGACCGCATCGCGCTCGCACGAAGCGCGCCGGGGAAGGTCATCGGCACGGTCGAGGCGCTGCTCGCAAACAGCGGCGACGGCAGGAACGCGGGCAGAGCTTCACTGCTCGCGCCAATCGACTTGCAGGCGATCAAGGCGAGCGGCGTGACCTTCGTGCAAAGCCTGCTGGAGCGCGTGATCGAGGAACAGGCGCGCGGCGATACCGGCAAAGCCGAGGCGATTCGCACGCAGGTGATGCAGATCATCGGCGACAATCTCGCGTCGGTGAAACCGGGCTCGCGCGAGGCCGATGAAATCAAGCGCGTGCTGGTGGCGCAGGGCGCGTGGTCGCAGTACCTGGAAGTGGGCATCGGGCCCGACGCGGAAATCTTCACCAAGTCGCAGGTGATGTCCGCCGTTGGCCTCGGCGCGGAGGTTGGCCTGCATCCGAAATCTTCCTGGAACAACCCGGAGCCCGAACTCGTGCTCGCCGTCACGGCCGCGGGCGAGACCGTCGGCGCCACCCTCGGCAACGACGTGAATCTACGTGACTTCGAAGGCCGCAGCGCCCTGCTGCTGGGCAAGTCCAAGGATAACAATGCGTCCTGCGCGATCGGCCCGTTCATCCGCCTATTCGACGACGGCTTCGGCATCGACGACGTGCGCCGGGCCGAACTTGCGCTTGAAATCGCCGGCACCGACGGCTTCGTGCTCGATGGGGTGAGTTCGATGAGCAGGATCAGCCGCGATCCGCTGGAAATCGTCACCCACGCCTGGGGGCCGTTTCACCAGTATCCGGACGGCTTCGTGCTGTTCCTCGGCACCATGTTCGCGCCGGTCAAGGACCGAGGCGCGCCCGGCATGGGTTTCACCCACAGGATCGGCGACCTGGTCAGTATTTCGACGCCGAAACTAGGCCGCCTCGCGAACCGCGTCACCACCTCGGACAAAGCGGCGCCATGGACCTTCGGCATCAGCGCGCTAATGCGAAATCTCGCCGCGCGCGGGCTGCTGCGGTAGGGATACAATCCTCCAAACTTGGGAGACCAAATCATGTCAATACAAAGCTCCAAGGTGCGGGCTGCCGTAGTTCAAGCCGGCGCCATTCCCTTCGACACCGAAGCCTGCGTGGACAAAGCCGTACGGCTGATGGCGGAAGCTGCCGCGCTGGGCGCCAAAGTTATCGTTTTTCCGGAAGCCTTCATCCCCGGCTATCCCAAGGGCGTGAATTACGGCCTGGTCGTAGGTGCACGCGACCCCGCCGGACGCGAAGAATTCCGCCTCTATCTCGAAGCGGCGATCGAGGTTCCGGGCCCGCAGACGCAGCGCCTGGGCGAGGCGGCCGCCGCGCATGGCGCCTACGTCGTCATCGGTGTGATCGAACGCGATGGCGGCACCTGCCATTGCACCGTGCTGTTCTTCGGCCCGGACGGATCTCTGCTGGGCAAGCATCGCAAGCTGATGCCGACGGTGATGGAGCGGGTCATCTGGGGGTTCGGCGACGGCTCGACGCTGACCGTGATCGACAGCCCGTACGGCCGCATCGGCTCGGTCATCTGCTGGGAAAATTACATGCCGATGCTGCGCATGGCGATGTATTCGAAGAACGTCGCGCTGTATTGCGCGCCCACGGCCGACGACCGCGACACCTGGATTGCGTCGATGCAGCACGTCGCGCTCGAGGGCCGCTGTTTCGTTTTGACCGCCTGCCAGTTCATTCGCAAGAAGGACTTCCCGGACTCAGTGCGCGTGTCGCTCGGCGATTCGCCCGAAGCGGTGCTGATGCGCGGCGGCAGCGCGATCGTGAACCCGCTGGGCCAGGTATTGGCCGGTCCGCACTTTGGCAGCGAGACCATCCTGACGGCGGATCTGGACCTCAAGGATATCGGCCGCGGCAAGTTCGACTTCGACGTCGCCGGACACTACAGCCGGCCGGATGTTTTCCAGTTGAGCGTCAACGAGGCGCCGATGAAGGCGGTGCAGACAAAAACGTAAATGGGCCTGCGAATACCTTGAGTTATCCCCAGGCCTACAGTTTGGAAAAATCCAGGGTTGCGAAGTAATCGTCTATTGTTTCCGCGCGCCGAATCTGCATGACGGAGCCGTCTTCCCGCAACAGCAGCTCGGCGCAGCGGAGCTTGCCGTTGTATTGAAAGCCCATCGCGGAGCCGTGGGCGCCGGCGTCGTGGATGACGAGCAAGTCGCCGGCGTTGATTTCCGGGAGTGGCCTGTCAATCGCGAACTTGTCGTTGTTCTCGCACAGCGAACCCACCACGTCGTAAGTGCGGTTTTGAGGCGCGGTCTCCTTTCCGAGAACCGTGATGTGGTGGTACGCACCGTACATGCCGGGCCGCATCAGATTGGACATGCAGGCATCGACGCCGACGTATTCTTTGTAAGTGCTCTTGTGATGTATCGCCTCGGTGACGAGGTAGCCATACGGCCCGGTGATACAGCGGCCGTTTTCCATGAAGATCTTCAGCGGATGCAAACCGGCCGGCACGACGAACTCCTGATACGCCTGCTCGATCCTGCGGCCGACAAGGCCAAGGTCGACGGCTTTCTCGCCGGGGCGGTAGGGAATGCCGATGCCGCCGCCGAGATTGACGAATTCAAGTCTCACGCCCGGATCGCGGGCGAGTTCGACGGCCAGTTGAAACAGCATTTTCGCGGTCTCGACAAAGAACTCGGGATTCAACTCGTTTGACGCCACCATCGTGTGCAGCCCAAAGCGGCGCACCCCCTTCGCCTTCAATTGCCGATAGCCGTCCACCAGCTGCTCGCGCGTGAAACCGTACTTCGCCTCCTCCGGCTTGCCGATGATGGCGTTCCCCTCACGCAGCGGGCCCGGGTTGTAGCGCAGGCAAATCACCTCCGGCAAGCCGACGTGCTGCTCCAGATAAGGGATGTGGGTGATGTCGTCGAGGTTGATGATCGCGCCCAGTTCCTTGGCGCGGCGGTATTCTTTCGCCGGAGTCTCGTTCGACGTGAACACGATGTTTTCGCCGGTGATTCCGATTCGCTCGCACAGCACCAGTTCTGCCAGGCTCGAGCAGTCGCCGCCCAAACCCTCTTGCCTCAGGATCTTCAGCAAGTGCGGATTCGGCGTGGCCTTGACGGCAAAATACTCCTTGAACGTGGCCCATGCGAATGCCTGGTTCAGCCGCCGGGCGCTGGCGCGGATCGCGGATTCGTCATAGATGTAAAACGGCGTCGGGTAATTGCGAACGATCTCGCGGATGCTCCGCTCATCGAATGGAAGTGGCTTGTCGGTCATGGTGGCTCGTGGGTCGGGGATGCTTTTCTCAGGATAACTACCTGCGGGGCCGTGAGTGTACCTCGCTACGGCTAAGGGTGGCAATCCACCATCGCCGTGTAAAATGAGGCCGATATGAGATTAGGCGATCTTTGGGCGAAGCACGGCTCCGGCACGCTGCGGACGGACTCTGCCGACACGGAAGATCTGTTCATCTTCGGTGTCACTGACGATTCCAGGGACGTTCGTCACGGCACCCTGTTCTGCGCCCTGCCGGGCACGAAAGAGGATGGTCTTGCGTTCTGCGCGCAAGCCGCCGCCAAAGGCGCGCAGGCCATCGCCGTGCCGGAAGGCACGCCGGACGAAGCGCTGGGCTTGAGCGAATACGAGCGCGAGAAAATCGTCGTCCTGCGCGTCCGGGACATTCGAGGATTCCATGCGCGACTGGCGGCCGATTTTCATCCCGGCCGTCCAGGCACGATCGCAGCCGTCACCGGCACCAATGGCAAGACCTCAACGGTGTGTTTCCTGCGCGACCTGTGGGGCGAGGACGGCCGCAACGCAATAAGTCTCGGAACCCTCGGCCTCCAGGCCCGCGGCAAGCGCCACTCCAACCTCGAAGCGGGACTCACCACCTACGACGCAAAAACGCTGCATATCATGCTGGGCGAGCTGGAGCGCGCGCACGGCATTACTCATCTTGCGATGGAGGCTTCGAGTCACGCACTCGATCAGCAACGCCTGGCCGGCGTCACTTTTGACGCAGCGGGTTTTACCAATCTCACCCAGGACCATCTCGACTACCACCTGTCGATGGAGGCCTACCTCCAGGCCAAGATGAGACTCTTCAATGAGCGGCTCAAGACGGATGGCGTGGCTGTCATCAATACGCGCGACACGTCGGGGCTTCAGATCGCAGCGGCGATGAGATCGAGAAGTACCAGAGTCATCTCCTATGGCGAAGCAGGCAGCGGCGCCGACCTTGTGCTGCTCGACCGAATCGCGCGTGCGCAGGGGCAAATGCTGAAGTTATCGGTATTCGGAGCCGCATATGAAGTTGAGGCGCCGGTGGCGGGTGCTTTTCAAGCGGAGAACATTCTATGCGCACTCGGTTTGGCCATAGGCACGGGCGTGCCAGTCGACCGTGCGATTGCCGGCATCGCCCGCCTGTCGCCCGTTCCGGGGCGCCTTGAACTCGCCGCGGTTCTCGCCAATGGCGCGGCGGTCTACGTGGACTACGCGCATACGCCCGATGCCCTGGGTAACGTTCTGCGCAGTGTGCGCCCTCACGTCGGCGCGAACGATAAACTCCACGTGCTCTTCGGCTGCGGCGGCGACCGCGATTCGGGCAAGCGCCCCATCATGGGCCGCATTGCTGAAGAATTCGCCGATTGCGTTTGGGTGACGGATGACAATCCACGCAGCGAAGACCCGGACACCATCCGCAGACAAGTCCTTTCGGGTGCCACGGGTGCAAGGCCCGCAACGAACGCCGGCCCGCGGCGTGAAGCCTTGCAACTCGCGCTTTGCGCATTGCGCTCGGGAGATGTCCTTGTCGTCGCCGGCAAGGGCCATGAAGACTATCAGATCGTGCTTGAACGAGACTCCGGAGGCCTGCCCTTGCATGATTCGCGGGGACATGCCATGACGAAGAAGATTCCGTTCTCCGACGCCAAAGCCATCCGTGAGATCATCGCGTCGATGTAGCGCGGATGCGCGAGGGAGTGAACATGGCCGCATTCTATGATGCCCGTGGCAATACCTATTTTGTAGCCTCGCCGGAGGAGATTGGCGGCTTCGCCGATCTAGCGCGAACTGCTGCTGAAGCCGCCAGGACACGCGAGCGTTGGGCAGGACGCGCCATCGAACGCATTTGTGCCCGCCCGAATGTTTCTGCAGGGATCGAAACGGGCGGCGCGAAGAGGTACCGGTCGGACGGTTTGTTGGTGGGACCGTTCCCGGACGAACACGCGTTCGCGTTGTTGATCGTAAACACCGACGGAACGCTTGCGGAGCGCAGCGGGAACGGCCTGACGATCTTCTCGCAGTGCCTCATCGACAGCGGACGGGCCAATCGCTCGGATGCATTCTTTTTGCGCGTCTATCACGACGCGCCTGAGTCGCCCTTTGTCGAGTCCCGGATAGAGGCGGGTGAACGAGGGGGGCATGAAGGCTTCTGGATCGACATGGGTGTCCCGACATACGGACTTGCAGCAGTTGGGGCAGCGCCCGAACACGTTGGGGTTTCCGAGTTTGACGGTCGCGTCGTTGCCCGTGTTTTCGATCTCGAGAAGATCGAGGCATCGTGGTCCTGCAGCCAGTTTGTCAATGTCGGGAATCCGCATTGTGTGACTTTCCTGAAAAGCCCGGACCTGTTGCCTTCGATGGAGCATCTCGGATCAGGGGAATGGATGTCCCGGCTATGCGCAATTGCGAACAGCACCGCGAGCGATGGCATGCGCGGCTCTGGGCGTCCGTGCAAGAACGGAATCAATCTGCAGTGGGCCTCGGTCACCGGCCCGGACAGTATCGATGCGCGGGTTTTCGAGCGCGGCGAAGGGCCGACCATGTCTTCCGGGTCGAGCGCAACGGCCGTCGCGAGCGCGGCACGGAAACTGGGGCTTGTCGAGGCGAAGACAGTAAACGTTCGAATGCCTGGAGGCGTAGCACCGGTGCGATTCGATGAACGCGACGGGAGCCTCGCGCGAGTGATGTTATTTGGCGAAGCGCGGCGAGCGAATCCACCAGCTTAGGAGTTTTAGTACTCGATCATGACCTACATCGATGAGCATTATCTCAAGTTGACCGCCGGCTACCTGTTTCCTGAAATTGGCCGGCGGGTCAAGGCATTCTGCGACGAAAACCCTTCCGCGAACGTCATTCGCCTGGGCATCGGCGATGTCACCGAACCGCTTGCCCCCGCCGTGATTCAGGCGATGGGCATCATGAGCGCCGGTTCGCTCTCCTAGCCTAGTCCGTAGTAGTGTCGGACCGCAGCAGTCCGGCCAGCACCCGGTTCAAAGACTTCGAGCAGGACGTTGTCCGGGGCTGCCACCATGAAGTAGCCGCCGCCGTCGTGCTCCCGCACAGGATTCGGCAGGTGCAGGCCCGCCGCCTTCATTCGTCCGTAGAGCTCGTGTATGCCTGCGACCTGCATGCCGATGTGGTGCACGGCGTTCCTGCCATCCCCGCGCGGCGGCTGCTCGTAAAAATGGATCGCCCCGATGCCGATCTTCATGAAGACATTGCGGGTGGCGGCATACTCGCCGTCCCACACCACGACGCCGTCGAACCAGTTCCGATAGAAGCCGATGGACGTATCCAGATCGGAGGCGAACAGGTGCACGTGCTGCAGGTGGAAACGCCGGTCGGAGCCGTACGGCAGCGTCGGTTCGGGAGGCAGGCTGTTGTTCATGCGGCGTCGCCAAGTGCGGTTCGATCGAGGGGGTGCCGCTCCGGTGCGATGCGGTATGTGGCAGGCGTACGGCTCAGTGTCACCGGCGAGCCCAGGCCGTGATAGTTCTTCCCGATACTCACGACTACTCCCCTCGCGTGGGTGTGTGGGTGCTCCAATGCCTCGTCGACCCGCATGATCGGTGAGGCTGGCACGCCCGCCCGCAGCAGGCGTTCGGCGATGTCCCATCCGTCCTGCACCGACATCGGCGCAGCCAGCAGCGGCTTCAGGAGTTCGCGGTGTTCAGACCTTGCCGGCGCAGAGGCGAAGCGAGCGTCCTCGGCCAACTCGCGGCACCCAAGCAGGTTGCACAGCTTCCTGAACTGGGAGTCATTGCCCACGGCCAGGTAAACCGATACCGTGCGGGTGTCGAACGCATCGTACGGATAGATGCTCGGGTGCGCATTCCCGGTCGCCACCGGTACCTTGGCCGACATGAAGTAGTTTGCGGCGTGCGGATGGAGCAGCGACAGGCCGTTGTCGAAAAGCGTCGTTTCCACGAGCTGGCCTTTGCCGCTGCGCTCGCGCTCATGGAGCGCGAGCAGGACGCCGATCGTCGCGTTGAGGGCCGTCGTCATGTCGACCACCGGCAGGCCGATTCGCAAGGGTCCGGTACTCGCGTCGCCGTTGACGCTCATGAGACCCGTCATGCCTTGAATGGCGGTGTCGTACGCGGGTAGTCCCCCGAGCGGCCCTTCCGATCCGAAACCCGACACCCGGCAATGCACCAATCGAGGAAACGCCTCTCGCAGACGCGCGGGCTGCAGGCCCCAGCCTTCGAGCGTACTGTCCTTGAAATTCTCGATGAGCACATCCGCCGTCTCGAGGAGCCGGAGCAACTCCGCACGACCCGCTGGCAGCGAGAGGTCGACCACGCGTACCTGCTTGTTGCGGTTGAGGCCGGCATAGTATGCGGAGAGGCCCGCCGAGAACGGAGGTCCCCAGCGGCGCGTGTCATCGCCCTCCGGGCTTTCAACCTTCACCACGTCGGCGCCATGGTCCCCGAGGATTTGGCCGCACAGGGGCCCGCCCAGGACGCGCGAGGCATCGACTACCCTCAGTCCGGCCAATGCTCCGGGGCCGCTTGATCGCTTGTGTTCGGTCATTCGCGGAATGATACGTACATCGGCCGGCGAGCACCAGCCGCATATGCCATTCGTATGGACGGATTCGGAGTCGATATTCGCAAGCCCGACTGACCTTTGTGATACTTGTCAGAACCGCAATGTGTGAAGTCCGACAACGGCAAGAAAGGCAATCAACCAATGAGACATCCATTCCAAGAAAGGCAATCAACATGAGACATTTCTTCCTGGCGGCATTGATCGCCATCTCCGGTTTCTTCATCAGCGCACAGGCTCAGCCTGTCGCCTACCCGGTCCGCCCGGTCACCATGGTGATCCCCTACCCTCCAGGCGGCCCTACCGACGCGATTGGCCGCTTGCTTGCCAGTCGCCTGGCGACGCGACTAGGCCAGCCGGTCGTGGTGGAGAACAAGTCCGGAGCCGGTTCGAACATCGGTGCCGAATACGTCGCCAAGGCGCCAGCCGACGGCTACACCCTTCTATTTGCCACTTCGCCGGCTCTCGCGATCAACACAAGCCTGTACACCGGCCTCAAGTACGATCCTCTGACCAGCTTCGAGCCGCTGGTACATGCCGGCAGCCTGCCGAACGTGTTGCTGGTCCACCCCTCGGTCAAGGCGAAATCCGTCGCGGATCTGGTTGCGATATCGAAAACCCGGGAGGGCGGACTTTCCTACGCTTCCGCCGGAAGCGGCGGCACATCCCACCTGGCAGGAGTCCTGTTCGCCAAGCTTACCGGCGCGAAGCTCACGCACATCCCGCACCGCGGCACCGGGCCGGCCCTGACATCGCTGCTCGGTGGGCATACGCACCTGAGCTTCACCGACGTGCTGACGGCGTTGCCATACATCCAGAGCGGCAGGCTGAACGTTCTGGGAGTCACCAGCGCGGAGCCTTCCCATGTGCTGCCCGACGCCGCACCGCTGGCCAAGCAGGGGCTTCCCGACTTCGACGTGAGCGTGTTCTTCGGCCTAGTCGCACCGCGCGGACTGCCCCCGGCGGTGCGTACACGCCTGTCGACCGAACTCCGGGCCGTGCTGGGCGAAGCTGAGGTGCAGCATCAACTCAAGGCAAAGGGACTGTTGCTGCCGGCGCAAACGACGCCGGAATACCTGCGAGAGGTTATGGAAAAGGAAGTGGTCCAGTGGGCCAAGCTCATTCGCGAAACGGGCGCCAAGCCGGAGTGAGTTCCGCCCGGTTAGAATGTGATAGTCCCACCACACGAGATGCAGGTATGAGTCTGGACGCGATCGAGCTGCGACACCTGAGGTTCTATGTCGCGCTCGCCGAGGAACTGAGTTTCAGCCGAGGGGCCGCGAGGTGCAACGTCTCCCAGCCGCCTTTCAGCGTCGCGATCCAGCAGCTCGAAGCGTACCTCCAGGTCTCACTGGTTTCCCGCAGCAGCCGACGCATTCAGCTCACGCGCGCGGGAGAGGCATTTTACGAGCACGCGAAGCGGGTCCTGGCGCAGGCGCAGGAGGCCTACGCCGTCAGCCAGCGCGTCTCGGCCGGCAAGAAGGGCCGGATACGGGTCGGGTTCCACGCTTCCATGCTGTTTCGCGGCCTAGGCGAGGCTGTGACCGCTATCGAGCGCGACGAGCCTCTTCTCGAAGTCGAGCTGATCGAGATGTCTTCCTATGACCAGGTGCGTGCGCTTCTCACGGGAGGGCTGGACCTGGGCTTTGCCCATACCATGATCACGCCGGGCGAACTGGCATCGCTCACCATCTACGCCGAGCCCTTGGTGGCCTGCCTGCCACCGGACCACCCGCTGGCACGTGAGGCGTCTGTGGACCTCATCCATCTGCGCGGCGACCCTTTCATCATCTTCTCGCGGGGTGCGTCGCCCGCATATTTCGACCGCATCGTCGGCCTTTGCGTGGAAGCCGGCTTCACGCCCTCCATCCGACACCAGGTCAAGCAATGGCTGACGGTCGTCTCCATCGTTTCCCGCGGGCTCGGCGTGTCCATCGTTCCCGCCTGCCTCTCCCGCTGCGGCATAGGGGCGGCATTTCTGCCGCTGACCGAGGCGGCGGCAGTCTCCTCGATTCAGTGCATGTGGTTGCCTGGTGAGGATAGCCCAGTGCTCTCCAGAATGATGGCCTACGCCCGGCAACACATCGGCAGCCGCTCGCCGCACGAAGTGAGTTGCCCCATCTAGGCACGTTATAGATCGTGTCGATCCGGCGGGCGAGGCGCACCGCCCGCTATTCTGAGTGGAGCTTCGCTGGCGCCGGGGCGCAGGTCCGGTCTAAGTAACTACGGCTTCAGTCGAGCTGTACGCCGGATACCTTGATCACCGTGCGCCACTTCCCGATCTCGCGGTGCATGAACTCGGCCAGCGCCTGAGATCTATTGTCGGGCGCGCTTTCGAGTCCCTGGCGTGACAGTGTTTCGACGACCTCGGGGCTCGCCAGAACATTGGTGAAAGCCTTGTTGAGGCGCGCAAGGACCGCAGCCGGGGTCGCGGCCGGTGCGACGATGCCGAAAAACACGCTCACGTCGTAACCCGCTACGCCTTGTTCCGCGACAGTCGCAACTTCCGGCAGCGCCTTCGAGCGCTGCGCCGTGGTGACGCCGATCGCCCGGAGCTTGCCGGAATTCACCAGCGGCTGCGCGGTGAGCACGTCCGTAAAGGCGATCGCAATTTGTCCGCCCAGCAGATCGTTCAAAACAGGCCCCGTCCCCTTGTACGGGATGTGCAGGAGCTCGACTCCGGTGAGATTTCCGAACATCACTCCGGCCAGATGCGAGGAAGCGCCGTTGCCGGATGAGCCGTAGGCGAGCACTCCCGGTTTCGCCTTGGCAAGGGCGACGAGTTCCGCCACGTTCTTCGCCGCGATCGCCGGGTTCACGATGATGACGTTCGGCAGATGGCCGATCTTGATCACCGGCGCGAAGTCCTTCTGGGGATTGTAGCCGGTGCGCTTGTACAAACTCGTGTTGATTGCGAGCGGCCCGGACGTTCCAAAGAGCAGCGTATGTCCGTCCGGCTGCGCATGCGCCACGTAATCCGCGCCGATATTTCCGCCTGCGCCAGCTTTGTTCTCGACGATCACCGGCTGCCCGAGTTCGTCTTTGAGTCGATGCGCGATGGTGCGCGCCATGGCGTCGGTCGGCCCGCCGGGCGGGAACGGCACGACCAGGGTGATCGGCTTCGATGGGAAGGACTGCGCTTGCGCGACGGGCGAACCGATGATGGCTGCCGCCGCGAGCGCGAGCGCAAGACGCAGGATGGGACAAAACATGAGTAGCCTCCAATTTCAGTATCTGCAACAACACGAAGGGACACATCCCCTCGTGCTCCCTTGAATCAGACGTAACAAATTCACTTTTGTTCGGGACTCCTAGTCGAGCACGGAGAGTTCGGCGCGGTTCATCGGCATCTCCGACAGCAGCTTGTCGAACAGCGCAGTAGGATCGGGCTCGCGCGCGAGCGGGTCGCGCGCGCTCAGCCGATGGCGCAGTACGAGATCGGCGAGCAGCAGGCGGCGCGCATCGCCGCTCTGCTCGGCCTCCCATGCCATGGCGACCGCGGTGGTCGCATCGTAGAGCGCCGATGCGACTTGCCGCGCGAGCTCCTCGCGCGGCGCAGCGGCGGCCCAGTTCGCGAGCTCGGTGACGCGGGCGAGGGTGGCATCGAAGCGCTCGCGCAGCCGCGGCGTAAGCTTCGCCTCGTCGAGCTGCCTCGCCCAGTGCGCCGCGAGTTTCGTCGCCGTGTCGGACTTCCGGATCGAGCGCATTACGTCCAGCGCCACGATGTTGCTGGTGCCCTCCCAGATCGAACCCAGATGCGCGTCGCGCACCAGGCGCGCTTCCGCCCATTCCTCGACGTAGCCGCAGCCGCCGCGCACTTCCATCGCGTCGCCGGTGACTTTGCGCGCATCGCGGCAGGCGCGGAACTTGATTAGCGGGGTCATGACCCGGATCAGGCCGCGCCCGATCTCGTCGCCGGCATCCGCGCTTTGCAGCGCTGCCGCCGTCTGAAACGCCATGGTGCGCGCCTGCTCGGTCCAGACCATCATCTTGACCAGTTGGCGCTGCATCAGCGGCAGATCGATTAGGCGCCTGCCAAACGCCAGGCGTTCGCGCGCGACGAACAGCGCCTCGTTCAAGCCGCGGCGCATCAATCCGGCCGCACGCACGCCGTTGGACAGACGCGAGCTGTTGATCATGTCGGTCATCTGCACGAAGCCGCGGCCGACTTCGCCCACCAGATAGGCGGTCGCGCTTTCGAAGCGGATCTCGCCGCTCGCTACGGAGCGGCTGCCAAGCTTGTCTTTCAGCCGCAGGATGCGAAAGCGGTTGGGCGTGCCGTCGGGCAGCGTCTTCGGCAGTAGATAAAGCGCGAGGCCTTTGGTGCCGGCCGCCGCGCCGACCGGGCGCGCCAGCACCATGGCGTAGCCCGCATCCGGGTTGGTGCAGAACCATTTGTCGCCGTCGAGCAGCCACGTGCCGTCGCCCGCCTCGCGCGCCGTCATGACCGATGCGCCTACGTCCGACCCGGCGCCATGCTCGGTGATGAACATCGCGCCCTGCGCGAGCTCGTCCATGTCGAGGCTGGTGAGTTCCGGCAGGAATCGCGCGACCAGGTCGGGCGCACCGAACTTGCGCAGGGTGCGCGTGAGCGAGTCGGTCATGCTCACCGGGCAGCAGAGGCCGAACTCGGCCTGCACGAACAGGAAGGTCAGTGCGTACTTGGCCGCCGGGGGCATGCTCGTTGGCCAGCCCAATACTCCGCCCCGATGCGACATCGCGGCGAGGCCGTACTCGGAATAGGCGTGGCGCTCGAGTTCCTCGAAAGCGGGATGCTTCTCGATCGATTGCGCATCGCCGCCGTTGCGCGTGCGCAGGCGCAGGGTCGGCGGATTGCGGTCGGCGGTGCCGGCGAGATCGTCGAGCTTTCCGCCGGCGAGCGCGCCCAGGCGCTCAAGGTGCGGTTGCAGATACCCGAACAGATCCTGCGGCAGGTAGAGCTTCAGCAGCCTCTCGAATTGCGGGTCGATCTTGTAGAGATTGCGGCCATAGCTGTCCGGAACATACATCGCCTGCATGCCCACGGCTTCCTGTTTCATGGCTCCTCCAGATTAGGTTCGGTGACGGAGCGAGTATCGGACGGCAGAACGATACCGTCTAATCCTTTTTCGCTCTTGATCAATACACAACATGTATCGTAAGCTCCTCGCCATGGATTTACGCCATCTGCGTTGCTTCGTGGCCGTGGCCGAGGAGTTGCACTTCGGCCGCGCCGCGCGCCGGCTGTCAATCTCGCAGCCGCCCTTGAGCCTGAGCATCCGCCAGCTGGAAGATCAGCTCGGCGCGAAACTGTTGGAGCGCGACAGCAAGCACGTGGCGCTGACGCCGGCGGGTGCGGCCTTCCTTGAAGACGCGCGGCACCTGCTCGGCGAGTTCGCCGCAGCGACGGAACAGGCGCGGCGCGTGGCGAGCGGGAGCACTGGGCGGCTGCGCGTCGGATTTTCCGGGTCTATGCTCTACCGCGGGCTGCCCGAGTTGGTGAAAGCCTACCGGCGCGCGTTTCAGCAGGTGGTTCTGACCCTGGTCGAGCTCAATTCCTCGGAGCAGATCGAGGCCTTGTCGCGCGATCGGCTGGAGGTGGGCTTCGTGCACGTACCGCAGATTCCGGACGGGCTGGCCGGACAACTCGTGACCGAGGAGCCGTTTATCGCCTGCCTGCCCGAGCGGCACCGCCACGCCGGCAGCCGGCGGCTAGATCCGCGCGCCTTGGCCGAGGAGCCGTTCGTGCTATTCGCGCGCTCGGCCTCTCCCTTGTACTATGAGCGCGTGATCGCGCTATGCATCGCCGCCGGTTTCCGGCCGCGCATCCAATTTGAAGCCCGGCATTGGCTGTCCGTGGTCGGACTCGTCGCCAAGGGAATGGGGGTTGCGCTGGTGCCCGAAGCCCTCCGCTCCTCCGGCATGCGCGGCGTGCGCTTCGTTCCGCTCACGCCGACGCAAATCCACTCCACCAGCTGGTGCATCTGGAACCCGCAGCGTAAGGCGCCGCCGCGGGAGCGGTTTATCGAGATGTGGAAAGGGATGCACGCAAAGTGAACATCCGCTATCGAGGCAGCTGAGCGCCGCGCGGCTTAGCGGCGTCGCTCCTGCGCGGTCTTGCGCGGCGCTTTCGGCTGCCGCACTTTCGGCTGCTGTGCTTCCGCAATCGCCACGCCGCTCTGACTTTCGAGCTTGGGATTGAAATTGTCCTTGATCCACTTCTGTTTCCGAGTTTGACGATCGCCTCGTTGCCCGTGTTTTCGAGATCGAGAAGATCGAGGCATTGTGGTCATGCAGCCAGTTTGTCAATGTCGGGAATCCGCATTGCGTGACCTTCCTGAAAAGCCCGGACCTGTTGCCTTCGATGGAGCAACTCGGATCCGGGGAATGGATGCCCAGGCTAAGCGCAATTGCGAACAGCACCGCGAGCGATGGCATGCGCGGCTCGGGGCGTCCGTGCAGGAACGGAATCAATCTGCAGTGGGCCTCAGTCACCGGCCCGGACAGTATCGATGCGCGCGTTTTTGAGCGCGGTGAAGGGCCGACCTTGTCTTCCGGGTCGAGCGCAACCGCCGTCGCGAGCGCAGCGCGCAAGCTGGGGCTGCTCGATGCCAAAACTGTAAATGTTAGAATGCCTGGAGGCGTTGCGCCGGTGCGATTCGATGAACGCAATGGCAGCCTGGAGCGCGTGATGTTGTTTGGCGAAGCGCGGCGAGCGAATCCACCAACTTAGGAGTTTTAGTACTCGATCATGACCTACATTAACGACCATTATCTCAAGTTGACCGCCGGTTACCTGTTTCCTGAAATTGGCCGGCGGGTCAAGGCATTCTGCGACGAAAACCCTTCCGCGAACGTCATTCGCCTGGGCATCGGCGACGTCACCGAACCTCTTGCCCCCGCCGTGATTCAGGCGATGCATGCGGCCGTCGATGAGTTGGCCGGGCGATCGTCGTTCCGCGGCTATGGGCCTGAACAGGGCTACGATTTCCTGCGCGAAGCCATTGCCAAACACGATTATCAAGCGCGCGGCGCCGGGGTCGACGCGGATGAGATCTTCGTCTCGGACGGTTCGAAGTGTGATTCGGGGAACATCCTGGATATCTTCGGAGAAGATAACGTGATCGCGGTGCTGGATCCCGTCTACCCGGTGTACGTGGATACCAACGTCATGGCCGGACACACCGGTCCGGCGGATGCCAGTGGCCGCTACGGCGGCCTGGTTTACCTTCCGGTTACCGCCGACAACGATTTCGTCCCTGAACTTCCCAAGCAGCGGGTCGACCTGATCTACTTGTGTTATCCAAACAACCCGACTGGCGTGGTTGCCACCAAGGAGATGCTGAAGCGTTGGGTCGAATACGCGCAGCGGAACGGTTCGGTGATCTTGTATGACGCCGCCTATGAAGCGTACATCACCGACCCGGCCATTCCGCACTCGATCTATGAAATCGACGGAGCCAGGGAGGTCGCGATCGAGTTCCGCAGTTTCAGCAAGACCGCCGGCTTCACCGGTGTGCGCTGTGCCTTCACGGTCATTCCGAAGGGCCTCAAGGGAAAGACGCGGGATGGCCGCGAAGTCTTGATTCATCCGCTGTGGAATCGGCGGCACTGCACCAAGTTCAATGGTGTCTCGTATCCCGTGCAACGAGGCGCCGCTGCGATTTACTCGACGGAAGGCAAGCAGCAGGTGCGGAAAACCATTGAGTTTTACCTCGCCAACGCCAAGATCATGCGTGAAGCGCTGACAAAATTGGGGATACAGGTTTTCGGCGGGGTGAACGCGCCTTACGTGTGGCTGAAGACTCCCGGCAATTTGAGCAGTTGGGACTTTTTCGACAAGCTCCTGCGGGAAGCCCATTTGGTGGGAACGCCAGGGAGCGGCTTTGGCGCCTGCGGGGAGGGCTATTTCCGTCTGAGTGCCTTCAACAGCCGCGCCAACGTCGAAGAGGCCGTAAAGCGCTTCGCGAACATCCTGTAGGGCTAGGAACGGCAGAACAAACGAAAATAATCGGAAGCGGCGAGCTTAGCCGACCAGATCATAGTGGCTCGGCTGCACCTGCCAGCGCGCGGCTCACCATCTGCGCTACCGCGGTGGCCATGTTGATCGGCGCGAGCGTCACGCCCGGATGCGCGGTCGTGAACACGCGAAACAGTTCGTCTGCGAATGCCTGACCGATCTCGGCGACACCGGCGAAATCCAGCACCACATGGCGGAAGCGCTCGAACCTGTGGTAAAGCCGTTTCGCCTGGGAGCGCGACACCAGTTTCTCGCCCTCGTACTGGGCGAGCCGCACCGGCACCAGAGTCTTTGCGAACGTGTACTCCTCCGGCGCGGCGTACTCGTCGAATACCGACTTCACGGTTCGCGCGCTGTCGTTGGCGAGACGCATGAGGACCAATGTCCCGGTCGCTTCCGCGGAACGTTCCATCAACACGTCGAGCGCGCCGCGGCCGTGCATGAAGTGCAGGCGCCCGGAGCGGATGTCGTAAGCGTCGAACACTTTGGACGCGAAAAAAATGCCCTCGCCCGAGTGATTGTCGGGGTCCGTGGTGAGTTTGCCCTTGGCGAGTTCGAGAACGGCTTCGCGCGGGTCATAGAGCGCTAGCGCCCGCTGGATCTTGAGAAAGATGCCCTCGCCGTCGTCGGCCACCCAGCCGTCGGTGTAGAGGGCGTTGCGGCGGACACCGACATGGACTAGCACCGAACCCGAGTGGTCAATGGCATTGTTCACCATCTCGGTAATTCCATAGCGCCAGATGTCACGCACGTTCTCCGGCAAGTGTGCCACGGCGGGCGCGAACACTTCCTGCCACACGACATCTTCCCGCAGGGCCGCGCAGGGATAATCGCGAACGGTTTCCTCGATAGTGGCAAGGCGATAGAGCCGAGCTTGGGTGCTGCCTTCGGCTTCGATCTGTTTGTTGCGCAGTAACGCTTGGAGATGCCCGTTAGCGGCTTGGCGCGAGAGTCCGAATTCGGCCACAAGCCTGCGCGCTGCGCCTTGGCCGTCTTCGGCGATCATCTCCAGCGCTCGATGTCGCAGTATTTTTTTGTCAATCACAATGGTATCAATTGTAAACAGAATGATGTAATATTGTCAATTATGAATGCATTATTGTCAATATAAAGCCGAAATACTATTGTTTATCAGATTGTTACAATTCTACACCAAGGTATAGGCTACGACTTGCAGCCCGTTTAGCGCTTCGCTTCCAGCTGTTCCCAGCGTAACAACGCCGACGCCAGTTCCGCCTCGACCGCTGCAAAACGCAGGTTCAGTTGTTTCACCTGCTGCGGCTGATCCCGGTACAGCGCGGCATCGGCGAGAGCGCGGGTCATGTGGCTTTGCTCTTTTTCAAGAATGTCTATTTTTGATTGTAATTCAGTAAGTTCACGATTTTCTTTAAAGTTTAATCTAGATTTTGCTGAAACTGGTGTAGGTACCGGCGCAGCCGCAGTCCGCTTCGTGCCGCCGTCGCGCCCGCGCCGCGCAGCCGCTGCTGCGGAAGCGGCTGACGACGTGACACGCTGCCAGTCGCTGTAGCCGCCGGCGTATTCCTTCCATACGCCCTCGCCCTCGCTGGCGATGGTCTGCGTGACCACGTTGTCGAGAAACTCCCGGTCGTGGCTCACCAGAAACAGCGTGCCGCTATAGTCCTGCAGCAGTTCCTCCAGCAGCTCCAGCGTCTCGATATCGAGATCGTTGGTCGGCTCGTCCAGCACCAGCACATTGGCCGGCCGGCTGAACAGGCGCGCCAGCAGCAGGCGGTTGCGCTCGCCGCCGGAAAGCGATTTGACCGGGGCGCGCGCGCGTTCCGGCGGGAACAGGAAATCGCCGAGATAGCTGATCACGTGCTTGCGCGCGCCGTTGATTTCGACGAAATCGCCCCCCACGCTGATGGTGTCGGCAAGTGTGGCTTCTTCGTCCAGCACGGCGCGGAATTGGTCGAAATAGGCAAAATCGAGTTTGGTTCCGAGCCGCACCTGCCCCCCGTCGGGCTGCAATTCGCCCAGGATCAACTTGAGCAAAGTCGTCTTGCCGCTGCCGTTGGGCCCAATCAGGCCCACTTTGTCGCCGCGCAGGATACGGCAGGAAAAATCCTGCACCACGAGATTTGTGCCGTAACGCTTATCGACCTTGCGCAGTTCCACCACCAGTTTGCCCGAACGCTCGCCCTCGTCCACCACCAGAGCGACCTTGCCGACGCGCGCCCGGCGCGCGCTGCGCGCGAGGCGCAGCGCTTCGAGACGCCGCACCCGGCCTTCGTTGCGTGTCCGGCGCGCTTCGATACCCTGGCGGATCCAGACCTCTTCCTGCGCCAGGAACTTGTCGAACTTGCGCTCATGCACGGCTTCGGTTTCCAGCGCCGCCGCTTTCTCCTGCAGGTAGGCGCTGAAATTGCCCTCGTAGCTGCTCAAGCGGCCGCGGTCGAGCTCGATGATGCGCGTGGCGACATTGTCGAGAAAGCGGCGGTCGTGGGTGACAAACACCACGCTGCCGGAAAACGACAGCAGCATCTGTTCCAGCCATTCGATGGCCGCGACATCCAGATGATTGGTCGGTTCGTCCAGGAGCAGGAGATCGGGCGCGAGCACCAGTGCGCGCGCCAGGGCGACGCGCTTCTTCAGCCCGCCTGAGAGGTCCGATACCAGCCGGTCGGCGTCGAGCTGCAGGCGCGAGAGCGTGCTTGCGACCTTGTGCTCCAGGCTCCAGCCATCGCTCGCATCGAGCGCTTCCTGCAACTGGTGCAGCCGTTCCATCAGGGCCGGATCGGCGGGTGCGCCGGCGTCATGCGCTTCGGTGAGGGCGTGCGCTGCGGCGTGATAGTCGATGAGCAGTTGGGTGCCTTTTCCCAGCCCTTCGGCCACGGCTTCGAACACACTCAAACCGGGCTGAAATGCGGGTTCCTGGGGCACGCTCGCCAGCTTCAGTGCCGGCGCGCGCCACAGCTTGCCGTCATCCGCGGCGGCGGCGCCGTCGACGAGCCGCAACAGGCTCGATTTGCCGGTGCCGTTGCGTCCGATCAGGCCGATGCGCTCGCCCGGCTCGATCACCAGATCGACATGATCGAGCAAAGGCACGTGGCCATAGGCCAGTGAAACCTGGGAAAGCTGGATGAGGGGCATCGGGAACCGGAGGTGCAAGCAGGAAACTGCGCCAAGGATAACCCATCACGGCGCATTTTCCCCGCGGTGGTTTTCAATTGGAGAAATTTAGAAAACTCCAGCTAGACAAACCGGCCAAATTTCCGGATACTGTATAAATATACAGTTTTTGGAGATGCCATGCCCGGCCTCGCCGCCGAACTCGATCAGCATCCCGGCATCTGGCGCGGCAGCGAACTCGCGCGTAGCGCCTGCCCGGGCATTGCCTCAGGCTTTGCGGCGCTGGATGCCGAACTGCCGGGCGGCGGCTGGCCGCGCGGCGCGCTCACCGAAATCCTGCCGCAGCACGAAGGCATAGGCGAACTGCGCATACTCGGCCCGGCGCTGGCGCAGCTTGCCGCGCAGGGCAAATTCATCGCCTGGATCGCTCCGCCCTATCTGCCCTACGCGCCGGCGCTCGCCGCCGCCGGCATCGCCCTCGAGCGCGTGGTCATCGTCAAAACCTCCAAAGATAGCGACAGCCTGTGGGCGGCGGAGCAGGCGCTGCGTTCGGCTGCGTGCGGCGGCGTGCTCGCCTGGCCGCGCGGCATCCGCTACACCCAATTGCGGCGCCTGCAACTGGCGGCCGAGGGCGGCCGTTGCCTCGCCGTGCTGTTCCGCCCTACTCAAGCCGCGCGCGAGCCTTCGCCCGCGGTGCTGCGCATCGCGCTCGCCACCGCTGCCGGCGGGCTCGCGCTATCCATTCTGAAACGCCGGGGAGCGCCGCTTTCCCGGCCGATTTTGCTGCCCGCGCTATCTGCGCCGCCGGCAGCCGCAAACAGCAGCCCTCCTCACCGATTCGATGCCCATGCTGTGGATAGCACTGCACCTGCCGCAGTTGCCGCTGGAAGCATTTCAGCGCGGCTTGCCCTCGTCTGAACCCTGCGCGGTCGCCGAGCGGCAACGTCTCCTGGTGTGCGACGCCAAGGCCGCCGCGCGCGGCCTCCACGCGGGGATGCCGGTCACGGCGGCGCTGGTACTCGCGCCGCAACTCGTTTTGCGCGAACGCGATGCGGCAGCCGAAACCGAGGCTTTGCTCGGCATCGCCGCTTGGGCAATGCAATGCACGCCCAACGTCGCTCTCGATTTTCCCGACCTGGTACTGCTGGAGGTATCGGGCAGCCTGAAGCTGTTTGGCGGCCTGGGAGAAATCGAGACGAGGCTGCGACAGGGACTCGCCGCCATGGGTTACAGCGCGCATCTCGCCGCCGCGCCCACGGCACGCGCCGCGTCCTGGTTCGCGCGCGCCGGCAAGCATTGCCTGATCGCCGATGCCGCCTTGCTCGAGGGCGAACTATCTGCCCTGCCCCTGTCGGTGCTGCAATGCGCAGAGGAAGAAGCCCTGTCGGCTATCGGCGCCGGCAGCATCGGCGATCTGCTGGCGCTGCCGCGCGATGGGCTGGCGCGCCGCTTTGGCCAGGGCCTGCTCGATGCGCTGGATCAGGCCCTGGGCCGCTTGCCCGACCCGCGCGGCGCATTCGTCCTGCCGGAAGAATTTTGCGCCGCCCTCGAACTGCCTGCCGAAGCCACGCAAGCCGAAGCCCTGCTGTTTGCATCGAAGCGGCTGCTCGCGCAACTCGAAGGCTTTCTCGCGGCGCGCGCCGCCGGGACGCGGCGGCTACGGCTCAATCTGTCGCATCGCGCCGCGCCCGCCACCCGCATCGAGTTGGGCCTGGTCGCCGTCTGCCGCGAGGCCGCGCACTTCACGCTGCTGCTGCGCGAGCGGCTGCAACAGACGGCACTGCCCGAGCCGGTGCGCGCCATTTCCCTGGAAGTGCAGGCGATCGAGCCGCTGGCACATTCCAACCAGAATCTCTTTTCCGACGAATTGCACGAGGAGGGCAACTGGCCGCGCCTGGTCGAGCGCCTGCGCTCGCGCCTGGGCGCCGCAGCCGTGCACGGCATAGCCCTGTACGCCGACCACCGTCCGGAACGCGCCAGCGTTCATCTGGATCGCGCCAGCGCTCAGGCCGAACCCGGGGCAAAGCAACTCGCGCTCGATTTCAACTTGCGCCCGTTCTGGCTGCTCGAACGGCCGCAGGCCCTGGAGGAAAAGGAGTCCATCCCCTGCCACCACGGACCGCTGAAGCTATTGGCCGGCCCGGAGCGCATCGAGTCGGGGTGGTGGGATGGCGCCGACATGGCGCGCGATTATTTCATCGCCCGCGCCGCCGACGAAGCGCTGCTGTGGATCTACCGCGAGCGCAGCCCCGCCGGCGCCTGGTATCTGCATGGCATTTTTTCCTGAGTTTCGTTGTGGAAACTGCCCTCCCCGCCTACGCGGAGCTGCACTGCCTGTCGAATTTCAGCTTCCTGCGCGGCGCGTCCCATCCGGAGGAACTCGTCGCCCGGGCGCATCAGCTCGGCTACAGCGCGCTCGCCCTCACCGACGAATGCTCGTTCGCCGGCGTGGTGCGCGCGCATGCCGCGGCCAAGGAATGCGGCCTGCCGCTGATCCTCGGCAGCGAAATCCAGCTCGCCGACGGCCCGCAACTGGTGCTGCTCGCCACCGGGCGCGAGGGCTACGGCAATCTGTCCGAACTCATCACCCGCGGGCGGCGCAGGGGCGTGAAAGGCCGCTATGTCCTGGAATCCAGTGACCTGGATCAGGGCCTGCCCGGCTGCCTGGCCCTGCTCGTGCCGGGAGCGGTGCCCGATGTTCCACAGGCCCGTTGGGTCGCCGAGCGCTTCGCCGGGCGCGCCTGGATCGCCGCGGAACTGCTCTGCGGTGCGAACGACAAAGCGCGCCTCGCCGCGCTACGCGAACTCGGCGCGGCCTGCGGCCTGCCGCTGGCTGCCGCGGGCGACGTGCACATGCATCTGCGCTCGCGGCGCAAGCTGCAGGACACGCTCACCGCCATACGCCTCGGCAAGCCGGTCGCGCAGTGCGGCCAGGCGCTGTATCCGAACGCCGAGCGCCACCTGCGGCTGCGCCTGCGCCTCGCGAACCTGTATCCGCGCGAGTTGCTCGATGAAACCGTGCGCATCGCCGCGCGCTGCGCGTTTTCGCTCGACTGCCTGCGCTACGAATACCCGGAAGAAATCGTGCCGCCGGGTGCCACGCCCTCGGGCCATTTGCGCGCGCTCACCGAAATGGGCCTCTCGCGGCGCTTTCCCGAAGGCGTGCCGCACAAGGTCCACGCCCTGGTCGAACACGAACTCGAACTGATCGCCGAGCTCGGCTACGAGCCTTTTTTTCTCACCGTGCACGACATCGTGAGCTTCGCGCGCGAGAGGAACATCCTGTGCCAGGGCCGGGGCTCCGCCGCGAATTCGGCGGTGTGCTATGCGCTCGGCATAACCGAAGTCGATCCGGCGCGCATGAGCATGCTGTTCGAGCGCTTCGTTTCGCGCGAACGCAACGAGCCGCCCGATATCGACGTCGATTTCGAGCACCAGCGGCGCGAAGAAGTGATCCAGTACATTTACGCCAAGTACGGGCGCGAGCGCGCGGCGCTCGCGGCGACGGTGATCCGCTACCGGCCGAAGAGCGCGATCCGCGACTGCGGCAAGGCGCTCGGCCTGGAACTCGCGCAGGTCGAGCGGCTGGCAAAATCGCTCTCCTGGTGGGACCGGCGCCAGAACTTGCCCGAGCGCCTGCGCGAAGCCGGGTTCGACCCGGAGAGCACAACCGTCTTGCGCCTGCTCGCGCTGGTGGGCGCGCTGCTCGGCTTTCCGCGCCATCTGTCGCAGCATGTCGGCGGCTTCGTCATTTCACGCGGCCTCTTGTCGCGCCTGGTGCCGATCGAAAATGCCGCCATGATGGATCGCAGCGTGATCCAGTGGGACAAGGACGACCTCGATGCGCTAGGGCTTCTGAAAGTGGACGTGCTCGCATTGGGCATGCTCTCCGCCATCAAGCGCGCGCTCGAGTTCATCAGCCAGCAGAAAGGCGCAAGCTTTGCGATGAGCGATGTGCCCGCCGAAGACCCTGCTGTCTACGCGATGGTTCAGCATGCCGACACCGTGGGCGTGTTCCAGATCGAATCGCGGGCGCAGATGTCGATGCTGCCGCGCCTGAAGCCCGAGAATTTTTACGACCTGGTGATCGAGGTCGCGATCGTGCGCCCCGGCCCGATCCAGGGCGGCATGGTGCATCCCTACCTGCGCCGCCGCCAGGGGCTGGAGCCGGTGAGCTATCCGAGCGCTATGGTAAAAGAGGTGCTCGAACGCACCCTCGGCATACCGATATTCCAGGAGCAGGTGATGCAGCTCGCGGTGGTCGCCGCCGGCTTCACCCCGGGGGAAGCCGATGGCTTGCGCCGCTCGATGGCGGCGTGGAAAAGGAAAGGCGGCCTGGAACATCTCGAGCAGCGCCTGATCCAGGGCATGCTCGCGCGCGGCTATGCGCGCGAATTCGCCGAGCGCATTTACCAGCAGATCCTCGGCTTCGGCGAATACGGTTTTCCCGAGTCGCATTCGGCGAGCTTCGCCTTGCTGGTCTACGTCTCCGCCTGGTTGAAGCGCCACCACCCCGCCGCCTTCCTCGCCGCGCTGTTGAACAGCCAGCCGATGGGTTTCTATGCGCCGGCGCAATTGGTGCAGGATGCGCGCCGCCACGGCGTCGAGGTCCGGCCGGTGGACGCGCTGGCGAGCGACTGGGAGTGCACGCTGGAAAGCCCTCACCCCCAGCCCCTCTCCCGCCCAGGTGGGGCGGAGGGGCCCCACCCCCTCCTTGGGGAGAGGGTGGCGAGCGCAGCGAGCCGGGTGAGGGAGCAGCCGGCCGTGCGCCTCGGCCTGCTCATGGTGAAAGGCCTGTCCGAGGCCGGCGCCGCACGCATGGTGCAGGCGCGCGCGCAAGGCGGCTTCACCTCGGTCGAGGAACTGATGCGTCGCGCACAACTCGATCGGCACGAGCTCAAATGCCTCGCGGCGGCGAATGCGCTCGAACGCATCGCGGGCCACCGGCGGCTCGCCTACTGGCAGGTCGCCGGCGTGGAAACTGCACGGCACTTGCTATACGAAGCGCCTGTCCATGAAACCGATCCGCAACTCCCCGCACCGAGCGAAGGCGACGGCCTCGTCGCCGATTATCGCAGCCTGGGGCTCACCCTGGGCCGGCACCCGCTGGCGTTGCTGCGCTCGCGCCTCGCACGCATGCGGCTCGCCACCGCCGAAGACGTCCGCCGCCTGCCGCACGGCAGCAGCGTGCGCGCGGCCGGCATCGTCATCGGCAGGCAGCGCCCCGATACCACCTCGGGCGTGGTGTTCGTCACGCTGGAGGACGAGACCGGCTGCGTCAACGTCATCGTCTGGCGCGACCTCGGGGAACGGCAGCGGCGCGAACTGCTCTCCGCGCGGCTGATGGCGGTGTACGGATCGGTCGAGCGCGAAGGCGAAGTGGTGCACGTGATCGCGAGACGACTGGCCGATCACAGCGAGCTATTGGGTAGGCTGGGGACGAAGTCGAGGGATTTTCATTAGGGGGATGTCCCGAGCGTTCGCAATCATCGCGGTGTCAACTCGCGACCCACTCGGGCCGTTGTTTCGTCAGTGAACCCGCGAGCTTATCCGCATGCTAGCCGCATCGAGTCGGTATTTCAGAGCAAATAGTCTTTGGAGCAATGAAAATGAAAAGCCGCAGCATCACCGTGCAAGGCAGCAATGTCACTATTGCCACCCGGAATGAGCAAGACTACATCTCGCTCACTGACATGGTGAGGAACTTCGAAGGCGGCAGTGCCCTGATCGAGCAATGGCTCAAGAACAAAGACACGGTGCTGTTCCTGGGTGTATGGGAACAACTCAACAACCCTGGTTTTAATTCCCTCGAATTCGGGGGAATTAAAAACGAGGCCGGGCGAAACAGCTTCTACCTCTCCGCCAAAAAATGGACAGACGCCACGTCTGCGATCGGCCTGCATGCCAAAGCCGGCCGCTACGGTGGCACTTTCGCGCATCGTGACATCGCCTTCGAGTTCGGCTCATGGCTCAGCCCGGAATTCAAGCTCTACCTTATCAAGGAGTTCCAACGTCTCAAGGACGAAGAGGCGCGCACCACAGCCCTGGAATGGAGCTTCCAGCGCACCCTTGCCAAGGTCAATTACAAAATCCACACCGACGCCATCAAGGAACGCCTGATCCCACCGCTCCTTACCAAAGCGCAGACCAGCGTGGTATACGCCAGCGAAGCTGACTTACTCAACGTCGCATTGTTCGGCATCACCGCCGCGCAGTGGCGGCAAGCCAACCCCGATCAATCCGGCAACATGCGCGACGCCGCTACACTGGAGCAACTGGTGGTGCTGTCGAATCTGGAAAGCATCAATGCCGTGCTCATCCACCAGGAACTGGCCGCGTCCGCGCGCCTGACTCAGTTGAACGCCATCGCAATTACGCAAATGCGTTCCCTAATCGGAATGAGCGCGGTCAAGCGGCTGGGCGGACGAAATGCTTCGAAGAAGCGTGATTTCTCCGGCGTTGTCAGCGCACTCGGCGATGGCGTGGCGGATTTCGCGATCGGCGATGCGGTGTTCGGGGTCTGCGATGTCGGTCAGGAAGCTGCCTACGCGGAGAAGATCGCGATCCGCGCGACGATCGTTGCGCGAAAGCCGGAAAGACTCACGCATGTGGAGTGCGCGGCGCTGGCGCTGATCGGCCTCACTGCGCTCGTCTCGGTCGAGGACACGCTGCACCTCGCGTCCGGTGAAACGATATTGATACAGGGCGGCGCGGGCGGTGTAGCCGGCTTTGCAATCCAGCTTGCGAAGCATATCGGCGCCCGCGTGATCACCACCGCCAGCGCCGCGAATCACGGCTATCTGCGCGCTCTCGGTGCCGACCAGATCATCGACTACAACACGCAGGACTTCACCAAAGTGGTGTCCGGCGGCGATGCGGTGTTCGACACCGTCGGCGGAGAGATGGCGAAGCGCGCTTTCGCCGTGCTGCGCCCGGGCGGACGCGCCGCGTTCATCGCTTCGGGCAATACTGCGCCGGCCTCGCCGCGTGCCGACGTCGCATCGCTGCGTCCCAAAGTCGGGCGCGACCGCGCGCATCTCGAACGCATCGTCGCGCTGGTCAGCGGCGGCGCCGTCCGCGTGCCCGAAATCACCATCTACGCGTTGGCCGACGCCACGGCAGCCCATAAGGTGGGCGAGGCGCGCCACCTGCGCGGCAAGCTGGTATTCAAGGTGCGCTGATGTAGGCCGTCAGAGTCAGCGGCGCGAACTGCTTTGGCACACTTGCAGCATTTCTGCTATACTGCAATCCATGAAAGCCACTGTCACCATCACCAGCCGGGGCGTGATCACGCTACCGGCCAAACTGCGTCAGGCACTTGGACTGAAGGCCGAGGACCATCTTATCGCCGAAACCACGCCGGAGGGGTTGCTGCTGCGTCCCGCGGTCACACTGCCGGTGGAGATGTACACGTCCGAGCGCGTGCGCGAGTTCGACGCCGCCGAGCAGGAGCTCGCTGCCTACCTTCGCGCCAAGGCCCCGGCGGTCAAGCGTGCTGTGCGGCCCAAGCGCAAATCTGCCCGCTGAACGCGGCGCGCCCATGCCATGCGGGTGTTTCTGGACGCGAACATCCTGTTCTCCGCGGCGAAGTCCGATGGCGCGGTGCGCCAATTGCTGCGCCTGGTTCTCGACCGAGGACACGAGTGCTGCGTCGACGACTACGTCGTGATCGACGCACGCCGGAATCTCAATGCCAAGGAACCAGATGCGGTGATCGCGTTCGAGACCTTGCTCAAGCGCCTGAGCATCAGCCCCGCACAAGCGCCGGGTCTGGAACTGAAGTTGGTGAATTGGCTGCCGGAAAAAGACCGCCCCGTGTTGGCTGCCGCAATGCGTTTGCGCTGCGACGCGCTGGTCACGGGCGACCGCACGCACTTTGGTCCGGGTTATGGCAAGCCGTTCGCTGGAGTAACCATCCACTCGCCGCGATCCTTGGCTGAACAGCTTTTCGGATAGTCTTGGAAGACTGGTCTGGATATGACTTTCGCGGCGAGGCAATAGCTCGGAAATCCTTGCTGCTATTGCCTTTCAGGCCGATTGTCGAGTAATCGCAAGCATCGCGGCGTCAACTCACTACGCAACCGGGCGTTGTTTCCTTAATGAAACCGCGAGCCTATCCGGATGCTACGTCCCATTCGTCCCGAGATCCCCGGCCACCCGCTGCACGTGATCCAGCGCGGACATCTGCGCTCGGCGTGCTTTTTCGGCGACGATGACTGTGCCGCGTACCTTGGCTGGCTCGGCGAGTACGCCGCCGGCCTCTGCTGCTCCGTGCACGCCTATGTGCTGATGAGCAATCATGTACACCTGCTCCTGACGCCTTCACGCGCGGGAGGAGTCGCGGGCCTGATGCGCTCGCTTGGTGAGCGTCACGCGGCTTACGTCGACGCGACCTACCATCGTGACGGCCCGCTGTGGGAGGACCGCTACGAGGCGTTCATGGTTCATGTCGGGCGCTACCTGCTTTCGTGCATGCGCTACATCGAACTCAATCCGGTGCGCGCCCGCGTGGTTGCGCGACCGGAACAGTATCAATGGTCGAGTTTCCACGCGAATGCGCTGGGTCGGAACGACACGCTGCTTACCCCTCACACGCATTACTGCGCACTCGGACGCGATGCCGAGTCGCGACAGGCCGCGTATCGGGCGCTGTTCCGGGATCTAGCCTCGACAGCATCGGGGCGTCACACGAAAGCGCGCCTACAGACGGGCGGCCACTGACGCAAGCGCGCCCTCACCCGCCGCTCAAGGCCTGCACGATCACCAGTTCATCGGTCGCCTTGAGCGGCTGCGCCAGGTCGCGCAGCTGCGCGCCATTGACGAATATACGGATGTGCCGCCGTATCTGATCCTGCTCGTCGATCATGCGGAAACGAATCCCGGGATAGTGACGGTCCAACTCGGCCAGCGCGGCGCCAAGCGTGGCGCCGCTCAGGTCGACTTCGCTGCGCTCGGTATACGACCGCAGTCCGCCGGGTATCAGCACTTTCATCGCGGCAGGGTTCGCCTAAAGGAACTCCGCCGCTTCGACTGAGTAGATTTCGGGTAGGTGCTGCGCGACGCAAGTCCAGCGGCGGCCTTCATCGCGGCTCATCCACAGTTCCCCGCTGGTGGTGCCGAAATACAGGCCCAGCGGATCACGCGCGTCCGCCGTCATCGCCTGGCGCTTCACTGTCCACCACGCCTGCCTTTCGGGCAGACCGGTATCGAGACGCTGCCAGGTCTTGCCGGCGTTGCGCGTCGTATATACAGCGGGCTTTCCGTCCGGACTGGTGCGCGGCCACACCGTGGTGCCGTCCATCGGGAATACCCACACGGTGTTGTCGTCGCGCGGGTGCACCACGAGCGGAAAACCGATGTCACCCACGCGCTTGGGCATGGTCTTGCCGATGCGTACCCACGCGCCCGACGAACCGTCGCGGCGGTAGATGCCGCAGTGATTCTGCTGATACAAGCGCTCCGGGTTGCTCGGACAAAGCCGCACGCAATGCGGATCGTGAAAGCTCGGGTCGGCGGGGTCCATGCCCTCGAACACTTCGAGCCCCTGCAGAATCGGCTTCCAGGTGCGGCCGCCGTTCACCGACTCGTGCACGCCGCCGCCCGACATGGCGAAATACAGATGCGCCGGATCGCGCGGATCGACGATGATGGAATGCAGCTTCGGACCGTCCGGCGTGCCATCCTGCACCGTGCCCATCCACTTGCGGTACTGCATATCGTCGTTGACCGGCGAGAACGGCTCCCAGGTGACGCCGCCGTCGCCCGAGCGGAACAGTCCCTGCGGCGACGTTCCCGCGTACCAGACGTTCGGCTCGTCGCGATGGCCGGGCGTGAGCCAGAACGTGTGGTCGACCGAGCGTCCTTTTTCGCCGTCCGGCGCCTTGGCGAACGCAGGCGGACGCGCCGCTTCCTTCCAGCTGCGGCCGCGATCGGTCGAACGAAACACCGTCGGTCCGAGGTGACCGGTCTTGGCCGCGGCGAGCAGCGTGCGTCCGTCGCGCGGATCGAGCAGCAGATGGCTGATCACATGGCCGAGAAAGTGCGGTCCATCGACCCGCCAGGTTCTGCGCGCCGCATCGCCGTGGTAGAGCCATGCGCCTTTGCGCGTGGCGACCAGCACCACCACCGGGCGCGACGATTTTGCGCGCGGCGCTGCTTTTCGGTTTACTTTCGCGGTCTTCGTATTCTTGCGCACCATGAATTCCTCCTTTACGACAGGTCATCGGCGCCGCTGCGCGCGTACCGCATGTCCGCGCGCCCGCGGCAGGTGAACCACCACGCCAGCGCGAGCGTCGGCGCGAGGGTGGACAAGGCGACCCAGGCCATCTCGCCATGCGACCAGGGCATGATGCCGCCGCCTGGCGCGGCGAGCAGGAAGCCGGCGACGATGAGCAGCAGCCGCAACGGCCATTCCATGCGGCCGCTGCCGCGCAGGTCACCGATGAACAACTGGTAGCCCTGCAGGCCGCCGCAAATGAAAATGCTGCCGGCGCACGCGCTCAAGGTGAGATAGAGCGATTCATACCACGGCCCCTGCAGCACGAACGCCGGGTTGAGCACGAAGAAAAACGGGATGAAGTAGATGATGCTGCCCACGCGCATCGACGCCCATCCGGTCTGCATCGGCGGCGCGCCGGCGATGCCGGCGGCGGCGAAGGAGGCGATCGCCACCGGCGGCGTGATCGACGACAGCATGCCCCAGTAGAACACGAACATGTGGACCGCCATCTTGTTCAATCCCGCCTTCTCCAGCGCCGGGCCGACCAGGATGGCGAGGAAGATGTAGCAGGCGGTGGTGGTGAGGCCGAGGCCGAGCACCAGGCTGGTAAGCGCGGCCATCGCCAACAACGCGAGCGCGTTATTGCCGGCGATGGCCAGGAGGTCGTTGGCCAGGCTGGAGATCACACCGGTGACCGAGAATGCGCCGATCAGGAGGCCGCAGCCGGCGAGGATGCCGACCAGCTCGACAAAGGTCTTGCCGTTGACTTCGAGAAAGCGGGCGACCGTCGCCCAGCCCCATTTCTCGCGATTGAACGCCTGGTTCAGAGCAAGCAGCAGCAGCGTGGCATAGAACGGCGCATGGCTTTCGCGCTTCATCACCAGCAGCATGAATATCAGCAGCGCGATGGCGAAGGCGTAGTACCAGCCTTCCTTGATCGCGTCCCACAAGCGCGGCAGTTCCTCCCGTGGAATGCCTTTCAGCCCGTGGCGCGCGGCGTAGGCGTCGACCTGCAGGAACAGGCCGAAGTAGTAGAGCGCGGCGGGGATCGCCGCCGCCGCCGCGACCTGGGCGTAGCTCACGCCGAGGAATTGCGCCATCACGAAGGCGGTGGCGCCCATCACCGGCGGCGCCAGCACCGCGCCGGTGGAGGCGCAGGCCTCGATCGCGCCGGCATAGACTGAGGAAAAGCCGGTGCGCTTCATCACCGGGATGGTCATCGCGCCCGCGGTGAGAACGTTGCTGATGATGCTGCCCGACATCATGCCGAGGAGGCCGCTCGCAAAAATGCACACCTTGGCCGCGCCGCCACGGAACGTGCCGCAGAGCGCGAAGGCGACATCGATGAAGAATTTGCCCGCGCCGGTCATCATCAGCGCGGTGCCGAACACGAGAAAGCCGATCACGGTCTCGGCGAACGCCTGTATCGGGATGCCGAGCAGGCTCTCGGAGGACAGCATGTGATAGGCGCTGGTCTGCTCAGGCGTGGATTGCGTGCCTTTCAGCGGCCCTAGCCAGGAGGAGTCGGCAAACAGCGGGTATAGCGTGAATGGCAGTACCGACAGCACCAGGCCCCATCCGCCGGTGCGGCGCAGGCCTTCCATGAGCAGAGCCCACATCACATAGCCGGTCCAGACCAGGTGCGTTGGCGCGCCGCCGAATTCCCAGCCCAGTTCGGCCGCCTTGCGGATGTTGACCAGCAGCACCAGCGAAGCCGCAACGGTGAGCGCGAACAGCGCGGCGTCATACCAGGCGACGCGATCCAGGCGCGCGCGTTCGTGCCCCGGAAAAATCACGAACACGAACGGCAGCATCACCAGCACCAGCGCGTAGTAGTACTCGGTGTTGAGCGGCGTGAAACCGATGAAAAAGCGCAGCACGAACTGCTGGTTCACGCACAGGAATATGGTCAGCGCCGCGGCGCCGACCAGCATCCAGCGCCAGCCGCCGCGCAGCGTGCGCACGCGCAGCACCTCGGCTTCGACGGGCCCGAATGCGTTCGGGTCGGCGGGAGCTTGCATCTTGACTGGTTCGGGCGCGGCTGCCGCGGCTACCCGCCTACTCGAAGATCACGTCCAGTTTTGCCGTCTTGAGCGCCGCGGCGCGAGCCGCCATCCAGCCCTTGAGGAACGCCGCTTTGTCATCCGCCGGATTGGACTTGAGAAACGCGTTCCACGCGGTGGCCAGCGTGTCCTGGCGCCGGATCAGGCCCTGGTTGTGCGCCTCGTGCTCGGCGGTCCACACGCCGGACTCCCTGAACGCCTTCACCGCGCCCTCGTGATATGGCAGCGCCCAGGTCAGGATCTGGCGCTTCAGCTCGAGTCCTGCAGCGCCGGGCGCGCCGTCCTTGTACAGCTCGTAATTCACGATCATCGATTTGGCGAGCGAGTACACCAGGCTTTCCGGCTGCGACGCGTACACCATGAATATTGGATAGGGATAGTTCGGCAATTCTGCCGGGTTCTGTGGCGATATGCCCGGGCCGCAGGTGGTCTTGTGCGGCGCATAGTAGGGACTGATCTTGTTGACGCGCGCCCAGCCCGCCTTGTCCGCGGCCGGCGCCGGCGGGTACATCAGACCGCGCGGCGAAGCTTCCACCTCTTTCGCCTGCCCGGAGATGGTGGAGGCGATGGCGGCGTCGACTTCGTTGTTGAGCATGCCTTTCCACATGGCGCCGAAGCTGGAGAACTCCACCAGCTTGACGTCGTTCTTCGTCAGGCCGGCGAAGGCGAGCACGGCGAGGGCGTTCTGGTTCAGCGCCGGCGAGCCGACTACCATGCCGACGCGCCTGCCGCGCAGGTCCTTCACTTCCTTCACGCCGGTGTCCTTGGCCACACCAATCGAGACCGCATTGCAGTCGGTGGAGGCGAGGATCAGCCGCAGCGGCTGCGGGCCCCACTCCTTCACCGCGAATTCGAGCACGCCTTCCTGCGCGAAATACACGCCCACGCCCATCATCGATGCCTGCGCGCGCCCTCCCTTCAGCGGCGCGAGGCGCGCGACGTCATTGCCTGCAGGCAGCACGCGAACATCGGTGCCGTGCTTGTCCTTGAACATTTTGCCTACCGCAACCCCGATGTTGAAGCCGGACGAACCGGTATCGTAGGCGGTCATGGTCAGGGTGGAAGGCAGCTTCACCTCCTGCGCAAACGCAGGCACGGCAAGCGCGCCAGCCGCTGCAGCGGTCAGCGCAAATAGATTACGGCGAAAATTGAACATGACTCCTCCTGGTTTTCCGTTTTGAACAACCGGCCGCTTCGCCGCCAACGTGCGGCGGCGGCACTCCATATGCGTCCCGCATCCTGCATTGTGCGGGTACGCCCTAGAGCACATGTTGCCTTTTCCCGGAGGCGCTGTCGAGCACCATCGCCGGCGAGCGCAGCATCACGCCCTACTGGCATGAAGCTTATAGGCGATACCTTCATATGCTCCTGCGTCAAAGCAGAAGGGCGAGTCGCTCCTCGTTGAGCGAATTGAATCCGAGTCGAACGTAGAAGTCGCGGGCACGCAGGTTGTCGAGGTGGCACGAAGTGTCTATCCGCCGCACGCCAGCGTTCCGGAGTTCGGCCTTGAGACTCTCGATCAGGGCTGTCCCGATGCCCTGTCCTTCCCGGCCCGGCAGCACGCACACGTCATCGAGCTTGGCCACGATCGCGCCCGCTGAGGTGGAGACGGCGTAACACACCACGCAACAGCCGACGACCGTGCGCTGGTCGAGAACCAGCCAGACGAAGCCGAGCTCCGGGCGCGCGAGGAACAGCTGCAGCGCCTGCCGAATCGCGTCCGGCCCGCGGTCGCCATAGGCGCTGGCGCTGTCGCGGTAATGCTCGTCCGTGGCAAGGAATGCGCACAGGAGCGCGAAAGCGCCTTCCAGCTCCGCCTCGGCCATTGCCTTCGCACTCAGAGACACGACTCTCCCCTCCGCTGCTTCGAAGGCATCCCGATGAGGTACTTAGGACCCGCGTCCCAGGTGGATGATCCACAGGTGCGCCAGCGCGGCCGTGCCGTCGCCGCCGTGGACCGTCTTGAATAGCTGAATTGCCTTCTGGTTCTGCCCGGCAAGGTGATGGGCGTAGCCCAGACGCAGCCGCGCATCGTCGGGATGCTTGAAGCCACCACGGCGCATGCCCTGCTCCATCATTTCCAGGCCCTTGCCGTTATTGCCGTTCAGCACGTAGTTGATTCCCGTATTGAGCAGAGCGGTCCCGTCTTTCGCCGCGGCGACTTGCGCATCGTCCTGCCCAATGGACTTCGCGTCCTCCGCCAGATTCTTGGCCGCCATGTCCTTAAGGCGCCGATGACGATCTGCATCCGTCCCGGTGCCGAGCAGGCCGGCGGCGTAACCCTGGTCGATGATTTTTTTCGCTTCCGCCGGCAGGCCGGACTGAATCGAGAGTTGGGCGGCTTCGATGTATTCGGTGGCCGTGCGCATAGTGCCGGTGGCGAGTTTGAGCCGCGCAAAATCCAGCGCAAGACGCTCGGAAAAACCCGGACGCGTCCCGACGCTGTGGACCACCGCGAGCCAGTAATCTTTCTTCGGGTAATAGGCAACGAGCTTTTCCAGGGCATTGCCATAGGCCGCGTTGTCGCGCTGCTTCAGATACACGTTCGTCAACAATTGCAGCTGATCCTCGGGCGGCGTCTTGCCGGCCTGCTCCTCGGCCTGGATGTGGCGCAGCAGTTCCTTGCCCGCAGTCGCGAAGTCGTTCCCGAGGTACAGCGCTTGAATGTAGAGGGTGCGGATCGACTTGTCCGTGCCGCCATCCCTGAAATAGCGGGCGCCGAGTTCGGCCACCTTGCCGTAGTTCTTGGCCAAATAGTGCTGTCCTGCAGCCGCCGCGAGAAACTGAAGCCGCTCGCCGGCGTTCACGGCGGATGAACCAGCCGTCGCTTCGAACGCGCGCGCCGCCCCTGGCGCGTCGCCAGCCGCGGCCGCAGCCTGGGCGCGAACCCGTTCCACCAGATACGCTTCGTAGGACGTTTTGTTTGGCACGGCGTCGGCTTCCTGCACCCTGGCCAGCGCTTCCTTGCCCCGCTTGTTCTTGAGCAGGTCGAGGGCCGTCTGGATCGGTTTGCCGATCTCGGGACGCACCGTATTGCCGGCGCCCTTTTGTTCCTGCGCGTGCGCGGGCCCGACCGGCGCCAAGGGCGTGAATCCAAGGCTCCCGGCGCCTATGGCAATGCCGGCGATCACTGCGCCGGCGAGGCGCTTGCGCGTCATGATCAATGCTGTCAGATGTGCAACCATGGATTTTCCGGTCGGCAATGCGATGTTACTTGACGAACTGCTCGTTGCCTATGACCCCGATCTTTGTCAGGCCGAGCCGCTGGGCCGAGGCCATTACCGCAACGACGTGCTCGTATTTGACCAGCTTGTTCGGGCGCAGGTGAATTTCCGGCTGGACCGGTGTGATCGCGGCGAAGCGCAGCCTCTCCTCCAGCGCGGGCCGGTCTGGAAGCACCAAACCGTTCCATAACAAGGTGCCGTCGAAATCAAGCTCGATGGTCACTACCTCCGGTGGCACCAGCGGCGGCGGTGGATTGCCCACCGGCATGTTCAGCTTCACCGCATGCGTCTGAATCGGAATCGTGATGATCAGCATGATCAGCAGCACCAGCATCACGTCGATCAGCGGCGTGGTGTTGATGTCCACCATTACCTCCGGATCGCCCGATCCGCCGCCACTGCCTACATTCATTCCCATGAAATCCCCTTATCCCGCCGTGGCGACGCCGCGAACCGGCGGCTCAATGATGAATCCGATCTTGAGTATGCCGGCGCGCTGGCATGCGAAAACCGCGCTACCGACAAATTCGTAGCGTGCGTTCCTGTCGGCACGAACGTGCACTTCGGGTTGCGGCAGTTTCACCGCGATCTCCTTGAGCCGGGCCAGCAGCTTCCTGTTGTCGACCAGTTCGTTGTTCCAGAACACATCGCCGTCCTTGTTGACGGCGATGACGATGTTCTCCGGCTTGGTCTGCGTCGGCTGGTTGGTTTCCTTGGGCAAATCCACCGGGGTCGTCTGAATCACCACGGGAATGGTGATCAGGAAGATGATGAGCAGCACCAACATCACGTCCACCAGGGGCGTGGTGTTGATGGTCGAAACAACTTCGTCCTCGGGGTCCTGCGAACCGAGGCCGATCCCCGCGGTGATGCTCATTTGCGCCGGTCGCGGCCGCGACCACCGCCCAACAGGGTCATGTGCACGCCGCCGCCGAAGTGCCGGATCAGTTCCATCGCGACTTTGTTACGCCTGACCAGCCAGTTGTAGCCCAGCACCGCGGGGACCGCGACCGCAAGGCCGAAAGCGGTCATGATCAGCGCTTCGCCGACCGGACCGGCAACCTTGTCGATGGACGCCTGCCCGGCGATGCCGATGGCGGTGAGCGCATGGTAGATGCCCCAGACGGTACCGAACAGGCCGACGAACGGCGAAGTGGAGCCCACGGTTGCCAGAAATGACAGTCCGTTCTGCAGCCGGTTATTGACCACGTCGATCGCTCGCTGAATCGACATGCTGACCCAGACGTTTAGATCGACCCGCTCGATGACCGAACCTTCGTGGTGTTCTGCCGCGTGGGCGCCCTTTTCCGCGACGAAGCGGAAGGCGCTGTCTTCGTCGAGGGAGGCAATGGCATCCTTGACCGAGGCCGCTTTCCAGAATTTTTCGTCGGATTCCTTTGCCTGCTTCATCAGCTTTGCCTGCTCGAGCAGTTTGAGGATGCCGATATACCACGAGCCGATGGACATGATGACCAGAATGATCAGGGTACCCCTGGAAACAAAATCACCCTGCCGCCAGAGCGCGTCCAGGCCGTAGGGATTTTCGACAACCTCGGTGGCGCGGGCCGCCGGGGGCGGCATCGGTTTCGATTCGATCGCCGGCGCGGCCGCTGGTGTTGGCGCAGGTGCTGCGAGCGCTGGCGCTGGCGCCTGCGCTTGCGTCGTAGCCGGCGCCAGCATTGCCGCCGCAGCGGCCACGCCGACCAGCGCGGCGAAGAAGAGGTTGTGCATACGCATCTTTAAGCTTTTCATGTCACTATCCTAGAGAAGTATTATCAGGCAGGCACGCCGGCAGGTCCGACGGCGTCGAGACATCGGCTGTATCAAACTACATTATTCCAATTTCCATTCGTACTCTATTTTCGCCCACGCGCGCTCGGGCTTGCCGTCGAACGTCGCGGGCTTGAACTTGCACAGGCCCAGCGCCTTAAGCGCGGCCTCGTCAAGCCGCCTCGACCCCGACGAGCGCTCTATCTTGCTTTCTACTGCGGTGCCATTCAGGTCTATCAGGAATGCCAGCAGCACGATGCCGGTCTCCTGCGCCCGCAGCGCGGCCGGGGGGTATTCCGGCTTATCGCAAGCACGGGCATCGACCACAGGTGGGATCCGCACCGGCGCGGCGCGCGGTGCCGGCGGCGCGACACGCTGCCCCGGCGTCGCAATCGGCGCCGTCGGTCTGGCAGTCGTGACCGCTGTGATTGCCAGAGACGATGAGGACAGCGGAACTTGCACCTGGACTTCCGGCGGCGGAATGAAGGGCGGCGGCGGCGGCACGAACTTGGGCGGCGGCGGCGGCGGCGGTTTGTCCTGAGGTAACTTCTTCAGTTCCTCGATGATTTTGGTGTCCAGCGGCTGGGTTACAACTTCCACGATCTTGCGCGCGAGGCCATTCACTAGCGCGTAACCCATGGCAACGTGAAAAACGAGGACAGCGGCTAGCCCTGTCAGCCGCTTGCCCGAATTTCCCTGAGGTTGCGCGTAGCTCACTCGAAGATCCTCACGTAATCTGTTGCTGTTGGTTGCAGATTGCCATTCCCATGCCCGCTGTCACCTAGGTCGGCCCATAACCCGTCCGAACCTTCGGCAAAGTCGGCCACTTTCGGACCAACGCGCGGCCTTCTGCAGACGTATCAGACGGCGGACTAGGCGCAGACATCAAGAAACCGGATGCAGGCACCAGGAAAGACGCGGGATTGTACTTGAACAAGCCAGAAAGTTCTACGTCAAAACACGAAAATTCGGCCTTTGACGCGCCTGTCCGATGCCATAATCGTCTGGGTTACGCCGGGACATGGGGACTCCAATAGTGGTGCAACTTGACCAATGACGTGGCCGCCAGTCCTGCCTGATTTGACGACCACTTTCCGGCTGCGCCGCAACTTCACCTTTTGTCGATACGGCCGCCGGGACGGAAGGAATTATTGCACTGCACAATTCGTTGGTGTGCAAAAATACAACAACCTTGCTTGTTTTGAGATCGTTTCGCATTGTCAGGCTTGACGGCGAATACGCCATTTATGTTACGCTCGCTGCGCTAATCCGATTAACAGTAGGGGGAGTTCCGACATGCTTTTCAAACAGAAACGGATTCACGTACTTATAGCTTATGCAATCAGCACCGGGGCGTTCGCCTTGGCATCTTCAGGTGTGATGGCTCAGGCCGTCGCCGAGCGTGTAACGGTTACCGGTTCGAGCATCAAACAGGTTCTTGAGGAACAAGCGCTGCCTGTGCAAATCATCTCGCGCGACGAGATCAGCAAGACCGGCGCGGTAAACATCGAGTCGCTGCTCAATTCACTGCCGGCGATCAACACTGCCGGCAGCACGACCCATTCGATGGGCGCCGGCCTATCCACCTATGGTCAATCTTCGGTATCGCTGCGCGGCTTGGGCTCAGAGCGCACCCTGATTCTGGTAAATGGGCGCCGGATGGCGCCGTTCGGCATTGATTCCGCCTCGGTCGACGTCAATGCCATTCCGGTCGATGCGATCGAGCGCATCGAAGTGCTCACCGACGGCGCGTCATCGATTTACGGCAGCGATGCGATGGCCGGCGTTATCAACTTCATCCTGCGCAAGGAGTTCCAGGGTATTGAACTGAACGCGGACATCGGTGCACCGGACCGCAGTGGTGGCGGTTCGGCCAAACGTTTCGGCATAGTCGCGGGCAAGGGTTCGCTTGCCAAAGACAACTACAATTTCATGCTGACCTACGGCGTGGAACGGCAGGACGCGTTAATCGCATCAGACCGCGCATATGCGAAATCGGGCAACGTTGCCCCCTACTTTACCAACGGCGCGACCGGGGGCGGTAACATCGAAGGTGTCTGGATTCCCGGAACTACCCGGGCTCAAAACGTCCGCAACGCCACGACGAATCCCCTCGGCATTACCGCGAACGGGAATTATGGCAATCCGCTTGCACCCAATTGTATCGACGGCCATTTCCTCGTCGCCGGCGTTCAGGCGCCGAGTACCAGTGCCGGCCGCTGCTTCTTTGACTCGGCGCCCTTCGTCAATTTGATTCCCAAGACCGAAAAGAAGAGTTTGCTCGGATCGTTCACCGTCAAGTTGAATCCGGTAACCGAGTTCTACGGGCAAGGGTCGTGGGTGCATAACACCACGCTATTGGCGATCCAACCTTCGCCGGTGCGCTCGAGCTTCCTGACTACGGACACCGCGTTTACCGGCTCCGGCGTCGATCCCGCGTTGTTGATCCGTCCCGCCAACCCCAATTACCCCACTGCCTGGCTGAACGCCAATGGGCTGGGCGCAATGGTCGGATCGACTCTCGCCGTTACCCAGCGTGCCTTTATCGCCGGCAATCGGACCTCGTATGACGAGAGTACCCAGACGCGTATCAATCTGGGCTTCAAGGGTGCGTTCATGAACTGGGATTACGATACCGCCATATCGCGCGAGCAAAGCAGCGTCAAAGGTGCCGTGGTCGATGGTTATTTCTCCCAGCTCGAGCTTGCACGAGCCCTGAACAGCCCGACCAGCACCTGGAACCCGTGGGCGCCGATGGGCGTGCAGGACGCAGCGACCGCCCCCGGCGTGGCGGCGGCGGCATATAAAGGACCTACCGCGGGCGGTGTCTTCACCCGCAACAGTTGGGATGGCCGCATATCCAAAGCCATCGGCAAGCTGGCTGGCGGCGATGTCCAGGTGTCCCTGGGCGCGGAACTGCGTAAGGAGGTGTTCGAGATTACTGCCCCGGCGATACTCGAAACCGGCGACATCGCCGGTCTGGGTGGCGGCACGATCCCGGTGACGGCCGGGCGCCAGGTCAACAGCCTGTTTGGCGAAATCAACCTTCCCATCCTGAAGAACCTGGAAGCCAACGCCTCGATACGGCGTGACCAATACAACGACCTGAAGAAGGATTCCACCCCGGTTACCGGGAAATTGAGCGCGCGCTGGACACCGGTGAAGTCGCTGGTCCTTCGCGGCAGTTATGGCACGGGGTTCCGTGCGCCGTCGCTGTCCGACCTCAAGACGCCCGAGACTCTGGCGACGACGGAACAATTCGACGACATCGTTGCCGGCCCGGACTATCAGGCGAATGCCAAGAACGGCGGCAACTCCGATCTGGTTCCGGAGACATCCAAGCAGGCGTCAATCGGCGCGTCATTTTCGCCGATCAAGACCCTGACGCTGCGCGCGGACTACTTCACCATCGAAATCGACAAGTACGTCACCACGGCAACCGCCCAGGCGCTGGTCAACGCCGCCCGTGCCGGACAAACCGGCTTCGTGACCTTCAACCCGGATGGCTCGCCCGACGTTATTGATCAGCGTGCGATCAATGCCGGCCTGGCGAAATTCGAGGGTTACGATCTTGGCCTGAACTGGAGCGATACGTTCGGCGTCGGCCGCCTCGGGGTGGATTACAACGGAACCGTGATGAAGAAGGCCACGTTGAAGACACCGGACGGAACCGAAGATGGTCTGGGCACCCTGGTTGGTGCAGATGGCGCCGCGCTGAAACTGGCGGGCAATGGCGGAACCATCCTCAAGTACAAGCATAGGCTCAACTTCAACTGGTCGAGGGGCAATTGGGGCGCCACGCTGACGCAGAACTACACCGACAAGTACCGCGACGGCAATGACCTGAACGACAACGCGCACTATGTTCCGGCCTATTCGATCTATGATATTCAGGGACGGTACACGGGCATCAAAGGTCTGACCCTGGCGGTTGGAGCGAAAAACATGTTCGACAAGGATCCGCCGCTCTACATCAATGCCACCAACTACTTCATGTATGGCTACGACCCGGCGCAGTATGACCCGCTCGGTCGCTACTACTACGTGAAGGCATCGTATAAGTTCTAATATCGAAGTTCCAACCCTCGGCCAATCGAGGGTGAAACAAGCTAAAACCCCGCGGCCCGCAAGGCTGCGGGGTTTTTTTTTCGCACCTTGCTTGCCTGACTCCCTGGTTGCGGGAATGCTCTGGGAAAAAGCCGGAAAACCCGGGATTACCTAACGAACCCCATAGGAACGCAGCCGCTCGAGCTTTGCCGCATACAGTTCGTGCTCGCGCCGCGTCGTGCTGTTTTGCATCGCCGCGGTGAGATGCTCCCGGGTCGAGGCGAAATCGCCAAGCTGGAAGTACGCCGCGGCTAGACCGAAATGGGCAGCATGATAGTCAGGATCGCGTGCCAGTTCCCTGGTGAACAGGCTTATCGCACCCTTGAAATCCCCGCGTGCCAAGGCCAGTTGCGCCTGATCCAGGAACTGGAACGGCGGGTAAGGCTCGATGCGCTGCAGCTTTTGCAGCAGCGCATGCGCGGCCTGCGGTTGCCCCGCCGCCGTCAATACGGCCGCCAGGTTGGAAAGGACGGTCGGATCTTCGGGCTCGAGCGCCAGCAGCCGGCGAAATACACGCTCGGCGTCGCGCAGGTCGCCGTGCCGGCGGTAGACGACGCCGAGCGTGTTGTAGGCCTCGAGGAAGCCGCTGTCGCGCGCGATGGCTTCGCGTGCCCACCAGTAAGCATCGTCCAATTGCCCGCGCGCCAGCGACTCTGCGGCGCGGTTGTTCATGAACATCGCGACCACGGTGCGTTCCTCGATTGGACTTGTCCGGTAACCGCGCACCTCCTCCTGCGGAAGAAAATCGACAGTGATCCGCTGGTCGCGGTCGCTCGACAAATACTTGTCGCCTGGCCGCTGCCGCAGGTCCAGGTTGATGTGTTCGCTGCGGAACAGAATGCCGCCGTCGCGGCTCCAGGTTTCTTCGGCATAGACCCGCTGGTAGTACACCGGCAGGCCGAGTTCCTTCGCCAGCGCCGCCGTCATGATGACCAGCGAAATACAGTTCCCGGCGCGTGAATCGAAGGCTTCGGCCGCGGTGCGCGTGACCGCCGAATCGTATTCCAGTTTGAGCTGCGTGCCGTTCAGAATGACATCGACCAAACCCTCCAGGCGGCCTTTGCGGCGCAGTTGCGGCGCAATTTCACTATAGAGGAAGTGCCGCATCGCCTCGTTCAGGGCGAACACGTCGGTGTCGATCACGCTCGGGCGGGGCCGAAACGCCGCGTTGTTGAACAGATTCTCTGCGCTGGGCGGAGCGCTCGGCTGTGTCACGCAGGCCGAGAGCGCAGCGCAGACGAGCAAAATGGCCAATCTCACCATGGCATTCCTCCTCCCGGCGGAGGCGCCGGGATTTCGATGGCATTTTCATGGTAGATCACCCGTGGGCCGACATCAAGTCCCGCCAACCCACGACAGTCCCGCAAGCCCGCAATTGCGTCAGCCAACAACCGCTCGGGCAGCAGGAGAACCAGCGATCACAGCGCCGCGTGTTTGCTTTGCGGATTTCCGATAAAATTGCTGATGCGGATCAGCGACTGCAACCCGATCTCTCTGGCTTTAGCGCTCGGCGTTGTCACGATGACGGCGCCGGCCGCGTCCGCCGCCGATGCCGCCGCCCGCAACCCGCAGGTCGAGGCCATTGTCGCGGCGATCTCGCCGCAACGCATCGAGGCGCGCATCCGCAAGCTGGCGTCATTTCACACCCGTCATACGCTTTCGGAAACGACGTCCGATTCGCGCGGCATCGGCGCGGCGCGGCGCTGGATCAAGGCCGAGCTCGATGCCTGCAGCAAGGCGGCCGGCGGTGCCCTGCAGGTCGCGTTCGATGCCTTCACCCAGCCGCAAGCGCGCCGGGTGCCGCAGGCGGTGGAGATCGTCAATGTGGTGGCGATACTGCCCGGCACGCTGCCGGGCGCGCGGGAACGCCACTTCGTAGTCAGCGGTCATTACGATTCCATGCCCTCCAATGTGATGGATCCGGTAAGCGACGCGCCCGGGGCGAACGACGATGCGTCCGGCGTGGCCGCGGTGATGGAAATCGCCTGTGCCATGGCGGCACACCGCTTCGATGCCACGCTGGTATTCATGGCCGTTGCCGGCGAAGAGCAAGGGCTGCTCGGCGCGGCGCATTGGGCCGAACAAGCAAAAATGAAGCGCCTCGACATCGCAGGGATGATCACCAACGACATCATCGGCAGCTCGACGGCCGATGACGGCGCACGCAATGACCGCGCGGTACGCCTGTTTGCCAACGGATTGCCTGCGCTTTTGTTGGCGCAGGCAAGCGCGGATGCCGCCGCCGCGCAGCTTGCGCGCGGGCACATCGAAGCCATCACCCGCTCAGGCGGCGAGGCCGACACGCCCGCGCATCAACTGGGACGTTACCTCAAGGAAACCGGGGAACGCTATCTTCCCGGCTTCAGCGTGGACCTGATTCCGCGCCCTGACCGGTTTCTGCGCGGAGGCGACCACCTGGCGTTTCTGGAACGCGGCTACGCGGCGGTGCGCTTCACCGAACCTGCCGAAGACTACCGGCATCAGCACCAGAATGTCCGCGTCGAGCAAGGGGTGCAATACGGCGATCTGCCGGAATTCGTGGATTTCTCCTATGTGGCCCAGGTGGCGCGCGTGAACGCTGCCGGCCTTGCTTCGCTCGCGCTCGCGCCGGCGTCACCGCGGGACGTGGGTATCGAGGTGGTGGCGCTGGAAAACGATACAACGCTGCGCTGGAGCGCGAACGCCGAACCGGACGTATTGGGCTACCGCATCCTGTGGCGCGCGCCCGGGGAGCCCGTCTGGCGCCATTCGCGCGACGTGGGCAACGCCACCCGCTACACGCTCAAAGGCGTTTCCAAGGACAATTACGTGTTCGCTGTGGCCGCCGTCGACCGGGACGGCAATGCCAGCCCAGCGAGTTTTGCCCGGCCCTGGCGGCCGCGCTAAAAGCCGGGGCGGGTTTCCCGCACAGGCATCCGCCACCGATAAGCTTGGGCCGATCGCGACGGTAAGTCCCGCCGAGTATGATAAATTCGCTTTGCCATCCATCGGGATTTCCGCGTGCCCGCTTACCTGCGACCGATCAACCAGTCCGAAGCCCTCGCCGCGCTCGCGCAAGGCAAGCTGACGGTGCTGGCAGGCGGCACGGATTACTACCCGTCCAGGGTGGGCCAGGCCCTTTCGGACGATATCCTCGATATCAGCGCCATCGACGGCCTGCGCGGCATAGGCGACGAGGGCAGTCACTGGCGCATCGGCGCCACCAGCACCTGGAGCGACATCATTGCCGCCGAATTGCCGCCGCTGTTCGACGGCCTGAAGGCGGCTGCGCGCGAAATCGGTGGCGTGCAAATCCAGAATGCCGGCACGCTCGCCGGCAACCTTTGCAATGCCTCGCCCGCCGCCGACGGCGTGCCGCCGCTGCTCGCGCTCGATGCGCGCGTCGAAATCGCGGACACTGCCGGCAGCACCAGCGTTGCGCTTGCCGATTTCATCCTTGGTAACCGCAAGACTTTGTTGCGCCGGGACCAACTGCTCACCGCGATCCTGGTTCCCAAGCCCGCACATTCGGTGCGCAGCCACTTCGCCAAGCTCGGCGCGCGCAAGTACCTCGTCGTTTCCATCGTCATGGTCGCGGCCACGCTGGAGGTCGAAGCGGGCCGCGTGTGCGCGGCGCGGGTCGCCGTCGGCGCGGCTTCCGCCGTGGCGCAACGCCTGCCGCTGCTGGAAGCGGCCCTGATCGGCCAGCCCTGCGACGCGAGCCTGGGACAACACGCGCGGCCCGAGCATCTGTCGCCGCTTGCGCCCATCGATGACGTGCGCGCCAGCTGGGAATACAGAATGGATGCGGGATTCAGCCTGGTGCGGCGCGTGCTGAGCGAACTCGGAGCGCGTGCATGAGCCGGCCGCAGGTGAACCACGCTGCCACGGCGATACGCTTTGCCGTGAACGGCGAAGCGCGCGAGTATTCCGGCAATCCGGCGAAACGCCTTTCCGACGTACTGCGCGACGATTTCGGGCTGGCCGGCACCAAGGTAGGCTGCAATGCCGGCGACTGCGGCGCCTGCACGGTCCTGGTGGACGGAAGACAAGTGTGCTCCTGCCTCACCGCCGTCGCGCAGGTCGACGGACGCGCGGTGACCACGGTGGAAGGTCTGGCCACAGATGCAACGCTCTCCAGCCTGCAGCGCGCCTTCCACAAGCACGGGGCGGCGCAATGCGGCATCTGCACTCCCGGCATGCTCGTCGCCGCGGCCGACCTGCTTTCGCGAAACAATCGGCCTGATGCAAACGAAGTGAAAGACGCCCTGGGCGGCGTACTCTGCCGCTGCACTGGTTACCAGAAGATCATCGAAGCCGTGCTGGACGCGGCGAATGCCGAACTCCCGCCCTCGCCCGCAGCCGGCGCTGCCGTCGGCGCGCGCACCCCCAAGGTGGACGGCGTGGCCAAACTTACCGGCGAAGAGCGCTACGGTGCCGATGCCATCCCCGCCGACGCCCTGTGGCTGCGGGTGGCGCGCTCGCCGCACCATCACGCCTCCTTCGAACTCGGTGATCTGACCGCTTTCGTAGCCGCGCATCCGGGCATAGAGCGCGTGCTCAGCGCGCGCGACGTGCCGGGCAACGGCTTCGGCATCTATCCGCACATCAAGGATCAGCCGGTGCTTGCGCAAGGCGTGGTGCGCTTTCGTGGCGAGGCGGTGCTCGCGCTGGTCGGCACGCGCGATGCGGTCGAGTCGGTGACCGATACCGAACTTCCGCTCCGCTATACGCCGCTGTCTCCGGTGATGGGCATCGAAGCCGCGGCGGCGCCAGGCGCGCCGCTGGTGCAAGCGGACAAACCAGGAAACATCCTGCTCGACGGCGGCGTGAAAAAAGGAAACGCCGCCGCCGCGTTCGCACGCTGCGCCGCCATCGCCGAAGCAGTATTCGACACCGGCTTCGTCGAACACGCCTATATCGAGCCCGAGGCCGGTTGGGCGCGCCGCGTCGGCGAGCGCCTGGAAATCCACGTCACCACCCAGACGCCCTACATGGACCGCGACGAAATGGCGTTGGTGATGAAGCTCGAGCGCGAGCAGATTCGCATCGTGCCCACCGCCTGCGGCGGCGGCTTCGGCGGCAAGCTCGACATGTCGGTGCAGCCGCTGATCGGCGTCGCCGCCTGGCTATTGAACAGACCCGTAGCCTGCGTTTACACTCGCCCGGAGAGCATGGCCTCGAGCACCAAGCGCCACCCGGCGCGCATCCGCATCAAATCGGGCTGCGACGCGAGCGGCAAGCTGATTGCGATCGAAACCCAGGCCGATTTCGACACCGGCGCCTACGCAAGCTGGGGCCCGACCGTGGCCACGCGCGTGCCGATCCATGCGAGCGGCCCCTACTTCGTGCCGCATGTCACCGCGCGCGGTCGCGCCTACTTCACTCACTGCCATCCATCCGGCGCATTCCGCGGTTTCGGCGTGCCCCAGGGCGCGATCGCGCACGAAGCGATGATGGACGAACTCGCGGACCAGCTCGGCATCGACAGGCTCGCGTTCCGCCGGCTGAATGCGCTCAAGGCGGGCGACGCGACGGCCACCGGTCAGGTCCTGGCGCATTCGGCGGGCCTGCCGCAGTGCCTCGACGCGTTGAAGCCGCATTGGGAGAAAGCGCTGGCCGATTGCGCCGCCCATAACAAGACCGCGGGCGCGCAGCGGCGCGGCGCAGGCATAGGCTGCATGTGGTACGGCATCGGCAACACCTCCCTCTCCAATCCCTCGACCATGCGCATCGGCCTCTCGGCAAATGGCGTGTTGACGCTGTATAACGGCGCGGTCGACATCGGCCAAGGCTCGAACACCATCCTCACGCAGATCGCGGCCGACGCGCTGGGACTGCCGCTGGAACAATTCAATATCGTCATGGGCGACACCGACCTCACCGCCGACGCAGGCAAGACCTCGGCCTCGCGCCAGACTTTCGTCTCGGGCAAAGCGGTCGAACTCGCCGGGCGCGAACTGCGCCGCAAACTGCTCGAATTGCTGGAAGCCTCCGCCGACGCGGCGCTGAGCCTGGAGGGCAGCGTGATCAAAGCGCAGGACGCGCATGGCGAGCACCAGTACGAACTCGCCTGGCTGCCGCCACGCCATGGGACCGACGTGCTGCGCGGCGAAGGCAGCTTCGATCCACCCACGAGTCCGCAGGACGCCGACGGCCAGGGCGTGCCCTACGCCACCTATGCGTTCGCCGCGCAATTGGCCGTGGTCGAAGTGGACTGCGAACTCGGCACGGTGAAGGTGCTCGAGGTCGTGGCCGCGCATGATGTCGGCAAGGCGATCAATCCGATCCAGGTCGAGGGCCAGATCCACGGCGGCATCCTCCAGGGGCTGGGCCTGGCATTGATGGAAGAATACCTGCCGGGCCGGACCGAGAACCTGCACGATTATCTGATCCCGACCATAGGCGACATGCCGGACATGAAATGCATCCTGATCGAGGATGCCGAGCCGCTCGGGCCCTCGGGCGCGAAAGGCGTGGGCGAGCCGGGGCTGATCCCGACCGCGCCGGCGATTCTCGGCGCCATCCACCACGCCACCGGCGTGCGCATGCGCCAGGTGCCGGTGCTGCCGCACCGCCTGCGCGCTGCGTTGAAACAGTCGGAGACGAAGTGATGCGCGAAGATACCTATCAAGGCGAAGTCGTCGACAGTCCGAAGGAGAAAACTGCGAAAGGCATACGCTGCGATGCCTGCCCGGTGCTGTGCCTGGTGAAGCCGAACGACTCCGGCGCCTGCGACCGCTATACCAATGTCGAGGGCAAGCTCACCCGGGTTGATCCGCTGGTGATCACCCAACGACCCGATGTGAAACTGGTCAAGTTCCTGGACAAGGAATGGGACGGCAGCCTCCTGCCGGATTCCCAGGTATTCGTGACCGGCGTGGGCGCCACCACCACCTACCCGGACTACAAGCCCGCACCCTTCATCGTGTCCTCCAAAGTCGAAGGCGTGGACATGGTGACCGTGGTCACCGAGGGCATTTTCAGCTACTGCGGCGTGAAGCTCAAAATCGACACCGACCGCTACCTCGGTCCGGAGCTGGCGGCGGTGCGCGTGGACGGCGAGCAGGTGGGCCATGTGACCACCGCCGAATACGGCTCGCAGATGCTGTCGATCGGCGGCGTGCACCATCTCACCGGCGGCGGCAAGAAGGAAGGCCGCGTCACCTGCGATTCGCTGCTGCGGCTATGCAACAAGGAGGCGGTGGAACTCGCCATCGACGGCGGCGCCAGCGTGGTGGTGCAGGCGGGCCAGGCGCCGATCGTCAACGGCGTGGCGGAGGTGCGCATGCGCGTCGGCTGCGGCTCGGCCACCATCGGCATATTCGCGCCGCAGTGGATCGGCCATGCGGACGAAGTCATCGTCGTCGACGATCACATCACCGGGGTGCTGTCCGAGCATCAGGCAGGAAAATTCCTCGACATGCGCCCCGCCGGCGTGAAGCTACGCGGCAAGCGCTCCACCCCCGGGCGTTATTTCCAGGTGGCCGCACCGGGCCTGGGCTGGGGCGGGACCAATCTCACCGACCCGCTTTCCATCATCGAGAAGATCGACCCAAAGACCGCCTGGCCCGGCATGCGCCTGCTGATGGTCTCGACCACGGGCGAGCACTCGGCCTGGTTCGTGCTCGATCAGGACCTGAAACCGCAGCCTGCCGAAATGCCGCAGGCGATCACGAAAGTGGTGGAGCGCATCGCCGAGAATTGCGAACCGGCGCTGTGCACCGTGCTGTTCATGGCCGGCGCTGGCGGGTCCCTCCGCGCGGGTGTCACCGAAAATCCGGTCAGGCTGACGCAATCGGTAAAGGCCGCCCTCACCCGCGTCACCTGCGGCGGCGCCCCCGTGTATATCTGGCCGGGCGGCGGCATCACCTTCATGGTGGACGTGACCCGCATGCCCGACAAGTCTTTCGGTTACGTGCCCACACCGGCCATCGTCGCGCCGATCGAATTCACCTTGAGCCTGGAGCGCTACGCCGCGCTGGGCGGCTACGCCGGCCGCGTCGTGACCGTCGAAGAGGTCCTGAAACAGTCGGCTTACGTCAATCAGCGCTGGCGCGACGAAAATCCCTGGCCGCTGACGAAGGATCTGACTTGAAACCGAACGGCCCCAGCGCTGCGCTGCTCGCGGACGGGCGCTTGCACCTGCAGCACGGCCCGATCGATTTGGTCATCGAAGCCTGGGGAGCGCGCACCGAAGTCGAGGCCGCCTACCAGCAGGCGATCGCGCGCTTCGACGACATTCTCGACGTGCTGGTGCAGGAGTTGGCGCAGTTGCGCACTCCCCTGGGCGAGGCTTATCCCCTGCTGCGCGGACCGGTCGCGCGGCGCATGCTGGCGGCGTGCTGGCCCTACCGCGCAAGCTATATCACGCCCATGGCCGCGGTGGCCGGCAGCGTGGCCGACGAAATTCTCCACGCCATACTCAAGGATCGCGATCTGGAAAGAGCCTATGTCAACAATGGCGGCGACATCGCCCTGCATCTTGCGCAAGGCGCCGCGCTGACACTGGGCGTGGTCAACAACTCAGACAATCCCGCCATCGATGCCACCGTCGCGCTGGACGCGGCGATGCCGGTGCGCGGCCTGGCGACCTCGGGCTGGCGCGGGCGCTCGCAGTCGCTGGGCATCGCCGATGCCGTCACGGTATTCGCCGCAGATGCGGCAGCCGCAGACGCCGCGGCCACCATGATCGCCAACGCGGTCAACGTCGAGCATGCCGCGATCAGCAGGAGGCCGGCGCGCGCGTTGCGCGCGGACAGCGACCTGGGCGAGTTGCCGGTTACGGTTGCGGTCGGCGCCCTGCCCATTTCGGCCCGGGCCGAAGCACTCGCGCAGGGCCGCGCGCGCGCGCGCGAACTGCAGCGGTACGGTTTGATCTACGCCGCCTATCTCGCGCTGCAAGGCGAAGTGCGCGCCGTGCTGCCGGCCACCATGCTCGTTGAGCATGCCGCCCGTCGCACCGCGGGTGGATAAACGCCATTCCTTAGACCCTGCCGCAGGGCGGTTGACGCGGGTATAACCAGTGTTATACTTATCCTATGAAAACGGCAATCTCTATTCCCGATCGTGTTTTTCATTCGGCCGAGCAACTCGCTGCACGCTTGGGGATTTCTCGAAGTGAGCTTTACTCCAAGGCGCTCGCGGCACTTGTCGATAAACACCAGGACGATTTGATAACTTCCCGCCTCAACGAAATCTATGGCTCAGGTCGTGAGGACTCATCACTCGATGCGGAGCTTGCCTTGCTTCAGCATCGCACACTCGCCCGGGGCAAGCGCTAGTGCGCCGCGGCGAGATTTGGTGGGGTTCTCTGCCGGAGCCCAGCGGGTCTGGTCCTGGTTTCCGACGGCCGTTGTTGATCGTTTCGGCAAATAGCTTCAATGACAGCGGCATCGATACAGTTATTGCGGCCGTCATTACATCGAACCTGCGCTTGGCCGACGCTCCTGGAAACGTTCGCCTCCCGGTCAAGGGAACCGGCCTCACGAAAGCGTCTGTCGCAAATGTCTCCCAGGTCCTCACCGTGGACAAGACGTTTCTCACAAAACGAATCGGAAGACTGAACCCTCGATTGCTCGGCGAAGTTGACGATGGGCTTCGCCTCGTGTTGTCGATCTAGGCAAGGTCTAACCCCGCGCTCGACCAGGACGCGGACAAGAGCGGCGCGCGCCGGTGGGCGTCAAGAACGCGCGATGTATGATTGCAGCCGTCCAAGCGTAGATTGTTTGGCAGGTCAACAAGGAGGCAGAAATGGTACGGGTCCGAGGCGTACGAGTCCTACGCGCTGCCGCCAAGGTGCACCGAATCAAGGTGCCAGAGGTGGTTGTCCGGGACGCTATCAGGGCGGTCTTATGAAGCGGCGCAGTTTTATCGCCGGATTGACGATCGCACTGACGTCGTCGGGCCTATGCGCCCAGGTACCGGCGCGCGTAGCGCGCATCGGCGTACTGAACTTCGGCCCTGCACCTGCCCTGGGGGCGCCCGAGGAGTCGATCGTGCGTCACCTGCGCGCACTCGGTTACGTCGAGAGGAATAACGTCGTCTTCGAGCGGCGCTACGCAAACGGTATGCGGGAGCGCTACCCGGAGCTTGCCCTAGAGCTCCTTCGCAGCAAGGTGGCGGTCATCTTTGCGCCAGGCTCCGATGTGGCCCGTGCGTTTCAGGACGCTGCGCCGACGGTGCCGGTGGTATTCGTTGTAAGCGACGATCCGGTCGCGACGGGGCTGGTGCAAAGTCTCGCCCGGCCAGGCGGCCTTTTCACCGGGATCTCACTCATGTCGCCCGAACTCGGTGGAAAGCGGCTCGAATACCTCAAATCCACGCTGCCCGGGGTGCGTCGCGTTGCAGTGCTCTACGACAAGGGACACGAATTCTATCTCGCGCAGATGCGCACCCCAGCCGAGAAACTCGGCGTGGTCTTATTGCCGATTGAGTTTAGTGGCGTCCCGGATTTCACGAGTGCGTTTGCGACGGCTACGCGGGAGGGCGCGGAGGCGATGTTCGTCGCACCGAACCGCTTTACGCTTTTCTACGCGTCGCGACTTGCCGAGCTGTCGGTACAGTATCGTATTCCGGCCATAGCACCGTACGACATCTTCGCGACGGCGGGCGGGCTACTCTCCTATGGACCGATTCAGGACGACGCTGTGGTGCGCGCTGCGGCGTTGATCGACAAGATTCTCAAAGGCGCCAAACCAGCCGAACTCCCGGTCGAGCAACCGCCGCGCATTGCTCTGATCGTGAACAAGCGGACCGCGAATGCGCTGGGTATCAAATTGCCTGCGACTGTTCTACTGCAGGCCGACAAGGTAATTGAGTAGCTTGGCGATGTCAGAGCGCAAAGTTGTCCAGCGTGAATCACCGTTTCTGCCAAATTCGGACTATTGGTCTGAGCGCTATCTGACAAGACCTTTTCGGCGACAAGCCACCCCTGCTTCGCCGTCAGACTCACCTAAGCACTCTCACATTCAGCCCGCCCACGCGCTTGGAGGCACTGTCCCCGCTCAGAAACACGTGATCCGCGCCTAGCTGCAAACAACTGGCCGCTTGCAAGGCATCCGGCGTCCTGAGGGCGCGCTTGGCCCGAATTACCGCTGCCAACTCGACGACGTCTCTTGTCAGTTCCACACATGCCAGATCGGGCCGGGCGAAGAACGCATCGTACAAGGCCAATGTCGCATTATCGTTGGCCTTCATCGGCCCCACCCTGCATTCCAGCCATGTCAGTCTGCTTACTGCCGCGCCAAGATCGGGGTATTTCTTTGTGACTGCCGCCAGTTCCTTGCGTACCTTGCCGGCAAACGGCTCCCTACCCTCAATCAGGTAGATCAAGGCGCTGGCGTCGAAAAAAGCGATCACCAGTCGCGCTCGGCCTTGAGGTCAGCGTCGATCCTGGCTTTGCTGCGCTTGCCGCCAGCGGGCTGCGACAACAGCCATTGCATTGCAGTCAAGCCGCTTGGTGCCGCAACCTTGCCCTGCGCCAGTCGCTGATAGTCGTCCTCGGATAGCACCACGGCCGCCGGCCGGTTACGCTTGACGATGTGCACCGGGCCGCGGCGCAGGCCATCCTCTATCGCGGCCATGCCTCGGCGCTTGAGTTCGGCAACGGTAAGGGTGTTCATGGTTAGCTCCTATAAGTACTGATTACGGTACTGATTATAGAGTAATTTGTACTAAATAGCCAGAACGCTTCAGCGCTGCGGGAATATGCCCCGGCTCGCAATCCAACTGGCCGCACCACCCCGCTCCGCGCTATCATGCTTCGTATCGGACTGCCCACCGGAAGCCGGTATCCGAAATAGCTGGAAACAACGAACCTCAGGGGGAACACATGACTGCACGCAGAGCTTTTTTGTTGGGCACCGCAGCACTCGCCATGACCGCAATTTTCAGCGGACCGGCCGCCGCCCAAGGCACCATCAAGATCGGTGAAATGAACAGCTATAAGAATTTCCCCGCCTTCCTCGAACCGTACAAAAAGGGCTGGGAACTGGCGCTCGAGGAAATCAACAAGGCCGGCGGCGTCCTCGGCAGGAAGGTCGAAGTGATATCGCGCGACGACAACGGCACCCCGGGCGACGCGGTGCGCGTGGCCGAGGAGCTGCTGTCGCGCGAGAACGTCTCCTTCCTCATGGGTACCTTCGCCTCGCACGTCGGCCTCGCGGTAAGCGATTTCGCCAAGCAGAGGAAAACGCTGTTCATCGCCGCCGAGCCCCTGACCGACCAGATCGTATGGAACAAGGGCAATCGCTATACCTTCCGCCTGCGGCCCTCGACCTACATGCAGACCGCGATGCTGGTGCCGGAAGCGGCGAAGCTGAACAAGAAGCGCTGGGCCATCGTCTACCCCAATTACGAATATGGCCAGTCGGCTACCGCCGGCTTCAAGAAACTGCTCGCCGCCAGGCAGCCCGGCGTCGAGTTCATCGCCGAGCAGGCGCCGGCACTGGGCAAGATCGAGGCCGGCGCGGTGGTGCAGGCCTTGATCGACGCGAAACCGGATGCCATTTTCTCCTCGCTGTTCGGCGCCGACCTGCAAAAATTCGTGCGCGAAGGCAACCAGCGCGGATTGTTCAAGGACCGCCCGGTGTTCAACCTCCTGGCGGGTGAACCGGAATACCTCGATCCGCTCAAGGACGAGACGCCTGCCGGTTGGTATGTGACCGGCTATCCCTGGGAGCAGATCAATACGCCCGAGCACAGGAAGTTTCTGGCGGCCTACCGCGCCAAGTGGAACGATTATCCGCGCCTGGGCTCGATCGTCGGCTACGCCACGCTGATGACCGCGGCCGAAGCGCTGAAAAAAGCCGGCTCCACCGACACCGAGAAGATGATCGCCGCCCTGAAGGGTTTGCAGATGGATTCCCCGCTTGGAAAATTCAGCTATCGCGCGCTCGATCACCAGTCCACCATGGGCGCTTATGTCGGACGCCTGGCGCTGAAGGACGGCAAGGGCGTGATGGTCGACTGGAAATACGCCGACGGCGCCGATTTCCTGCCCAGCGACGCGGAGATCAAAGCCATGCGGCCGGCGGAGTAAGCGCAATACGCCGTACCTCCCCTGTTCCCTCTCCCGCGCCGGGAGAGGGATGCCTGATCGGGCGCTCTGAAATAGGAGCCTATTACAATATGAGGGGATACTTCCCCTCATGCTCCCCTAAATCGGAGGCCATTTCGGTAATTCTGAAATGGCCTATTAGTACATAGCGGGTCAGATTTGAGCCTCAGCGCCATTCTCGTCCAGTTGCTAAACGGACTCGCCGCGGCCTCGTCGCTGTTCCTGGTCGCGGCCGGGCTGTCGCTCATTTTCGGCGTCACCCGCATCGTCAACTTCGCCCATGGCTCGCTCTACATGCTGGGCACCTACACCGCCTATAGCCTGGTGAAGACCTTCAGCGGCGGCATTCTCGGTTTCTGGGGTGGTGTGCTGATCGCGGGCCTGATCGTGGCGGTGTTCGGCGCGCTGCTCGAACGGCTGCTGCTGCGGCGCCTGTACCATGCGCCGGAACTGCTGCAACTGCTCGCCACCTTCGCCCTGGTGCTGATCATCCGCGACTTTGCGCTCTGGACCTGGGGGCCGGAAGATCTGCTCGGGCCGCGCGCGCCTGGTCTGGAAGGGGCTGTCGATATCGCCGGCAGGCGGTTCCCCGAATACGACCTGCTCCTGATCGTGCTCGGTCCGGTGGTGCTGGGCCTCTTGTGGCTGCTGCTCACGCGCACGCGCTGGGGCACGCTGGTGCGCGCCGCGACCGAGGACCGCGAGATGGCGGGCGCCCTGGGCGTGAACCAGGCATGGCTGTTCACCAGCGTGTTCGCGCTCGGCTCGTTTCTCGCCGGCTTGGGCGGCGCGATCCAGATCCCACGCGAGCCCGCGGTGCTGACCATGGATCTTTCGATCCTGTCAGACGTGTTCGTGGTGGTGGTGGTCGGCGGCATGGGCAGCATACCCGGCGCATTCCTCGCCGCCGTGATCATCGGCGTGCTCAAGGCCATGTGCATCGGCATCGGCAACGTGAGCCTGTTCGGCATCGACTTCTCTTTTTCCAAACTGACGCTGGTGGCGGAGTTCATCGTCATGGCGGTGGTGCTGGTGATCCGGCCCTGGGGTCTGTTTGGGCGACCGCAGGGCATTCCGCGCGGCGCGGCCTCGGCCGAGCCGCCGCTCTATCTGCCGTCCGCCGGGCAACTCAAAGCATTGGCCGGCGCCCTGCTCCTGCTCGCATTGCTGCCTTACTTTTCAGATCGCTATACGCTGGTGCTGCTGACCGACATTCTGGTATTCGCACTGTTCGCGGTCAGCCTGCAGTTCATCATGGGCCCGGCCGGAATGCATTCTTTCGGCCATGCGGCTTACTTCGGCCTCGGCGCCTATGCCGCAGCGCTCCTGTTCAAGCACGCGCTGCCGATGGAGGCGGCGCTGTTGCTCGCGCCCCTCGGCGGCGGCCTGGCCGCGCTCGTCTTCGGCTGGTTCTGCGTGCGCCTGTCGGGCGTGTACCTCGCCATGCTGACCCTCGCCTTCGCCCAGATCGCCTGGTCGGTGGTGTACCAGTGGGATGCCTTCACCGGCGGCTCGAACGGTCTGGTCGGCATCTGGCCCGCGCAATGGCTCGCCGGGAAGACTGCGTTCTACTATCTCGCGCTCGCGCTTTGCGCCGGCGGCATTCTGGCGCTGTGGCGCATCGTCTATTCGCCCTTCGGCAGCGCGCTGCGCGCCGGCCGCGATTCGCCGCTGCGCGCCGACGCCATCGGCATCGACGTGCGCCGGCAGCAATGGCTGGGCTTCGCGCTCGCAGGCGTGTTCGCCGGCCTGGCCGGCGCAGTGCACGCCTTCTCCAAAGGCAGCATCTCGCCCGATACGCTGTCGATCCCGCGTTCGGTGGATGGCCTGGTGATGGTGTTGATGGGCGGCATCCAGACGCTCACCGGCGCAGTGGCCGGCGCCGCGGTGTTCACCTGGCTGCAGGACACGATCGCGCGCCAGACCGAATTCTGGCGCGCCTTGCTCGGCGGCATCATCCTGTTTCTGGTGCTCGCGTTCCCGCAGGGCATCGCCGGATTCATCAGCGAGCGCTGGGAAGCGCGCATGGGAAGGAAGGACGCGTGAACGTGCTGCGCGTGGTCAAGCTGTCCAAGGCCTACGGCGGCGTGCAGGCGGTCAACGAGGTGAGCTTCAACCTCGCCTCGGGCGAACTGCTCGCGCTGATCGGCCCCAACGGCGCGGGCAAGACCACCTGCTTCAACCTGTTGAACGGCCAGATCGCAGCCGACAGCGGCAGCGCCGAATTCGAAGGCCGCAGCCTGACCGGTCTCAAGCCGCGCCAGATCTGGCGCCTGGGCGTGGGACGCACCTTCCAGATCACCGCCACTTTCGCTTCCATGACGGTGCGCGAAAACGTGCAGACCGCCCTGCTCAATTTTCACGGCAGGCTCGACTCGGTCGTGTCGCTGGCCGGGCGGCTGTACGTGGACGAGGCGATGGAACTGCTCGCGCGCGTGGGCATTGCCGAGCAGGCTGCGCGCCCCTGTGCCGTGCTCGCCTATGGCGACCTGAAACGGGTTGAACTCGCCATCGCGCTCGCCAACCGGCCGCGCCTGCTGCTGATGGACGAGCCGACCGCGGGCATGGCGCCAAAGGAGCGCGTGGCGCTGATGCAACTCACCGCCGAGCTCGCGCGCGCGTCCGCCATCGCCGTGCTGTTCACCGAACACGACATGGACGTGGTCTTCGCCCATGCCGACCGCATCATCGTGTTGAACCGGGGGAGCATCATCGCCGAAGGCAAGCCGGCCGAAGTGCGCGCCAACCGCGAAGTGCAGGAGGTCTATCTCGGATCCGGAAGTCTCTATGGGGCTGTTGCGGAGAATCACTCTTGAACCCTCTTCTCATCGGCCGCCGCACGGCACCTCTCGCAACAGCCTCTGATCTGGGGGATTTAAAAGGGGGCGTGCCCCCTTTTTCCAAATTCGGCTTTGGAGCGGCGCATGCTTGAGGTGAGCCGCGTCAACAGCGCCTATGGCCGGGCGCATATCCTCTACGACCTCAGCCTGTCGGCGAATCGCGGCGAAGTGGTGGTGCTCTTGGGCCGCAACGGTGCGGGCAAATCCACCACGCTGAAGACCCTCATCGGCCTGGTGCGGCCGCTGTCGGGCGAAATCAGCTTCGACGGCCGGCGCATCGAGCAGCTCGAACCCTATCGGATCGCCCGCTTGGGCCTGGGTTACGTGCCCGAGGACCGGCGCATATTCACCGATCTCAGCGTAATGGAAAACCTCGAAGTGGGCCGGCAGGCGCCGCGCACCGGCGCGCCGCAGTGGACGCCGGAGAAACTGTTTCGGCTGTTCCCCAATCTGGCCGGCATGCGCGAACGGCCCGGCGCGCGCATGTCGGGCGGCGAGCAGCAGATGCTCACCATCGCGCGCACGCTGATGGGCAATCCCTGCGCCATTCTGCTGGACGAGCCGTCGGAGGGCTTGGCGCCGGTGATCGTCGAGCAAATGGTGAAGACGATCCTGGAATTGAAGCAGGAAGGGCTGTGCGTGCTGCTGTCCGAACAGAACTTGCATTTCGCCAACCTGGTGGCCGATCGCGCGTATATCATCGAAAAAGGCCATATCCGCTATCAGGGCACGATGGCCGAGCTTGCGGCGAACAACGAAGTGCGCGCGACCTACCTGTCGATCTGAAACGTGAATACGCATAAAGCAAATTGGGTCGTGGGCATCGACGTCGGCGGCACCTTCACCGACCTGATCATGCTCAACGCCGATGATGCGACCGTGCGCCTGGCCAAGGTGCCGACTACGATGGACAACCAGGCCTACGGCGTGGTCGCGGCGCTCGCAGCCGCGGGCGCGAACCTCGCCCACGTGCAGGTCATCGTCCATGGCACCACCACCACGACCAACGCCATCCTCGAGCGCAAGGTGGCGAAGGTCGGCCTGATCACCACCAAAGGCTTTCGCGATTCGCTCGAACTGGGCCGGCGCACCCGGCCAAAGCCGTATGGGCTCACCGGCTCGTTCGAACCGCTGGTGCCGCGCGAGTTGCGCCTCGAAGTGCCCGAGCGCATGGACGCGGAGGGCGAAATGGTGACGCCGCTCGACGATGCGGCGGTGAAGGCCGCGGTCGAGGCGTTGATCGCCAAAGGCTGCGACGCGCTGGTGATCCATTTCCTGCACAGCTACATCAATCCGGCGCACGAGCTGCGCGCGCTCGAAATCGCGCGCGGCCTGTGGCCCAATGCCTACCTCACCGCCGGGCATTTGATCCTGTCCGAATACCGCGAATACGAGCGCGGCACCACCGCCTGTGTCAACGCCGCGGTGCAGCCGATACTTGCGCGCTACATCGAGCGCCTGCGCAGTGAATTGCGCGCGAAGGGATTTACGAACGACCTGCTGGTGATGCAGGGCAACGGCGGCACCGTGTCCTCGGCCATTGTGTCCGAGCACGCGGTGAATACGGTGATGTCAGGTCCGGCCTCGGGCGTGATGGCAGCGGCCTATACGGCCTTGGCTGCGGGCTACAAGGAGGTCGTCACCTACGACATGGGCGGCACCTCCACCGACGTGGCGCTGATACAGGAAGGCGTGCCCACCGTATCGTCTGAGCTGGAGCTGGAATACGCCATGCCCATTCATGTGCCGATGGTGGATGTGCACACCATCGGCGCGGGCGGCGGTTCGATCGCCTTCATCAATCAGGCCGGCATGCTGCAGGTCGGCCCGGAATCGGCCGGCGCCACGCCCGGCCCGATCTGCTACGGCCGCGGCGGCACCGATCCGACCATCACCGACGCCAACCTGATCCTGGGCCGGCTCAATCCGCAGAAGCTGCTCGCGGTGGACCGGCCGGTATCGCTCGCCGAGGTCAGCGCGATCATCCTGGAAAGAATCGGCAAACCGCTGGCGCTGGACGCGACCGCGGCAGCAGCGGCGATCCTGCGCATCGCCAACGACAAGATGGCGGGCGCGATCCGCATGGTTTCGCTCGCGCGCGGCCACGATCCGCGTGACTTCGTGCTGTTCCCGTTCGGCGGCGCGGGTCCCCTGCATGCGGCGGCGCTGGCGCGCGAGCTCGCCATTCCGAAGTTGCTGATTCCGGTGCGGCCCGGCATCACCAATGCGCTCGGCTGCGTGGTCGCCGATGCGCGCCACGATTACGTCAATACCGTCAACAAGCCTTTGCCCGCGCTCGATATCGGCCTCGTCTGGTCCACGCTGGAAGCGCAGATTGCGGAAGGCCTGGCCACGCTGGCGCGCGAAGGCGTGGCGATCGAAGGCACGCGCATCCTGCACTTTGCCGACATGCAGTTCCAGGGCCAAAGCCATATCCTCACGCTCGGTCTGCCGCAGTTGAAGGTGGCGAAGGACGAGTTGCAACGGCTGTTCGAGGCCGCTTATTGGGAACGCTTCGGCGTCGAACTGCCCGAGATCCGCGCCGTGCTGGTCAACCTGCACACCGCCGTGATCGGCCTGCGGCCGCGGCTCGACCTGGCCGTGCTCGCGCGCGCCGAGGAGCGCGCCAAGGAATTGCGCGGCGCGTTGAACGCCATGCGCCAGGTCTGGTTCGAAGGCGGCTTTCGCGATACGCCTGTCTATCAGCGCGAAAAACTGCCGCAGAACGCGAAGTTCACCGGCCCGGCCGTCATCGAACAGCTCGACTGCACCACCGTGATCGATCCGGGCAACCGTGTCGAGATCGACGCTTTGGGCAATCTGCTGGTGAGTATCCAAGGACCCGTTGCAAAATGAATTTTGCAACGGCCAATTTAGGGGAGCATGAGGGGATGCGCCCCGAAGGAAGTCCCCTCGGGGGATATCCCCTCATATTGAACTGGACTCTGACGCGATGAAAGGCCTCCTGCTCACCATGACTGAACCGCCGCTGCCAATGGAGGAGGAGTTCAACGCATGGTACGACAGCGAGCACCTGCCCGAGCGTCTGTCGATTCCCGGCTTCCGCTCGGCGCGGCGCTGGGTCGATCCGACGGCAGCCGCCGGGACCGGCAAGTACCTCGCGACCTATGAACTCGACAGCCCGCAGGTACTCGAAACACCCGAGTATCTCGCCCACGTCGGCGAGCATTTCACGCCCTGGTCGAAGCGCTGCCTGTCGCGCTGCGTGCTGTTCCGGCGCTGGGCCAGCGCGCAGATCCTGCCGGGCGACGCTTCGCCCGACGCGGCAGCGCGGGCGCTGTTCCTGGCCTGCGGCGACATACCTGCGGAACACGATGCAGAATTCAATAAGTGGTACGACACCGAGCACATTCCGCTGCTCGCGGCAGTCCCGGACGTACTGCGCGCGCGGCGTTTCCTTGATCCCGATGGCAAGCCGCGTTACATCGGCCTGTACGACCTAACCGATGCCGGTGTCGCAGGCTCGCCGCCCTGGAATGCAGCGCTAGCCACACCCTGGGCAAGACGCATCGACACGCTCACCCGGGATTGCGAATGGATACTAAAGACTTACGTAGCCTATGACCCGCTCTGCCCGCCTGCGACCGAAGGAAGTCCTAGGACGGGGAGAGGGTTGGCGTGAGGGGCGGACAAACAGAACCATGAGCATCGATATCGACCCCATCACATTGGTCGTGATCCAGAACGGCCTCAACCAGGTGTGCAATGAAATGGACCTGGCGTTCTGCCGCGCTGCGTTTTCTCCGGTGATCTCGGAGGCGATGGACCGTTCCGATGGTATTTACCACCGCGACGACGGCGCGCTGATTGCGCAAGGCGAACTGGGCCTGCCGGTGTTCGTCGGCACCATGCAGTTCTCCACCCAGGCGGTGATAGCGCGCGCGAAAAGCGTCGAGCCCGGCGACGTGTTCATCGTCAACGACCCCTACCTCGGCGGCACGCATCTGATGGACGTGCGCTTCGTCAAACCATTTTTTTACCAGGGCAAACTGTTCGCCTGGCTCGCCAACACAGGCCACTGGCCGGACATCGGCGGCATGGTGCCGGGCGGCTTCTCGGCGCATGCCACCGAATCGGAGCAGGAGGGACTGCGCCTGCCACCGGTGAAACTGTTCAAACGCGGCGTCATGGACGAGGAGATCCTCGCCATCATCCTCTCCAACATCCGCATCGCCGATCAGCGCATCGGCGACATCAAGGCGCAGGCGGCGGCGCTCGCCATCGGCGAGAAGCGCCTCGCCGCACTGCTCGATCGTTATAGTGCGGACACCGTGGACGGCGCGATCGCCGAACTGCGCGCGCGCGCCGCGCAGCAGATGCGCGCGAAGATTGCCACCATACCCGATGGCATCTACGAGGGGCATGCAATCGTCGATTCCGACGGCGTGGTGGACGAGCCGCTGCTGATCAAAATGAAAATCACCAAGCGGGATACGGGACTGATCTTCGACATGAGCGGCTCCTCTCCGCCCTGCCGCGGACCGATGAACTCGGTCATCGCCACCACCAAGTCCTCGATCTACCTGGCGATGAAACACATTTTTCCCGAGGTGCCGATCAACGCCGGCACCTTCGAGCCGCTCGCTATCATCGAGCCCGAAGGCACCTTCCTTTACGCGCACTACCCGCGACCGGTTTCCGGCTGCGCCGCCGAGGTGAGCCAGCGCATCGCCGAGGCGGTGTTTTGCGCCCTCACCCATGCGATTCCGGGCCAGCTGTTCGCCGCGCCCGCGGGATCCTCGGGCAATCTGGCGCTCGGCGGGCATGATCCGAAACGCAAGCGCTCCTATGTCATGTACGTTATCTCGGGCGGCGGCTACGGCGGCAATCCGCGCGGCGACGGCCTGTCCAACGGCTGCTCCACCATCGGCATTTCCAAGACCACGCCGATCGAAGTGATGGAGCAGTATTACCCGGTGCTGTTCGAAGAATACTCATTGCACGAAGGCTCGGGCGGAGCGGGCGAGCACCGCGGCGGCTTCGGCGTCAACTACACCATCCGTCTGCGCCGCGGCGATGCGCGCGCTTCCATGGTGATGGACCATGGCCGCACCGGCCCGCTGGGCGCGCTGGGCGGCGCCGACGGCGGTGTGAACAAGGTGCGCATCGAACGCGACGGCAAGAGCTATGTGCCGCCGCATTTGTCCAAGGACCAGGACATAGAGATGCAGCCGGACGACCGCATCTACGTCTCCACGCCCGGCGGCGGTGGTTTCGGCGATCCGTTCAAGCGCGACCCGCAGCGCGTGGCGCAGGATGTCGTGCGCGGCTACTACACTACTGCACAAGCGGGAGATCGTTTCGGCGTGATCCTTGCCGCCGACGGGTCGGTCGATATGAAGCGCACCGAAGGCCTGAGAAAACGCGCCTGATCTCGTAGTTGAGGAATACTTCGAATTGTGGCACTCGAGCTTTCGCGGACGGCGCCCCGTCCGCGCGGATCACCGATTGTGCGCGGATGAAAAGCACATCCGCGCGCAATCGGCGATCTTGTATAAAACCAAGACCTAGCCGACCTGGTTTTCAACCAGAACCGTGTTTTCTATACGGATGTGCTGTTCATCCGTATAGAAAACATGGTTGGCGCGCGCAGCGCGCAGGTCTTTTCGTGAAGTGCGACTGCACTTGAACCTCCGTATATAATCCGCAAGCCTACTCTACCATCCGCTGCTCATTCATCTTGATCGCCGATCCGCTGTTTTACGCCGCCGCCATTCCGGCGCTGCTCATTTTCGGCATCTCGAAGGCCGGCTTCGGCAGCGGGCTCGGCATCGTCGCCGTGCCGCTGATCGCGCTCACCATCCCCGCGGCACAGGCCGCCGCCATCATGCTGCCCATCCTGTGCGTCATGGATCTGGCGGCGCTGTGGGCCTACCGCGGCCAGTGGAGCCGCGAGAACATGAAAATCATGTTGCCCGGCGGAATCGCCGGCATCGTCCTGGGCGCGCTCACCTTTCGCTATGTGAGCGAAGCCGGCTTGAAGCTCATGTTGGGCGCGGTCGCGATAGGCTTCGTGCTGCAGCGCTGGATCAGCGCCTCGTCGCAGATTGAACGCACCACGCCCAGCCCCGGCACAGGTTACTTCTGGTCCACCGTGTCCGGCTATACCAGCACCCTCGCCCACGCCGGCGGCCCGCCGCTGTCGATCTACCTGCTGCCGCAGCGGATGGACAAGGCGCTGCTGGTCGGCACCACCGTGGTCTTTTTCGCGATCATGAATTACCTCAAGCTCATTCCCTACACCCTGCTCGGCCTGTTCGACGCCAGCAATCTGGCCACTTCCGCCGGCCTGGTGCCAGCGGGCGTGCTCGGAATCTTCTGCGGCGTATGGTTGAGAAAAATTGTCCCGGAAGTCCTGTTCTACCGCTTGTGTTACGGCTTCCTGTTCGTAACCGGGGCGAAGCTGTTGTACGATGGCGTCATCAAACTGATTTGAGCAGAAATCGGAGATCGAGCATGAACCAGCAACCGGTATGCAGCCTGAAGGAATTGGCCGCGGCCGTGCCTGACGGCGCCAAGCTGGTGGTCCCGTCGGACAATTGCGGCGTCGCCATGGCCGCGACGCGCGAGCTCGTCCGCCGTGGCGTGCGCGATTTGCACCTGGTATGCGTGCCCGCGAGCGGGCTGCAGGCGGAGATCCTGATCGGCGCCGGTGCGATCGACGTCCTGGAAACCGCGGCGGTGACGCTGGGCGAGTTCGGGCCGGCGCACCGTTTCATCGATGCCGTCCGCAACCGCCGCATCCGCATCCTTGACTCGACCTGCCCGGCGGTGCATGCGGCGCTGCAGGCCGGGCAGAAAGGCCTGCCATTCATCCCCTTGCGCGGGCTGATCGGCAGCGACCTCCTCGCCTCGCGCTCCGACTGGAAGATCATCGACAATCCATTTCAACCGGGCGATGCGATCGCCGTATTGCCCGCCATCAATCCTGACATCGCCTTGTTTCACGCGCCGCTCGCGGATCGCGCGGGCAACGTGTACATAGGCCGCAGGCGCGAGCTGCTCACCATGGCGCACGCATCGAAGCAGACCTTCGTCACGGTCGAGGCAATCAGCGAGCACGACCTGTTCGCCGACCCGAAGCTGGCTCCCGGCGTGGTGCCGGCGATTTACATCAGCCGCATCGCCCTCGCCAAAAAAGGCGCCTGGCCGATCGGCCTGCCGGGGGACTACGGACCGGACGACGCGGCGATCAGCCGCTACGTGCAAAGCGCGAAAACCGAGGAAGGTTTCCGCCGCTTTCTGGATGAATGGTTGGGCGAAACGGCGGAGATGGCATGAACCCGTCGTTTAGCCGCGCCGAGCTGCTGGTCGCAGTGATCGCGCGCCTGCTCGAGGGCTGCCGCCACGTGGTGGTGGGCGCCTCTTCGCCTATTCCCGGGGCGGCCGCGCTGCTGCGGCGCGAGCTGACCAAAGGCGCGATGCGCGTGACCATTCTCGGCTCCAACCGCTACAACGCCTATACCAACGGCGGTGTCGAGACCTTCGACATGGCGGCGCAAGGCCGCATCGACGCATTTTTCCTCGGCGGTGGACAGATCGACGGCCAGGGCAACATCAATCTCGTGGGCACCGGCACTTACCCGGCAAACGACGTGCGCTGGCCCGGCTCGTTCGGTTCGGCCTATCTGTATTATTTGGTACCGAAAGTGATCCTGTTTCGCGAGGAGCATACGCGGCGGGTGCTGGTACCCAAGGTGGACTTCATCAGCGCGCCCGGCGCAAGCGCAGCTGGCGTCTATCGGCCGGGCGGCCCATACGGCCTGCTCACCGGGCTCGGCTGGTTTTCCTTCGACAGACAAAAACATCGCTTTCGCCTGGAAAGCGTGCACCCGGAACACAGCGTCGAGGAAATCCGCGACCAGACCGGCTTCGAGTTCGAGTGCCCTGCCGAGGTGCCGTTCACGCCTGCGCCCGAGCCCGAAGTCCTGGCGCTGATCCGCAACCGGATACGCAAGGACATCGCCGAAACCTATCCGCGCTTCGCTTCGACCTTCGCCAACTGAGCTGGAAAAAATGAGCGGCAGCACGCAACGAGGATTCCATGGTGCCTGAGCGCGACGCCGCTTCCGTCCCCCGCCGCATCATCCTGGCGCTGCTCCTGGGCGGCCTGTTCGTTCTCGGCTATCTGGTGCTCAATTGGTTCATCGTGCCGGCGGCTTGGGCCGCTATCCTCGCCTATGTCACCTGGCCCATCTATGCGCGGCTGCGCAAGCTTCTGCGCGGCCACGCCATGGCGAGCGCATTGCTGATGACTCTGTTGCTGACCGCGGCCTTCGTGCTGCCGCTGCTGTGGCTCGTCGCCTTGCTGCAGAGTGAATTCGTCGTTGCGTACCAGGCCGCCTCGGCCTACCTCGCCGAGGGATCGCACCGGCTTCCGGCTTTCGTCCTGCGCCTGCCCTGGGTAGGCGAACGGCTGCAGGATTTCGTCGACCGATTCGCCACCGACCCGGCTGCGCTGCGCGCCCAGCTCGCGACCTGGGCGCAGCAGTGGCTGGGCGAACTCGGCGACCTGGTCGGCGGAGTCGCGCAAAATGCGGTCAAACTCGGTTTTGCCGTGCTTACCATCCTGTTCATTTACCGCGACGGGGAAAGCCTGCTCGACCAGGTGCGGCGGGTGTTGCGGCGTTTCCTCGGCACGCGCGTCGATGGCTATATTGCGGCTATCGGTACCACCACCAAAGCCGTACTCTACGGACTGGTCCTGACTGCGTTCGCGCAGGGCTTGCTTGCGGGCGTCGGCTACTGGTTCGCGGGCGTGCGCGCGCCGGTACTGTTCGGCGCGTTCACCGCACTGATCGCCTTGATGCCCTTCGGCACGCCATTCGTCTGGGGTTCCCTCGGCGCCTGGCTGCTGTTCACTGGCCAGACGCTGGAAGGCATAGGCCTGTTGCTATGGGGCACGCTGGTGGTGAGCTGGGTCGACAATCTGATACGGCCCCTGGTGATCAGCAGCGCCACGCAGATTCCCTTTCTGCTGGTGATGTTCGGCGTGATCGGCGGCCTGGCGGCCTTCGGCCTGATCGGCATGTTCGTCGGCCCGGTGATCGTTGCCGTGCTGATGGCCGTATGGCGGGAGTGGCTGGAGGACCAGGGCCCGGCCGAGGCGCGACACGCCGACTGAGTCGGCAAGCAAGGCATCAGCCTTGGCCCTTCCGGCCCTTGCTTCCTTTCATCATGCGCAGCGGATTGTAGGCGAGCACGGTCTCGCCTTTCTGATTGATCACCTGGTTTTCGGTGCGCACCAGCCCGCGGTTGCCTTTGGACGTTTCGCGCAGCTCGCTCACCCTGCATTCGACATGAATGGTGTCGCCGACGAATGTCGGACCTTTGACGTCGAGCGTGGCGTTCAAGAACGCGAGTCCCGTGCCCTGTATCATCGGCAGCAGCAGGCCCTCGGCGCAGGCATAGACAAGAGCGGCCGGCACCACCCGGCCGGCGATCGCCATGTTTTTCCGATCCTCGGTATTGGTAAACAATTCCTCCGTCAGCCAGGATAGATTCACGAAATTCACCAGATCCGTTTCCGTGAGCGTGCGCCCGACGGTGTGGAAACGATCGCCGACCGAAAGTTCGTCCCAGAACGGTCCCATGCCCAGCAATTCGATGTCTTTTTCCATTTGCGCCTTTCATTTTGCGACGAGTCGATGTTACGCTCCGATGCATCGCCTGTGAACCGGGTGACGTTTCCTGCCGCTTTCGTTGCACCCCCGGAGTTGACCCCACGAGGCAATTCGGGCCATTTCTGAAAAGGAGAAAAGACCATGGCAGCTTACTTGATCGCAAACGTTGAAGTTACGGATCCCGCGGGATACGAGGAATACAGGAAGCAGGTGCCCGCCACCATCGCCGCATATGGCGGACGCTATCTGGCGCGCGGTGGCGCGATGGAGGTACTGGAGGGTGATTGGGTGCCGAATCGTGTCGTGATCCTCGAGTTTCCGAGCATGGCGCAGCTCAAGACCTGGTATGACTCGCCGGAATATCGACTACTGCGCCAGATCCGGGGACGAACTACCAAGTCAAGCGCTGTCGTGGTCGAGGGCCTTTGAGCTTCTGGATTGGGTTGCGCGCAATGTGAATCGGTGAACAGGAGAAACCAATGTTTGACTGGCTGGCAAGCCCCGAGGCGTGGATAGCGCTGGGCACCTTGACTTTTCTGGAAATCGTACTGGGTATCGATAACATCATCTTTATCTCGATTCTGGTAGGTCGTCTTCCGCCGAATCAGCGCGCTTTCGCCAGAAAAATGGGCCTGGGCCTCGCCATGATTGCGCGCCTGGGTCTGTTGTTCTCCATTTCCTGGGTAATGGGATTGACCGATCCGTGGATTACGCTATTCAACCAGGCGATTTCCGGGCGTGATCTCGTGCTGATCGGGGGCGGCCTGTTTCTTTTGTTCAAAGCGACTCATGAAATCCACAACAGCCTGGAAGGCATTGAGGACCACGGCACCGCGGTTGTTGCCGCCAACCTTGGAATGGTGCTGACGCAGATTGCGGTTCTGGATATCGTCTTTTCACTGGATTCGGTGATTACGGCCGTCGGACTGGTCGAACATATCGAGATCATGGCGATCGCCATCGTTCTTGCGGTCGTGGTCATGTTGATGGCGGCAAAGCCCATAGGGGATTTTGTCGATGAACATCCGACGATCAAGATACTTGCGCTTTCGTTCCTGATCCTGGTGGGCGTCACGCTGATGGTTGAAGGGTTCGACGTGCATGTTCCGAAGGGCTATATCTATTTCGCGATGGCATTCTCAGTCGCCGTGGAGATGCTCAATATTCGCATGCGCAAGATCCGCACGGCGCCGGTCAAACTGCACAAGCAGATGCGCCAAAAAGACGAAGGCTGAGTTTGACCCCTCAGGCACGCACAATTAGACTACGGCGTCCTCTACAAGAACAATCCTGGAGCCTTCCTTGCTGGCCAGCAGCTTCGCCGCGACCGCATCCCCCGCCGAACATCTGCTGTCTCTGTACCGCACCATGGCGCGCATCCGCGCGTTCGAAAATGCGGCGGAAGAGACCAGCCGCGGCGGCGTTGCAGTCTTCGGTGCCACGACCGACACGACCGCGCTGGTGCGCGGGCCGCTGCATCTTTCCACCGGACAGGAGGCGGTCGCGGCAGGCGTGTGCGCCAACCTCGAGCGCAGCGACTATCTCACCTCGACCCATCGCGGGCATGGCCATACGCTGGCGAAAGGCGCCGATGCCACGGCGATGATGTGCGAGCTGTTCGGCCGCGCCGGCGGCACCAACAAGGGAAAGGGCGGCTCGATGCACATCGCCGATTTCGCCGTCGGCATGCTGGGGGCCAACGGCGTGGTCGCCGCGGGCATCGGCATCGCCGTGGGTGCGGCGCACTCGGTGAAAATCCGTGGCAGCCGCGCCATCGTCGCCTGTTTTTTCGGCGATGGCGCGATCAACCGCGGGCCATTTCTCGAAGGGCTCAACTGGGCGAAGATCTTCGATCTGCCGGTGCTGTTCGTGTGCGAGGACAATCGCTATTCCGCGACCACGGCCACCGATGCCATGACCGCCGGCGAAGGCGCGGCAGCGCGCGCCCGCGGCATCGGCCTTCCCGCCGAAACGGTGGATGGCAACGATGTACATGCGGTGGACGCGGCGGCGCGCGAACTGGCGGCACGCATCCGCGCTGGCGGCGGGCCGCAGTTCCTGCATGCCCTTACCTACCGCGTCAAAGGGCATGTTTCGGTGGACGCGGCAGCCTATCGCGACCAGGGCGAAGTCAACAGTGCTTTAGAGGGCGACCCGCTCAAGCTCGCCGGCCGGCGCCTCGCCGCGCTCGGCGTGAGCGCTGAACGCATCGCCGCGGTCGATGCAGGAGCGCGTGCGGAAATCGAAACCGCGCTTGCCGCCGCACGCGCGGCACCCTCGCCCGGGACCGCCGAGGCCTATGCCGACGTGCAGGATACCGGGGCCGGCCGATGGCATTGATGAACTACGCCCAGGCGGCCTGCATGGCATTGGCCGAATCGATGCGCGCCGACCCGCGCGTGGTCGCGCTGGGCGAAGACGTCGGACGCGGGGGCATTTTCGGCCAGTACCGCGGCCTGCAGCAGGAGTTCGGCGCGGCGCGCGTCATCGATACCCCGATTTCGGAGGCAACCATCGTGGGTGCCGCGGTCGGCATGGCACTTACCGGCCTGCGTCCCGTCGTGGAAATGCGCGTCGTCGATTTCGCCTTGTGCGCCATCGACGAAATCGTCAACCAGGCGGCAAAGAACCGCTACATGTTCGGCGGCCAGGGCCGGGTGCCCCTGGTGGCACGCCTGCCGATTGGCATCTGGAGCGCCTCGGCCGCGCAGCACTCGCAGTCGCTCGAGGCCTGGTTCGCGCACATCCCGGGCCTGGTGGTGCTGGCCCCGGCGACGCCGGCCGACAATTACGCCCTTCTCGCGGCCGCGATCCAATGCGGCGATCCGGTCATCTACATGGAACACAAGGAACTGTGGTCGCTCGAAGGCGAGGTGCCACCGCAATATACTGCTGCCCTGGGCAAGGCGCGCTTGGCCCGCGCCGGGACGGACGTGACGCTGGTCACCTGGTCGAAGCTCGTGCGCGCCGCGCTTGCGGCTGCAGAGCAGGCGGCAGAGCAAGGTGTGTCGGTCGAGGTGATCGACCTGCGCAGCATCTGGCCCTGGGACCGCGACATGGTGCTCGCCGCCGCCGGGCGCACCGGCCGCCTGCTGGTCGCGCACGAAGCCGTGCAGGCGGCCGGTTTCGGCGCCGAGATCGCGGCCACGGTCGCGGAAGAACTGGGCATCCCGGTCAGGCGCGTCGGCGCGCCGCGCATTCCGGTCGGTTATGCGCGCGCGCTGGAGGACGTGTCGCGCGTCTCCGCGCAAATGCTGCTGCAGGAATTGGTCCGCTTCGCGAGCAGCGATGGCCGCAGCCGATCCATAGCCTAGCCCCTCGCGGCGTGCTACGCTTGCACCCAGATCCCAATGCAAACCGTAAAGGAGTAAGAAATGATGCGCAGAAACCTGTTGCTGGTCCTGTCCGCTGCCACCCTGGCGTTCGCCTTGCCTGCCGGCGCGCAGCAAGATAAATACCAGGCCGAGTATCGTCTGTCGACGGTCGTTGGAACCGCCTTCCCCTGGGGCAAAGGCGGCGAGATCTGGGCCAACCTGGTGCGCGAACGCACCAAAGGCAAGATCAACATCAAGATGTACCCGGGTACGTCGCTGGTCGCCGGCGACCAGACACGCGAATTCACCGCGATCCGCCAAGGCGTGATCGACCTCGCCATCGGCTCGACCATCAACTGGTCGCCTCAGGTGAAGGAGCTGAACATCTTCTCGCTGCCGTTCCTGATGCCCGATTACGCCGCTATCGACGCCCTCACCCAGGGTGAAGTGGGCAAGGACATCTTCAGGATCCTGGAGAAGAACGGCGTGGTGCCGCTCGCCTGGGGCGAAAACGGCTACCGCGAGGTCACCAACTCCAAGCGTCCGATCAGGACACCGCAGGACATGAAGGGCCTGAAATTCCGCGTGGTCGGCTCGCCGATTTACAACGAGACCTTCACCGCGCTCGGCGCCAACCCGACGCAAATGAGCTGGGCCGACGCGCAGCCGGCGTTCGCCTCCGGCGCCGTGGACGGCCAGGAAAACCCGCTCACCATTTTCACCGCGGCGAAGCTGCACACCGTCGGGCAGAAAAACGTGACGCTGTGGGGTTATGTCGCCGATCCGCTGATTTTCGTCGCCAACAAGGAAGTGTGGGAAAGCTGGACGCCGGCGGACCGCAAGATCGTCAAGGACGCGGCGGTCGAGGCCGGGAAGCAAGTCATCCAGATGGCGCGCAAGGGTTTGGTTGCGCCCGACCTGTCCACCATTGCCGAGATCGAGAAGCTCGGCGTCAACGTGGTGAAACTTTCCGCCGGCGAACGCGAGGTGTTCGTGAAAGCGACACGCAATATCTACAGTAAATGGTCGAAGAGCATCGGCCAGGACTTGGTGACCAAGGCCGAGAAGGCCGTCGCCGCGCGCAAGAAACCCTGATCGATCCGCTCCGGAACGGCGCCGCCACGCGGATTTGGCGGCGTTTTCTCGTATTGCATCCATGAGCGAGCATCCCGACCTGATCAAACCCGCGGCAGAAGAGCTGCCGCGCATTCCCGTCCAGATCGAAGAGTTCTTCGCCGCCCTGGCGATGGCGCTGATCTGCCTGATCACCTTTGCCAACGTGCTGGTGCGTTATTTCACCGACGAATCGTTCGCGTTCACGGAGGAGTTCTCGGTGTTTCTCATGGTGGTGCTCACTTTCGTGGGCGCCTCGGCGGCATTCGCCAAGAACTCGCATATCCGCATGAGCTTCCTGGTGGAGAAGCTGCGGCCGCGAATTGCCACCCGGATCGAGATCGCGATGATGGTCATCGCCGCGGCGCTGTTCGCCATCATCGTCTGGTACGGCATCAGGCTGTTCCTTGACGACTGGAACTTCGATACCACCTCGCCCGGTATCGGCATTCCGCAGTGGATCTATACCCTCTGGCTGCCGCTGCTGTCCGCCGTGATCGCGCTGCGCATCGCCGGGCGGATCCTCCGCCTCGCGCGCCGCAAGGCATAGACGTGCTGGCCGAAGGCAGCCTGATCCTGTTCCTCGGCTTTGCGCTGCTGCTCGGGCTCGGAGCGCCGCTCGCGGTCGCACTCGGCGTCGCCGGCACCGCGGTGATCATGATCGAGGGGCTCGGCGTCATGTCGGTGCCGACCAACGCCTACGCCGGCCTGGCGAAGTATCCGCTGCTGGCGCTGCCGGTGTTCGTGCTCGCGGGCATGATTTTCGAGCGCGCCGGCGTGGCTTTGCGCATCGTGAATTTCACCGCCGCGCTGGTGGGCAAGCGCCGCGGCGCGCAGGGCGTGGTGGCGATCCTGGTATGCATGTTTCTCGGCGGCATTTCCGGTTCCGGCCCGGCGGACGCCGCGGCGGTGGCGATGGTGATGATCCCCGGTATGGCCAAGCAAGGCTACCCGAGGGAATTCTCGGCCAGCCTGATCGCGGCCGCGGGCTCCACCGCGATCCTGATTCCGCCCTCGATCGCTTTCATCGTCTACAGCATCCTGGTGCCGGGCGCGAGCGTGCCGGCATTGTTCGCTGCCGGCATGATACCCGGCGTCCTCGCCGGACTGTCGCTATTGATCCCGGTGCTCTATTTTTCCCTGCGCGAAGGCTGGGGCACCGAAGGCGGCGAGCGCGCGGAGACGGTGTGGCAAAGCTTCAAGGATGCGAGCTGGGGGCTGCTCGCTCCTGTGATCATTCTCGGCGGGCTGCGCTCGGGCATGTTCACGCCGACCGAGGCGGCGGTGGTGGCAGTGTTCTATGGCCTCTTCGTCGGCGTATTCGTCTACCGTACGCTGACCTGGCGCGGCGTCTACCGCGTGCTGGTGGAGTCGGCGGAGATTTCGGCGGTGGTGATGATCATCATCTCGCTCGCCGGCGTATTCGCCCATGCCGGTTCCACGCTGGGCGCATTCGATGCGTTCGCCAAGGCGCTGATCGGCGTCACCTCGACCGAATGGATCATGCTGCTGATGATCATGCTGATGCTGTTGATTGCGGGCATGCTGCTCGACGCGATCTCGATTTTTCTGGTGTTTCTGCCGATCCTCCTGCCTATCGCCAAGACCTTCGGCTGGGATCTGGTGTGGTTCGGCGTGTTGATGACCATGAACATGGCGATCGGACAGTTCACTCCGCCGATGGCGGTCAACCTGATGGTGACCACGCGCATCGCCGGCGTTTCCATGGAATCGACGGTGAAGTGGGTGATCTGGATGGTGGGGGCGATGCTGATCGCGCTCGCGCTGGTGGCGATTTTCCCGCAACTTGCGCTGTGGCTGCCGCGAACGCTGGGGTATTGACCGGCGCCGTCAGACCGACGCCGTCAAATTGCCAAGTACGCCGTGGATTGTTAAGATGCGACGCTGACTCACATTCCCGAGGAGGAAACCATGAAGATCGTCACTACCGCGCTTGCGGGACTTGCGCTCTGCGCCTTTGCCAGCGCCCACGCCGCCTTTCCCGAGCGTCCGATAAAAATGATCGTGCCCTGGGCGGCCGGGGGCGACACCGACAATATTTTCCGTCCGTTCGCGCCGGCGATGCAAAAAGCGTTGGGCGGGACGACGGTGGTCATCGCCAACATCGGCGGCGCCTCGGGTACCGTGGGCGCACGCGAAGCCAAGGGATCGCCTGCCGACGGCTATACCCTGTACGCGGTACACGACTACATCCATTTGACCTATTACACCGGCATGAGCGACGTGAATTACTCGGACTTCGAGCCGGTCTGCCTAATTGCGGCGACGCCGTCGATCGTGACGGCGAGCCCCAAGACCAAGTGGAATACCATGAAAGAGATGGTCGAGGACGCCAAGGCGCATCCCAGCCAGATTTCGGTCGGCGCCACCCTGAGTTCGACCAGCCATTTCTTTCCGGCCATGGTCGAGAAGGCGGCAGGCATCAAATTCAAGTATATTTCCTACGATGGCCTGGCCCAGCGCATGAACGCGATTCTTGGCGGCCATATCGACCTGACCGACGGCAACCTTACGCAAAAAGGCAAGGTCGACGCGGCCCAGCTCAAGTTCCTGGCCATTGCAACCGAAAAGCGCAGCCCGGAATTGCCCAATGTTCCAACGCTGAAGGAATTGGGCTACAACGTCGTCTATTCCGTGTCGCGCGGCCTCGTGGCCCCCAAAGGCACGCCCAACGACGTCCTGGCGAAACTCGAAGGCGCCTGCGGCCAGGCGGCCAAAGACCCGGCCTTTGCCGAGTCGATGCGGAAACAGGGCACCGACGTGCGCTACCTCGACCGCAAGGGATACGCCGAGTTTCTCAAACTAAACGACACCCTCAACAAGGACCTGTCGCGCGAGCTCGGTCTGCTGAAGCGTTAGAGCAGCAGCGGCATCGCTCCTGCTAAGGCGCACCGTTAAATGACCCGTGACGGTGTCGCCGGGCTGATCTGCCTGGCGCTTTCTATCGGCATGCTGGTGCTCACGCGCGGGCTGGCGCAGTCCTCGCTGGTTCCGATCGGGCCGGATTTCTATCCGCGCATCGTGCTGATTATCATGGCGGTGCTCTCCGCCATGCTGATCGCCTCCGACTTGTGGCGGCAGCGCGCACAAGCCGCGCCAGCAAGCGCCGGAGCGGCAGCTGCACCGGAAAAACGCAACTACCGGCTGGTCGGGATTACCTTCGCCGTGTTTACGGGCTATGTGGTTCTGCTGCCGCTGGTAGGCTATCGCCTCGCGACCTTCATTTTCATGGTGGCCCTGCAGGCCGTGTTCGAGACGCCGCGCAGCGCGCGACGCTGGACCGTGGTACTGGTGTCCGCACTGGCCACCACCACCGTCACTTACTTCGTGTTCGAGCACTATCTCTCGGTGCTATTGCCGCGCGGACGCTGGACCGACTGGTAAGCCATGATCGACCTCCTGCTTGCCGGAATAGAGAACGTGCTGCACCTGAAATATCTGGTGCCGCTGTTTCTCGGTACCCTGGTCGGATTGATCGGCGGCGCGCTTCCCGGCGTCACCATCACCATGACCATCATCATCGTGCTGCCTTTCACCTTCAGCCTCGACCCGCTGCAAGGACTCGCGACGATGACCGGCGTGTACGTCGGCGGCTCCGCCGGCGGTGCGATCACCGCCGCGCTGATCGGCATTCCCGGCACGCCCTCGGCCATCACCACCACCTTCGACGGCTTTCCGATGGTCCAGAAAGGCCAGCCGGGGCGAGCGGTCTGGCTCGGCATCTGGTCGTCGTTCCTCGGCGGATTGTTCGCCGGCGTATTCCTGATCGGCGCCACCGGACCGCTCGCCGCGATCGCGCTCGAGTTCGGTCCGTGGGAGTACTTCGCGCTGTTCGTATTCGCGCTATCCATGGTTGCCGGGCTCACCGAGGCGTCGCTGCTCAAGGGATTCCTCTCCGGTGCGATCGGCCTCGCCATCACCATCGTCGGTTTTGATCCGATCATGAGCGTGCCGCGCTTTACCCTGGGCACGGAGTTCCTGCGCAGCGGCTTTCCCTTCCTGCCGGTGCTGATCGGCATCTTTGCGTTCGCGCAACTGATGACGGACATCGAAAAGATGAGCGCCGCGGACCGTTCCAGCGCGCCGATCAAGGCGCCGCCGCTCACCGTATCGCACCTCAAGGTGCTATGGGAGATCCTGTCCCGGCCTTTCCTGCTCGTATGGTCGACGCTGGTAGGCATCGTCATCGGCGTGCTGCCGGCAATCGGCGGCAGCGCGGCGACCGTGATGGCCTACGACCAGGCGAAGAAGTTCTCGAAGCATCCGGAGCGTTTCGGCAAGGGCAATCCCGAGGGCATCATTGCGTCGGAGGTCTCCTGCAACGCCAACGTCGGCGGCTCGCTCGTTACCATCATGGCATTCGGCATCCCCGGCGACGCGGTGACTGCGGTGATGCTCGGCGCGATGACCATCCACGGCATCCAGTCGGGGCCGCTGTTCGTGAGCCAGCACCCGCAAATTGCCTACGGCATCTACGCCGCGTATCTGCTCGCGCATCCGCTCATGGTGCTGATCTGCGCCCTGGGCGCACGCCTGTTCCTGCGCGTGGTGACGGTGCCAAAATCCATGCTCATTCCCAACGTGATGGTGCTGTGCGTCATCGGCGCTTTTGCGCTGAACAACATCGTAGGCGACGTGGTGGTGCTGCTGCTCTTCGGACTTGTCGGATACGCGCTGGTAAAGGCGCGCTTCCCGCTCGCGCCGCTGATACTCGGGCTGATTCTGGGCGACCAGATCGAAGTCAACCTGCTGCGCGCGATCATGAGCGACCCCAATCCCTGGCTGTTCGTCACGCGCCCGATTTCCGGCTTCCTGCTGGCGCTGTCGGTTGGCTCGGTGATATTCGCGCTTTGGCAGCATCGCCGGCAAAAGGGCCGCACCAAGGAGGTCGAGCAGGAGCCGGATTTCTAACGCCCGCCATTGGCCGCTTCGCGGCATCCCAGTGGCGCCACGGATGCCCCGCTACCCTGGATGGCGGCCGGCGTCAGCTTCATCCGACCCGGTTCCGGACTCCGGCAAGACTTGCTCCGGACTGTCGTCGTCGAGCACGACATTGAGCCCGGGACTTTCGAGGTCCTCGAACTGGCCTCCGTCGAGCGCGAGCCAGAACACCGCGCCGATCACGAACACCAGCACTACGCTCAAGGGAATGAGCAGGAACAGAATATCCATGCGCTCAGCCCATCCCTGCCGAGTCGCGTTGCTTTGCGGCTTCCGCGGGTGCACCTGGCCGGCGGAACAGGCGTAGCGAATTGAGGATCACGACGAGCGAACTCGCCGACATGCCTATACCCGCCATCCACGGCGTGACCATGCCCAGTGCCGCCAGGGGCACAGCCGTCATATTGTAGGCCAGCGCCCAAAACAGATTCTCGCGGATGATGGCGAGCGCGCGCGCCGAAGTCTCGAATGCAGCGCGCAGATCGCCCAGGCGCCCGGAGAGCAGCACCGCGTCGGCCTGGCGTTGCGACATCCACGCGCCGTCGCCCATGGCGATGGAAACTCCTGCGTGGGCGAGCACCGGTGCATCATTGATGCCGTCGCCTATCATTGCCACCATCCGGCCTTCGCGCTGCAGCGCCTGCACGTAGCTCAGTTTGGCCTGCGGCGAGGCGTTAGCGATGACGGATTCGATCCCCAGCACCGAGGCTATCCCTTCCACCGTCGCGCCGCGGTCGCCGCTCAGCAGATGCACGCGTTTGCCGGACCGATGCAGCGCGTCGATGAACTCGCCCGCGTCCGGGCGCAGCTCGTCGCCGAGTACAAACAGGGCAAGGCAGCGGGATTCATCACCTAGCATGGCGATGGAAACGCCCGGCGGGAGCGCCAGATCCGGCGACGGGGCCGGAGTGGTATGCGCCGCCTTGACAAATTCCGGCCGTCCCAGGCGATAAACCCGCCCCTCTAGTCTCGCCTCCACGCCCATTCCGGCATGGTGCTTCGAATCGCGCAGCGCCGGCGCCTGCGGCGCAGCGGCAATCAACGCCTTCGCGATCGGATGCATCGATCCCCGCTCCAGCGCCGCCGCGATAGCGAGGCAATCCGCCTCCGCCATGTCGGCTAGCACATGCGTACGCGTCAGGCGCAATCGACCCAGGGTCAGCGTGCCGGTCTTGTCCAGCACCACGTCCGTCGCGCGCGCCAGCGTCTCGATCACGTGGCCGCGGCAGACGATCAGGCCCTGGCGCGCGAGCCTGCCCGTGGCCACGGTGAGCGCAACCGGCGTCGCCAGCGACAGCGCGCAGGGACAGGTGACGACCAGGATGGACACCGCCACCCAAAGTGCGCGTGCCGGTTCGACGAACCACCACGCCGCGGCCGCGCCGGCCGCGAGCACCAGCGTCGCTGCGACGAACCAGCCGGTTACGCGCTCGGCATTGGCAACCAACCTCGGGCGTTCCGCTGCGGCCTGTTGCATCAGCCGGACAATTGAGGACAGTACCGTATCTGCGCCGATGCGCTCCACCCGCATCAGCAGCGGGTCGGCGACGTTGGTCGATCCTCCTGTCAGCTGATCGCCCCTCTGCCTTGCCACTGGACGGCTCTCCCCGGAAAGCAGGGATTCGTCGACAAAGCTGTTGCCATCTTCGACCACGCCATCGACCGGTACGCGCTCTCCCGAGCGCACCAACACCCGGTCACCGGGCCGCAGTGCGGAAACCGGGACTTGCCCGGATTCACCTGCGGTGTCCAGGCGCAGAGCGACCTCAGGAATCGCGCGAGACAGAAAATCCAGGCTGCGCGCCACGGCATGGCGCGCCTTGATTTCCAGATACCTGCCGCACAGCAACAGGAACACGAACATGGTAACGGAGTCGAAATAGACTTCCCCATGCCCGCTTAACGTGGACCAGGCGCTGGCCGTGAACGCAACCCCTATGCCCAGCGCTACCGGCAAGTCCATGCCCATGCGGCCGAGGCGCAAATCGCGCCAGGCTGCCACGAAGAACGGCCCCGCTGAATAGAACACCACCGGCAGCGTGAGCATCAGGCTGGCCCAGCGCATCAGCTGCTCGATATCTAGCGTCATGCTGCCGGCCTCGGCCATGTAGACCGGCAGCGCATACATCATCACCTGCATCATGCCGAATCCGGCGACGAACAGGCGCCACAAGCTCTGCTTCTGCTCCAGGTGCTGCGCGGCCTCCGCTTGGCGGGCGTCGTAGGGGTGGGCGCGATAACCGATGCGCCGCACCGCGGCAAGGATCTCGCTCAGCCGGGTCTGCTGCGGATCCCAGCGCACCTGGGCGCGGTGGGTGGTGGCGTTGATGCCGATGCCGACCACTCCGGGCAGGCGTCCGAGCACGCTTTCGTTCAGCCAGACGCAGGCGGTGCAGCGTATGCCTTCCAGCATCAGCGCGGCATGCCATTCGCCGTTGGCGTCGGCGTGGACGAAGCCACGCTGCACTTCGGGATCGTCGTAGATGCGGAAATCTTCGTTTTCGGCACCGGCTTCCGCGGTAGGCGCCGCGCTGGTGCGGTGCTCATAGTAGCCCTGCAATCCGTAGCCCAGAATGGCCGCCGCTACAGCCTCGCAACCGGCACAGCAGACCGGCTGCCATGCGCCGTCGACTTTGACGCGATAGCGCCCCGGATCAGCAACCGGCAGCGCACAATGAAAACATCTCGCCGCGCCCGCGTCCTGCACGGTTGCCGCAGGCGCCCCCGGGGCTTGAAGGATGCCCGAGGCCGGGCTGCGTGATTGAGTCATACGGATTGGATTGTAGGTGGTCGTGGCGGCGTGCGCTATCGCAGGCTATGGTCCCGGATAACCTGCATTGGCTGCGGCCGCCAACGCGGGCTCTGAATGCAAAAAGCCCCGGCTGGAGAGCCGGGGCTTTTTGGTTTTAGGGACCTGACGATGACCTACTTTCGCATGGGTAATCCATACTATCATCGGCGCAACACCGTTTCACGGCCCTGTTCGGGATGGGAAGGGGTGGGACCAGCGCGCTATGCTCGTCAGGAATTCTGGTGTTCAGTCGCGCTTTGGGGCTGGGCCTTTGGCGTGACGGATGCATTCTGGGTGAAGTAAAGTTTGGGTTTTGCTACTGTATTTTGGGCGCGATGCGCTATTCCTTGCTGGTGGCTGTTTTGCGAGCCACTTAAGGTTATAGGATCAAGCCGCACGGTCAATTAGTACTCGTTAGCTCAAGGCATTACTGCCCTTCCACACCGAGCCTATCAACGTCATCGTCTTTGACGAACCTTTAGGAGGGTCAAGCCCTCGGGAAGTCTCATCTTGAGGCAAGTTTCCCGCTTAGATGCTTTCAG